>Ga0074193_1000190_pt1 | contig 113115 bp, 99 predicted proteins | sample EPASupsiteHSE605_FD_64523 | JGI IMG/M metagenome (GOLD analysis project Ga0074193, IMG submission 64523) | Bioremediated contaminated groundwater from EPA Superfund site, New Mexico - Sample HSE6-05 | ecosystem: Environmental > Aquatic > Deep subsurface > Groundwater > Contaminated ... | reverse complement strand
GAATTTAACGAGGCTACGTACAGGTTCACTTGCGTTACGGCCTGCTGCTTTGCCAATTGGGAACTCACGACCCTCTGTTACCAGAACGCCGCTCCCTTGAGCTACCGGGGTGAACGGACAACTCCCCGGACGGGACTTAAACCCGCATGATATTAGGTTGTTACTGCGTACGGACACTATACCTAATTCCGACCAAGCAAGCAGCCGAGCCTCCTGAACCGTTTCTTTGGGGCTGTCATTTTGACCAGAGGAAAAAATCTCAAAAATGTTGATCACTCCCGGTCGAAATGACGATGCGGAGACCCCTGACGGATGCCGGACCACAGGGCAGTACAGGGGCGCATTTCACAGATTGGCCAAATAATCACAGCTGCGCTGCTCAGCAAAACCAAGATGATTGAGCATCGCTTGGCGTGCGGCGTCGGCGTCTCTGTCGCAGATTGCAACCACAATGGCCACGTGGTGCTTGTATAGCAATCGATAGTCTTTTTTTGTGCGATACACCACTCGCCACACCCCTCCCTGAAACTCCTTCATCGCTTCAAAAAGGCTTTGTATCATGTGCAGCCAAATGACGTTGTGACTGGCTCGGGCAATGCAGACATGCAGACGCGCGTCTAAGTCTTCCGAGGATTGCATGTCGATCAAATTGTCTTTCATCAGTGAGAGCACCTCTTCCATCTTGCGCAAATCCTCCGGAAGAGCTCGCTGGGCAGCGTAAAATGCAGCCCATGATTCGAGGCATTTACGCACTTCAATAACCTCAATGGCCCGATCAAGCGTTGTGCGGATCAGATCTCTGAGGGCTTTGCCCTGCTGTGAATCGATCAGTGACCGGACAACAGTGCCGCCCCCCTGATGCGACGCAACCAACCCCATTGCAGCCAACAGATTGAGCGCGTCGCGGATGGAAGGCCGCGAGACGCCGAACGCTCTGATTAATTCTCGCTCGGGAGGCAATTTTTCCCCTGGCGCAAATTCTCCAGCAAGAATGGACTCCCGTATCTGGTCGGCAGTTTGATTTGAAATTTTTTTAGGCGTTACCGGTTTAAAAGGCATAAGAAAACCAGGACAGATCACATTTAACTTATTGGAATAAAATTAAAATATCCACGGTATCGAATTTGCAAACATGTGCATGTTGACAACATGTAATACCAATCTGACGATTGCTTAGGGCTTTCTGCGGCAGTAAGGTCATTTACAGCACTTAAACGAGATGTGCAGCTTGATGGATGTTTGTATCATTTTCTAACCATTGAGGCAAGAAATTGTATTAACAAAAACAGACAAATAAAATGAAACATCAACAATGAGTCTATCTTATGAAAAAGAATCCGATGATCATGATTTTTGTTATTGTACTTTTTTCATTTTTTACCCTTGGATGCTTAAACGTATCATCACACAACAATCAAAATTTTGAAAACAATGCAACTATCCAGTCGTTGATAGCCGAGCAAACAGGAATGATTGTTACTTTTCAATAAATCAGCATGATCTTTTAAACGGGTTCGGGGGTCCCTGCTTGTTATTTTTCCATTGACTCCCTGAGTCGAGCTGATACAGTCCCCCCATGTCACGTTGAGCCAAATTTGCGGTTGCCGGATTGCGACAGCACGTCATTGCTCGCGGCGGTGCGGATTTTTTTTATTGACGATGTCGACCTGCGCAATCTTGCGGATCGCATGGTCGCCCCACCTGCTGCCAACCCGACGAACTTTGCTCTGCCCGATCAATTTTACCCAATATTTCTCACCTGTTGTTAACGAATACCGCCTTACCGTCGTCCTCCACCACGCGCCGGTTGCCAACCGGATACGCTATGTCGTTCAATCGCTGGCACAACCGCTCTTTTGTCCCCTACCAACACATGCTATGCCAAACGAAAAGGAAAATCTGGAGGGGCTGAAGGCTCAGACCCGATTTCTTGGGGCCACGGATGCGGTGATTATTCCGGCCAACAGCCTGAGAGTCGAGGACCGTTTTGCCGAGATGTGCGCCGCGCCCACCCGATGCGCCAGCTACGGACTGGCCCCCGGCTGTCCGCCGCACGCAATCAAGCCCTCAATTTTCCGCGAGCAGCTGGCAGGCTATCGCTACATTTTAGTTTTCAAAATCGACGCGCCCATTGCTGAGCTTATGGACGAGCGGCGCTTGACCATTGCCCGCGAAATCCATCGCCTTGCCGCCACGCTGGAACGGGCGGCCGCAAGCCGAGGCTGGGCGAAAGCGCGCGGATTGGCCGCCGGGTCGTGCAAGGAATTGTTTTGCGCAGCGGAAGCAAGCTGTGCGGTGCTGGCCAATCGGCAAACCTGCCTCCATCCCGACCTGGCCCGGCCTTCGCTTTCGGCGATGGGGGTGGACTTTGCGGCCCTGGCGCAGAGCGTGGGCTGGCAGTTTGGCCGGATCGATCCGGCGACCAATCCAGCGACCGATTCCGAGCAATCAACAGACAGCGAACCAGCCATGGGCTTGATGGCCGGGCTGGTGCTGCTGGCGTAATCAACAACAGGAGGCCGTGGCCTCCGATTGTCCAATCAAGGAATCAACGATGCACACCGACGAATACGAAATCTCCATTACCCGCGAACGCAACCACTGCCAGCAGGTGGTGAAGAAAACCCAGGCCAAACTTGCAGAGCGACGGCAGACATACGGCATGGACTACCCCGAGGCCGTGCTTGCCTGCACCGAAGGTCGGCTCGCCATCAGCGAAAAGGAATTGGCCCAATGGTATGACGACGTCGAGGCGCTGCCCCAATGGGAACAGCGCCTCGAAGAATACCGTGAGGCCTTGGCCATGATGCGAATCTCGGCCTCACATTTTTAACGTTTTTTTATCTCAGTGGCCGGCAGGGAAAAGCCACTTGCTGAGGTAGTAGAGGAAAAACAACGAGCCAACGCCAATGCCGATGCTCCAGCGAATCAAGGACAATTCAACCGGCAGCAGAGGCTCGTACTCCATTTTTTTCATTTCTTCAGCCAGTTTGGGCTGTTCTTTCTTCTGTTCCATGTTGATCTCTCCTTAGATAATTGGCGGCTTAACGCCATGGAAAAAGAGCCATGAGATGAACAGGCCCACCCAGATGATAAAGCCAAACAGGCTGATGCAGTAGACCAGCGCCAGCTTGCCCAACCCCTCTTCCATCAGTTTCTTGAAATTAGACACCAACCCGATGGTAAAGAAGCAGAGCAGGAAGAACAATCCCCGGAAGACGTCGCCCTGACCGGATGAAGCCTTGGCCTTGCTCAGGAAGCTTTTCGGCCCCTTCATGGTGTCGTTGACCGCCTTCTGCTCGGCCTTGACCCCGTCCAGTTGGGCTTTGAGATCAGCTAGCGCCGTGGCGTCGGTGGTCGCCTTCATCTTGGTTTCAATCGAGGTGACCGAGGCCTTCAATTCAGCGGCCTGCTTCTCGGCCGGACCCATGATCTTGGCCGACGGCCAGCACATCACCACCAGGATGACAAAGGTCATCACATAGCCAATAACGAATTTGGGGAAACGATGCCAGATCTCGCCGGCGTCGACCTTCTGCCCCGGTTTGACGTCGATCTTGGCGCACCAGATATAGGCCAGGATAAAGGCCCAAACGCCGATGAAGATGTCGATGAACATCTTGACCGTGGTGGCGGTCATGGTGACCCAGCCCTCGGCATAGTTAATGTTCGCCAGATCGAGCGCCTGGGCGCGGATCAGGGCGTCGGTGATGGCGCCGCTGGCAATGGCGCCGCCGTCGGATTTCACCGCCAGGCCCATCCAGGCGCCGGCGACCAGGGGTTCGGTCCAGAGGAAATACTTGGCCAACAGGGGCAGAATCACCATCTCCACGGCCACGAAAATAACCACCAGGGACGAGACCATGATCGGCACGATCGGCCGGGCGCGGATGGCGCCGCCGGTGGCGATGGAAGCGGACACGCCGCAGATAGAAATACCCGAAGCCAGCGGGGCTGACCACTCGCGGCTGAACTTAAAGTATTTGCGGGCAATGTAATAGACCACCGCCCAATAAATCAGGTAGGCCTCGACAATGGCGCAGAAGCCCCGGAACATGATGTTCGAGGCCAGACCAAAGGATTCGGCCGCCTTGATGCCCAGGCCGGCGCCCATGATGACGATGCCGGTTTTGATGTACAACTCAGGCCGGGCAGCCTCTTTCATCATGTTGGCCAGACCGGGGAAAAAGTTGCCGATGATCAGGCCGAGAATCAACGCAAAGATGAAGCCAAACTCGCCGCTCATGCTCATCGACCAGGGGATGCCGAACTTGGCGGCCTGATCCTTGGTGGCGGCGATGTAGGCGAAATGGCCCATGAACCAGCAGAGATAGCTGAGCCAGAAGGCCAGGGTGAAGCCGAACATGAACTTCGGCACGTTGGCCCCCAGGGCAACCGCGCCCAGGGTCATAATCGCCAGGGCAAAGAGATAGGTGAGCGTGACCGACATGACCGAGGACATGCCCTTCTTCTCGTACTTCTGGCCGACCTGCAGTTGGGAGACGTCGCCTTCGGCAACGATGGACGCCTCTTTGCCGTCTTTCATTTTCACCGTGATCTTCTGACCGTCGATCTTGGTGATGTCGCCCGCCACGGTCTTATACTTGGCCCCGATGGCGGTGATTGCCTTGCCCGGATCAATCCAGACGCCGGTTTTGGCGCCCCAGCCGAGAAGATCCGTTCCCTTGAACGACCCCAGACTGAGACCGAAAATGATGAGACCCAGGATCAAGGCGAGCCAATCCTCGCTAATCCAGCCTCCTCCCTCTCCCGTTTTGTGCGTGCTTTCTTGCGCCATACAACCTCCTCCTGTTTAGGTTTGTTTATGCAAGCGTGGAACCGGCCCTGGCTTCCACGAATTCAAACGATGTTTCCGCTGGTCATCAAGGGCTGCCATCGTCGGGCGATTTGGCGTCGCGAGCGTCGCCAGCCTCTAGAGCGCCGAGAGCGCGGAAAGTGGCGGCGTGTTCGCCCATCCGCGCCAGCATTTTCTGCAGGGCCACCCGCGACAGCCCGGATATGCGCGCGGCCTCGGACACATTGCCCCGGGTCTGGGTCAGCAGATCCCGGACGTATTCCAGGGTAAAGGCGTTGACCACTTCGGCCTTGGCCTCCTTGTAGGCGGCCGGCGGGATTTTCGGCCCCCTGCCCCGATCCGGGGCGAGATTGGCCCCACCGGCACCCTCCAGCACGGTGCGCACCAGGGCCATGTCCATCCGCGCGCCGGCGCAGAACACGGTCATCCGGCGGACAAAATTCTGCAACTCGCGGACGTTGCCCGGCCAGGGGCAGGACGACATCCACTGCAGGACCTCCGGTTCCATCTCCTTTTCAGCCAACCCCATTTCCACGCAGGTTCTCTGGAGAAAATGGCGGGCCAGCAAGGGGATGTCCTCGGCACGTTCCCGCAACGGCGGCACAGTCACGGTGAGCACGTTGAGGCGATAATACAGGTCCTCGCGAAAGGTTTTGTTGTGCAGGCCGGCCTCCAGATCCTGGTTGGTGGAGGCGATGACCCGCACGTCTACATTCCTGGATTCGCTCGAACCCACCGGCCGGATCTCGCCGTTTTGCAGGCAGCGCAGCAATTTGGTCTGCACCGCCAGGCTGATGTCGCCGATCTCGTCGAGATGCACCGCCCCGGTGTGGGCGGCGGCAAACAAGCCCTGGTGATCCTTGTCGGCGCCGGTGAAGGCCCCCTTGACGTAGCCAAAAAGCTCGCTCTCCAGCAGATTTTCCGGGATTGAGGGGCAGTTGATCGCCAGAAACGGCCGCGCGGCCCGGGTTCCCAGCCGGTGGATCAGGCGGGCGGCAAGCTCCTTGCCCACTCCGGATTCGCCCCGGATCAGGACGGTGTAATCCGACTGGGCCACCGCGGCAATGCTCTGCCGCAGCTTGTGCATGGCCGGCCCTTCGCCCACCATCTCGCCCTGATCCTGTTGCGACAGGATCTGCCGCAGCCGATTGTTTTCCTCCAGCAGCCGGCTGCGCTCCAACCCCTTGGCCGCCACCCGGAACAACTGCTCGGGCTCGATGGGTTTGGTGAGAAAATCGTAGGCCCCGGCGTGCAAGGCCTCGACCGCGGTTTCAATGGTCCCGTAGGCGCTGAGCACCACCATGCTCAGATCCGGCTGCAGCTTGAGGGCCTCGGCCAGCAACTGCATCCCGCCCATCTCCGGCATGCGCAGATCGGTGATCATCAGCTGCACTGGGCGCGTCGACAAAATCCGCAGGGCCTCCTTGCCGCTCAGCACCGCCTCGACCTGGGCCTCGGCAAAACGGCTGGCCACCAACCGGGCCAGGCCGCGGGCGAAATCCGGCTCGTCGTCGACAACCACAACGCCAATATGTTTGCCGCTGTCCGCCCCGCTTCCTGGGGTAAATGCAAAGCCGCTCACAGTCCATCCTCCACGTTGTGGACTGCGGGCAAAAGCACCGTGAATCGGGCCCCGCCCAGCTCAATGGATCGCGAGGCCTCGACCGAGCCGCCCACATCGGCGACCATGCCGTAGACCACAGTCAGACCCAGGCCGGCGCCGGCCCCGATCTCCTTGGTGGAGAAGAAAGGATCAAAGATATGGGGCGCGTCTTCGGCCGCCACGCCCGGCCCGTTGTCGTCGACCTCGACCGCAACCATCTCGCTGTCGGTTGCGCCGCCGGCTGCAGTGTCGGCAGCGGCTGCGGCATCGGCGGCAGCAGCGACCATGCGGACGTGAACGCGCACGTCGCCGGTCTGCTCGGCAACCGCGTCGAGGGCGTTGATCACCAAATTGCTGATCACCTGCTCCAGTTCGCCCACGCCCATCCGCACTCGCAGCGGCTGCGAGGGGCAATCCAAGGTCATGCGCACCCCTTTCTTGACCGCTTGCACCGAGAAGACCTCGGTGATGGTGGCGGCGACGCGGCAGGCGTCGGCTGTGCCCGATCCGGCCGCCTTGGGACGGGCAAAATTGAGCAGATCCTGCAGCACCCGCTGGGCCTGGCGGGTGTGGCGCTCGATGATTTCCAGGTCCGTGGCCTGCTGCGGATCGGTGATTGTTTGTTTGAGCAGGCCGGCGTAGCAGAGAATCACCCCCAGGGGATTGTTGATCTCATGAGCCAGGCCGGCGGTCAATTTACCCACCGTGGCCATCCGCTCCGACTGCCAAACCTGCATCCGCATCCGTTTTTCCATGGTTGTTTCCCGCAGATAGACAACCACCTGATCGGCAATGCCGTCGCGCCCCTGCACCGGATACAGGGAAAGGGCAAAGGAGCGGCCGCCGGCCAGGGTGACCTCGCGCAGATCGGGCACGCCTCGGCTGATGGTTTCGCGCATCGGGCATTGCTCGGAGCGGAGATCAAAGAACAGAGCCAGGATGTTGCCGTCGGTCCGCTCGCCGTGGGTCAGCTCCAGGGCCAGGGTCCGCGCCGCCTGGTTGGCGGTGAGCACGGCGCAGCCGCCGTCCATCAGCACCAGGGGGTCAGAGATGCCCTCGACAATGGTGGTCAGCACGTTCATCTGGCGAAACAGACTGTCGATGGCGGTGAGGTTCTCGGCGGCAATGCCCAGCTGCCGGCCCAGGGCCTGCAACACGTCGCGGTCGTGGCGCGCGGCTTCGGCCTCGGTCTGCCACAGCAGGATGAGCAAGCCCTCGGCGTTGCCGGTGCTGGACTCGACCGGCACAAACAAGCGATTGTCCACGGCCGCGCAGGCGCTGCCGGTCAGCACTTCGACAAAATTCTCAGGCAGCGCGGGCATATCCGCCGACTCCGGCCAGACAAACGAGCTCTGCGCCCCCATGGTGCAAACGTAGGCGATCCGCTCGGCGGCAAAGCGTTTGCAGATCTGAGGCAGGGCCAGCCGCCACAGCTCGGCCCGCGAGCGGCTCTTGTACATGTCTTCCAGGAGGCGGACAAACAGGCGGACGTCGGCCCGCCGCGCCTCAACCTCGCCGGTCAGGGCGTCGGTGCGTTCGTCCACCATCCGGCGCAGATTTTCGGCGTAATGCTGCAACTGCCCCCTGGCCTCGAACAGATGCTCGCTCATCTGCTCCATGCCCTCGACCAGCTCTTCAATCTCGTCGCCCTGCTCCAGTTGATGCAGCAGCGCCGACCCTTCGGCGTCGTCGACGTTGCGGCGAAACACTGAGTTGAGCCGTTTAAGGTTGTTGACCACCAGCACCTTGAACAGCACATTGGCGGTGAAAAAAACCAGCAGCACCACCAGGGCGAAAAACGCGAAATAGGTGAGGATAGTCCGCTCCACCCGGCCGACGCTGCCGTGCACTGAAATGCCGACAAAATCCACCCCGGCCACATCGCCCTGATGCTTGCCAAAGCCGCGCTGGCCGTAGAGATTGAGCAGTTCGACCGGCGCATCCTCCGGGCGGCCGTGGCAGTACATGCACTCCTGCTCAAAACGCACCGGCCGCACCATGAGATAGTATTTTTCGCCGCCCAACACCTTGTATCCCTGCCACAGTTCCTGCGCGCCGTTGTCGCGGAAATACTGAATCAACTCGCGCTCGTGGCTGTTGGCCTCGTAGTCCGGGTTGCGGGCGCCGATGGCCACCCGACGGAACATGGCGCCGTCGCGGGAGGCGTTGACCGGGGCCATGATCTTGCGCGAGATGTAGGACGACGACATCGCCTGGATGACAAAGGCGGACGGCAACCGTTCATACATGGTCGGCCGGAGCACGTCGCGCACGTAATGCTGCACCGAATCAACGTGGGCTAGGATGAGCTTGGCCTTGTCCTGCACCTCTTGCTCCAGCACGTTGCGCATATGGAGAAAAAAGCCGAGGGACGAGGCCACGCCAAGCAGCATGGCGGCCAGCAACAGCCCCGTGATGAATTTGGTCTGAATCTTCTGCGGCTTAGAAAGATGTATGAGATGTTTAGGCAGATGCATGCGATGTCCAGCGCGCCCGCCGGCAACAGGGGCATCCGGGTTGGGCGCAAAAGCAATGATCAACAACCGGCAGCGTTTCAGGCAACGTTTTCGGCTCCGGTTCCACGCGTCGAGCGCCTGAGCAAGGCCCGCTGATTGGTCTATCGCGTTGGTCGTGCTGCAAGGGAGCAATCAAAAGCCGTGCCACCCTGTTTTCAATTTAAAATATGCGTAAAAACGATAAGTTAAATCGAACACACGGCAAGCGATTGCATCGTGACGTTGTCATATGATAACACAAGTTTGCATAATGGCGAAAACTTGTGTTGTCACAAGCGGGGAATGGTCGGGCAGGCGGAGCGGATGGCCGCTATCGGGAGTTATCGGGCGGCTATCGAACGCATCGAGCGGATGCAGCACATAGAGCGGATAGAGCGCCATCGGGCGGATGAGGCCCGATGGCGCAGCGGGAAGGGAGGGCTGGGGGTGAAGCTTTATTTCTTCAGCATGTTCTTCAGGTAATCAATCCATTGCTCAAACCCCTCGCCGGTGGTTGCCGAGAGCGAAAGGATCTCCAGACCGGGCTTGAGCATTTGCGCTTCTTTCACGGCCTCTTCCACTGAGAAGTCAAAATAGGGCAGCAGGTCGGTCTTGGTCAACAGCACCAGATCGGCGCTGCGAAAAGTGGCCGGATACTTGGCGGGTTTGTCCGAACCTTCGGGGGTGGAGAGGAGCACGACCCGCCGATGCTCGCCCAGGTCAAAGGTGGCCGGGCAGACCAGGTTGCCGACGTTTTCGATGAAGATCAGGTCATAGCCGCCGCCCTTGGCAAAGTGCTCCAGCACGTGCAGGCCGCCGTGGACCATGGGTGCGTCTAGATGACAGGCCCCGCCGGTGGTCAGCTGCACCGCCGGCACGCCCTTGGCGCGGATGCGGTCGGCGTCGCGCTCGGTTTCGATGTCGCCCTCGATCACGCCAATCCGCACCGTATCTTTCAAGGCCTCAATGGTCCGTTCCAGCAGGGTGGTTTTACCGGAACCGGGGCTGGAGATCAGATTGATCGCCAGGGCGCCCATTTGTTCGATATGTCCCCGGTTGGACTGGGCCTGTTTCTGGTTGGCTTCTAAAAGACTCCGGTTGACCTCAACCACCTTGGCGTCGTGGTGGTGATGGTCGTGCAGTTGACAGCCGCAGGTGTCGCACATGGCATTTACTCCATTTCTACTTGGTTGAGGATGAGTTCGGTCCCGCCTTTGGGGGAAAGCCGGTTGAGGCAGCACCAGGGACATTTTTTGGGAAAGGGGCTGGTCATGGCCAGTTCCAGCCGGTCGCTGGGCAGGGAAAAGGGAATGACCGAGACCTTGCCGCAGTCGAGACAGAGATAGACCGGGTCCGGGGTTTCCAGCTCCAGCTCGGCCCCCCGGGCTATTTCCAGCGATTGTTTGAGGGCGTTAAAGCCAAACTCAAAGGAATCGCGGACCACGCCGGAAAAGGGCCCCAGGGTGACCGACACCCGGTTGATGCGGACGGCGTGGTGTTCCTTGGCCAGATCGAGCAGTTGGTCCAGCAGGTTCTGGGCCAGCGACAGTTCATGCACGGCGTTCAGTCTCCCTTCAGTAAAAAATACGCATGGTTAACATATTCGAGGCAGCGGCTGGCCGGTCAACGGTTCCAGCAGCCGCGAGCCGCCAATCCGGGTGGTCAGACTGACCCGACCCGTGTGACGCTCGCTCACCCAACCGATCAGGGCCGCGTCTCGGCCCTCGGGCATTCGCCGGGCCAGCTGGAGGACATCCTCGGCCCCGTCCCGGTCGCAGATAATCAAACACTTGCCCTCGTTGGCCAGATAGAGCGGGTCAAGGCCGATCATTTCGCAGGCCACATTGACGGCGGGCCGAATCGGCAGGCGCTCCTCTTCAATCACAATTTCCACCTGCGAGGATTGGGCGATCTCGCACAGGGTGGTGGCCAGACCGCCCCGGGTTGGGTCGCGAAGCACATGTATCCGACCGGCGTCTTCTTCCAGCAGGGCGCCGACCAGACGGTGCAGGGGCTGGGTGTCGCTGGCGATGTCGCCGCCAATGTCGATCCCGGCCTGGCGGCTCATGATGGTGACGCCGTGGTCGGCAAGGGTTCCAGAGACGATCACCGCGTCGCCCGGTTGCGCCTTCTTGCCCGAGATGTCGTGACGGTGCGAGGCCAGACCGATGCCCGAGGTGTTGATGAACAGACCGTCCGCCTTGCCCCGGGGCACCACCTTGGTGTCGCCGGTGACCACCGCCACCCCGGCTTCTTCGCAGCAGCGGCCGACGGAGGCGATGATCCGCTCCAGGCTGGCGTAGGCAAAGCCCTCTTCAATGATCAACGCCAGACTCAGCGCCAGGGGGCGGGCGCCGCGCATGGCCAGATCGTTGATGGTGCCGTGCACCGCCAAGGCGCCGATGTCGCCGCCGGGGAAAAACAACGGGTCCACCACGTAGCTGTCGGTGGAGAAGGCGATGCGGCCGGCGTATTCGCCGAGCACCGCGCAGTCTTCCAGGTCGCGCAGCTGCGGGCAGGTGAGGTGTTTGAGGATAAGGCCGCTGATCAGATGCTGGCTGGCCAGTCCGCCGCTGCCGTGGTCTAGGCTGATGATCGAGTCTGCTTTCATACCCACACTGGTTGCAGTTGATTAATGAAAATCCACACGTTCTCCGCCCCGGCCGCCCCGACCCTTCTGCCCGCTGTAGCGGTAATAGGCGGCGCAGGTTCCTTCATTGGACACCATGCAGGGGCCGACCGGCTGCAGGGGCGTGCAGGCCGTGCCGTAGAGGGGACATTCCGGCGGCAACAACCTCCCCTTGAGAATCTCGCCGCAACGGCAGCCCTTGGGGTCGACGGCCGGCTGCACCTTGAGGGCAAGCTGTTGCACGGCGTCGAACCGCTGATATTTTTCCCGCAACACCAGACCGCTGCCTCCAATCACCCCCAAACCGCGCCACTCGCTGTCGGCGGGTTGAAAAACTTCGGCGATCAGGGCCTGGGCTTTGCGGTTGCCGCCGGCGGTCACGGCCCGGGTGTAGCAGTTGTCGACCTGCGGCTGGCCGTGGTTGATCTGCCGGATCAGACTGAGCAGGCCGGCCAGGATGTCGGCGGGCTCAAACCCGGCCACTGCGCAGGCTAGCCCATACCGCTCGGCAAAAGGCAAATAGGCGTCGGCGCCGATGATGGCGCTGACGTGGCCGGGGCAGAGCAGGCCGTCCACCTGCAGCTCCGGATCGGCCATCAGCGCCTCCAGGGCCTGGGGCATGGTTTTGGCGGCGGCGATGATCCGGAAATTTTTGATGCCCAGCCGCTCGGCCTGGAGGATGGTGGCGGCAATGGTCGGGGCTGTGGTCTCAAAGCCGATGGCCGGAAAAACCACGGTGCGTTCCTGCTCGGCCTGGGCCAGGGTCAGGGCGTCGATGGGCGAGTAGACGATCTCCACCCGGGCGCCCTGGGCTCGGGCTGAGGCCAACGAACCCTCGCTGCCCGGCACCCGGATCAGATCGCCGAAGGTGGCAATAGTCACCTGGGGCAGACGCGCCGCAGCCAGGAAGGCGTTGATGTGGCTGGCCGGGGTGACGCAGACCGGGCAGCCGGGCCCGGACAGCAGCGTCAGGCCAGGGGGCAGCAGCGAGCGGACGCCATGGCGGAAGATCGACATGGTGTGGGTGCCGCAGACCTCCATGATCCGCACCGGCCGGGTCAGGCTGCGGGCGATCTCCTCCACCAGGGGCGCGGTGATCTCGCGGCTGCGAAAGGCGTCGGCGCATTTCATTGCGGCGCTTCAGGCAAACGCCCCTCCCGCTCCAGAACCTCGGCCATCTGCCGCATCAGGCTGAGGTTGTATTCGGCCTCCTCCTCGGTCAGGGTGCGGATGGCAAAACCGGCGTGGATGATCACATACTCGCCCACCGCCGGAATCCGGTCGGCCATCTCCAGGCGGATCTGCTTGCGGACCCCGTCGCTTTCGACCAGCGCCACCTCGGGATCAAGCAGCTCGTCGCTGCCGCCCTGGATTGCAACCACCTGCATGGGAATCGCTAAACACATGGAAAACCTCCTATATAAGCCTGCCCCAAGGCAAGGCCGCCGTCGTTCATTGGCACAAGTTCGCCGGCATGCACAGTGAACTGCCGGCCGCGCAAGCGCTCGCTCAGGGTTGTGAAAAGTAATGTGTTCTGCATGCAGCCGCCGGCAAGAACCGCTGTAGTGATGCCGGTTTGTTGCCGCGCCTGCTCCAGGGCCGCGCACAGCGATTCGACCAGCCAGAGGTGAAACCGCAGGGCAATGACCGGAATGGGCAGGCTGGCGGCCAGATCGCTCAGGATCAGCCTGGCCAGCGGGGCCGAATCGATCAGCGACAGATCGTATTCCTGGCGCAGGGTTGATGGGTAGGCCTGGATGGATGCCACGCTTGCTGCGTTTGCAGCGCCTAGCGCCAGGCTTGCCTGATGCTCGAGCAGCATGGCGGCCTGTCCCTCGTATTCGCTCACCAAGCAAAGCCCCAGCAGGGCCGAGACCGCGTCGAACAAACGACCGCAGCTTGAGGTGGGCGGACAGTTCAGCCCCTTGGCCATCATCTGGCCCAGCAGCTGTTTTTTCTCCGGGGCAATGGTCAGCAGGCCGGCCGGATGGCGCTTTTCCGCCAGGCCGTCGGCGCCCAGCCCCTGATGCAGCAGGGCCAGGGCCATGCGCCAGGGCTCGGTCGCGGCCCGGTCGCCGCCCGGCAGCGGCAGATGCGACAGACGGGCAACCCGGACGTAGCCGCTTCGATCAGCCTGGTAGATCTCGCCGCCCAGCACTGCGCCGGCAGCGTCATAACCGGCGCCGTCCAGGACCACCCCCAGCACCGGCCCCGCAATCCCCTGTTCGGCCAGCACCGCGCCGATGTGGGCGTGGTGGTGCTGCACTTCGCGGCAAGGGAGGGGCAAACCGTGGGCATAGCGGGAACTGAGATAGTCGGGATGCAGATCGCAGGCCACCCGCTCTGGCCGGGCCTCAAGCACGGCGTGCAGATGGTCGACGCTTTCCCGGTAAAAATCAAAATTTTCGGTGTTGGTCAGTTCGCCGATGTGCTGACTGAGATAGGCCTCGTTGTTGCGCACCAGGCAGAAGCTGTTCTTCATCTCGCCGCCGCAGGCCAGGATGTCGGCGGCGGGTTCCTGCAGCAGCACCGGAACCGGCGAATAGCCGCGCGCCCGACGCAGCAGGCGAACCTTGTTGTCCATGATCCGGGCCACCGAATCGTCGACCCGGGTGACGATCTCCCGGTTGTGAAGCAGGAACCAGTCGGCCAGACCGCGCAGCCGTCGCAGGGCCTCCTCGTTGCCGGTGCAGATCGGCTCGTCGCTACGGTTGCCGCTGGTCATCACCAGGGCCGCCGGCGTCTCCGGCTGCCGGAGCAGCAGGTGGTGCAGCGGGGTATAGGGCAGCATCACCCCGATCACGCCCAGGCCGGGGGCAATGCCCGCAGCCAGCCCCGAACCTTGCCGCTGCTTGAGCAGCACAATCGGGTGTTCGGGCGCGCTCAGCAAGGCCGCCTCCTCGGGCGAACACCAACAGAACCGGGATACGGTTTCCAGATTGCGGACCATCACGGCCAGCGGTTTTCCGGGTCGGTTTTTGCGGGTCCGCAACAGGGCCACGGCGGCTTCGGAACAGCCGTCCACAGCCAAATGAAAGCCCCCCAGCCCTTTGATCGCCACCACCCTGCCCTCGCCCAGAGCGCGGGCGGCGAGAGTCAGGCCGTCGCCGACAATCATTCGCCCCTCGGCGTCATGCCAGCTCAGTTGCGGACCGCAGACCGGGCAGGCGTTGGGCTGGGCGTGGAAGCGCCGGTCCAGGGGGTCGTGGTACTCGCGGCTGCAGGCCTCGCACATCGGAAAAACCCGCATTGAGGTGTTGGGGCGGTCGTAGGGAACCCGCTCGACAATCGAAAAACGTGGGCCGCAGTTGGTGCAGTTGGTGAAGGGGTAGCCGAAACGGCGATTAGAGGAATCAAGGATTTCAGCCAGGCAGTCGCTGCACAGGGCCATGTCCGGGGCGATCTGGGTGCTCGGCCGGTCGGATCGTTGGCTGGGCAGGATGTGAAACGACGCGTCCAGGGGCAGGACTTCGGCGGGTTGGACCTCGAGCCTGCTGATGCGGGCCGCCGGCGGAGCCTGTTCGCGCAGGGCGCAGACAAATTGATCGAGCAGGGAGGGAGGACCGGAAATATGGACGGACACGCCCTCGCCGTTGTTGGTCACTGTGCCCGCCAGCCCAAGCCGGTGGGCCAGTCGGTAGACAAAGGGGCGAAACCCGACGCCTTGCACGATCCCATGCACAGAAATACGCAGCGCGCTGGTCAGGATCGGGGCTGGGTGCAAGGCCAAGGGCATGAAATCCTATTGCGGGTTAAGGTGAGAACCACCACAAACAGCAACGCAATGCGCACAACCGCAAACGCGCCGCACAGATTGCCGCCACTGTAGCAGCAAGCGGTCCTTTGCACCATCTTTTTTTGCGGGCTGAACATCTCGCCCAACTGGCATAACAACCAACGCTTTCGCATCGTCGAGCCGCAACGACGCGCGCCTCCTCACCCCTCGGCTTCGGCCTGGCGCTGGATTTCCCGATACCGCTTCGAGTTGACCACCTTTTGCTTCTCCAGATCGTCGATTTCCTCGCGGCTGAGGTGAATCAGGCCGCAGACCGGACAGGAGAGGTCCATGTCGTCGTGGGCGGCCCGTTGCTTGAGTTCGTCGGCGGTCATGTGGCCGACGCAGCCGCAGGCGCAGTTGGGCGCCTCGACCCGGACGACTTTCCGTTGTTTTCCTTCAACAAGATCGTTCATAGAGAGTGTTGTTCCGACAAGTTAAGGCAAGGGGAGAGTAACGGAATCAATGCCGCAGGGTGCGGATCGCTTTTCCGCGGTGATCCACAAGGGTGACCGTCAATGCAAGCCCGCCGTCCAGGCGGTGCGTGGCGCAGGAAATTCACGGGTCATAGGCCCGGATGGCCATCTCGATCCGGTTGAGGATGGACTCGCTGACCTCGCCGTCGCAGATCAGGCTCGCGGCGGCCTGACGCACGCTCAGGTTCATCGGCGCAATGTTGTGGGTGGTGCCGACAATCAGGTTGGCGCGGGTGATGCACCCGTTGTCGTCGGTACTGTAATCGTGAATCAGGGTTCCGCGTGGGGCCTCGACATGGCCAATGCCCCGGCCCGCCTTGGGTTCGGCCGGGGTGCGCACCAGGGGGTCGGTGATTCGCTCGTCCGCCAGCAACTCCACAGTGCGTTCGCAGGCGTAGACCAGCTCAATCAGACGGGCCCAGTGATAGAGCAGGGTTCCCTGGGCCGGACGGCCGAATTGGGCACGAAAGTCTTCCAGCTCGGCCTGGGCGCGGGGGGTGGCAATCTGGCCGCAAACATTGAGCCGGGCCAGGGTGTTGACCCGGTACACGCCCATGGGGGCCGCCGGGTTCAGGGAGAATCCCTCGCCCCAGGACTTGGCGTAGACCATCTTGGCGTAGGACCAGGGCTCGACCTGTTCGGCCAGATGGCGCTCGTAGTCGCTGGCCGGAAAATCGACCCAACTGCCGTCGGGCCGCATCAGGCGCAACAGGCCATCGTAGAGCTGCAAATTGCCTTGCGCGTCGACCGCGCCAAGAAACCCGGTGGTGATTGCGCCCAGGGACTGCAGCTCTTCGCGGAAACGGCTAAACACCGAGCGCTTGGCGTAGTCCAGGGCAAAGGAGGCAAAGTCGAGCAAAACCAACGCGTCGGCCGCCAGTTCGCGCCGCTCGGTCTCAAGCATGGGTTTGGAAAACCCGCCCGCCACCCCGGCCACCGGGTGAATCGACTTGCCGGCAAAGCGCGCCAGCATCGCCTGTCCCAACTGCCGCATGCGCGCCACCCGGGCCGCCAGTTCCGGCTCTTGGCGCACCAGCCCCATGATGTTGCGCACCGAATAGTCGCCGTCCGGACCCAGCACAAAATCAGGGGCGGCGAGAAAAAAGAAATGGAGGATTTTATCGTGGATATGGGCAATCACCTGACAGAGTTCACGCAACAGCTGACCGGTTGGCGGCGGAACCGCGCCAAAGCAGCCGTCCACCGCTTTAACCGCGGCGAGATGGTGCATCCAGGGGCAGATGCCGCAGATGCGGCTGACAATGCGAGGAATTTCCTCGGCCGGCCGGCCCACCACAAACTGCTCAAAGCCGCGCAGGGCGGAGATGGCCACCCGGGCGTCGCTCACCCGGCCAGACTCGTCCAGATGGATGTCGACCCGGGCCTGGCCTTCGATGCGGGTGACTGGATGGATGCTGACGACCTGGGACTTGGGCATGGCTGCTCTCCTCAGCAGGCGAAAAAATGCGGCAAACCGCTCAATTGCTTTCCTTTCGTTTACGGGCCGGCTTGAGCAGGCCGTGGCCGCCGCTGAACCGAAGCAGGGATTTGCGGTCGACCAGACTGCGGTAGTCAATGCCGTTGCTGGCGAGTCCGTTCATCATGTCGAGCAGCTGATTGCCGCCCGGCCGCACCGGCCCGTAGCAACCGCGACAGGGCACGCGGGCCCGGATGCACAACGGCGTTTCCCGGCCGCCGCAGCCGCCGGCGGTCACCGGTCCCATGCACAACAGCCCCTGTTCAAGCAGACAGCGCATCTGCTCGACCGGCTCTTCCGGATCATAGTCGGCGTTGGCAAGAAAACGCTGCATTGTCCCCTGCCCCTGCCCCTTGCCCTTCCGGATCACCGGGCAGGTTTCGCAGACGCTCTTGTGGGCCAGATCCGGAGATTCGCGTCGCAGCAGGGCCTCGATCACCTCCAGCATCATCTCGGGCCGGGGCGGACAGCCGGGCAACGCGACGTCGACCGCGACCTGCTCGTCAACACTGTACACCCGGTCCAGCAGGGCCGGAACCTCGCTCGGCAACAAGGCCTTTTCCGGAGAGCCGTAGGCAAACACCGTCTGCAGGGTTTCCTCGCTGGTCCATTGGTTGCGCAGGGCCGGGATGCCGCCGTGGGTGGCGCAGGTCCCCAGGCTGATCAGGGTCCGGCACTGGGCGCGCAGGGCCCGCGCCACCTGCAGCTGCTCCACATTGGCCACGCCGCCGGACACCAGGCCGATCTCAGCCTCGGGCAGAATGATTTCCCCTTCCTCATCGGAGGCGCCGCTTAAAGGATTGTGATACTTATGATCCATAAGTAGGGGAAAATGGACGATTTCCACCCGGTCAAGCAGGCCAAGCAATTGCTCGCCGCAATCCAGCAGCGCCATCTCGCAGCCGGAACAGCCGTGCAGGCATTCAAAACTGAGCCGGGGCAGCATGGATCGCCCTTTTACTCGCCAATCCCGGACGGGCTCGCATCGGTTTCCCGCAGGGACGCGAGGCGGGCGCTCATCTCGCGGAAGGCCTCGGCCAGCCGTTCGGGCTCGGCTGAGGAAACCCAGGCAATGCGGAACCGCTCGCTCTCATAGCCCAGGTCCTCCAGGGTGTCGGCGATCACCTCGGCCCGGGCCAGGGCCATTTCGTTGCCCCTGATGTAATGGCACTCGCCCAGGTGACAGCCGATGATCATCACCCCGTCGGCACCCTTGTCAAGGGCGTGGATGACCATCTCCGGATGGACCATGCCCGAGCACATCACCCGGATAATGCGGATCGAACCCGGATACTGCAGGCGCGAGATGCCGGCCAGATCGGCCGCCGCATACGAGCACCAGTTGCAGCAAAAGGCGATGATCTTGGCTTCGCGGCTCATGCGTCCTCCTCAAGCACACAGCTCTGGTCCAGGGCCGCGTCAATCTGGGCTTCGATCTGGGCGTAGGTGAAGCCGGCCACATCCACGCCCCGCTTCGGACAGGCCCCCTGGCAGATGCCGCATCCCTTGCACAGCACCTGATCGACATGCACGGTTTTTAGGGGATTGCCCTCGCCGTCCCGATACTCGACCAGGGTGATCGCCTGATAGGGGCAGACGTCGATGCAGAGCCCGCAGCCGTCGCAGAGAACCGGATCAACCAGGGCGACGTTGGGCTCAAGGTTGATCTCCTTGCGGGCCAGGAGGCGTCCGGCCTTGGCGGCGGCGGCCAGGGCCTGGGAGATCGACTCCTCCAGCGGCTTGGGATAGTGGGCCAGCCCGGCGACAAAGACGCCGTCGACGTTGAACTCCACCGGCCGCAGTTTGACGTGGGCCTCTTGAAAAAAACCGTCGCTGTTGAGCGGCAGCTTGAACAGGGTGGCCAGATCCCCGGCCTCGGGGCTGGCCAGGGTGGCGGCGGCGAGAATAACCACATCGGCCCGAATTTCCAGGGGGCGATGGAGCACATGATCCCAAACCTCCACCAGCACGCCGTTGTCGGCCTTTTTGATTCGGGGCGGACCGTGCATCTCGTAGTTGATGAACACAATGCCCAACTCCCGCGCCTGGTTGTAGATTCGTTCGCGCTGACCGTAGGTGCGGATCTCGCGATACAGGATGTAGATCTGGCGCGACGGCGCCTCCTTTTTCAGCTTGATGGCGCTCTGGATCGAATGGGTGCAGCAGGATTTCGAGCAGTAGGGGCGCTCCTGGTTGCGCGAACCCACGCACTGGATGAACACGAACGATTTGCCGTTGGCCACCCGTGTTTCGTTGTGCATGTGCAGCTTGTCAAACTCAATCGAGGCCACCACCTTGGGAATTTTGCCGTACTCGAATTCCTCGGGGATATAGCGCTTGGCCCCGGTGGTGATGATCACCGCGCCGTGTTCAATCACCCGCTTGCGGTTGGCCCCGGTGCGAATGGTGGTGACGAAATTGCCCACATGGCCGCTGACCGCCAGCACCGTGCTGGTGTAGGCCACCTCAATCAATGGATGCTGCTGCACCTCCTCCTTCAAGCCCTTGAGGTAGCGCGGCACATGCTCGCCGTTCCAGGTCTGGAAGAGATGGAGGGCGTTGCCGCCCAACTGGGTGGTCTTTTCAACCAAATGAATCTGAAACCCCTGCTGGGCCAGATTGAGCGCCGCGGTCATCCCGGCCACGCCGCCGCCGATAACCAGCACCGAGGGCGCGATCGGGATGCGCAGCGGCTTGCGCGCCGTCAGGCTGCTCACCTTGGCCACCGCCATCCGGATCAGATCCTTGGCTTTGGCCGTGGCCACCTCGGGCTGCTGATTGTGGACCCAGGCGTTCTGATTGCGGATGTTGGCCATCTCAATCAGGTATTCGTTGATCCCGGCCGATTTGAGGGTTTTGCGAAACAGCGGCTCATGGGTGCGGGGGGTGCAGGCGGCGATCACAATCCGGTTGAGGCCCTTGTCGCGAATCTCTTGCACCAGCAGGTCCTGGGTGTCCTGGGCGCAGGTGAACAGGTTGCGCGCCACATGCGCCACCTGGGGCAGGGTGGCGGCATAGGCGGCCACCTCCTCGACGTCGACCACCCCGGCAATGTTGGTGCCGCAATGGCAGACAAACACGCCGATGCGCGGGGTCTGGCGGCGAACGTCCAATTCCGGAGGCGGCGGCAGGGTGCGGGTGAGGGTGTGCCGGGCCGGGGCGAGCAGGGCCGAGACGCTGGCTGCGGCCGCCGAACCGCCGATCACCGACTGGGGGATGTCGCGCGGGCCGTTGAAGGCCCCGCAGGTGAACACGCCTCGCTTCGAGGTGTGCACCGGCATGAAGGCCGAGATTGAGGCAAAGCGGTCCGGAGTCATGTGGATGCCGATCTTCTCTGCCAATTTGACCATCGAATCAGGGGTTTCCAGGCCAACCGACAACACCACCAAATCAACGGTCTCCTCGACCTGTTTGCCCTGAACGCTGATGTAGTGCAGGCGCAGATCGCCCTTGGTTCCCTTGGGCTCGACCCCGTGGATGCGCGAGCGAACGAACCGCACCCCGTATTCGTTTTTGGCCCGCTCAAAGTAGCGGTCAAACTCCTTGCCCGGGGTGCGCATGTCCATGTAAAAAATGGCGACGTCCAGTTCCGGATTGGCCTCTTTAACCGTCATCGCCTCTTTGATGGCGTACATGCAGCAGACCGCCGAACAGTATTCGTTGTTGCAGCGGTTCTTGTCGCGGCTGCCGATGCACTGGAGAAAGGCGATCCGTTTCACCGGTTTGCGGTCCGAGGGGCGGGTCAGCAGGCCGTCGGTGGGGCCGTTGGGCGACAGGTAGCGCTCGAACTGGAGCGAGGTGATCACGTTGGGATAGACCCCGTAGCCCCAGACTTTGGCCTTGGACGGATCAAAGGTCTGGAAGCCAAGCGCCATAACCACCGCGCCGACCTTGATTTCGTGGTCCCGCTCCCGGTCGTTGAAGTTGATCGCCCCAGGCGGGCAGATCTCGGCGCAGACGCCGCATTTGTCCGGATTTTTCAGGCGCAGGCAGGCCTGGGGATCGATCTGGTACTTGAGCGGCACGGCCTGGGGGTACTTGATGTAAATGGCCTTGCGTTTGGCGATGTTGGAATTGAAGGAATCGTCAACGCTTTTGGGGCAACTGCCGCTGCATTGGCCGCAGGCGATGCACTTGGTTGCATCGACATAACGGGGATATTCGCGCACCCGCACGGTGAAATTGCCGGCCCGACCGGCAACGTCAAGCACGGTCGACAGGGTCATGATGCGGATATTGGGGTGCCGGCCGCACTCCACCAGTTTGGGCGCAATGATGCACATCGAGCAGTCGTTGGTGGGAAAGACCTTGTTGTACTGGGGCATGGCCCCGCCGATGGCCCCGGTTTTTTCCACCAGATAGACGTAGTAGCCCGAATCGGCGAGGTCCAGGGCCGCCTGCATTCCGGAAATGCCGCCGCCCACCACCAGCGCCGCCCCGATTGTGGTCTGTTCAGCCATGCCGAACCTCCCCGCCGCCCTGCGGCGCCATGACCAGGGAATTGGCCACCAACTCCCACAAAAATTGCACCTCGATGTTGAGGTTGAATTCCCGATTGAGCGAGGTCTGCAGCTGATCGCGGCAGTTCTGGCAGGAGGTGACCACCAGTTTGGCCCCGGATTCGCTGATCTGGCGGGCCTTGATCCGGCCGTGAAAAACCCGCTCAGCCCAGAACGGGCTGGCCCAGGCCCCGCCGCCGGCCCCGCAGCAGTAGTTTTCTTCCCGGTCCGGCGCCAGGTCGACGTACTGCGGGCAGCAGGCGCGGGTCAAGGCGCGCGGTTCGTCGAAATAGCCGTGACCAAAGGTCTTGAGGGACTTACGGCCGTAATTGCAAGAATCGTGGAAGGTGGTCAACCGGGTGTGAACGCTCGGGTCCAGGGTGATTCGCCCTTCGGCAAGGTATTCAAGCAGCAGGTCAAACACCGTGTAAACCTTGAACTGCTGCAGGGATTCGGGAAACCAGCGCTCCAGGGCGTAGCGGGTGGCGTAGTAGGCGTGTCCGCACTCGGGCAGAAGCAGGGCCTTGCAGTTGAGCCGCTCGATGTTGTCGATGATCCGCTTGACAATGGTGCGCATGGCGCTGTAATCGCCGGAGTGCAGCCCCCAGTTGACGCCCTCCCAGTACTCGGAGGAGATGGTCCAGGACTCGCCGGCGGCGTGAAAGATCTTCCACCACCATTTGAGGCTGTCGGGTTCGGCAAAGGGCTGCTTGGAGTTGACGGTCACCAGCATCCGGGCCCCGCGCACGTCAATCGGGGTGGCAAAGCCTGGACAGGAGGCGCCGGCCAGTTCTTCACCCAGCTCTTTGAGCAGGATGAGAAAATCGTCTTTGGGGATGCCCAGGTTGTTGCCCTTTTCCAGACAGGTGACCACCCCCTTCTGGATCGCCGGCGGCACCTTGTCGCGCTCCCGGCGGGAGCGGATGCGCCGCATCAGCTGCAGGATCTCGACGTTCATCGGGCAGACCACCTCGCACTTGCCGCACATGGTGCACTTCCACGGCCAGTCGCTCTCCACCAGTTCCTCGTCCAGGCCGAGAAAGGCCATGCGCACGATTTTGCGCGGGTCCAGATCGTCGACCCCGGAGATTGGGCAGGCCCCGGCGCAGGAGCCGCAGGCGAGACAAACGTCGGCCAGGGCGGGCGCGGTGTAAAGCGGGTTGACCTTGGCCTCAAGCCGCACCGCAGCCGGGACGGCGCCGTTGCTTCTTGGCGCCGGGGCCGCTTCGCCGACTGTGGTGGGGTCCGGCCCGATGCGCGGTTCGCGGCCGTACTTGTCGCACAGCCGTTTGTAATCCTCCCACTGAATCAGGTAACGGCGGCCCGGACCCTCCTGGGCCGGGAGCACGCCGGAATTGATCCAGTTGCGGATGGTGTTGCGATGGACCCCGAATTCTTCGGCCAAATCATTGACCTTGGCCTCATAGATCATGGCGTGGTTGCCTCCACAGTGGTCGCGGTGGTAAAAGAAACGGCGTGCGGCGCACTCATTCGCGCAATCAGCTGCGTAATCTGCGCAGAGGCTTCAAGGACCGCAGCCCGCATCAGCGGCGACAGGCCCGGCGCCACCTGCTCGGGCAGTGCCGCAGTCTGGGCGAGCAGCAGCACCACCTCAATCCCGGTTTCCGCCTGCAGCTCGGCCAGCAGATTGACCGTGGGAAACTGGTGCAGGGAAAAATCGTGGATTTTGGCCGCCGGCAACTCTGCCGGCCCGCATTGCCGCACCTGGCCGGGCTGGCCGCCTTCAATGTTGCCGGCGTCGACCACGATCAACATCTGCGGACGCAGCGACGGCAGCATCAGGTAATCCAGCAGGTGTTCGCGGATGGATGTGCCAACGTCCAGCGCCAGCACCGACGCCGGCAGCTCGGCTTGGAGCAGCTGCTCGATCACCGCCGGCCCGAAACCGTCGTCGCCAAGTAGGACGTTGCCGCAGCCGAAAACGGCCACGATCGGCGGCCCGATCAAGGATTGCGTGTTGTGCGAGATATGCATATTGTGGCAACATGCCATCTTTCGCCCCTTTTACGCAAGGGCAAAATGAAGCGCCGTTCAATCCGCAGAGCGGGATTATGCCCGATGGAACGGGCGACTGCGCGAATAAGCGAAACGCCCCAGGAGGAACGCCATGGCGGGAGAGGAAATGTACCGGGTAATTGTCGATTCGTTGTCCGCCCACGTGGCGGTGCTGGACGACTCCGGCGTCATCGTCGAGACCAACCGGGCCTGGCAGCAGTTTGCCCGGGAAAACGGCATGCGCGAACCAGTGGACTGCGTCGGGGTCAACTACCTCTCGACCTGTGAGACCGGCGCCTGCGATGCGGGCGACAGCCTGTTGATCCACCGGGCCATCCGCCAGGTGATCGCCGGCGAGCTTGAGGAATTCCTCACCCAGTATCCGTGCCACTCGCCCAGCGAGCAGCGGTGGTACAGCCTGCGGGTGGTTCCCTACCGCGACCGCCAGACCCGGAGGGTGATCGTCGCCCACGAGGACATCACGCCGATCATGCTGGCTCAAGAAAAATTGCGGGTGCAGGAGGAGGAATTACAGCGAAAAACGGAAAAACTGGAGGAGACCAACATTGCCCTCAAGGTGCTGCTGGAACATCGGCAGCGCGACCGCGAGCAACTGGAGGAACGGGTGGTGGCCAACATCCGGGAACTGGCCCTGCCCTATCTGGAAAAAGCGCGGGACAGTGCGCTTGAGCCGCGCCAACGGACCCTGATCGACATTGCGCTCAATCATCTCGGCGACGTTGTTTCGCCCTTTCTCAACCGCCTCTCCACCGTCAACCTGCTGCTGACGCCCCAGGAGATCGAGGTGGCGACCCTGGTGCGCCAGGGCAAGAGCAGTCAGGAAATCGCCGACGTGCTCGGGGTGGCGCTGGCCACGGTCAGCTTCCACCGCAAAAAGCTGCGGCGCAAACTGGGGTTGAGCAGAAACGGCCGCAACCTGCGCACCTACCTGCTCAGCCTGCAGTAACCGCCCCGTCCCCGTCCAGGGCCCGGCGCACCGCCCTGGCGAGGATGGCCAGGGTAACCGGCTTGGCCAGGAAATCGCACACGCCTTCGGCCTTGGCCCCGGCCTCGTCGATGCTCTCGGTGTAGCCGGTGCAGATGATAATCGGCTGGTCCGGCCGCAGGGCCAACATGGCCCGGGCAATGGCCATGCCGGTGAACCGGGGCATGGTCATGTCGGTGATCACCAGATCAAACAGCGACGGATCGCGGGTGTAGGCCTCAAAGGCCTTGGAACTGTCGGTGAAGACCTCGACGCTGTAGCCCAGCTTGCTCAGCATCCTCCCCAACACCATGGCCACGGCCGATTCGTCGTCGACAATCAACACCGTCTCCTCGCCCCTGGGCAGTTCCTGTTGCTCGTCAGGGGTTTCCTCAGCCGCCTGGTGCTGAAACTCGGGCAGATAGACCGCCAAAGCCGTTCCTTCGCCGGGCCGGCTGTCCACAGTGATCGCGCCCCGATGGGCGGCGACAATCCCTTGCACCACGGCCAGCCCCAGGCCGGTGCCCTCCCCTTCCCCCTTGGTGGTGAAAAAAGGATCAAAAATTTTATCGACGATGTCCTGGGGAATGCCCGAACCCGTGTCCGCGACGCTGAGCCGCAGATAGGCGCCGCCGGGCAGATCCTGCAGTTCCCGCCGCCGAGGTTCGCTGTTCAGTTGCACCTGCTGCAAGGCGATCTGCAGTTCGCCGCCTTCTTTCATGGCGTGGAGGGCGTTGGTGCAAAGATTCATCAACACCTGATGGATCTGCGAGGGATCGGCCAGCGCCACGTTGTCGATCACCGAAATCTGGGCGGTGATGCGGATGGTGGAAGGAAAGGAGGAATGCAGCATCTTGACCACTTCCTTGACGATCAAATGCAGCTTCAGTGGCTGAAAATGCTCTTCCGACTGATGACAAAAGGAGAGAATCTGCTTGACCAGATCCCGCGCCCGCAGCCCGGCCTTCTGGATTTGGAGCACGTCGCGCTTGACCCGTGAACCGCTCTCGCCGAGTTCGTCCAGGGCCATGGTCGCGTAGCCGAGGATCACGGAGAGGATGTTGTTGAAATCGTGGGCCACGCCGCCGGCAAGCAAACCGATGGCCTCCATCTTCTGCATCTGGCGCAGTTTGAGCTCCGATTCCTTGCGGTCGGTGTTGTCAAAGGCCACCTGCATCCGCACTATCTTGCCCCCCAGCCAGCGCACCGCCCGGTCATAGTTGACGTACCAGCGGCCGGTGACCGGGTTGAGCCGCTCCCACTGACGCACCGGGCCGGGCTCGCCGTTTTCGTCAAGCAACTGATCGTTGGTGCAGAAATCGCACGGCTGATCCTGATTTTGAAAGGCACGGTAACAGGGCTCGTGCAACGCGCCTTCGCCAAACAGCTCCTGCATCTTGCGGTTGACGAACAGCACCTGATGCGTCTCGATGTCGGCAACAAAGATCTGGGCCTCGATGCTGTCGAGAATGGTCAAGAGCTGCCGGTGCGATTCGGCAATCCGCTCGGCGGTGGTCCGCTGCTCGGTGATGTCGGTGGCAAAGCCTTCGATCCGGATCAGGTTGGAACTGCGGCCCGCCACGCCCGTGCCCCGTTCAAGAACGATCCGCTCCCTGCCGTCGACCGCCCGCAGCCGATACTCCACCTCATAGGCGCGGTTGTCCGCCAGGGCCTGGCGCACCGTGGTCAGCACCCGGGCGCGATCATCCGGATGGATCAGGGCTGCAAGCGAAGCAGCCGCCAACTCCTTGGCTGAACATCCGGTCAATTCCAGACACCCGTCGCTGGCAAACCGGAGGATGCGCTCCTCGTTGTCTTCAACGCTGAAGGCCATGCCCGGCAGGTTGCTGATCAGGGCGTTGAGGGTGCGCCGCGATTCCCGCTGCTCCTCACCGATCCGTTTCTGTTCGACCAGATCCCAGGCCAGATCGGCAAACTGCCGCACCAGCGCCGCGTCCTCCTCGGTGTAGTCGCGCGCCTTGTTGCCGACCCCGAGGACGGCGACCACGGTGCCGCCGCGCACTATTGGCGTGACCAATTCGCGCACGATCTCGACGTGCCCCTCGGGCATGCCGCGCTTGTTAGGCAGCGAGGCGTAATCGTTGTGGATCACCGTTGTCCGTTGGCGCAGGCAGTCCAGCCAGACGCCGCCCTTTTCGATGGGATAGACGGCGCCGCTTTTGCCGTCGATCCGGCAGTAGCGGTCAACCGTGGCCGAAGACCACCCCTGCAAGGACAGCATCCCCTGGGCCTCGTCGACAAAATGATAAAAGCCAATGGGGCTGCCGGTGAGTTCGCCCACCTTGTCCAGGGTGCGCCGCAACAGTTGCGGCAAGGTCCAACGATGGGTGTTTTCCAGCAAAAAGAGTTGCGCCTGACGGCTTTGCCGCTGACGAATCCGGTCGGTAACGTCGTTGAAGGTCAGGATCACCTGATAGGGCGCGGTCTCGCCATCCTGAAAATGGGGAGTCACATTGGCAATGATCCAGACATCGCGGCCCGACGAGAAATTGCGCACCATGAACATTGCCCCGGTTTCGGGGAGTCCGGCGACAAAACAGCGCGTGATCGGGTCGGTTTCCCGGACCGTCTGACAGCCCTCGCTGTCGACCGGCGTCCACAGTTCGCCCCGGAGCAGCCGTTGCTGAATCTCAGCCGTGGTCGAACACCCCAAAATGCGCTCGGCCGCTGAATTCGCCCGCAAAATTTCATGGGCCGCGCTGAAGTAGATCACCCCTTCCTGCATGGATGCAAACAGGGCGTGGTACTGCGCCTCTGACTGGCGCAGCGAATCCTGCTGCGCCAACTGCGCGGTGACGTCCAGCAGCAGGATCAAGGCCGCTTTTTGCGACGGAGCGCCGAACGGGATCGGGATCGGGGTCAGCGACATCTCAAACCAACGGCTGCCGGAATCGGAATTGAGCACCAGCTGTTGGTGCAGCGATGCGCCGTCGACGACAACCCGCCGGAGCCCGGTCAACACAGTCTCGGCTTGAGCAACGGGAAAGATGTCGACAACCGAGCGGCCCACGACGTCGGTCGCGCCGTCGGTAAAAAAATCCAGGGTGGGTTGATTGGCAAAGAGCAGCATCCCGGCTGCGTCCGCCACCAGCAGCAGCTCTTGCACCGGTTGCGGCATCCGCTGCGCCTGAAGCGGATCGCCGGCAGGTCCTGTGCCTGCGCCGTGCCCAAGCAGTTGCTCCAGCTGCGCAACTTTGCGTTCCAATTCCTCATACGAAGGGGTGTGCATAGATCCTCCAGAGGGATGTTCGTGAGGCGGAAAGCCCGTCCTGATCGTCCTGGCCGTCCTAGCCGCCCTGACCGGTACGTTCACCAACATTATACGCCACGCTGTGCAACGGGTCAAATGGGCCTACCAGAGGCAGGGCGTCGTTGTCCGTTCAACAGAACCCTGCTCCAAACAGCCCGAACGGCGTCTTTAAAACCATACATGTTCACTTTTGTTTACACTACCCCTGTCTGATTCTACTTTTGTAGACACAGGCGCAAAGCCCGGTTCCCTTGTCCAATCTATCTGGGGGAAAAAATAGAAAATGGCGCCAATATCTTGATATAAAGAAAAATTTGACAAACAACAGCTCTGGCGCCATCCTTTGAGCAGTTCCTGAACATGTACCACCCGCGTAAACCCAAGGGCTGCCCATGGGAGCGCAGGCGGCTTCCTGTCCACTATTCGAGACATATCCCGAATCGTATTGCCCGACCACCTGGTCAAGGCCAGCGTGCACCCCCAGACAATACACTGAAACAAAAGTATAAAATCAGTATTTTGCAACACGGCCAGGTGTGGCAAGGATGATGCAAAGCTTTGAACGGCGAAAGCTTTGCCGTGGGCTTTCACCGCCAGCACGCAAAAACCTGGCGTCAACAAACCTCCCCAGAGGAAAAGCATGTCAAAAACAGTTGAAACACCCATGGCTTCAACCGCCTTGCGCGCGTGGCGTCCCGTGATCGCTTCTTCCCTGGCCTCCCTGCGTCAACTGGCAGGCGCCACGGAACACGAGTTTCTGCACATGGGCCGGCAGATGCAGGCGGTCTATCTCCAGGCGATCACCCTGTCCCAGACCGCGCATCAACTGGTTGCCACGGCCGCCGGCGAACAGATCGGCGCCCTGATGGAGCGCCTGCGGCAAATTCTCCTGGAAATGCAGACCTATCTGGAGCAGGCACAGGCGAGAAATCTGAAAAATTGCGACGAAATATCCTCAGTCGGCCATTTGCTCCATCAGGCGGAAACGCCGATTGATGGTTTCAGAAGGATGGGGAAACAGCTCTATATTTTTGAAGTGCTTATCAAAATTGAAAGCACCTACCTGGGGGAAATGGAAGGCGAGTTTGTCAACCTTGCCATCGACATCAAGAAGCTTTCCCAGCAAATCAAAGAAAAGACCGCCAACATCAACAATCACATCAGCCTGCTCAACGTCATCATCACCAACAACATTTCCATCATCAACCAGGAGATTGACGGGGGCAACGCCAAAACCAGGAACGTGATTGACGAGACAGAAGCCAGTCTGTCCAATCTCGAGCATGCCAACAATCGCTTTCTGGACGTTGGCAATCAGATCTCTCTGATCGCCAACAAGAATTCCGAGAACATCAGTGACGTGGTCCAGGCGATGCAGTTCCACGACATCTTTCGCCAGCAGGTGGAACATGTGATCGAATCGATCGAGGGCCTGAACCTCGACCTCGACCTACCCGGCCAAGAGAACGACGAGGCCTTGGCGACCGAAGCCACTGGCGTTGCAATGATTGTCAAGATAGGCGACGTGTGCGAACTCCAGCAGGCGCAACTGCAATTTGCTTCCACGGGGCTGTACGCCGCCGTCGCCTCCATCGTCGACAACCTGCGCAGCATCGGCGCGGGGCAAAAGCAGATGGCCAAGGATATTTATGCCCAAACCGGCGGCATGGATTCGTCCGGGGCCTCGTTTCTAGGCGAGGTGGCCAAGCGCATGGCGCTGATCGCCGGCCTGCTGACCTCCTGCTCCAACACCAACGCCGTCATGGCCGACATCATGCAAGAGGTGATCGCGACGATGAATGAGATCACCGGATTCGTGGCCGACGTCGAAAACATTGGCCATGAAATTATTCAGATTGCCCTCAACGCCCGAATAAAAGCCGCCGGCACCGGACCGGAAGGCGCGGCAATGAGCGCCCTGTCCGAGGAAGTGGGCCAGCTCTCGCAGGACGCGGTGCAGCGCACCGAGCTGATCACCACCACCATGACGGAAATCCGGGGCGTCACCGAGGTGCTGTCCACCGAATCAGACAGCGCCCAGACAACGCTGGGCGATCAATTGTCCAACATGCAGAACGAGGTGGCTCAGATTTTGGCCATTTTGGAATCTTCGGGCGCGGAATTGTTTTCCCTGCTCCAGCAGGTGCATTCCCAGGTGAACGCGCTGACCGGCGAGATCGAAAGCGTCACCAGCAGCATCGACGTGCACAAACGAACCAAAGCCATGGCGGAAAAGGTTTTGGCCAATCTGGAAAAAATTTTCACCGAGGCCCGCGCCATCTGTCCGGCCACTGCGGCGTTCAAGGAAGATTTGCGCCGCATGGCGGAAAAGTACACCATGGAAAGCGAACGGCGCATCCATGAAGACATTGCCAAAAAACATGGCGTGACCTTTGCCGCAAGCCCATCGCAGGCCGTGGCCGGCGCCGAAAGCGAATTTGGCGACAACGTTGACCTTTTCTAACGATTCATCAACTTGACATTGCACAGGAAACCATGCCGATAATCAACTGGGACAACCGTTTTTCCATCCACCTGACGGAGATCGACGCGCATCACCAGCACCTGTTTGCGCTCTTCAACCGACTGTACGACGACTTTGTCGGCAAGGCCGACCCCAAGACGCTGAACGCGTTGTTTGACGAGTTGATCGACTACGCCACCTACCATTTTTCGGTGGAAGAACGCTGGATGCGAGACGAAGGATTTTCCGAACTGGAACTGCACCAGAAAGAGCACGACCTGTTCTCCAAACGGGCGTTGGAAATGCAAGGGGATTACAACGCCGGCAGGCGCAATCTCTCCCTGGAGGTTCTGTCTTTTCTCCACAACTGGTTAGCCAGACACATCCAACTCTCCGACGTTGAATTCGGCCATTTCCTTGCCGCCAAAAACACTCCCGGTTCCGGCGCCGCAGGCAACAGCAGCGCCACCGACCCGGTGGTCCCCAACAACTCCCAAGGGAGCGCAACACCATGAACCAAACAAGCAACGAGGCCGCGCGGACGATCAACGTCGGCAACAGGCTGACCATCGAAACCATAACCGATTTTGCGCAGCAAATTCGAACCGGGTTCAACGAGGCCGACGCCGTGGTCGTCGCCTTTGAGCCTGAAATCGAAATCGACGTCACGGCCCTGCAGGTGTTCTGCGCCGCCTGCAAAACAGCGGCCGCCGAAGGCAAACGTTTTGCCTACAGCGGTCCCCAGCCCCAGGCTTTACGCAATTTGGTCGCAGCCACCGGTTCGGAACGTCACAAACAATGTCTGGTGAACAGCAGCGCCTGTTTTCGCCGGTCGCAAGGAGAATAACAATGGGAAAAATAGTCATGACGGCGGACGATTCCGCCAGTGTCCGGCAAATGGTTGCCTTTACGCTCAAACAAAACGGCTACGACGTTATTGAAGCGGTGGACGGGCAAGACGCCCTAACCAAACTTGCCGCCAAAAAGGTGGACATGCTGCTGACCGACCTCAACATGCCCAAACTGGACGGCATTGGCCTGATTAAAGGGGTGCGGGCCAGCACGTTGAACAAGTTCATCCCCATCGTGATGCTCACCACGGAATCCCAGGACTCGAAAAAGGCAGAAGGCAAATCCGCCGGGGCCACCGGCTGGATCGTCAAACCCTTTAAACCGGAACAGTTGATTGCGGTGGTCAAAAAGGTGCTTGGATAAAGGCACAGGACAAAAAATGGCTTTTGCTCTCACCCGCCCTGCGCAAACGCAGCGGACCACATAAGGATCCGGACCATGTTCAAAGAACACATTGCCACCTATCGCGAAGAAGCCGGCGAACTGCTTGCCGAGCTGGAAACCTCCCTGCTCGACCTTGAAGAAACCCCGGACGACGACGATTTGATCAATCGCGTCTTCCGGGCCATGCACACCATCAAGGGCTCCGGCGCGATGTTCGGGTTCGACGACATCGCCGCCTTCACCCACGAGGTGGAAACCGTGTTCGACCTGGTTCGCAACGGCAAAATGGCGGTGACCAAAGAACTGCTCGACCTGACCCTCAAATCCCGCGACCACATCACCACCTTGCTGGCCGCCTCGGTTGAAGGCGCAGAGATCGACAACGCCGCAGGCGACGTGCTGATTGCCGGCCTGCGGGGCCTTGTCGCCCCATCCAAGGCCAACGAATCGCAACCGGAAGACGTTCCGTCGGCTGCCGCAAACACGCCCGCCGATCAGACCGATCAGATCGAGCAGACCGATCTGCAGACCTGGCGCATCCGGTTCCAACCCAATCGCGAACTGCTGCTGTGCGGCAGCAATCCGGTGTCGCTGATCAACGAGTTGCGCAGCCTGGGCGATTGCCTGGTCACCGCCCAATTTGACGGCGTGCCGCCGCTCGACGCCCTGGTCGGCGAACACTGCTACCTCTATTGGGACATTGTTCTGACCACCTCCCGCGGCGAGGCGGCGATCAAGGATGTGTTCATCTTTGTTGAGGACGACTGCCAGATCAGCATCCAACTGATTGACGACCAGGCTGCAGGCGAGCCAGAGTATAAAAAACTCGGTCAAATCCTGGTGGAGCGCGGCGATCTTTCCCCGGAGGCGCTCAAGCAAACCCTGAACCAGCAGAAACCGCTGGGCGAGCTTCTGGTGGACCAGGGCGCGGTGACCTCGGACAAGGTGCTTTCCGCCCTGGACGAACAGCAGCAGATCCGCAAAATCAGACAGGAACAACCCGCCGCCGACGCCAGCGCCAGCATCCGGGTGCCTGCCGAACGGTTGGACCAGTTGGTCAATCTGGTTGGCGAGATGGTCACGGTGCAGGCCCGCCTGACCCAGGTGTCCAGCACCCTCGGCGACGCGACCTTTATTTCGATTGCGGAAGAGGTGGAACGGCTGACCAACGAGTTGCGCGACACCGCGCTCAACATCCGGATGCTGCCCATCGGCAGCACCTTCAGCAAATTCAAACGGTTGGTGCGCGATCTCTCCCGCGAACTGGGCAAAGAAATTGAGATGGAAACCTTTGGCGCCGACACCGAACTCGACAAAACCGTGATCGAAAAACTCAACGATCCCCTGGTCCACATCATCCGCAACAGCATCGACCACGGCGTCGAAACCCCGGAAAAACGGATCGCAGCCGGCAAACCGGCCATGGGAACCATCCGCCTCGGGGCCGAACACGCCGGCGATTCGGTGCTGATCACCATCCACGACGACGGCGGCGGCATCAATCGCGACGCCATCCGCAACAAGGCCATTGAGTTGGAGATGATCCCGGCCAACGCCGAGCTGAGCGACCAGGAAATCTACAGCTACATCTTTGCCCCGGGCTTTTCCATGGCCGCCAAGATCACCAACATCTCAGGGCGCGGGGTCGGCATGGACGTGGTCAAGCGCGGCATCGAAGGCCTGCGAGGAACCATTACGGTGGACAGCGAACTTGGCAAAGGGACCACCATCACCCTGAAAATTCCGCTGACCCTGGCCATCATCGAGAGTCTGCTGGTCAAAATCGGCCCCAGCCATTTTGTCCTGCCCCTGGGGGCCGTGGAAGAATGCATCGAGTTGTCTCGAGAAGACATCCAGGCCGCCCATGGCCGCAACCTGGCCAATGTGCGCGGCCGCCTCACCCCCTTCATCTGCCTGCGCGATCAATTCGTCATAGGAGGGGAGCGGCCGGACATTGAACAGATTGTCATTGTCTCGGTGCGGGGGGAACGCATTGGTTTTGTGGTTGATTTCGTGGTTGGCGAACACCAGACCGTGATCAAACCGCTCGGGGTGCTCTATCAGGACGTGAAAGGAATTTCCGGCGCCACCATTCTCGGCGACGGCTCGGTTGCCTTGATTCTTTCACCGGGAGACTTGGCCAGGATGGCGGAAACAGCAGAACTCGCTCAACTGTAATGCAACCGGAACGGCAGAGGGTGCCCCCGATGCTCTCAATTTTGCCGAACCTATCAAAAAAAGCAACAGAGACGTTCCCGACAATAAACGCAACTCAACACAAAAAGGGATGAGCAAAGTTGGATTCAAGAAAGGGAAAATACGGTGGCTTTTATGACCGAATTTGATTCACAACGTCGCGCACATCAGGCAACGAACAGAACCCGATATATTCGTTCAATTATTTTAAATTTACCAACATTCAGGAGACATTAAGATGGCTTGGTTCAGTAACATGACCTTGAAGGGAAAGCTGCTGCTCGGATTTATCACCGTAGCGATTATTGCCGGCGTTATCGGCGGCTATGGCATCTACAACATCAGGCTGCTTGCAGCCGCGGAAACCAGGTTGTACGAAAAAATAACCGTCCCCCTCGGCGAAATGGCCGACATATCCATTGCCTTTCAACGGGTTCGGGTCAATATCCGCGATTTGATCAGCGCAACCACTCCGGACAAGCAGGAGCACTTTGCCGGCCGGATCAAAGAACTTCGGGAAGAGATCAATAAGACTAGCGCCAGCTATGAAAAAACCATCTTGACCAATGAAGGGCACAAACTCTTTGACGAGTTTAAAAAATCCCGGGTTGTTTACGGCACTGCACTGGATAAGATGATGAGTTTGGCCAAAGAAGGCAAAGGCGATGAAGCCGCGGCATTGATGCAAGGCGAGGCGGGCAAGGCTGCCCGAGACGAGCAGAATGCTATCGAGAAGATGATGGAAAGCAAAGTTGAGCTTGCCAAGCAGACCTCCGAGGAAAACGGGGCCGCTGCCAAGACTGCCAATACCGTGATGTCCATGTTGTCACTCGTCGGCGTGATCATGGCCATCGGCCTGGGCCTGGTCATCGCCCGCATCGTCCTGCGTCAGCTTGGCGGGGACCCCAAGGAAGTTGGTGAGATTGCCAACGACGTTGCGGCTGGCGATCTCTCCCGTGAAATTAGTCTTGCCTCCAACGATACCACCAGCGTCATGGCTGCCATGAAAACGATGGCGGACAAACTGAAAGAGGTCATAACCGAGGTGCAGGCTGCCGCCGACAACGTCTCATCCGGCGCCCAGGAGATGTCCGTCACTGCCCAGCAGATGTCCCAGGGCGCCACCGAACAGGCCGCCAGCGCTGAGGAGGTTTCCTCGAGCATGGAGCAGATGGCCTCCAACATTCGCCAGAACACCGACAACGCCATGCAGACCGAAAAGATTGCGGTCAAAAGCGCCTCCGACGCCAAAGAAGGCGGCAAGGCAGTCACCGAAACCGTGTCGGCAATGAAACAGATCGCCACCAAGATCTCGATTATCGAAGAAATCGCCCGCCAGACCAATCTTCTCGCCCTCAACGCCGCCATTGAGGCCGCGCGCGCCGGCGAACACGGCAAGGGCTTTGCCGTGGTGGCCTCTGAGGTGCGGAAACTGGCGGAACGGAGTCAGTCAGCCGCCGGCGAGATCAGCCAACTCTCAACCACCAGCGTCGCCATTGCTGAGCAGGCCGGCGACATGCTCGGCAAAATGCTGCCGGACATCCAGAAAACCGCCGAACTGGTCCAGGAAATCAATGCCTCAAGCAAAGAACAGGACACCGGCGCCGATCAGATCAACAAGGCCATCCAGCAGCTGGATCAGGTCATCCAGCAAAACGCCGGGGCCGCCGAGGAAATGGCCTCGACCACCGAGGAACTCTCCAGCCAGGCTGAGCAGCTTAAGGCCACCATCGCCTTCTTCACTCTGGACACCGGTCGGCGACGTCGGGTGGCGACGCCTCCCCAGCACGGCAAGCAGCACATGATTGGCCACATTGCCCCCAAGGCCGGTATGACCACCATGGCTGCCAAGTCCGGAGCTGCGAAACCCAAACCGGGCAAAACCGCCCAGGCCGAAGGCGGCATCCATCTTGACATGGGCTTCAAAGGCGGCGCAGACCACATTGATGAAGAGTTTGAAAAGTTCTGATTGATAATACCGTCATGTTGTCGGGCTGGAAGCCCACGGGACCGGCGCTTTGCGTCCCTGTGCTCCAGCCCGGCGGCGCCCCCATTTGCAGTCCAAGGAGAGAGCCCCATGAGTGTGGCAGGAATAACTGAAACCGTTCAATATCTGACCTTTAAGCTGGCAGAGGAAATTTTTGCTTTTGATGTGGCCAAGGTCCGGGAAATCCTGGAACTGACCTCGATCACCAAGGTTCCGCAGACCCCTGATTTCATGCGGGGGGTGATAAATCTGCGGGGGAGCGTGGTGCCGGTGATTGACCTGCGGCTCAATTTCGGCATGCAATGCACGGAACAAACCGTCAACACCTGCATTATCGTGGTGGAGGTCAATCTCAACGGGGAAGTCCTGGTGCTCGGCGTTTTGGCGGACTCGGTGCAGGAAGTCGTTGAGATGGAGCCGGACCATATTGAACCGCCGCCCCAGTTGGGCACCAAGCTGAACACCGAATTCATCAAGGGCATGGGCAAGGTGGAAAAAACTTTTGTCATGATTTTAGATATCGACAAAGTTTTTTCTTCGGATGAACTGTCCGACATCCGAGGAAACACTGCTGCCTGACTCCATTTCTAAAACAAAAGTGGTCTAATATGCTCACCAAAGAAGATAGGTGTATGGCACGACCAGCAAGTGGCAAGGAAGTTTTAACAAAGGCGAAAGACGCATTGGCAAAAGCGCGGACGGTAGAAGAACTCGTCAGGCGCAAGCAGTGATCTTGCCGTTGGAATTTGGTTTTTCCATGTCTCGCATGGCGCAGTAGAGCGCTTTCAAAAGAAACGTTTTACCGCTGCTTTTTTTCCGATCACCAGATTAATGGACCCAAGATCCGGCCAATACAGTTGATTGAGCGGACCAAAGTTGTTGAGTTTTATTTTATTGATCATCTGGAAATCTCCGCGCCTTTAGCTGTCGCAACTTTAATTCTTCATCGTTTCCACTTTCAACCTTCTGTTGCCAGATGGCGACTGCGGAATAAACAATTTAAACAAACCCACCGCAACCTAAACCGCCAGGTTGTTGCCCATACAGGCGCCGGTCTCCAGGGCGGCCCGAATCCAGGGATGATCGAGCGGCACCACCTTGCGTTTGCCGACCACGTCGGCGAGGTCCACCAGCTCGGTGGACTCGCCCTTGACCGCCACCATGCAGCCGAACCGCCGTGCTTCAATGGCCGCGACGCAGGCGGCGCCCAGTCGGGTGGCGAGGATGCGGTCGGTGGCGGTGGGCGTGCCGCCGCGTTGCAGGTGGCCCAAGATGGTGACCCGGCTTTCCAGCCCGGTCAGGGCCTCCAATTGCCCCGACAGCCGCAGGGTGTTGGTGGTGTGGTTGGCCTGGAAGGCTTCCAGGGCGGCGACGACCTTCTTCTGCTTTTTCTCGTCCTTGGTCGTCAGTTTTTTCTCTTTCAATTGCGCCAGTTCCTTGGCGTCCTCCTGCGACAGCGCCCCTTCCGACACCGCGACAATGCTGAAATTCTTGCCCCGGTGGCGTCGCCTGCGGATGGCTTCGGCCACCTGATTGACGTCGTAGGGAATCTCCGGAATGAGGATGACGTCGGCGCCGCTGGCCACGCCCGCGCCCAGCCCCAGCCAGCCGGTGTTGTGGCCCATGATCTCGACCACAATGATCCGGTGGTGGCTGTGGGCGGTGGAATGGAGGCGGTCGATGGCGTCGGTGGCAATGGACAGGGCGGTGTCGAAGCCGAAGGTGATGTCGGTCATGGCCACGTCGTTGTCAATGGTCTTGGGCAGGGTGAGCACGTTCATCCCCGCCTGGGCCAACCGATAGGCGTTTTTCTGGGTGCCGCCGCCGCCGATGCAGATCAGGGCTTCCAGGTTGTGGCGATGGTAGTTGTCGAGCATCACCTCGGTCATGTCCTGGACCTTGGAGCCCACCGGCATCTTGTGCGGTTTGTCGCGGCTGGTGCCGAGGATGGTGCCGCCCAGAGTAAGGATGCCGGAGAGAATCTCGCCCTCCAGGTGCACGGTGCGGTTTTCCATCAGGCCGCGAAAGCCGTCGCGAAAGCCGATTGCCTGCATGTTGTAGGCGTTCAGGGCGCTCTTGCCGATGGCCCGGATGGCCGCGTTCAAGCCGGGGCTGTCGCCGCCCGCCGTCAGCACGCCAATGCATTTTCCCATGTGCTCTCCTTATAGGTGCAATTTTACGGTCGCCGGATGCAACCGGCTCCTGACCTGTTCTTAACCATAACAAAACCAAGGGCGCAATAATCCTCATCAAACCCTAACAAACGTCGAACCCGCCCTTAACAGAGCGCCGGTAACGTACCCACATGTGCAGGCGAGATGGTCTCGCCGCCAATTTGTGGAGTGTTCATGCCGCCCTTGTTGCTCGTTTCCCTTGTTCTTGCCCTGTCGACCCTGGCCTTCTGGCAGGGAAAACGACGGGCCTTTGCCCTGTCCACCCAGGCCTCCAGTGTGAAAATGCACTCCCGGCCCGGCTATTACGGCATGCTCGCCGCCCTGTGGTGCGCCCTGCCGGCGCTGACCATTGTGGTGGTCTGGCAGCTGGCCGCCGATTCCCTGCTCACCCGGATGGCCATGGACGGCGTCGCCGCCGCCAAGGGCGCACTCACCCCGGATCAGGTGAATCTGCTGGTCAACGACATGCGCAATCTGGTGACCGGCAGCGTGGTCGACAGTCAGATCGATCCCCTGTTGCAGGCCGCCGCCGACCGCTACTCCGGCATGCTCCGCATCAGCCACATGGCCCTGGCGGTGGTGGCGCTGGTCACGGCCGCGGTAGGCGCCTATCTTGTCCACGCGCGGATCAAGCCCAGCCTGCGGGCCCGCAATCAGGTGGAACTGGTGATTGAGGTGATCCTCACCCTCTGCTCCACCTTTGCGGTGTTCATCACCATCGGCATCGTTTTGTCGGTGCTGTTTGAGTCGATCCGCTTCTTCCAGCAGATTCCGTTTTTTGATTTCCTCTTCGGCCTCAAATGGAGCCCGCAGATGGCCATCCGTGCCGATCAGGCCGGCAGCTCCGGCAGTTTCGGGGCGGTCCCGGTGCTGATGGGCACCTTTCTCATCTCCGGCATTGCCATGGCCATTGCCGTGCCTTTTGGCCTGATGTCGGCCATTTATCTCTCCGAATACGCCGGGCCGAAATTTCGCGCCACAGTCAAGCCCCTGCTGGAGATCTTAGCCGGCGTGCCCACCGTGGTCTATGGTTTTTTCGCCGCTCTGGTGGTGGCCCCATTCATCCGCGACCTGGGGGTGATGACCGGCCTTTCGGTTTCTTCGGAAAGCGCCCTGGCCGCAGGCCTGGTCATGGGCATCATGATTATTCCCTTTGTCAGCTCGCTCTCCGACGACGTGATCAACGCCGTGCCCCAGGCCATGCGCGACGGCTCCTACGGTCTGGGCGCCACCAAGAGCGAGACCATCAAGCTGGTGATCCTGCCCGCCGCCCTGCCGGGCATTGTTGGCTCGATCCTGCTGGCGGTGTCGCGGGCCATCGGCGAAACCATGATCGTGGTCATGGCCGCCGGCCTGGCCGCCAACCTGACCGTCAATCCCCTGCAGGCGGTGACCACTGTGACCGTGCAAATCGTCACCCTGTTGGTCGGCGATCAGGAGTTCGACAGCCCCAAGACCCTGGCCGCCTTTGCCCTGGGCATGCTGCTGTTTGTCGTCACCCTGGCGCTCAACGTCGTCGCCCTCTATGTGGTGCGCAAATACCGTGAAGAATACGAATAACCGCCGGCGTCCATCATGCCGTCAAGGAAAGCCCCAATGAGCGAAAATCACCAAATCTCCACCATGGACCGGGTCAGCGTCGGCCTGGCCGCCCGCTACCGCAAGGAACGACGGTTCCGGTTGTTTGGCATCTCCGCCATCGTCGCCAGCCTGCTCTTTCTGGCGCTGCTCCTGGCCTCGATCACCGCCAAGGGCTACACCGCCTTCCGCCAGACCGAAGTTCTGCTCGACGTGTATCTCGACCCGGCCGTGCTCGACGTCCACAACCTAGCCACCGCCAATTACGCCGCCCTGGTTCGGGACGCCGCTCTGGCGCTTTTTCCGCAGGTCGAAAGCCGGCAGGACAAGCGCATTGTCGGCAAGCTGATCAGCACCGGCGCCGCGTACCGGCTCCAGGATCTGGTGACGAGCAAGCCGGAACTGATCGGTTCCACCAGACCGATCTGGGTCCCAGCCGACGACGAGGTCGACATGTTCGTCAAGGGGCACATCCCCCGCGACGTCCCTGAAGCCGAACGGCGGGTCAGCGACAAACAGGCGGCCTGGATCGATCAGTTGGTCGCCGTCGACCGCTTGAAGCTGAAATTCAACACTGCCTTTTTCCAGGCCGGCGACTCCCGCGAGCCCGAACTGGCCGGCATTCGCGGCGCTGCGGCCGGCTCGATGTTCACCCTGGCGATTACCCTGCTGCTCAGTTTTCCCGTCGGCGTGGCCGCCGCCGTGTATCTGGAGGAGTTCGCGCCCAAGAACCGCTGGACCGATCTGATCGAGGTCAACATCAACAACCTGGCCGCCATTCCGTCGATTGTCTTTGGCTTGCTGGGCTTGGCGGTGTTCCTCAACTTCATGAACCTGCCGCGTTCGGCCTCCCTGGTCGGCGGCCTGGTGCTGACCCTGATGACCCTGCCGACCATCATCATCGCCAGCCGGGCTTCCCTGAAATCGGTGCCGCCGTCGATCCGCGAGGCGGCCCTGGGCGTCGGGGCCTCGAAGATGCAGACCATCAGCCATCACATCCTGCCTCTGGCCATGCCGGGGATGATGACCGGCGCCATCATTGGCATGGCTAGAGCCCTGGGCGAGACCGCGCCGCTGTTGATGATTGGCATGGTGGCCTTTATTGTCGACGTGCCCCACAGCTTCAGCGATCCGGCCACGGTGCTGCCGGTGCAAATCTATCTTTGGGCCGATTCCCCGGAACGGGCCTTTGTCGAACGGACCTCGGCGGCGATCATGATCCTGCTCCTCCTACTGCTGGCCATGAACGCTGCCGCGGTCTTCCTGCGCAACAAATTCGAGCGTCGCTGGTAACGCAACCAGAACGATTCGCTAACACAACACCAACAATGACACGCTATTTTTTCTTTCGTTGACCTTTTACCTCAATCTTTCAAAGGAGATTCACCCATGCAGAAATTCGCTCTTTCCCTGGCCACCGCCACCATGCTGATCGGAGCCGCCGCCACCTCGATGGCCGCAGACGGCCGTGATTACATTTCCGTTGTCGGCTCTTCCACGGTCTACCCTTTCTCCACCGCCGTAGCCGAGCAGTTCGGCAAGTCCACCAAATTTAAAACCCCGAAAATCGAATCCACCGGCACCGGCGGCGGCATGAAATTGTTTTGCTCCGGTTCAGGCGTTGACACCCCAGACATCGCCAACGCCTCTCGGCGGATGAAAAAAACCGAGATGGAAACCTGCCAGAAGAATGGCGTAGCCGAAGTGGTAGAAGTCAAGGTGGGTTACGACGGCATCGTTGTGGCCAACAGCAAGAAGGCTGATCAGATGAAGCTGACCCGCAAGGAACTGTTCATGGCCCTGGCCAAGGAAGTGCCGAGCCCGGAAGGCGGCGATAAATTAGTCGCCAACCCGTACAAGACCTGGAAAGACATCAACAGCGCCCTGCCGGCAAACAAGATTGAGGTTCTCGGACCTCCTCCCACCTCCGGCACCCGTGACGCCTTTGTCGAGCTGGTTATGGATGAGGGCTGCGCTGAGTTTGAGTCGATCAAAGCCCTGAAAAAGAGCGATGAAAAACAATTCAAAGCTGTTTGCCAGACTGTTCGGGAAGACGGCGCCTTTATTGAGGCCGGCGAGAACGACAACCTGATCGTGCAGAAGCTTGAGGCCAACCAGAAGAGCCTGGGCATCTTTGGGTTCAGTTTCCTGGATCAGAATGCCGATAAAATTCAGGGCTCGCTTGTTGACGGCCAAGCGCCGACCTTCGAGAACATCGCTTCGGGCAAATATGCAGTTTCCCGCCCGCTCTACATCTATGTCAAGAAGGCTCATGTGGGCGTGATTCCCGGCATTGCCGAGTATTTGGGCGAGTTCACCAGTGATCGCGCCTGGGGCGAGACAGGGTACCTGGCCGAAAAGGGTCTCATTCCCTCGCCTGTGGCTGAGCGCAAGACCTTTGCCGCTGACGCCAAGGCCCTCAAGCCTGTTGTGCTCAACTGAGCACAGTGTGCTTGGCTTTTAATTACACACAGAAAATGGATATCCGCTGGAGCGCCGTTCGCGGCGCTCCAGCGTCGGGGATACAACGATGGCGCCAGCTATGGACACGATTTTAGACATGCGTGACGTGATAATGGGCAAGGATGAAGCAGAGGCTGCGGTGGCGACCAAGGCGCGCAAGGTGGACCGCGATCAGCGGACAACCGTGGGCGTGCCCTTTGTTGAAGAGCCGCGCATGATCTGCCGCGAGGTCAACGTTTTTTACGGCGACAAACACGCCATCAACAACGTCAGCATAGACGTGGGCAAAAACGAGGTTTTGGCGATGATCGGGCCGTCCGGCTGCGGCAAGTCGACCTTTCTGCGCTGCCTCAACCGGATGAACGACACCGTGGCCAGTTGCCGGGTGACCGGCGAAATCCTGCTCGACGCGCTCAACATCTACGATAAAAAGGTTGATGTGGTGCCGCTGCGGGCCCAGGTGGGCATGGTCTTTCAGAAGCCCAACCCCTTTCCAAAGTCCATCTTCGACAACGTCGCCTATGGGCCCAAAATCCACGGTTTGGTCAACAACAAAACCGAACTGAACGACGTGGTGGAGGATTCACTGAAAAAGGCGGGGTTGTGGAACGAGGTCAGCGACCGGCTCGATCAGCCCGGCACCGGCCTTTCCGGCGGTCAGCAACAGCGGCTGTGCATTGCCCGGGCCATTGCGGTGCGGCCTGAGGTGATCCTCATGGACGAGCCCTGTTCGGCGCTTGACCCCATCGCCACCGCCACGGTCGAGGATCTGATCACCGAACTGAAAGAGCACTACACCATCGTCATCGTCACCCACAACATGCAGCAGGCGGCCCGGGTTTCCCAGCGCACCGCCTACTTTCATCTTGGCGATCTGGTTGAGGTCGGCCCCACCGACCGCATCTTCACCAACCCCCGCCACCAACTGACGGAAGACTACATCACCGGCCGTTTCGGCTGATCTGCGGGTCAACGGCCCGCAGGGCTTCTTCGGCGCGGGCAAAGGCCAACAGGGTTGAACCCGACGGCAAGCGCTGCGTGCTGTGGTGGGGCAAGCCGCAGCGGCAGGCGGCGGCAACGATCTCGCTTTGGCGAGGGGCGGCGCCGTTGTAGGTGTTGAGCATCATGTGCAGGTCGTAGAGCGCGCCGCGCCAGTCGGCGTCGGCAAAGAAATCGTGAACAAGCAGGACGCCGTCGGCCGAGGTTTTGGCCGCCGCCTTGCGCAGCGCCAGCAGACTTTCCCCTGCGCTCTGACAGTGCAGGACGTTGGAGAGCAGGACAATGTCGCAGCTCTGTTCGGCAATACGGTCAAAGTCCGAGGGGCCGTCGTCCAGCAGATTGCAGCCGCACCAGCTGATCCGCGCGCGCAGCGGATGCAATTGCGGGTGGAGATCTTCGGCGGCGACGATGTCCGGCAAATCGCAATAATGAGCGGACCATCCCGGGTTGCGCTGCAAAAATTCCCGCAGGTAGGCGCCTGATCCTGCGCCGACATCAAGCATCACCCCGCTGGCAGCCAGGTTGGGGCAGCACTGCCACAACTCCCCGGCGCGCACCCCAGCCGCCTCATCCATGGCCCCAAGATACCGCTGCCGAGCCCGGTGCAGCTCTTCCGGAGGCAGACCGTCTGCCGCAAAAATCCGCCTTCCCCCCTGCAGCGTGGCCTCCAGCTGACTCCAGGAATCGAGTAACTGTTGCTCGAAGTCCAGGGTGTGTTGCTGGCGACAGGGTGAACTGCTGTGGAGATAGGGTTGGGCGCAGCGGCTAAAGTCGTAGCGGTTTCCGTCTTTGTCGAGCAGTCCCAGAGCGCACAAACAGTCGAGAAAGCGTTGGCCGTAGGCAGAATCCCAGCCAAGTCGGGCGCAAAGCTCCGCGCTTGAGGCGGGCCGCTCCGCCACACAGGCAAACAAGCCCGACCGATGCGCGGTCATCAGCACCGCCGAGATGCGGTAGCCGGTCAGCAGGTCGGAAAAACGGAGAAACTCGGAGCCGGGCTCCGAGTCGTGCATCATCCCTCCTGGGCGTTGCGAATGCCCACTTCGGCAAAGGTCTTGATGTCGGCCAGCACCCGGGTGGCGGCGTCGAGCAGGTGCATGGCCACCGCCGCGCCGGTGCCCTCGCCCAGGCGGAAATCGAGATTCAGCAGCGGCGTGAGGCCCATCCGTTCGAGCATGCAGCGGTGGCCGATTTCCACCGAGTTGTGGCTGGCAAAAAGATAGGCCTTGGCTGCCGGGGCCAGTTCGCAGGCGATCAAGGCGCCGGCGGTGGAGATCAGCCCGTCGCAGAGCACCGGAATGCCGCGCGCGGCCGCGCCGATCACCAGCCCGGCCAGGCCCCCGATTTCAAAGCCGCCGACCTTGGCCAGCACGTCCAGGGCGTCGGCGGGATCAGGGCGATGCAGGGCTAGAGCCTGCTCGATCACCCGGATCTTGTTGGCCAGCATACCGTCGTCGATGCCGGTGCCCCGGCCGGTGACGCTGCGCACCGGCAGCCGCGAGAAGGCGGCGATGATCGCCGACGAGGGGGTGGTGTTGCCGATGCCCATGTCGCCGGCGCCGAGCAGATCCAGCCCTTCCTCATCGGCCAGCTGATTGACGATCTCGATTCCCGCCTCCACCGAGCGGACCGCGTCTGCCCGGCTCATGGCCGGCGCCTGCGCAAAGTTGGCGGTTCCCTTGCCGATCTTTTTGTGAAAGATGGGCAGGTCCGGGGGGAAATCGTGATTGACGCCCAGGTCGGCGACCCGCACCTCGGCCCCTGAATGGGCGGCGAGCACGCTGACCGAGGCCCCGCCCTGGATAAAGTTGTAGACCATCTGCGGGGTCACTTCCTGGGGGAAGAGGCTGACCCCTTCGGCCACCACGCCGTGGTCGCCGGCGCAGGTGACGATCATTTTTTTGCGGAAGCGGACGTCGAGTGTGCCGGCGATGCCTGCCAGTTGGGCGGCCAGCGGTTCAAGAATGCCCAGGCTGCCCTGGGGCCTGGCCTGATCGGCGAGTCGTTGCAGGGCTGCTTGATGCGAGCGGCTGTCCGGTGGCCGGATGGCGTGGACGGCGGATTGAAGAAGTTGCATGGTGGTTCCTTGACGGCGGATTTCGCCTAGTGCGTGTGGTTTGAGGCGCGGGTTGCTGGTTGCGACGGCGTGACGCGGTTGTTCAATCGGTTGGAGCGATCGGGGCGATCTTGTCGCCGGCAATGTCGGCGTGAAAGACCTCCATTCCCTTTTTCATGGCGCAGAAATCGCCGCACATGGTGCAGGTGTCGCTGGCCTTGGGGGCCCGCTCCGCTCTGATCGCCTGCGCCGTTTCCGGGAACAGGAGATGGCGCTGGAGATCCTCCCATCGCATGTCGCGCCGGGCCATAGCCGCCTGTTTCTCGCCTTCGCGCCGATCCGGGTACTTGGCGACGTCGCCGATGCGCACCGCCAACCGAGTGGCGCGCACGCCCTCGCGGACGTCGTCCTCGTTGGGCAGGGCCAGGTGTTCGGCCGGGGTGATGTAGCAGACCAGATCCGCGCCGTGCCGCGCCGAATTGGCCGCGCCGATGGCGGCGACAATGTGGTCGTAGCCGGCGCCGGTGTCCAGGGGCAGGGGACCAAGCACATAGTAGGGGGCATTGCCGCTCATCCGCTTTTCCAGCTGGATGTTGGCGGCGATTTCATCCAGCGGCACATGGCCCGGACCTTCGACCATCATCTGGCAGCCCATCTCCCGGCCAAGCTCGGCCAGTTCGCAGTTGATGATCATCTCCGCCATCTGGGCCCGGTCGTGGCTGTCGTGGATGGCCCCGGCGCGGATGCCGTTGCCGAGGCTGAGGATGGCGTCGTGTTTTTTCATCAACCCGCACACCCGGTCGAACTGGGCGTAGAGCGGGTTTTCCTTGCCGGTGGCGTCCATCCAGGCCACCATGAAGGTGCCGCCTTTGGAGGCCAGCCCGCCGTAGCGAAAGCCCTGTTTGCGCAACCGTTCGATGGTGTACTGGTTGATGCCGCAGTGGATGGCCATGAAGCTGAGGCCGTCGGCCAGTTGGCGCTCGATCAGCTCGAACAGGAATTCAGTGTCAAGTTTGGCGGGGTTTTTGTATTTGCGCGAGGTCTCTTTGAAGGCCTGGTAGAGGGGCACATTGCCCACCGGCAGGCTGGTGTTGGCCAGCACCTCGCGGCGGATGCGGTCCAGGTCGCCGCCGGCCGAGAGTTCCATCAGGGTGTCGGCGCCTTCCTCTTCGGCAATTTGGGCTTTGCGGATTTCCGCCGCCAGATCGCAGATGTCCGACGAGGCCCCGATGGAGGCGTTGACCTTGGTCCGCAGGCCCGTGCCGATGCCGACCACCTTCTGGTGGGGTCGGGCCGGGTTGTTGGCGATGACGATCTCGCCCAGCGCCACCTTGGCCCGGATGTATTCGGCGTTGAGCCCTTCGCTACGGGCCACGGCTTCCATCTGCGCGGTTATGGTGTTGGCGCGCGCGTATTCAATTTGGGTTGTCATGTATTCTCCGTACGTTGCGACAGTCTGTATCCGGAAAAAGAAAAGGGTTTCAAAAGGGAAGAATCCTTTTGAAACCCTTTGCCATCGCGTTCCCAAGAAGCACTGATCTATACGTCTTCTGACTTCCGGATACAGCCGGATCGCGCCTTCCCAATCATCAAGGATGATCAGTGGCCGCCGTTCAAGGCGTGCGATCATTTATTCCGGTTACAGCGGCGGGACCGTCACGGATTTGCACCGTGTTCCGTTTATAGAACTGTCTTTATGTGTGCCTGTTGCACAGGTGCGGCAACCTACCATATTCACAGTCAAAAGGACAATCCCGAAAACGAGGGATTTTTTCAGGCAGGCGGGGGGAGGGGGCGGCTCATGTTTTTCTTTGCTGTTTTTGCGGGTTTGGGTCTATAAGGGAGACGCGGATCGCGTCGGCATCCAGCGGAACGCTTTTTTAAGTCGAAGGGAGGGCTTGATGATCATTGATCTTTCACAGTTGCGCGCCATCGTGAATGTCGAGGGCCAGACCTGTTTCGGGTGCGGCGCCAACAACCCGATTGGCCTGCACATGCAGTTTTTTACCGACGAACAGCGGGTCTATTCCCAGGTCACGGTCCCGCCGGCCATGGCGGGTTGGGACCGGACCGTGCACGGCGGGGTGCTGTCGACCCTGCTTGACGAGATCATGGGCTGGTCGGTGATCTATCTGCTGGGCAAGATCGGGGTCACCAAAACCATGACCGTGGAGTTCGTCAAACCGGTGCAGGCGGGCCGGCCGCTGACCGTGGTCGGCGCCGTTGAGGCGACCCCGTCCGAGCGGCAGGTGGCGGCGATCGGCGAGGTGTATTCGGAGGAAGGCGTGCTGTGCGCCAAGGCAACCGGCGTCTTTGCCGCCATGTCGACCCAGGCGGCGGTGCGGCTGGGCGTGATGAGCGCCGAATATATGGAGCGGTTCCTGCCGGTTCTGCAGCAAAAAGAGAGGGCGTGATCCGCCGCCGGATCGCCTGCGTTCAAGCCCACACGCCTCTCTTGCCCCCTTGCTTTTTTTACAGAGGCGCCGTCTTTTCAGCCTTGGGCGGTTCCGCTCCTGGTCTCCTGATCGATCTCGGCCAGCGCCCGCTTCATCTGTTTGAGGGCCTGGCGGATGCGGTTTTCGTTCTCCACCAAGGCCAGGCGGAGGTATCCGTCGCCTTCTTCGCCAAAACCGGCGCCCGGGGCAACGGCCACATTGGCGCGATTCATCATCTCCACCGCAAAGCGGATTGAGCCCATTTGGGCATAGGGCTCGGGAATCTTCGCCCAGAGAAACATGCCGGCCTTGGGTTTCTCCACGTCCCAGCCCATGCGCGTCAGGCCGTCGCAGAGCGCGTCGCGCCGCTTCTGGTAGACCGCCACCTGCTCGACAATGGCGTCGTCGCAGTCGCGCATGGCGACAATCCCCGCCACCTGAATGGCCGAAAAGATGCCGTAATCGTAGTAACCCTTGATCTTGGCCAGCCCGCCGACCATCTCCTTGTTGCCCACGCAGTAGCCCAGCCGCCAGCCTGCCATGTTGTAGGATTTGGAAAACGAGCCGAATTCCACCCCAACGTCGAGCGCCCCCGGTATTTCAAGAAACGACGGGGCCTTGAGGCCGTCGTAGGTGATCTGGCCGTAGGCAAAATCATTGATCACCATGAAATTGTACCGCTTTGCCAGGGCGACCATCTCCGCGAAAAATTCCCTGGAGGCCAGGGCGCCGGTGGGGTTGTGGGGATAGTTGAGCATCACCAGCTTGGGATGCGGGTAGAGCGACTGACACATCTCGGCAACCCGGCGTAGAAACGCCTCCTCGGAGCTGAGCGGAAAGCGCAGCACGCTGGCCCCGGCGATGACCGCGGCGTAGATGTGGATGGGAAAGGCGGGCGAGGGCACCAGGACCGTGTCGCCCGGACCGAGCAGGGCCAGGCAGAGATGGGAAATGCCCTCCTTGGAGCCGATGGTGCAGATGACGTCGTCCTCGCCGGTGAGTTCCACCCCGTATTTGCGTTTGTAGAACAGGGCGATCTCCCGCTTGAGATTCTTCATGCCGCCGGCCGCCGGGTAGCGGTGGGTCTTGGGATCGACCGCCGCCTCACACAGCTTTTCCGTGACCCTGTCCGGGGTCGGGTCCATGGGGTTGCCCATGCCCAGATCGATGACGTCAATCCCCTGCCATCGTTTTTCCATCTTGATTTTGTTGATCATGCCGAAGAGATACGGCGGCAACTGATTCATGCGTTCGGCAAAGCGGATGGTAACCTCGTTGTTCATGACAATCTCCTGTGGAAGGGATGAAAAATCGGGGCCAGGGGCTTGGGTTCGCAGGCGAAAAAAAAAGCCTGAACCGCATTCGGTCCAGGCTGAAAAAAACGCCATGGACCGGGGGTTCCAGTCCATGGCAAGCTTCGGTTGAGTGATGTGTTAGAAAGCAACCGGTCGCCAATGAACTGGGTTCATCGCCGCCGCTGCCGCGACTTGGTGTTGCATTGGTTGCCTTGTTGCCTGCTTGTCTATTGGTTGTGGCGCGTGCTGCCTTGGTGCTCTTTTTTCTAGCGTGGTTCTGCTGCGTTGTCAACCCTGGGTTGGGGGTAGGCTGCGGCTTCAGCCGATCCGGGCCATCATTGCCTCCATCTCGCTGACGCCGGGCCGGGCGTCGGGCCGCTCCTCGATGGCAAGCACGTCTTCCAGCTTGGTCAGTTGCTTGATCACCTGATCGAGCTTGTCGGTTTCGTCAACCTTGAGCCAGATGCAGCTGGTGGCGCCCTGATCGACGGCGCTGCAGAAGATGCCCTCGAGATTGAAATTGCGGCGGACAAAGAGGCCGCAGATCTGGAGCATGACGCCCGGATGGTTGTTGACGGTCAAGCGCAGGATGGCGGTGTTCACGGGTTGGGCCTCCGATGGGTTGTGGATGTCAGTTGCGGGCATGGCTGCCTCCAATCATGGTGGTGTTGGCGGCGCCTGGCGGCACCATGGGGGTGACCTCTTCCTCGATGTCGATCGGCACGTTGATCAGACAGGGGCCGGGCGTTTGCATGGCCTTGGTCAGCAAGGCGTCCGGGTCGTCCGCGCCGTCCAGGTCAAAGGCCTGCAGCCCGAACCCTCGGGCAATGGCGGCAAAATCGACCTTGATCCGGTAGGAGGAGGCGAAATACTGCTGTTCGTAGAACAACCGCTGCTGTTGGCGAACCAGGCCCAGGCTCTGGTTGTTGAGCACCACGATCTTGACCGGCGCCTGCTGTTCAACCGCCGTGGCCAGCTCCTGGATGTTCATCTGCAGGCTGCCGTCGCCGGTGAAACAGACCACCGGTTTGTCCGGGTGGGCCAGGGCTGCGCCGATGGCCGCCGGCAGGCCGAATCCCATGGTTCCCAGACCGCCCGAGGTGAGCAGCTGCCGGGGCCGGGTGAGAGGGTAGGCCTGGGCAACCCACATCTGGTGTTTGCCGACGTCGGTGCTGATGTAGGCCTCGGGCCCGGCCAGCTCCGCCACCTGACGGATGAGGTGAAAGGGACGGCCAGGGGAAAAATCATCGGGATGAAACCGGGGGTGATCCTGCTGCAGCTGGCGGATGCGGCGGCGCCATTCCGGGCGCGGCTGCTTCTCGATATGGGGAAGCAGGGCGACAAAAGCGGCGCGGGCGTCGCCGGCAATGCCCGCGTCAACGGAACGGAGTTTGCCGATTTCGCTGGCGTCGATGTCCACGTGGATCACCTTGGCCCCTGGGCAAAAGGCGCTGATCCGGCCAGTGGCCCGGTCGTCGAAACGAACGCCGGCGGCGATCAGCAGGTCGCACTCCTCCATCGCCAGGTTGGTGGCGCGGGGGGCGTGCATGCCCAGCATGCCCAGCGACAGCGGGTGTTCCGAAGGCAGAATGCCCAGGCCCATCAGGGTGACAACGGTGGGGATCTCGCCCTGCTCGGCAAGCTTCCGGGCCACGCTCGCCGCGCCGGCGTGGATGACGCCGCCGCCAAGATAGAGCATCGGCCGGGCCGCGGCGTTGATCATGGCCGCAGCCGCAGTGATCGCCTGCGCCGCATCGGAAGCGGGGGAGCACTCAACGCCGGCAGCCAGGGGGTCCGGCCACCAGGACTCGAAGGAAACCATCTCGGTCTGGACGTCCTTGGGCACGTCGATCAGCACCGGACCTGGGCGGCCGGACCCGGCCAGCTGGAAGGCCTTGGGAACAATGGTCAGCAGGTCGGCCGCCGAGCGCACTAGATAGTTGTGTTTGGTGATCGGCATGGACATTCCGTAGGTGTCGACCTCCTGGAAGGCGTCGGTGCCGATCAGGGCGCGGGGCGTCTGCCCGGTGATGCAGACCAGGGGCACGGAATCCAGATAGGCGTCGGCCAGGGCGGTCAGCACGTTGGTGGCGCCTGGGCCGGAGGTGGCAAAGCAAACCGCTGGTTTGCCGGTGGTCCGGGCGATGCCCTGGGCAATGAAGCCCGCGCCCTGCTCATGCCGGGCCAGAACGTGGCGAATGGTCGTGCTGGCGGCCAAGGCGTCGTACAGGGGCAGGTTGGCCCCGCCCGGAATGCCGGCAATGGTGTCTACGCCGAGCTGTTCCAGTTGACGGATGATGATTTGCGCGCCGTTGAGTGTGTGCATGTGAATTCCTCCTGTGGATAAAAGTGTCGGTTTTCAGGGCAAAAAAAAACCCCTGCCGGCTGGCGCCGGCAGGGGTTGAAATCTCATGTCTGGATTTTTCCCGCTACGGCGCCTCGATGCCTGTGCGCACCACGACCACCACACTCACGAGAAGGAGCGCCAGGGCGGTAAAAATGTTGGTGATGCGGGAAGCGGTTTGCATGTCGAGATCGTCTATTTGGGAAAAAGTGTGCGCTCAACAACGAGCGGATGGTTGTCTGATAACTGAAGCTGGGCCGTTCGTCAAGCGGAATGTCGCTGTCGGGCCGGGCTGTTTGCGGACCTGGAGGACGGTTGCAGCCCGCTCCATGGCCGCTGTTTAGGCGTGGACATTCTTTCAAAAGGGGCTAGTATGCCACGAGGCGTGGGCCGGGTCGCTTCTGGCCGGGCCCCCTTTTTAACGGATTCGCCGTCCCATTGACACCGCCGCAATGCAGCGCTGCAGACAGGAAAACATGACCAAAGAGCGCACCGGCTCCAACAAAAACTCCATGGCCCCCCTGGGCGAGCTCTTCTCCGGGGTCTATGCCGAAAAACAGTGGAAAAACCAGTGGCGGCTGTATCATCTTGCCCGGGAATGGCCGACCATCGTCGGCCCCGAGGTGGCCCGATTGACCATGCCGGCCTTTTTCCGCCAGGAGACCCTGTGGATCTATGTGCAGGATTCCGCCTGGATGCACCACCTCCAGTTCATCAAGCTCGACCTGCTCGTCCGGGTCAACCAGGCCCTGGAGGAGCAGCCGATTGTCGATCTCCGCTGGCAATTGCAGCCGCATCTGCCGCCGCAACCCGAGCGCCGGCTTCCCGATCCCCAACCCGTGGACGCTGGCCAGGAACAGTCGTTTCGGCAAATGACCGACGGCATTGCCAATCAGGACTGCCGGGAGGCCCTGCAACGCCTGTGGCGCATTTTCGCCGCCTATCCCCGGTAAATCCGGATACCGCCTGGTTGCGCCATCTGCCGCCGTCCAACGCCCTTGCCGGGCAATAAGTGCTTGCCCCGCCGCGTCGGCTCATTTACAGTATTTGCTGTTGACCTCGCGTCGCCCCTCTCCCTTCCTTTCGTCCCTGTCGCTCAACGCCACCAGGCAAGGAGAACGTCATGCTGAAGAAAAGCTATTCCAAAACCGGCACGGTTTGTCGGGTCACCTTCAAATACACCAATGAAGAACAGGCCGAATCGGCCGTCCTGGCCGGCGAGTTCAACGGTTGGTCGCTGCAGCAAACCCCGATGAAAAAGTTGAAAGACAACAGCTTCTCCGCCACCCTCTCGCTGCCGGCCGGGCAGACCTACCGTTTTCGCTATGTGCTTGACGGCGGCGTCTGGGTCAATGATCCCGAGGCCGACGGCTACGCCCCCAACGAATACGGCGAGGCCAATTCGGTGCTGACCGTCTGAACAACGCCCCGGCTTCGGGGCCTGCGCTAAAAGCAGTCGCCCACCCGGGCCTGGTGATACTCGTTTTTCAGGGCCACATAGCGTCGCCACGAGGCCTGCATTTCCAGCACCTGGGCCTCGCTGACCTCCTTGACCACCTTGGCCGGCGTGCCCATGATCAGGGAGCGCGGCGGAAACTGCTTGCCCGGCGTCACCACCGAGCCGGCGCCGACGATGGATTCCCGGCCGATCACCGCGCCGTCGAGGAGAATCGCCCCCATCCCGATCAGGCAGAGATCGCCTACGGTGCAGCCATGGAGAATGACGCGGTGGCCGACGGTGACGTCGCAACCGATGATGGTGGGGTGGCCGTCCTGGTCGTCCCGCTCCGCGCCCGCATGCTGGGTGATGTGGAGCAGGGAGAGGTCCTGGATGTTGGTTCGGGCTCCGATGCGGATGCGATGCACGTCGCCGCGCACCACGACGCCGAACCAGAGCGACACGTCTTCGCCCAGAATCGCGTCGCCGATCAGGGTGGCGTTGGGCGCCACCCACCCGCCTGCGCCGACCTGCGGCTGATAATCACGGTATGGCAGTATCATCTGTTCTCCTTGCGTGGTTGAATCTGTTGCGACGGCGCGGGTTCGCCACAGGCCGTCAGTTGCGGAATTCATGCATTCCCGTTCGCCTCGTGGCGATCAATCACCTCGACCACGAATTCGCCAAACATCCTCGATCCGGTCGAAAAGGGCAGGGCGTAGGCGAGATCGCCGTTCGCGAGGACCTTCCCCCCGCCTGTTCGCGCGCCTTGTCTTGCCACTCACCGCTGAAGATGCAAAGACGTCCATCTGACAGCGTCCCTCAAGCCGACGTCTATCAAACGAACGTCCAACTCGCGGCCGACAATGGCCGCCGGGCGGCCGCCCCCTCTGCCTGTATACGGAATCGCCGTTCGGGTGTCAAACGAAAAGCCGGCCGTTGACGCCGGCCCTGCGCCGAGGGATCGCCAGCCCCGACCGCACCCACAAAGTGGCGGTTTTCAGGCAAAGCGAATCTGTTGACGGAAAAACTTGCGGTGCTCGTCAAGGCGATGGCTGACGTAGAGGATGGTGGACAGTTGCTCCTCTGCAATCATGGCCAGGACGTCGAGCAGGGCCGTGCGGTTGCCCTCGTCCAAGCCCTGGGTGGGCTCGTCGAGGATCAGCAGGGGGGGGCCTTTGATCAGGGCACGGGCCAGCAGGATCAGGCGCTGCTCGCCGTAGCTCAGCTGGCGGAAGGCGTGATTGGCTTTGGCTTCCAGGCCCAGCCGGCCGAGCCAGCGGCGGCCAAGTTGCTGTTGCGCGCTGCTGGGCCTGGTGTAGAGGCCGATGGAGTCGAAGAGGCCGGAGAGCACGATGGCCAGGGCGCTGCCGGCAACGCTATGGTTGCGGTGCAGATCCGGGCTGACGATGCCCATCTGCCGCTTCAGCTCCCAGATCGATTCGCCGCTGCCCCGCCGCCTGCCCAACACCGTGAGGTCGTTGACGTAGCAGAGCGGGTGGTCGCCGGTGATCATCTGCAGCAGAGTCGATTTGCCGCAGCCGTTGGGCCCGGTGATCAGGGTGTGCTCGCCCCGGTTGACGACCAGATCGAGGTTGTTAAAGACGGCAACCTCGTCGTAGCGGGCAAAACCTTGGCGCAGGGCGACCAGATTGCCGCCGGAACCGTCAAGCGCCGCGTCGCCGCCCGTCTGCCGCTCCCGGCGCAGTTCCTCCACCGAGACCCGGAAGAGCGGCGACTGGCGCGACAGCAATGCCTTGGCCCTTGCCTCGGTTTCGGCGCGCGGGCCTTGGAGGGCGAGCGCGCCCTCGGCAAAGGCCCCCAGGTGGGTGCACCAGGGCGGGATGTCGGCGCTGTTGTTGATCAGAATCAGCAACCCCAGGCCCTGGTCGCGCAGTTCGGTCAACAGTCGATCCAGTTCCCGGCAACTGGCCTGATCAAGCCCCTCGTAGGGATTTTCCAGGACCAGAAAGGCGACGCCCCGGGTGATCTGCTGCAGGAGGCAGAGTTTGCGCGCCTGGCCGGAGCTGAGTTGGCGATAGCCCCGGTCCAGCAGGTCGGTGAGGGCAAAGAGATCGATCAGGGCGCGATGCTTTTCAATGTTGGTGAGGAAGGCGCGGGCCGGGGAACCGGGATCGAGCCGGCCTAGAAAATCGGTGTCGTCCTTGCGCAGTTCCGCCTCAAAGATCGACTGCTGCCCCTTGAACGAGAGCAGGCCAAGGCCTTCCGGCAACTGCAGGCGCTCGGCGCGAACATCTACCGCCTCGCCGGCAACCACGTCGCACAGCCGTTCAATCCCGGATCCATTGCCGCCGACCAGGCACCAGGCCTCACCCGGCCCGGTGTGAAAACGATCAATGCGCAGTCCCTCGCCAACCAGACCTTCAATAACCAGCATGCCAGCCCCCAGCCTTATTCGTCCCAAAGATTGGCAAGCGTGTACGGCGAACCCGGTCCCGCAAAAAAGGAGCCGTCGACAAAGCGGTAGCCCCGGTCAAGCGCGGCCATCTCGGCCATGTCCTGGGCGTCGAGCGCTAAATCGGCGGCCGCCAGATTCTGCCGCAGCCGTTCCGGGTTGACCGATTTGGGGATGACCACGGTTTTGCGGGCAAGTCCCCAGGCAAGCAGCGTCTGCGCCGGAGTGATTCCGTGTTTGGCCGCGATCCGCAGCACGATTGGATTGTCGAGCAGGGTGGGCTCGTCGCTTTTTTTCATGCCCGCCGGCCGGTCGCCCGAACCCAGCGGCGAGTAGGCGGTGACCTGGATGTTGCGCTCCCGGCAGAACGCAAGCATCGCCGTTTGTTGCAGGTAGGGGTGGAGTTCGATCTGGTTCATGGCCGGCTGAATGGCGGCCTGGGCGCAGAGGGCCGCCAGTTTGGCGACGCTGAAGTTGCAGACTCCGATGTTGCGGACCAACCCCTTGTTGACGCAGGCCTCCAACGCCTTCCAGGTCTCGCGGATCGGCAGGGCGTCCAGGTTGATGTAGTCCTCGGCGCGCTGGGGAAACATCACGCCGGGTTTGAAGGCCACTGGCCAGTGGATCAGATAGAGGTCAAGCCAATCGACCCGCAGATCGGCCAGCGTCTTTTCCAGGGCCGGTTGCACCTGATCCGGCGCATGGGCGTTGTTCCACAGCTTGGAGGTCAGCCACAGCTCCTGGCGCGTCGCTGTTCCGGCAGCCATCGCCTCGGCGATGGCCTGACCGACCTCTGCTTCGTTCTGGTAGGCCGGGGCGCAGTCGATGTGGCGGTACCCTGCGGCCAGGGCGTCTTTGACCGCCGCATGAACCGCGCCGGGGGCTGATTTCCAGGTGCCGAGGCCAAGGGCGGGAATGCGGTCGCCGCTTGCTAAAGGGAAAAAATGCATGGCATGCTCCGTGTGCGCTCCGCAAGGTGATGGGCGGCAAAGGAGGATTCCTGTTTGCCGCCGGGCAAACGCCGGGCGCAGAATAATGGATTGCTGATTGGATTGACTGTAAAAAGAGCGCAAGGATAGGTCAAACAAATAACAGCTGGCGCTCCAGTGTCAGTCGAGCGATCCTGGCGCCGCCCTGGGCGGAATGCAGCGTCCTGCGCCTTTCTCCTTGTCGCCGCAGCAGAGTATTCTATACAATGAAAGAGAAAAACGCGGGTGTCGAATGAACGAAGGAACAGCATCAATCAAGGGGGGCCTGTCGCGGCAATGAAAGAAATCCCAGGGCAAAAAATCAAGATGCCGGAACGATTGACGCCGGTTCCGCAAACCGTGGTGGTGGTGGACGACAGCGCCACCATGCGCGCCATCATTCAAAAAGAGCTGGACGTGGCAGGTTTTTCGGTTGTCGCGTTCAGCGACGGCTTGGACGCCTTGTCGTCGTTGCGCTGGATGCAGAAACCGCCGGACCTGATCACCCTGGACATCGACATGCCCAGGCTGGACGGCTTTGCCTGTTGCCAGCGTCTGCGGGAAATGGAAGCGCAGGGACAGTTCGGCAACGTGGCCGCCCCTATCCCGGTGCTTTTTGTGTCGGCTAACGACACCTTTGAAAATCGCAGACGCGGTTTCCATCTCGGCAGTCTGGAGTTCATCTCCAAGCCCTTTGACCGCGGCGACATTGCCGCAGCGGTGAGCAAGGTGCTGCAGCCGCAGTCCACCTTCGCCGGCATGACCGCGCTGGTGGTCGACGACAACAAGAGTTTGCGCAATATGGTTGCCGCCTGTTTGAGACCGCATCGGTCTGGGCGTCCTTGAGGCGGGGGATGGACGGCAAGCGTTTGAATTAATGAAGGAAAACCTTGCCGTTATTGACATCGCCATCGTCGATTTCGACATGCCGTTGATGCGCGGCGACGAATTCATCCATCTGGCCCGTCAATTTCCCGAAACCGAGCACCTGCCCATGCTTTCCCTTAGCGGGGCTGATGAAACCCAGGCGGTGTTGCGGATGTTTCGCGCCGGCGCCAGCGATTACCTGGTCAAACCCTTCATCGCCGAGGAGTTGCTGGCCAGGGTGCAGGTGCATCTCCAGCTGCGCCGTCACATGCGCTACCTCGAAGAGATGAACAAGAACCTCTACGACAGGGCGGTCAACGACTCCCTGACCGGGTTGCGCAACAAACGGTATTTCCAAGAGGCCTTTGATGAAATGTTCGCCCGCGTGCTGCGCGCCCGCGGCGACGTCAGTTGTCTGTTTTTTGATCTTGACCATTTTAAACAGGTCAATGACACCTGCGGACACGCCTTTGGCGACTATGTGCTCAAAACCATTGGCGGCTTGGTGAAAAAGAACGTCCGTTGCGGCGATTTGGCCGCCCGCTTTGGCGGCGAAGAGTTTGTCGTTGTCCTGCCCAACACCAACCTGGATCAGGCCAAGTTTGTCGCCGAGAAGATCCGCACGCTGGTTGAAGCCCATCAATTCAGCGATCAGGGCCGCCATTGGCCGGTTACGGTCAGCATCGGCGTGGCCTCCCTGCTCGAGGATCAGCCGACCTCGGCCTCAGGCTTGTTGCAATTGGCGGACCAGGCCCTTTACCTGGCCAAGGACGGCGGCCGCAACCGGGTGGAAACCCACACCATGTAACCAGCTGCATGTCACCAGTCGAACCTCGTCGAGTGCTTGCCTGCCTGTTGTCCGCCTTGGCCCCGCGCTGAGGGGCGCGCAAGCTCGCGTCATTCGTCGCCGAGCAGTCCTTTCCTCTCCAGAAAAGCGAAATATTCCACCGTGGTGGGCAGTTTGCCCAGAAGGGCGCTGATCGCCGTGAGTTCGGTGGAGCCGAGGTAGACGCGGGCGCCGTCGCCGAGACGGTTGTCGAAGTTGCGGGTCGAGGTGGACATGACCACCGCCCCCGGCCGGACCCTGGCCTGATTGCCCATGCACAGGCTGCAGCCGGGAATCTCCACCCGACCGCCGACCTGGGCAAAGACGCTCAAACCGCCTTCCCGCTGGATGGCGTCTCGATCCATGCGGGTCGAAGGCGCAATCCACAAGCGGCTGACCGCATACGGTTCGTCGCGCAGCAAGCGGGCCGCCGCCTGCAGGTGCGACAGATGGGTCATGCAGGAACCGATGAAGGCCTCGTCAATGGTAGTCCCGGCCACTTGGCTTAAGGCGCGCACGTCGTCGGGGTCGTTGGGACAGGCCAGCAGCGGTTCGGTGATCGCGGCCAGATCAATCTCCAGCACCGCCTTGTATTCCGCGCTAGGGTCGCGGCTGAGCAACGCAGGCTTGGCCAGCCAAGCTTCCAGGGCCGCAATCCGCCGCTCCAGCGCCCCCCGATCCTGGTAGCCTTCGGCAATCAACTCCCGCAACAGCGCGACATTGCGCTCCACATTGGCGACCACCGCCGCCGGCGACAGTTGGACCGTGCAGGCGGCGGCGCTGCGTTCGGCCGAGGCGTCGCTCAGTTCAAAGGCCTCCTCGACGCTGAGATCCTCCACGCCTTCGATTTCCAGGATCGTGCCGGCAAAGACGTTCTTCTTGCCCTGCTTGGCCACGGTCAGCATACCCTGCTGGATGGCCGCGTAGGGGATGGCGTTGACCATGTCGCGCACCGTGACGCCCGGCCTGCGTTGACCATGGAAACGGACCAGCACCGACTCCGGCATCTCCAGGGGCATGAAGCCAAGCGCCCCGGCAAAGGCCACCAGGCCGGAGCCGGCCGGGAAGGAGATGCCCAGGGGAAAACGGGTGTGGGAATCGCCGCCGGTTCCGACGGTGTCGGGCACCAGCATCTTGTTGAGCCAGGAGTGAACGACGCCGTCGCCGGGCTTGAGGGCCACGCCGCCGCACTCCACCGTGGTCGCGGTCATGGTCTGCCAGCGGCCCAGGTCCGAGGCCTTGGGGTAGGCGGCGGTATGGCAGAACGACTGCATGAACAGATCGGCCTTAAAGCGCAGGCAGGCCAGTTCGGCAATCTCCTGCATGGTCATCGGGCCGGTGGTGTCCTGGGAACCAACGGTGCTCATGCGTGGTTCGCACACCGTGCCCGGCGCAACGCCCCGCACCCCGCAGGCCCGGCCCACCATCTTCTGGGCCAGGGTGTAGGCCTGGCCAGCCTTGGGCGCGGGATTGGCGGTTTCCTTGAAAATCGTCGGGAAGGGCAGGCCCAGGGCCTCGCAGGCCCAGCGGGTGAGGTTGCGGCCGATGATCAGGTTGAGCCGGCCGCCGGCGCGATATTCATCCAGCAGGGTGACGGGGGCTGGTTGGAGCGGGACGGCCGCCCCGTGTTGATCGTGGAGGGTCCACTGGCCGAGGTTGAGGGTCAGCTGACCGCCGGTTTTGAGGCGGGCGACGTCGCATTCGATGGCCAGCACTCCGGCGTCGCGGGCGGTGGCGTAAAAGATGGGGGCAATGGCGGCCCCGAGCACCAGGCCGCCCCGGCGTTTGTTGGGGGTGTGGGGAATATCCTCGCCCAGCAGCCAACTGACGGAATTGATCGCTGATTTTCGCGACGATCCAGTGCCGACCACGTCGCCGGCAAAGGCCACGGTGTGGCCCTGTGCGCGCAGTTCAGCCATGGCGTCGATGCCCCCGGGGAAGCGGGTTTTGCCGAAAAAGGCGGCGTGCAGGGGGATGTCGGCCCGGGACTGGGCCTGATTGCCGGGGGAAAAGTCGTCGGTGTTGATCTCGCCTTCCACCTTGTACACGGTGCAGACAATCTGCTCCGGCAACTCCGGGCTGCGGGTGAACCACTCGGCCGCGGCCCAGGATGCGAGCACGCTGCGCGCGGCCTGAATTTCCTTGGCCAGTGCGACCACCTGATCAAAGGCCTCGTAGATCTTGGTCAGCCCTTTCAGGGCTTCGGCCGCAGGCTGCGCCAGGGACTCGATGCGCAACAGGCGGAGCAGGGCCGCGACATTGTAGCCGCCGCCCATCTGCGCCAGCAGACCAATCGCCGCCTCGGGGGGAAAACCATCGACGGCGACCTTGCCCAGCGCCGCCTGCTCCAGCCACTCGGCCTTGACGCCGGCGGCCTTGCTGACCCCTGGCTCCACCCGGTTGGCAAGCAGGTGGAGCAGCACTTCGCTCTCCGCATGCCCCTGGTTCAACAACGCAGTGAGTTCCCGGGTCTGCTCGGCGGTCAACGGCAGAGGCGGCGCCCCCAAGGTGGCGCGGGCGGCGGCTTCCTTCCTGTATTGTTGCAACATGGGCGTGCTCCTTTACCTGAGATTGGGTGGAGATAAAAACGCCAGCTCTCCCCACGGGAAGAAAAGCTGGCGATCAACCGCTTGCGCGCCGAGGCGCGCAAGCAGGGAAGAAGACGGCGGCGTGCGCCGATGTTTAAAAAGATTTGGTCAGGGTGGCGATGAACTGCGAACCCTCGGGGCTGTTTTCGGCGCCGTATTCCTGCAGATAACGGAAATTTACCTGGAACAACTGCGGCAGCCAGAACAGGTTGAGTTCCGCGCCAACGGCATGCACCTGTTTGCGCTGGTCGGCGTCAACCATGGGCGGCTGGTCATCGCTGTCGTCCTCGATCTGCCAGTAGGAGTAGCCCGTCAGGCCAGGGCGGATCATGCAGCTGTTGCCCACCTTGAATTCTTTGCCAAGGCCGTACTCGATCACGAATTCGGAACCTGGGGTGACGTTGGTGTCGTCCTGTTCGCTGTTCACCAGGGTCCGGGTCAGGGCGCTGATTGACCAGGTTCGCTGTTGGTCAAGATAATAGGTCCCGCCGAGGGTCAATAAACCCGACCAGTAGCCCAATCCTGGCGAGGCGGCCTCGCTGGCGTCATAGCTGCCGGTGGGTAGCACAACCCCCAAGCCGAAGGTGGCGTCCCATCGGGCGCCGTGCCAACCCAGCACAAAAGGCTCGACTGTGATGTCGCCGACGCTCAACGAGTGGCTGTCGGAAACGCCCAGAGCGGCTATGGTGACGTCCTGGTCCACAAAGGGTACAATCACGTCGTAGAGATAGTCGGCCCCCAGGATTTTAATGTTGGTCACATAAATAAGCCGTTGGGCGGTTGCCGCCGCTTCCAGATCAAAGCCAACGTTGGCGGAATCGCCGCTGTTGTTGGTCAAATCAGAGGCGTCGTAGAAGACGTTGTACATCCGGTAATGAAAGCCCGGAGGCGGGGCAGAACCGGCCAACACCCCTTCAATGCCGTAATTGTAATGGGAACCCATGGTGGCCGCGCCGGCCAGCGAAAACGTTCCCAACGCCATGCCCAAACAGCCGCTCACCGCTCCCGTCCATTTCCAGCCCATCGCCCTGCCGCTCCTTTGTTGGTTGTAATCCATCGGCCTCTCCCCCTGAGACGCCGCCTTGCTGTCGGTTGCCGCCGCGCTCAGGCCAGCCGGCGAAAACACTCCCAGAAGTTGGGAAAGGATTTGACCACGCAGTCTTCGCCGGTGATCTCCACCCCGGGAATCCGCAGACCGGCCACGGCAAAGCTCATCGCCATGCGGTGATCGTTGTACGTGGCGATGCTGGCCCCGTGCAGATTGCTGCCGCCCTGTCTGCCGTGAATAATCATCCGCGCTGGTTCTTCTTCGACCTCCGCCCCTATCTTGCGCAGTTCGTTGACCACCGCCGACAACCGGTCGCATTCCTTGATCCGCAGATGGGCAATGTTGTTGATCACGGTCGTGCCCTCGGCAAAGGCCGCCACCACGGCCAGGGTGGGTGCGACGTCGGGCATGTCGCCCATGTCGAGTTCAATGCCTTCCAGTGCCTCCGGGCCAATCACGGTGATGCCGGTGCCGGTCTGTTCGATCCGGCAGCCCATCCGCGCCAGATAGGGCAAGAGCTTGGCGTCGCCCTGGAGCGAGGGCACCGGCACGTTGGCCACGGTCACCCGGCCGCCGGTGACGGCCGCCGCCGCCCAGAAATAGGAGGCGCCCGAGGCGTCGCCTTCAATGCTGTAGGTTCCGCCCTGGTAACGTCCCTGGGGGATGCGGAAAAAATTAAGCGCCGGCGCGGCCTCGATTCGGACCCCGAAATCGGCCATCACCGCCAGCGTCATCTCCACATAGGGTTTGGAGAGGATTTCGCCGTGCACCTCCAACTCGGCGGGCGCTGCGGCATAGGGCGCCACCAGCAGCAGGGACGACAGATATTGGCTCGACTTGCCCTCGGGAAGCACCGTGCGGCCGCCGGCCAGGCCTTTCGAGCGCAGGGTCAGGGGGGGGCAGCCGTTGCCGGCGTCGCTGACGATGTCCGCCTGCCAGCCGCCGAGCGCCTGCATCAAGGGCAGGATGGGGCGCTGGGCCATGCGTTCGCTGCCGGTGATGTGGAAACGGCCGTGGCCAAGCGCCGCCACCGAAGTCAGAAAGCGGGTGGCGGTGCCGTTGTTGCCGAGAAAAATGTCGCCGGCCGGCTCGGCAATGCGCCCGCCGTTGCCCTGAACCAGCCAACAGTCGGGATCGCGGTCGTCGCAGGCAACGCCCATGGCGCGCAGGGCCTCCATGGTGAAATGGGTGTCTTCACTGGCTAGCGGTCCGATCAAGCGGGACTCGCCTTCGGCCAGGGCTGCGGCGATTAGGGCGCGCTGGGTCAGGCTTTTGGAGCCGGGAACCTTGACAACGGCGTCAATGGCGGCGACAGGAGTTATGGCGATCATAGGGCGGGTTGTATGGATGGTTAAGGGAGTCTGGAGCGCAATTCGCTCACCAGGGCTTGGCGCATGACCCTATGCGGCGCTTCGCGCCCGGTCCAGAGGGAGAACTGGGCCGCGCCCTGATACTGGAGCATCTGCAGGCCGTCCACGGTGCGACAGCCGCAGGCGGCGGCCTCGCGCAGCAAACGGGTGGTCAGCGGCGCATAGACGATGTCCATGACCACGGCAAAGCGGGGCAGCAATTCGGGCCGGATGGGCAGGGCGTCGGCATGGGGGGCCATGCCCACCGAGGTGGTGTTGATCAGAGCGTCGGCGCGCAACTCGGCCAGTTGGTCGGCCGGGACAAAGGGGCAACGGAGTTGGGCGGCCAGCGCCCGACCCTTGGCATCGGTGCGGTTGGCAATCAGCACCCTGGCTCCGGCCTCGATCAGGCCAAAGCCCACCGCGCGGGCGGCGCCGCCGGCCCCGAGGACCAAGACCGTACTGCCGGCGAGTTGCAACTCTTCGCCCAGGGCCTGGTTTGATCCCAGCCAGTCGGTGTTGTAGCCGGTGCACCGGCAGTGGTCGCCGTCGCGCTCAAACAGGAGGGTGTTGACCGCGCCGATGTTGCGGGCCACCGGGTCGACCTTGTCAAGGAACTCCATAATCGCGACCTTGAACGGCACGGTGACGGATACGCCGGTGAAGCCCAGGCTGCGCAGGCCGCGAAACCCCTCAGCCAGATCGGTTGGCCGCATGGGGATATAGACGCCGTTCATACCCAGTTCTGTAAAGGCGGCGTTGTGCATGGCCGGGCTCAAAGAGTGTTCGACCGGATTGCCGATGATGCCGAAGAGTTGGGTGTGACCGTTGATCATGGCTGGTGTTCGAGCAGGGCGAGCAGGCGGCGGAGATTGTGAACGGCAAGCTGGCCGGGTGCGGTGGCCAGTTCTGCGGAGAGCGCGGCATAGGTCATGAAGCCGCCCAGGTGCAGGGTGGCCAGGCGGGTGATGGTTCCGGCCGCGCCCATGGCAAAGGCGCAGAGCGGAAAGTCGGCGGCCATGGCCTCGGTTTGCAGGGTCAGGATGCGCAGGGCATCGGCGGGCGAGGCGGCGGTGACCACTATCTTGCCGATGTCCGCGCCGCTGGCTTGCATCTCCGCCAGGGTCGATTGAAGCTGGGCAGCGCTCGGCGTCCCCTGGAAATCGTGGCGTGAGACGATCACCTGGGCACCGCACTGTTTCGCCGCAAGCAGCAGTTTGGCGCGCAGCTCAGGGGCCGCAGCCAGCTCGACGTCAACATAGCGCGCCCCGCATTGTACGGCGCGGCAGAGCACATCAATCCGCTCCGTTTCGCTGCCGGCGTACTGACCGCCTTCCCAGGTCGGGCGATTGGTGACCAGCACGGGTTTGGGAAGGGCGGCGATGCAGCGTTCGAGGTCCGGATCGCACAGCGCGTCCATGCGGATTTCAATCACGTCGACCAGCTCGACAACCGGAGAAACCGCCGCCAGGACGGCCGCGCCGTGTTCGGCCGCAACGGAAACGCAGATCAGGCCGCGCCCAGCCACGATCAGGCCCCCAAACGCAGGCCGCCGATGATGGCCTGCACCGAGGATTCCCCTTGTTGCCGCAGATAGTCGGCAATGCCGTCGATAATCTGTTCGGTTGCCCCTGGATTATAGAAGTTGGCGGTGCCGACCTGCACCGCTGTGGCGCCGGCGAGGAGAAATTCGATCGCGTCCTCGGCCGTGCCGATGCCGCCGATGCCGATAATCGGAATGGAAACCGCCGAGGCGACCTGCCAGACCATGCGCAGGGCCACGGGTTTAATCGCAGGTCCGCTCAGACCGCCGATGACGTTGGCCAGCCGCGGGCGGCGGGTCCTGGCGTCAATGCCCATGCCGATCAGGGTGTTGATCAAGGAAAGGGCGTCGGCGCCGCTTTCGGCCACGGCCCTGGCCATGACCACAATATCAGTGACGTTGGGCGAGAGCTTGACGATCACCGGCAGGTCGGTTTCTTGCTTTACTGCTCTGGTCACTGCGGCCGCCATCTCCGGGGCCGTGCCAAAGGCGACGCCGCCATTTTTGACGTTAGGGCAGGAGATATTGACCTCCAGCGCGTCGATGCCGGCAACCGCTGATAATTGCCCGGCAAGGGCGGCGTAGTCGTCGATGGAGTCACCGAGGATATTAACCACAATGCGGCATCCGCAGGTGCGCAGGTAGGGCATCTTGTCGCTGATAAAACGTTTGACCCCGACGTTCTCCAGGCCAATGGCGTTGAGCATGCCGGCGGCTGTCTCAAAGATGCGGGGCGGCGGATTGCCCGCCCGGGGCTCAAGGGAAATCCCTTTGACCACCACCCCGCCGAGGCGGTTGAGATGGACCAGATTGGCAAACTCGGCCGCGTAGCCAAAGGTGCCTGAGGCGGTCATCACCGGGTTGGCCAAGGCAAGCGGCCCCAACGCGACCCGCAGATCAGGTGGTGAAGGGATGGTCATCGCGTTGTCCATGCCACCTCCGCCGCTTTAAACACCGGGCCGTGTTTGCACACATGCTTATAGCGGCCGTCGGCCCCCGGCGCCGCGCATCCCAGGCAGGCGCCCAAGCCGCAGGCCATGTGCGCCTCAAGCGAGACTTCGCAATCGACCTGCGCCGACGCGCACAGGGCGGCAACGGCGGCCATCATCGGGTGGGGGCCGCAGGCGTACACTTTGCCGAGGTTGGGCAAGTGGGCAGGGAGAAGATCGGTGATCAGGCCGTGGCGGCCGAGGGAGCCGTCGTCGGTGGCGAGTTCGACGTCACAGCCCAGCGTCTCGAAGCCAGCTGCCAAAGGCGCAAGATCTTCGCCGGATTGAGCGCCGAGCAAGACGCGGCAGGATCCGTCCGCCTGCCCGGTTTGCATGAGGGATTGAGCGAGAAACAGCAGCGGCGCGATGCCGATGCCGCCGCCGATCAAGGCAACGGGACCCGGCGACAGACGAAAGCCGCGTCCGAGGGGACCGAGCAGATCAAGCGTCTGACCTGCCCTGATTTCGGACAGGAGCTGGGTGCCCCGACCGACAACTTTGAAAACAAGTTGCAACCGACCGTCGGCGCTGCATTGGTGAATGGAGACTGGGCGTCGCAACAGCGGATCAAGGGTCGACCCGCAGGCGACCATGGCAAACTGGCCTGGTCGGGCCTCGCCGGCAATCAGCGGCGCGTGCAGGGTCAAACGATAGACGGAGGGCGACATCCGCTCTATTGACTGAACAATGGATTTTTCCTGGTGCTCGGGCATGGAAAACGCTACAAATATTTCACAAGAGAATAAAATTATTAACCTTAATCAACAGGCGCAGCTTCATGATGGATTCAACCCTGACACTCCTTGCCGCTGTTTTCGGAGCCGTTATCGGCTCGTTTCTCAACGTGGTCATTTTACGGCTGCCCCGGGAGGATGAATCCATCGTCTTTCCAGGTTCGCACTGCCCGCAATGCCAAACGCCGCTCACCTGGCGGGAAAATATTCCGATTCTCAGCTACCTGCTGCTTCGGGGCAAATGTCGAACCTGCAAACTTCCCATTTCCCTACAGTATCCGGTGGTCGAGGCGGCCATGGCCATCATGGCGGCCCTGCTCTACCGGCAATTCGGCCTGAGTTTTGAATGGGGGTTGTACTTCGTTTTTAGTGCTGCCCTGCTGGTTATCATATTTATTGACATCCATCATCAAATAATTCCGGATCGAATCAGTCTGCCGGGCATCGTCGTTGGGTTCGTCGGTTCCCTGTTCAGCGCTTCGGTAACCTGGCAACAGTCTGCGCTGGGGGTGCTCTTGGGCGGCGGCGCATTGTATGCAGTCGCCTGGTGTTATTACGCCGTGACCAAGCGCGAAGGCATGGGCGGCGGCGACATTAAATTGTTGGCCATGATCGGCGCCTTTCTTGGTTGGCAAAGTTTGCTGTACGTGATCTTCTCCAGCTCGCTCGCCGGCAGCCTGATCGGGATTGTCGCCATGTTCAGACAGCGCAAGGGCGGGTTGACCCGGATTCCTTTTGGTCCCTTTCTGGCCCTGGGCGCGCTTTCCTACCTACTGTGCTACGACCAGATTCTGCGTCTTTGGCGCTTCTATTTGCATCTCAGCGGGCTCTGATCGCCGGGCAAAAAAAAACCCCCCGAAATTTTCGGGGGGTTGGTCAACAGGTTGGGACAATGCTTAGGCTTCGATTTCGTGCTCCACGCCAATGGCTATCTTGTAGAGGATAGTCAGGATGAAGAATCCGGTGGCCCAGATGCCGATGGTAATGAAAAGTTCGTTGAAGGTTGGATAATATTCAACGATCTCATCAATTGGGGTTGGAACGAACCCGCCCAGAACAAAGCCAATGCCCTTGTCAAGCCAGAAGGCGATGAAAATTGAGGCGCAACCAAGGCCCAGCCAAAGATCGCTCTGTTTCCTGGTGTACGGATGGGAGATCAGGGCAATGCCGACAAAGAACAGAACCACGAAGCCCCACATGAACGGCACCAGATTGTTGTAGATGTGCCCATGGTGCTCAAGTCCAAAGAACAGGTACTGCAGGGTATGCTTGTGGCCAGGAATGTTTGAGTAGAACCCAACAAAAAACTCCAGACCGACAAAGAACATGTTGGCAAGGGCCGCGTAGATGATGATGGTCACCATCTTGTTGATCGCCTCTTTTCCGGCGTCAAAGTTGGCGACTTTTTTCAAGATCAGGGCCATGACCACGATCAGGGCAGGACCGGCGGCAAAGGCCGAGGCGAGAAAGCGGGGCGCGATGATGGCGGAGAGCCAGAAATGTCGTCCCGGCAGACCGCAGTACAACATGGCGGTGACCGTGTGGATCGAGAAGGCGAACGGAATGGACAGGTACACAAAGAAATAGATCCATTTCGGCGGATGCACCTGTTTGCGCTCGGCGGTCAGGATGACCCAGCCGCACAGGGCATTCAGGATCAGGTAGCCCCAGAGCACGCACATATCCCAAAACAGCATGGAACCCGGTGTGGGGTACAGCATGACGTTGAGACCGCGCAACGGCTGGCCCAGATCGGCCATGATGAACATCAGACACATCAGCAACGAGGCGATGGCCAAGAACTCGCCGAGGATGGTTATCTTGCCAAATGCTTTGAAATTATGGATGTAATAGGGCAAAACCAGCATCACGCCTCCGGCGGCGACGCCAACCAGAAAGGTGAACTGAGAAATATAGAGACCCCATGAAACATCGCGGCTCATGCCGGTGAGGCCAAGGCCGTAAAAATACTGGCGGAGGTAGCAGACAGCGGCAACCGCTATAAAAAAGCCGAGGAAGGCCAGCCACATCCAGTAATAGTTGTTTCCTTTTAATGCTTTTTCAAACATGGTGGCCTCATACGATATAAAAGACTGATGGAAGGGTGCCGAGCGAAGGATTGCGCTGAATGGTATGATTCTCTTTCAGGACCTTTCTGATCTCGGAGTTAGGATCGTTCAAATTGCCAAAAACTAATGCCTTGCTCTCGCCGCAGGCTTCGACACAGGCTGGTAGTTTTCCCGCTCCCACACGTTCATCGCAAAAATTACACTTCTCGACAACACCTCGCATTCTTCGCGGATAGATGTGGTTCGCGTCTTTTACAAACTCTGCAGGATCGCGCCAGTTGAAGCTGCGGCTGCCATAAGGACAGGCCGCCATGCAAAACCGGCAACCGATGCAACGATGGTAGTCCATCATGACGATGCCGTCTTTATTTCTAAAGGTCGCCTTGGTCGGGCAAGCCCGGACACAGGGCGGCGAGTCGCAATGATTGCAGAGAATGGGCAACTGATGCTTCTCTGTCGCCTCATCCAAGTACACATTAGGCTTCTCAGGGAAGGCGTTTTCAAATTGGGTCATCCAGATCCATTTGATTTCGTCCTTCTTTTCAGGAAATTGAGGGACGTTGTGAACCGAATGACAAGCAGCGACGATCTTCTCGCCTAAGCTGGGGTCCTGTTGAAATTTTTTTATGTCGATAACCATGCCGTAGCGGTTAACGCTTGGATCCGGGGCCGCGCCATGGCCGCTTGATTTCTTAGCGGCCTCAACTTCATGACCGGCCGAACCGCTAGCATGGGCAATGCCTGAGCCTGCGACCAATCGGTCAACTACTGCAGTTCCTCCAAGGCCAGCCAGTGTTGAAATACCGGCTACCTTGAGGAAATTTCGTCTTTTCTCATCCATCTGTGTATCTCCTCTTTAGCCGTTCATTCAACAGGAGCTATGTGGCAATCCCAGCAATATGGTTTAACCGATGCGTAGACATGACAGGTGTCGCAGAACTGCTTTTTACTCGTGTGACATTTCATGCAGGTCATCATCAGGCTCTTCTGATATGGTTTGCCTTCAATCTCAAAGGTACCCCGATCACCAGTCCGTAAAACTTCGTCGCGCCAAGTATTGAGCAGTTTCATGTGCTCGGCCCTGATTTCAGCGGCAGGGAGCACACAGGTTTTGGCGTCCTTAGGTAATACGGGCTTTGGCACCGACCCGGCAGCGCCGCGGTTGTACCAGATGGGTATCGTAATAAACAGGACGAAAATGATCAGTCCCGGGATTATTTTACCGCTATCATACATCGCTCTTCCTCCATTCCTGCCGGTCAATTAAACCAAGGTCCTGAGCCCTTCGGTCAGGTCTTGTCGTTGCTCACCCTCGATCACCAATGCGTTGCCGACAAGCTCACTCAAACCGGCCACCTGCACTTCAGGCACCCAGTAATTCATGAGGGTCGTCAGGGTAGCCCTGTCGATCGCGCATACACATGCAAGCGTATTCACATCATGCTTGTCGTGTACATACTTGACGGCATTCGCCCGAGGCAGCCCGGAGCGCATGCGGATTTCCATGATTTCGTCGGTGTTGAGCGCCGTTCCCGATCCGCAGCAGAAAGTTTTCTCGCGGATGGTGTTCTCGGGCATTTCCACCCAGTTGTCGACCACGTGGTCAAGAACGTAGCGGGGCTCGTCCAGCAGTCCCATGGCCCGCGCAGGGTTGCAGGAGTCGTGGAACGTGGCCTTGACGTGAGCGTTGCGGCTCTTGTCGAGTTTGATCTTGTTGTTCTTGATCAAATCGGCGGTGAATTCCGAGATGTGGATCATCTTGGTCGATTTGGCGTTGTCGAACACCGTGCCGGTGATCGGCGAACGCGGAACCTCGAGAAAATCCGCTGGGCCGTTCATGGTGTCCATGTACTGATGGAGAACGCGCCACATGTGGCCGCACTCGCCGCCCAGAATCCAGCGGACGCCCAGGCGTTTGGCTTCGGCGTACATCTTGGCGTTCAGCTTTTTCATCAACTCGTTGTTGGTGAACAAACCGAAGTTGCCGCCTTCCGAGGCGTAGGTCGACCAGGTGTAGTCTAGGCCGATGGCTTCAAAGAGCAGCAGGTACCCCATACAGGTGAAGATGCCCGGCTCGGCGAACACGTCTGCCGACGGGGTGATGAACAGCACCTCGGCACCCTTGCGGTTGAAGGTCGGGTTGACCCGGATGCCGGTGAGGTTTTCGATGTCGTCGCAAAGAAACTCAACATTGCCTTTAAAGGCCTGAGGAGTCAGGCCCATATGGTTACCGGTGCGATTTGAATTCGACGCCGGCTCCATGGCCCAGTTGATGCCGATGCCCACCAAATGCAGCAATTCGCGCAACATCATGGTGATCTCGGCGGTGTCGATGCCGTAGGGGCAGAACACCGAACAGCGGCGGCATTCCGTGCACTGATAAGCGTACATGAACCATTCTTTGAGCACGCCCACGGTCATTTCGCGGCCACCCACCAATTTGCCGAGGATCTTGCCGGCGCGGGTGAAATTTTGGCGATACACGGAGCGCAGCAACTCGGCCCGCAACACCGGCATGTTCTTGGGATCGCCGGTGCCGAGAAAAAAGTGGCACTTGTCCGCGCAGGCGCCGCAACGGACGCAGCAATCCATGAAAATTTTCAGAGAGCGGAATTTGTCCAACCGATCCGCAATGCCTTGAAGAATGATCTCCTTCCAATTGTCGGGAAGTTTCCAGTCGTCATCCTCGGGGTTCCATTCACGCGCGTTGGGAAAGCTGAGACCCTGCTGACTATCCAGATATCTAAGCTTTTCAGGCTTAGTCGGGTAGGCGTAATTTCCGGGCTTGAATACTACAGGCACATCCATCCAATCTTTGGTTGGAATGGAGCCTGTCATCAGCGAAGGTCCCTCGGCAACGCTCCGTGCCAACATATCTACCTTTACTACTGCCATTGCTCTATCCTTATACTCTTGAATTATCCAGCGTTAGTCATTAGCCTTCGGCGGCAACTCTTTCTCGACGGGAATGCCCTGCTCAATCATGTCCTCACGGAACTCATCCTCGTAGCCGGCATAGGAGTGCGGCCGAATGTCCGGGTTCCAGGGGTTGATGTAGCGTTTCATTCGCGAATCGTTTGCCATGTTTCGGGTCGGGCTGAGGAAAACGCCGCCCATATGCATGAGCTTGCTGAAAGGAAAGTACGCAAGCAGAGTGCACACCAGGAAGAGGTGGACATAGAACAGGGAGCTGATGTCGGCGACGATGGTCGGCGAGAAGGTCGCCAAGCCGACCGCCAGTTGCTTGATGGCGTTGATGTCGACGTTGGTTCGCAGGAAGAAGCGCATCAGGATGCCCGTGGTCACTATGCCCAGGATCAGGAACAGCGGGAAGTAATCGTTGACCAAGGAAATGTAGCGCACCTGCGGATTCATCAAGCGGCGGCCGAAGAGAAAAAGCAGGGCCAGAATGATGGTAACGTCGGTGGTGTACATGGTGGGCGCGCCGATCTGGAGCAGCGAGTCGCCGGTTTCCAGGAAGGAAACCACCCACGGCACAGGATCAAGAAAGAGCCGCATGTGTCGGACCACCACCACCAGAAAGCTGTAGTGGAACATGATGCCGAACAGCCACAGCCACTTGCTTGACTCGTAGGTCAGCTTGGGTCCGTCATAGACGGTGGCCTTGGTGTTGCGCCAGAGTGAGCGAAAGAGGAAGATCTCGAGAAACATCCTGGCCACGACCTGGGAAGCGTTGACCGGAGCTTCAAGCTTGTTGTGCTTGATCCAGGGCAATGAATAGCCCTGACCGCAGGTGGTTGGAATTTTAAACGGAACCGGCGATTTGGCCCAATGGATTACCCGGTAACAAAAACCGCCTAAGAACAGCGCCATGGCCAGATATGGGATGGCAACACCAAAGAGGTATTGCATTCCAGGTATCTGCACCGCTATCAGCGCAATCAACACCAGGGCAATTACTGCCGCCAAAGGGAAGGCGTACTTCATCGATCACTCCTTCGCATTCGAATTAAACAATAACTTATAAAAAGTTACGATAAAAAGCCGGATATGCTCCACCTTTTATGGTGAACCATTCCGACCGGTCACACGCGTTTAAACTCCGGCGTTGGGGCCGGGGTTGTTGAGCTCCTGCCGCATCACGGCGGACGGGCAGGCGGCGTCAGTCAGGATTGATCTGCCGCTTTTAAGTTCATTGATGCGGTTGCGATACAACTGCTCCCGACATGCGCAGTAAATGTTGAAGGCGGCCAAGGCAATTCGATCAATCTCGCAGTCGAGATTGTCCAACTGGCTTAACAGCGGCTTGGTTTCTTTGCCGCTGGACAGCACCTGCTTAACCACCCACTTGAGCTCAAGCAAAGGGGCAACAGCCTGGGCCGGGGTGAAATCCTGCACCGCTCGAATGCGCACCACCCGGTCAAGGGGAGCGAGGTAGGCCTGCTGGTCGGCTCCAGCCAGCAACAGGTCGAATACTTCGGTCAGCCCGGATGAAATGTTGCTGCCTACAGGATTGGCAAACGGATCTTTGGATTTTTTAAAAAATCCCGGCGAGGTATAGCTGTCGAGGGTGCGTTCTATCCACCGTGACAGAATCTCTTTTTTCGTGTTTGCCAACGCTTCGGTCAATTCCATGATGCACACAACCCGCAGTCGATCATCGCCTTGGAAACCGCTCGACCATCGACGCAATTCTTTCAATAAATCAGTAATCTCTCACCCATTTAAAATGAATGACGATTCATACACCGCATGCTCTAGCATGATTGCCGATTTGTTTCAAGATAAAAATTTATCGGGAAGCGCCAACCGACGGGCCTGCAGCAGCCTTCTCTTTCATCAGAAATAGAGACATCTGGATATAGGGGTCGGTGGCGACTACCTCGTCGAGTTTCTTTTCGGCCGCCGGCGGCTGGTTGTTGTCGTCGTCTTCCTCCTGCAGCAAGCCGGCCGCCTGGGCCTCCTTGCGGGTCGCGGCCAGATCCATGCGCTCTTTCCACATGCCGTCGACAAATACTGCCACGTTGGTCTGTTTGGCGCGAATCTTGGCTTTCCCCGTTTCTTGCTGGATTTTTTTAAAGGTGGCGTTGTGATCAGCCCATTGTTTGCCCGCCTGTCGGGCCGACTCGACGGTGAAACGATCTCCGCGCCACTGGGTGAAACCGACGTCGTCGACCTGGTCCCAGGGCAGGGAATAATCCATGAATTTTTCGCCGGTTTCCAGATAATCAAACATCGAAGGCACCACCAGATCCGGTTCCACCCCTTTGTATTGGGTGGAGCCGCCGTTGACCCGATAAAATTTTTGGATGGTCAGTTTTAACGCCCCAAGATCGTTGTATTTCTGCAATTGCAGCAGGGGCAGGTTTTTATTCATATCCATCATCGCCTGCACCGTGCCCTTGCCGTGGGTGTGCTCGCCGCCGATGATGAAGGCGCGACCATAGTCCTGGAGGGCTGCGGCCAGGATTTCCGAGGCCGAGGCGCTGAACTGGTTGACCAGCACGATGAGCGGCCCGTTGTAGACCACGTCGGGATCCTCGTCGTCGAGCACCCGGATGCTGCCTTGCGAATCCTTGACCTGGACCACCGGCCCACCGGGAAGGAACAGGCCTGAAATCTGGACCGCGTCGGTGAGCGCGCCGCCGCCGTTGTTGCGCAGATCAAGGATCAGGCCTTTGATTTTCTGCTGCTTCAGTTTCACCAGTTCCGCTTGGGTGTCGTCGCTGACGTTGCGGGTTTCCTTGCCGTCGCTTTGCGCGGCAAAATCGCGGTAAAAGCTGGGAATGCGGAGATAGCCGAAGGCGGTCTGGCCGTTCTTGATCACCGTTGACTTGACGTAGGTTTCCTCGATCTGGACTACGTCGCGGATGATGGGGATGGTGCGTTTGGCGCCGTCGGGTTTCTGCACCGTCAACCGCACCTCGGTGCCCTTGGGGCCGCGAATGTAGCCCACGGCTTCGCGAATCCGCATTTCGGAGATGTCCACAGGCTCGCCGTTTTTTTCGGCGACGGCAAGAATGGTGTCTTCAGCCTGCAGCTGCCCCTGTTTTTCGGCCGCGCTGCCGGGAATGATCCGAATCACCTTGATCAGACCGTCGTCTTCGCGCAGCAGGGCGCCGATTCCTTCCAGGGAGCCGCTCATCTGGATGTCGAAATCTTCTTTGGAGGTGGGGGCCATGTAGTCGCTGTGGGGATCAAAGGCGCGGGCCACTGCGTCAAAATAGCGGTCGTAATGATCCTGACGGGACTGGCGGCCAAGTCGGCTCAGCGCCCGATGGGCGCTCTCCCGCACCTTCTTGATCGCTTCTTGCAATTCCGCCGGATGGTGTTGCGGCGCGATCTGCTGGAGCAGTTCCGGGTGTTCCTTGCCCTTGGCTTCGAGCACGTCAAAATAAGCGTCCAGCACCTGCATTTTGAGCGACAACCGCCAGCGATCTTGCAATTTGTCGATGTTCTCGGCAAAGGCGAGGTTTTTTGGCTCGATTTCCAGATACTCTTTGCGCTCGAAGTCAAACCCTTGATTCAGGATGGGATCGATGAGCTTCTCCACCTGTTGAATCCGGTCGTTGAGCACTTCCATGCCGGCGTCGGGCAGCACCACGTTGCCCCGGCTCAGTTCGTCGTCCACATGGGTGGCAAAGGCGTTGAGCTGCTTGACGTCGGATTGGAGCAGAAACCGCTTCCTGGGATCCAGCTGGCGGAGGTAGAGGTCAAAGGCCTTGCGCGAAAGACTGTCGTCCAGGGCTTCATGGCTGAAATGCTGCGCCGGGAGTTGCTGGCTGAGGATCAGGGCGATCAGCTGGTTGCGGTCGGCGTCAAACTCTTCCGGGGCCGCCGGTTTGGCCGGACATTCGGCGGTCAGGGCCAACAGGAGCAGGGAGGAGGCAACAAAGGCGCGCAGGGAACGCAGAGAGAGGGGCGGGGCAAGGTGTTTCATAGTCGCCGGGGATGAATCTCAAGGGAAGGAGGTAAGGTCGAGGGCCACAGCAGCCCATCCGACCAAGAGGTTACACAGTTAATACGGGCTGACGATTTTGTCGGCCCCGGCCATCGCACTCATAATTTCGTGCATGTTGGATATTTGTCCCACCTGAATGGCGGACTTCAATTTAAAAAAATCAAGGCAGGTTCCGCAGGCCAGGATCTCCACTCCCTGGGCCTGGAGCTGTTTCAAAGCCTCCAGGGCGCCGGAGGCGGCGGTGACCAGTCTGACGCCGCTATTGTAGAAAATAATTTTTTCCGGCAAAGGGCTGACGTCCTTGATGGTCTGGATGTAGGTCTGCAGCAGGGCCCAGCCAAGTTCCTCGCTGCCCCGGCCCATGGAATCGGACGCAATCACGTAGATCATTCTGGGCGGGGCAGGGACGGGGCACGGATAGTCGCTGGGATCAAACGGCAGGTTCGCCGGCTTGGTCGTCGCGGTGACAGTGACCGCAAAGCAGCCGTCGGAGCGGTCGGTGCAGGCGACTTTGTGGCCCTGGCTGCGGGCAAAGCGGCTGACGTTGTTTTTGGAGGCCTCGTTGTCGACCAGCACTTCGATGCAGGCGGCCCCTTGCTCTAGGGCTTCTTTGGCGCGCAAAACCGGTTGCGGGCAGGCGAGGCCCCGGCAATCGAGGGAAAGCTGGGTCATGGGTGAGACTCCTTGGGCGAAAACGCCTCGGATGCGTGGTGGGGCGGCACGGTTATAGGATGATTTCCTGCCCTTCCTGGGCAAAGAAGATGCGCATGGGGGAGACGCCGTCCTCGGTGCAGTAGACTTGGGTCATGGCGTCCAATTGAGCGTCGCTGCGCTCCGGGTCGTGATGAAACAGCGCCAGTTGTTTGACCCCGGCCCGCCGGGCAGAGGCGATCGCGTCTTCAATCGGGCTGTGGCCCCAGCCAATTTTCCCTTTTTCGTACTCTGCCCGAGTGTACTGGGCGTCATGCACCAACAGATCTGCGCCGGTAAAAAAATCCTGCAGCACCTGATTCTGCTCACGGGCCGCCTCTTCGCCCTCCAGGGCCATCAACTCGTCGTAGGAGGGATGTTCGGGGTCGGTGATGAAAAGATTGCGAAAGGGCTCGGTGTCGTAGGCGGTGCAGAACACGGCCCCGCGGAAACTGAAACGGTAGCCCAGGGCAGTGATCGGGTGATTGATGATCGCGGTCGACAGGGTGATGCCGTCGCCAAGATCAAGCAGCGGCTCTTCCTTCAGCCGTCGGTATTCAATGGCGCCGGCCAGTTCGCCCATATTGACCGGAAAATAACGGTATTTCATCTGGCCGCCAACCACCGCCTCCAGGGGTTCGTCCTCATAGGTCACCGGCCCGAACACCTTGATCGAGGTGCCGGGAATATAGACCGGCACGAAAAAGGGAAACCCCATGATATGGTCCCAATGGGTGTGGGACAGATAAATTTCCGTGGAAATCGGTCCCTTGGGCAGATCGTTGGCCAGCATGAAATTGGCCAGATCGCGAATGCCGGAACCGGCGTCGATGATGATGTGCCGGTTGACTTCGGGAAAGCGCAGCTCAATGCAGGCGGTGTTGCCGCCGTATTTCATGGTGTGCGGACCAGGGCAGGGAATGGACCCGCGCACGCCCCAAAATTTGACCTTGATCATATGGATGTTCCTTGCAGAAAAAAGCTAATCACAGCCGTTTCAGACCTGGAGAAAAATTTCCGCCTTGGTGATTTCCGCGTCAACCGCAGCCTTGAGTCCGACCACAGCGCTCCACTCCAAGCCGCAGGTTTCCAGGAGAAGCGGCAACAGGGTTTCGTCGGGAAAGCGGTTCCCAGCGTAGCCGATGTCAAAGAGGCAGACGTAAAAATCAGCCAAGGCCACGGTGGCAACCAGAGAAAGGTGCTCGGGTTGAGCGGCCTGCGGCGTATGGTGGTGGCAGATGGCGTCGGTGATGACGGCGTTGAGCTTCCATTTGGAGGCGATCATTTCGCCAATTGCCTCATGGTCGATCTCCAGCAATCGTGTTTCGACCACCGTCAAGGGTTCCTGGGTTTTGAGCACCTGGGCCAGGACCTCGGTGTATTCGTCGCCAAACGGGATTTTACCGAGATCGTGCAAGAGGCCGGCGACAAAATATTCTTCCCGCTCCGCCAACGGCAGACCGCGTTCGGCGGCCAACAGTTTGGCGGTGACCCCGACGCCGATCGAATGGGCCCAAAACTCCTTGATGGGCAGGGCTTTTGATTTTTTTGCCTGACCGACACAGCGGATAATCGCCGTCGACAGGGCCAGATTTTTGACCGTGTTCAAGCCCAACATGATGATGGCGCGGGTCAGCGAGGTGACCTTGTTCATCAGGGAGTAATAGGCGGAGTTGATCAGCTTGAGGACCTGGCCGGTCAGAACCGGATCCAGGGAGATGACCTTGTTGAGATCGTTGGGCGCGGTGTCCGTCCGACTGCAAATCTCCAGCACCTTACCGACCGTGGTCGACAGGCTCGGCATCTTGTCCACGAACACACGGATTTTATCCAGTTTAGCTTTGCGGTCGTTCATAGGGGACAATAGTGGTGGCTGGGGCAAGGAGCTGGCGGCGACAACGTCGTCGCAATCGGGCTATAATAAATGAAGCGGGAAGGGAGGTCAAGCAAGGGCCGCGTTTTCCCAAGGTTTAACAACCGTGTTTCATTAAAAAAGTGCGCACCACCTCTTCCATCACCTGCAGTTGGCTGTGTCCAGTCTCATGGATCTGGATCCAGACGCAACGCTGGAAGGCCCGGAAAAGGTCCTCGGGCACTTGCAGCTTCAATTCAACCAGTCGATTTTCCGGGGTGGCCGGGTTGTCCACCGTGTTCATGCGAGGCTTGCCACGTCCTGGTAGCGCAGACCTGATCCGCCAAAGATGTCCAAGGCCGAGCCAACGGTGACGTCGATGCGGCCTTGGCCGCTGATCCGGATCCGTTCCAAGTCGGCCAGACTGGAAACCCCGCCGGCGTAGGTCGTGGGCACGGGAACGCTGGCGGCCAGCAGTTCCAGCAAGCGGACGTCGATCCCCATGCATTTGCCCTCGACGTCGACGGCGTGCACCAGGAATTCGTCACAGAATGCGGCTAGTCGTTCAAGGGTTTCCGGGCTGACCCGCAGTTCGGTGAATTTCTGCCAGCGGTCGGTGACCACGTAATAGCCGTTGTCCCGCCAGCGGCAACTCAGGTCCAACACCAGGCGCTTCTTGCCAATCAGGCGCTGCAGGCGGCCAAGCCGCTCAATGTCCAGCAGGCCGTCGTGAAACACATGGGAAGTGACGATGACGTGGGAGGCGCCGCGGTCCAGCCAAAGGGCGGCGTTGTCGCCGGTGATGCCGCCGCCGATCTGCATGCCGCCGGGCCAGGCGCGGAGGGCGTCGGTCGCCGCCGCCTCGTTGCCGCCGCCAAGCATGATGATGTGGCCGCCGCAGAGGTTGTCGCGCCGATACAGGGCGGCGTAGTGGGAGGGGGGAAGTTCGGAGGAAAAATTGGTGCGCAGCAGGGCCTGGTCGTCAGCCAAGGTGGAACCGACGATCTGTTTCACTCTGCCGTCGTGCAAATCAATGCAGGGCCGGAATCGCATGGCGAGCATCCCCAAAAAGAAAAGGGCTGTCGATCATTGACCGACAGCCCTTGTTTGGTGCGGAAACAATTACATTTCTTTGACCATCATGGTGGTCGGATCCAGGTGCAGGCTCTTGCCGCCCTTCACCTGTTCGCCGTAATTGCGAATGATGTCGAGCTGGATTGTGGCGTCCGGTTCCGGCTTAAGCAGGATGATCATGTCGAACAGGTCGTCAATCTCATGGCAAGGGGCGGGCACGCCGGCCGGCGACACGCGGGCGTCGTCGCGGTGGCAGATGGCCGAGAACCAAGCCTGCATGTTCATGCTTTCCATCAGGTTTTTGATGTCGTCCAGGGCTTCGCGGTCGGTGTTGACGAAATCAAAACCGTCGACGATCAGGCAGTTGGGACGAAAGATGTCCTGCAACACCAAGTCGTTGAGCCGCTCTTCGAGCCGCGACCGGGTGAACGCCGCAACCTTGAAGGTCATGATCATGCGGTGCCGGGCGACCATGTCGATCAATTCGTGCGGCCGACTGACGCTGTGGTCCTGCAAAATCAATTGCAGGATGTCGTCATACCAGGTTTTGGTTTTTTCAATGGATTCGCCGATGCTGACATGGATAACCCGCTTGCCGCGGAGAATGGCGTCCAGCGCGATTTGCACCAAGAGCGCCGTTTTGCCGAGACCGGCGCGGGCCATGACCAGGCCCATCTGATTGTTTTCTCTGTTCATGTCCAGAACCCGGAGCGGATTCTGCTGTACCAGTGGTTCGTATCCCATTATTCCACCTCTTAGCGGTTAAATCTCACGTTCGTTGCGATTGCGCTACAGCAAAAGCTCACGCGTCTTTTTTCTGCGCTGCAAAGGCCTTGATCAGCTCTTCGGCCACGCCCTTGGGCACTTGCTTGTAGGTCGCAAATTCCATGGTGAACTCGGCTTTGCCCTGGGTCAGTGAGCGGAGAGTGGTCGAATAACCGAACATCTCGGCCAGCGGCATCTCTGCCTCGACCACGGTGTAATTGCCTTCCTCAAAGGTGCCGATGATCACGCCGCGGCGCTGATTGAGGCTGCCCATGACCGCGCCCTGGAACTCGGAAGGTCCTTCCACCGCCACTTTCATGATAGGCTCCATGATCACCGGAGCCGCCTTGGCGTACCCCTGCTTGAAGGCGCCGATGGAGGCCAGCTGGAAGGCGATGTCGGAGGAGTCGACCGCATGATAGCTGCCGTCGTTGATGGCCACCCGAACGCCAGTGATCTGCGCGCCGGTGAGGATGCCCTTCTCCAGCGATTTCTGGAAGCCCTTGTCGCAGGAGCTGATAAATTCCCTGGGGATGACGCCGCCGACGATCTGGTCGACAAATTCATACTCGCCGTCTTCGAAGGGCTCAAGATAGCCGCCAACTCGGCCGTACTGCCCGGAGCCGCCGGTCTGTTTCTTGTGGGTGTAGTCGAAGTCGGCCCGCTGGGTGATGGTTTCGCGGTAGGCGACCTGGGGCGCGCCCACTTCAACCTCGGCCTTGTACTCGCGCTTCATTCGCTCAATGTACACCTCAAGGTGCAGCTCGCCCATGCCGGAGATGATGGTTTCGCTGGTCTCGTGGTCGACAAAAGTTTTGAAGGTCGGGTCTTCTTTGGTGAACCGGTTGAGCGCCTTGGACATGTTGATCTGCGCCTTGTTGTCCACGGGTTTGATGGCCAGGGAGATAACCGGTGCCGGCACGTGCATGGAGCTCATCGACCAGTTGATGCCGGGGCTGCAGAAAGTGTCGCCGGAGGCGCAGTCGATGCCGAACAGGGCGACGATGTCGCCGGAGCCGGCGCCGTCGATCTCTTCCATCTCGTTGGCGTGCATGCGGACCAGACGGCCGACCTTGGCTTTTTTGCCGGTGCGGCTGTTGATGATGGTGTCGCCCTTCTGAATCACGCCCTGATAAGTGCGGATGTAGGTCAACTGGCCGTAGCGTCCGTCTTCCAGCTTGAAGGCCAGGGCCACCAGTTGGTCGTCCGGGTTGTTGCTGACCACCACCTCAGCCTCGTCCTTGTCCAGGTCCAGCGCCGTGTTTTCAACATCGGTGGGACAGGGCAGGTAGGTGTTGACCGCGTCGAGCAGCAGTTGCACGCCTTTGTTCTTGTAGGCGGAACCGATCATGACCGGGGTCAGCTCAAGGCTCAGGGTGCCCCGACGGATGGCCTCGTGAATCATGGCCTCGGGAATCTCGGATTCCTCCAGCATGGCCTCCATCAGCTCGTCGGAAAACATGGACACTGCATCGAGCAGCTCTTCCCGTTTGGCCTCGGCCTCTTCCCGCATGTTGGCGGGGATCTCTTCGTGGCGGATGTCCTCGCCCTGATCGCCGTCAAAATAGACCGCCTTCATGCTGATCAGGTCGACCATGCCCTCGAGATCACTCTCCAGGCCGATGGGCAATTGGATCATAATGGCGTTGAGGTCCAGTTTGTCGCGCAGCTGTTGGGTGACTCGGAAGGGATTGGCGCCGGTGCGGTCGCATTTGTTGATAAAGGCAATGCGCGGCACCTTGTAGCGGGTCATCTGCCGGTTGACGGTAATCGACTGGGATTGCACGCCGCCGACCGAGCAGAGGATCAGGACTGCGCCGTCAAGGACCCGCAGGGCGCGTTCCACCTCAATGGTGAAATCGACGTGGCCGGGGGTGTCGATGATGTTGACGTCATAGTCTTTCCACGAGCAGTAGGTGGCGGCGGACTGAATGGTGATGCCGCGCTCCTTTTCCAGCTCCATGGAGTCCATGGTGGCGCCGACGCCGTCTTTGCCCCGCACCTCGTGGATGGCGTGAATGCGCTGGGTGTAAAACAGAATGCGCTCGGTCAGGGTGGTCTTGCCCGAGTCGATATGGGCGCTGATGCCGATATTCCGTACTTTTTTCAGGTCTTTTTTCATGACGCGTTCCTCGATTGCCGCCTTCAGGCCGCTTACTGCGTGCTTGCGTTGTTAGCCGTTGATGCAGTCGGTTCGTGAATAAAAAAAGGAGTTACAGCAGGTTCTGCAACTCCATGCTCAATGCGGTAATGGTGCTGGCTGAAAAAGGTGGGGGGGAGAAAAGGAGGGGAATCCTTCATCGTTTTAAAAATGCTCGCCCGCAAACCTATGTGCACTGCCATAAAGGGCTTGCTTGTACCGTACTTTGACAAAGCTGCTTTTTATAACGCGCCGCCTCTGGAGAGTCAAGCAATTTTTATGGTCTTTTAAAACGATACTTCGTTTGTTTCCCTGCCACTCCTGCCTGCCGTTGCTCGGGAGTCTACAAAAATGAACCGATTGCGACAAAGAACGACCAATTTGTCGAGCGAGGAAAGGCCGCAGTCGTTGCACTTTGCTTGTCGCTTGTGGAACAAGTTGAGATTGCGTGTGTTTTGGTGCGAGGTTCCATGTGGCCCGGTTGTTGCTCAAGAAGATGCGGAAAGATACCTCAAGGTTGGACATCCGCACTCCGCGTCGGCGTGCGGATGTGCGGCGTGCCATGAAACCAAAGGAGCAGGATATGTCGAAAAAAAATGTGGAAGAACTTTTGATTGCCGGCGGCGCCGATGAAAAATTGCGCAACAAATACGATGCATTGAAAACCAAGGAAGAATTTGTTGCCTTGGCCAAGGGTGACGGTTACGAGTTTTCCGTTCAGGATCTTGACGATGTGTTGCGGGAATCCGGGGATTCCTTTGAATCCTTCGGCAACCCGGCCAAGCGGGTGATCTGGTGGCAATGACGGCTTGTCCCGTCCCGTCTCGGGGCGTCGCTGTTCCCCTGATTAATGCTCTGGGGCTGCAGGCGCAACTGCGACCTGAAAAGGCGGGGCCGGGACAGTGGCCAGGCCGCTGGCAGTGAGGCCAATCACCGTGTACCAGGCGGGCGTCGCATCTTCGCCGCGGTCGTCTTCCAGGGTGAGCGGGGATCGTCGGTTGGCTGCGGGCTCGCTCGCCGGCAGGAAAGCCGCGTCTGGCGACGGGGCCCGCAACAGTTGGCAGGCGACGATGCCCGACCGCTTTTCCGCCTGGACAACAACGCTCGTCCTTCCCAGCCGCGCCTGACTGGACAGGACGCGCGGCTTGGGCAACCGGGTGGTGTAGACGTCTCCTTGGTTCACCAGGCGGACGATCAGCTCCTCCACTCCTTCATGGAGCAAATCCTGGAGCAGCTCGCGCGTCGGTCGCTGTTCAGCGGCGTCCGGCGGGGGGGTGAGGGTCAGGCGCCAGACAGGTTTGTCCCGGGCAATGTCGGTCAGGCTGATGATGAGTGACGGCGCCAGCGGCAGGGCTTCTGGTCCGGTCTGATTGAGCGCCCCGGCCTTGGCGACGATGACCCCGCTGACGACGGCGCGAATTCGGGCCGCCCGGCCGTAGGCCACGGCAATTTTTTGCAGGCTGGCGGCGGGGTCGGCAAGATCGCGCCAGGGCGGCGCCGGGGTTGTTGCCGCAGGGGCGATCAGCTCGTATTTCTGTGTTGCGTCAAGCTCCTGAAACAAGGTCTCGGTCAATTGTGGGTCTGCGGTGTTGTCGGTAAAACGCAACGGAAGCACTGCCACCTTGTCGTAGATCGGGATCTCCGGGGCAAGCGCAAGCTCAACCCGGATCGGTTCCGGTTGCGCTGCGGTCTCGGAGCGGAGCGCTGTCGGAGCGCAGAGCGCTGCGAGCAGCACGGCGCAGGCCAGCGCGCGGGAAAAAATGTGGCGGTTCATGGCTGTTGATGTCGCGCAGGTTGAAGTGTTGGTGTGCATGGGCAAAGTGTAGTGGACAAGCAAAGCTTTGCCAAGCTGTTCCGCCGCCGGCGTTTTTTTTACCGGCCGTTGATCATTGGCCCGCCAGCCGTCGGACCTGGGCGCAGGTTTCCTGGAGGTCGATGGTGAGCAGCCGCCGGTTGTGGATCACCACGCGGCCATTGACGACCACGGTGCGAACGTCGGCGGCGCAACCGCTGTAGACCGGCAATCGGGCGCTGTGCAGGGGCTGGAGGTGCGGTTGGGCAAGGTCGACAAGGATCAGGTCGGCGACCGCTCCGGCGATCAGCGTGCCGTGACCGGCGCTGAGGCCGATGGCCTCTGCGCCGAGTGACGTCGCCATGGGCAGGGTTTGCGCGGCGGAAACGGCAACAGCGTTGTTGGGCCGCACCTTGTGCGCCTTGGCGACAAAATCCATTTCCCGGAACAGGTCCAGGCTGTTGTTGGAGGCCGCGCCGTCAGTGCCCAGACCAACCCGCAGGTTGCGCTGCAGCATGGCGGCCAGCGGCGCTCGGCCCGAGGCCAGCTTGGCGTTGCTTTGCGGGCAGGTCACCACGCCCGCGCCGCTTTGCGCCAGGAGATCGAGGTCCTGTTCGTCCGCCCACACGCAATGCACGCAGACCGTGTCGCGGTCAAGCAGGCCCAAATGGGCCAGATGCCCGATCGGCGTCGGAGCCAGCGGTTCGGCGATCATCCCCGCCTCGTCCCTGGTTTCCGCCGCATGGATAAAAAACGGCACATTGCGGCGCCGTGCCAATGCCTTTGCTCGTAGCAGAGTGTCGTTGCCGCAGGCGTAAGGCGAATGGGCAAACACCGCCGGGCTGATCAGCGGGTGGCGGCCCTGCCACCGCGCCAGAAAACGTTCCGCAACCTCAATGTTTTTCCTCGGATCTTCCGCGCCCGGCGCCGGAAAATCAATCACCGCCTGGGCCGCCACACACCGCAGCCCTGTCTCGGCGCAGGCCCGCGCCACCTCGTCTTCCAGGAAATATCCGTCGGCAACCGTGGTCGTGCCGCTGAGCAACATCTCGGCGGCGGCCAGCTTGGAACACCAGTAGACCATCTCGGGACAGACCGTCCTCGCCTCGGCCGGAAAGATGTGGCCATGCAGCCAGGTCGTCAGGTCGAGATCGTCGGCCAGGCCCCGGAACAGGGCCATGGGGGCGTGGCAGTGGCCGTTGACCATGCCGGGCATGGCCAGCTGTCCCTGTCCGTCCAGCACTGTCCCGACCTCGACGGCGGGGCATTCGCTCATGGGGCCGGACTGCAGGATGCGTGAGCCGCCAACGGCGACAAAGCCGGGATCGATCAGCGTCTCAGCGCCGGGAACGGGAAGCAGAACGCAGTTGGTTATCAGGAGGTCGATTTTCATAACTGCTTGCACAAGAACTCGGTGATGGTGTATCACAGGGAACCGGCCGAGCCGGAGAGAAGAAAGATACTATACCCGAAATACCGGCGGGGGCAAGAGGCGGGCGGCGCTCTCCGCGCCCGGTTCTGTGTTGTCGCCGCCATTTGATAGAGGTTTGCATGGGTTTTCGTTGTGGAATTGTCGGCCTGCCCAATGTGGGCAAGTCGACCATCTTTAATGCCTTGACTGCTGCGGCCATTGCTGCGGAAAATTATCCGTTCTGCACCATTGAGCCCAATGTCGGCATCGTGCCGGTGCCGGACGAGCGGCTCGACAAACTGGCGGAGCTGGCCAAAACCAAAAGCAAGGTCGCCACCCAGATGGAGTTTGTCGACATTGCCGGTCTGGTCAAGGGCGCCAGTCGGGGCGAGGGCTTGGGCAACCAATTCCTCGGCCATATCCGCCAGGTCGACGCCATTCTCCATGTGGTCCGCTGTTTTGAGGACGACAACATCGTCCACGTCGACGGCTCCATTGATCCCCTGCGCGACATGGAGGTGATTTCCATGGAGCTGATTTTGGCCGATCTCGACACGGTGGAGAAACGACTGGCCAAGAGCCGCAATCAGGCCAAGTCCGGCGACAAGAAGCTGCAGGCGGAAGCGGCCTTTCTTGAGCAGATCCAGATAGCCCTGGATCAGGGCAAACCGGCCCGGACCGTGGTCCCGGAAAACGAGCAACAGCGGGATCTGTTGCGCGACCTCTGCCTGTTGACCTCCAAGCCGGTGCTCTATGTCGCCAACGTCAACGAGGGCGATTTGGCCACGGGCAACGCCTTTGTTGACCAACTGGCCAAGGCCGCGGCCGAAGAGGCCGCCTCCCTGGTGATGATTGCCGGGGCCATTGAGCAGGAACTGAGTCTGCTCGACCGCGAGGAGCAGCGGGAATTCCTCAGCGACATGGGCATGGAGGAGCCGGGCCTGCACCGTCTGATCAAGGCCGGCTACCAGTTGCTTGGACTGATCACCTATTTCACGGTGGGCGAGAAGGAAACCCGGGCCTGGACGATCAAACAGGGGACCAAGGGCCCAGGGGCGGCCGGCAAGATCCATTCCGATTTCGAGCGCGGCTTTATCCGCGCCGAGGTCATCGCCTACGACGACTACATCGCCTGCGGTTCGGAATCCGCAGCCCGCGACAAAGGGGTGATGCGCTCCGAGGGCAAGGAGTATGTGGTGGCGGACGGCGATTGCATCCTCTTCCGCTTCAATGTCTGATCCTGGGCGGGTTTGCCGCTCAAGGCGCTCTTGTGATCGAGAACCAGGGAAAAGGAGCGTATAACATGCCAGCGTCTGCTAAGAAGATTTTCGTTGCCCAACTGACCGCCGGTCAACAGTTCCAGGACGTTTTTCTGGTTTCAAAAAAAACGCTGGCTGAAACCAAGGCCGGCAAGCCCTATCTAGCGCTGGGGCTGATGGACCGGACCGGCGAGATCGAGGCGCGGGTTTGGGACAATGCCCGCGAGTATGACGCCCTTGCCGAGGAAGGCGGGTTTGTCCTGGTGCAGGCCGTGGCCAAGCCCTTTCGCGACCAGATGCAGCTGGGCGTCACGGCGTTGCAGCGGGTGGCCGAGACAGCGGTTGACCTGGGCGATTTCATGCCCACCAGCGCCCGGCCGCTGGCTGAGATGGCGGCGGAGCTGGACGCGGTGATCGAGGGCATTGTCGATCCGCCCCTGCGCGGCCTGCTGCAGGCGATTTTTCAGGGCGAGACCCTGGCCCTGTTCCAACGGGCGCCGGCCGCCAAGAAGCTCCACCACGCTTACATCGGCGGCCTGATCGAACACACCCTGTCGATTGTTGGCATGGCGGAAAAGGCGGCCAGTCATTATCCGCTTATTGATCGGGACATGCTCGTTGCCGGCGCCCTGGTCCACGATCTGGCCAAGATTGAAGAATTCGATTTCGCCCGGCCGCCCTTTGGCTACACCGACCGGGGCCGGCTGGTGGGGCATCTGGCGCTGGGCGCGGAAATGGTGCGCAAGGCGGCGGAGCAGACCGAGGGCGTCAGCGCGGAGCAGGTCGATCTCCTGATGCACATCATTCTCAGTCACCACGGGCAGCACGCTTACGGCGCTCCGATCCTGCCGATGACCCCGGAGGCCATCCTCCTCCATCATCTCGACGACATGGACGCCAAGATGAATTACATGGACGGCTTGCGGGCCAAAATGAGCGGCGAAGGCTGGCAGTGGAGCGAGTACCAGCGGCATCTCGAGCGGTATCTCTATCTCCGCGCCGCCGGCGGGGGCGAAGAAGCGACGCTGAGCGGCGAAGACCAACCGGAGCCGTTCCCGCCGACCAAGGCCGGCGTTGCGAATGCGACCGCCGCGCCGGCCACCCGCGGCCAGGCGCTGGGCGTCAAGCGGCAGCAAACCCTGTTCTGAGCTGTGGCCTTTTCGCCAATTCTCGGGCAGACCAAGGCCCTTGCCCTGTTGAGCCGCGCCCTGAAGAGCGGACGATTGGCCCACGCCTATCTTTTCGCTGGGCCGGACGGGGTGGGCAAGACCACCGTGGCCCTTGATCTGGCGGCCGTGCTCCTCTGTCGCCAACCGGACGCGGAACAGCCCTGCGGAACCTGCCCCGGCTGCCGCAAATTCCAATCGGGCAATCATCCCGACCTGTTGCGCATCCGTCCGGACGGCGCCGCAATCAAGATCGACCAGATCCGCGAACTGAAAAAGGCGCTCAGTTTTGCCCCCTTTGAGAGTCGGCAGCGCGTGGTGTTGCTCGAAGAGGCGCACACCATGCGGCGGGAGGCGGGCAACAGTCTGCTCAAAGTGCTGGAGGAACCGCCCGCCAACAACCTGCTCCTTCTGGTGGGCAACGCCGCCGGATCACTGCTGGACACCATTGTCTCCCGCTGTCAAGTCATCCCCTTTGCCCCCCTGCCGTTGGCCCTGGCCGCCGAGATTATCCGCCGCCGCCGACCGGAGTTGGACGAAGCCGGAGCGCTGGCCCTGGCTGAGCTGGCCGGCGGTTGTCCCGGTCAGGCGCTGGCCCTGGAGGCGGACGGCATTCTCGCGCTCTATCGGCGAATCGTGGAGGAACTGCTCGCCCGGCAAGGCGCTGCGGCCGAGCGGGTGGAACGGGCGCTGGCCCTGGCTGTCGAGTTGGCCGAGGTCAAGGAGGGCATGGAGTTGCTGCTGACCCTGCTGCGGATTTTTTGCAAAAACGCCATGGCCGCACGAACCGCTATTGCCGCCGGCGCCTTTGCCCCGGAGGCGTTGCGGGCAAGAGAAGGCTGGAATTTGCACCAGCTATCTGCTAAGATGGCGGCCATTGATCTGGCGGAACAAGCACTTGCCAGAAACTGTAACCGTGGTCTGACCAGCGAAACGCTTCTCCTGGACCTTTTTGACTGCAGTACTCCCTTGGCCTGAAACACCATGACAGACGTCGACAACGAACCGCAGCCCGCCGAGCTGCCCCCCTTGGGGGAAAGCGGCAGCGAGGAGGCGGTGTTGCAATATTATAAAATCCGTTTTCGCGACCAGGGGCAGGAGTTTACCGCCTCCACCCATCTGGCCGATTTGGTCCGGGGCGACCGGGTGATGGTCCGCGCCGAGCAGGGGCCGGAGCCGGCCTTTGTGGTCAGCCGCTCCGCCGGAGCCGCCACCGCCGGGGTTGAGCGGCCGGTGAGCTATCGCATCAATCGCCGGGCCAGCGACGAAGAGCGGGAGAAATACGTCCTCCTGCCGCAACTGGAGCAGGAGGCCTTTCGTCTTTGTCGCCGGCAGATCGAAAAGCTGCGGCTGCCGATGCACCTGGTGCGGGTGGAGCGCTTTTTCAACGGCTCCAAGATCATCTTTTATTTTACGGCGGAGAGCCGGGTCGATTTCCGTGAACTGGTCAAGGCCCTGGTACAGGAGTTCCGCACCCGGGTGGAGATGCGTCAGATCGGCGTCCGCCACGAAACCCAGATGACCGGCGGGCTCGGGGCCTGCGGTCGTGAACTCTGCTGCACCTCCTTTCTCAACAAATTCGATTCGGTTTCGATCAAGATGGCCAAGGCCCAGGATCTGCCGCTCAATCCAGCCAAGATTTCGGGGCTGTGCAACCGTCTGCTCTGTTGCCTGACCTACGAATACGAGACCTACAAGACCATGAAAAAGGGGATGCCCCGGGTCGGTCGGCAGATTCAGCTCGAAGGCAAGACCTATTTGGTTACCCGGCAGATTCCCCTGCTTGGCAAGGTGGCGGCGATTGCCTCCGACGGCGAGGACCGGATGCTTGCCGAAGAGGAATGGCGGGCTGCGGATCCAATCCCGAAGAGCACCGGCCGCAAGGGGCAGGGGAAAAAAGGCCGATCCGCCTCCATCGACATCTGGGGCATGCAGGACGGGCCGGACGGGCCGGAAGAGGAGGAGTGATCACTCCCTCCCCGCCAGAACGCTGCAATTATCCACACGCAACTTGCTCTCACACCTTCTGACCACACCTTGAACATGCCAACCTACGTCACCACCCCGATCTACTATGTTAACGCCATGCCCCACTTGGGACATGCCTACACCACCATTGTCGCCGACGTCTACAGCCGCTTTCGTCGTCTCTGCGGCGACGACGTCCGCTTTCAGACTGGGACCGACGAACACGGCGAGAAAATCGCCGAGGCCGCCGCCAAGGCCGGGGAAACGCCCCGCGAGTACGTTGATCGCATCGCCGCAACCTTCCGGGAGACCTGGCCGCTGCTCTCCATCCAGCCGGATTACATCATCCGCACCACCGACGCCGATCACGTCAAGACCGTGCAGGACATCCTTCAGCAGGTGTACGATAAGGGCGACATCTATTTTAGCGAATATTCGGGATTGTACTGCAAGGGCTGCGAGCGCTTCCTCACTGAAAAGGAGCTAGTCGACGGCAAGTGTCCCGACCATCAGGTGGAGCCCAAGGCCATCACCGAGCAGAACTATTTTTTTCGGATGTCCAAGTATCAGGATTGGCTGATCGACCACATCAACAGCAACCCGGAATTCATCACCCCGGAGAGATACCGAAACGAGGTCCTTTCCTTCCTCAGCGAGCCGCTGGAGGATCTGTGCATCTCCCGGCCGACCGCGCGCCTGACCTGGGGCATCCCGCTGCCCTTTGACCAGAATTTCGTCACCTATGTCTGGTTCGACGCCCTGATCAACTACCTCACCGGGCTCGGCTACCCGGACGGGCCGGATTTCGAAACCTACTGGGCCGGCGCCGAGCACGTCATCGCCAAGGACATTCTCAAACCGCACGCCATCTTCTGGCCGACCATGCTCCGGGCCATGGAAATCGAGCCCTACAAGCGGCTCCATGTCCACGGCTACTGGAATGTGGACGCCACCAAGATGTCCAAATCAATCGGCAACGTGGTGCGGCCCAAGGAGCTGGTCGACGCCTACGGGGTGGACACGGTGCGCTATTTTGTCCTGCGCGAGATGAGCTTTGGCCTGGATTCGTCCTTCTCCGGCGACGCCATTCTCGCCCGTCACAACTCCGATCTGGCCAACGATTTGGGCAACCTGTTTTCCCGCTCGCTGACCATGATCGACAAGTACGCCGCAGGGCGGGTTCCGGAACGCGATTCCGCCACCCTGCTCACCCCGGATGATCGCGAGCTGATGAGTGCCGTTTCCGCCATGGTCGTGCAGTATTGCGAGAATATGGACGCGTTCAAGTTTCACAAGGCGCTCCAGGCGGTTTGGGAGGTTATCAGTCTGCTCAATCGGTACATCGTGACCAATGCCCCCTGGGAACTGGCCAAAGATGACCGCTTGGCCGACCGGTTGCACACGGTGCTCTATTTTCTTGCCGAGTCTCTGTGGAAAATCACCCTGGCGCTTGGCCCGATCATGCCCGCGACTGCTGAAAAGATGGCCGCTGCCCTGGGCATGCGGGAGCAGTTTGCCGCCGCCGTGATTGAGGATGTCCAGGAATGGGGAGAAATCCCGGCAGGCACGGTCATCGACAAGGGCGCGCAGCTTTTTCCTCGCGTGGACAAAAAGGGAGCAGCTTCCGCGCCGGTTGCGGCAAAGGTTCAGGGGAAGAAAGCGGCGAAGGCTCCAAAGTCAGACCAGGAGCCGGAGCCGGCTTTGGGCGAAGGGTTGATCAGCTTTGATCAGTTCAAAGCGGTTGAATTGCGGGTGGCCGAGATTGTTGCCGCCGAAAAGGTGGCCAAATCGGATCGACTGCTTAAATTAACCATCAAGGCCCCGGAAGAACGGACCATCGTCGCCGGCATTGCCCAGCATTACAACCCGGAGGCCCTGATCGGCCAGCGGGTGATTATCGTCGCCAATCTCAAGCCGGCCAAACTGATGGGCATCCCCTCGCAGGGCATGGTGCTGGCAGCCAAGGAACTCCTGGCCGACGGCACCGAAAAACTGGTGGTGACAACGGTTGCCGGCGACGTCGCGGTCGGCAGTCGGGTGGCTTGAGGGCGCGCCTCGCGAGTCGCCCCGCGACAATCATTACACTCTTTCCTTTAGCTTTCAGGTGTTCGTATGTTTATGCTCGGCAATTTTCTCATGGCGGTCGCCAAACTGATCAACTTCGTGCTCAGCGCCTACATTTGGGTGGTGATTGCCCGTGCGGTCATCACCTGGGTCAATGCCGATCCCTACAACCCGGTGGTCCGCTTTCTGCGTCAGGCCACCGATCCGTTGCTGGTGAAGATCCGCCGGGTGGTGCCGATCATGGGCGGCCTTGATCTGAGCCCGATGATATTGATCCTGATCATCGTGTTCCTCCAGAGTTTCCTGGTGCCCACCCTGCAGCAGATTGCCGTGTCGCTGCAATAGCCTCTCCTGCGCTGAACGGCGTGACGCTGTCTGCGCCCATACCCTGTCTGCAGATTCAGTCGGACGGCGCCTTGCTGCTGCGGCTGCATGTGCAGCCCCGCGCCGCCGCCAACGGCCTTGCCGGTTTACAGGGCGACATGCTCAAACTCCGCCTGACCACGCCGCCGGTGGACGGCAAAGCCAACAAGGCGGTCATTGCTTTTTTCGCCAAACTCTTCCACCTGCCTAAATCGGCCTTGGCCATCAAAAGCGGCCAGCAAAGCCGGAGCAAAACCGTGCTCATTGTCGGGGCTGATCAGCGCCAGGTGTGCGCTGTGCTGGCCGCGCATCTTGGCGGGCAGCGCAACTGAGGCCCTCCATGGTTGAAGCCAAACCAAAGCGATGGGCAAGGGTTCGGTTGCTTGCCGTGGTTGTGGCCCTCACCCTGGCGGTTTTTGCCGTGATCGGCGCCTTGGTGACTCTTTTTTCCAACATCGGCCCGGCTTCCGGGCCTGAAGCAGGCACTGGCGCGCCGCAGGTTCGCCAGCTTTATCGGGATAGTCTGCGCCACAGTGGGGGTCGCAGCGGTTCCTGATCGTTTTTCGTTCTCTTCGTCCATTCTCCCCTCAGGTGATCCCATGAATACAAGAGTGCTGGCCAACTGGAAAGCCAATCTTGCCCCGGAAAGGGCGCTGCAGTGGTGCGACGCCTTTGCCGCCGCTTATCGGCCCCGGACTGATCTTGAGGTGATCCTTGCCGTCCCGTTTCTCATCCTGGAGCGCGTTGCCGAGCGAACCCAAAAGCTCGCCGGCGTGGCCCTGGCGGCGCAAGGAGTCTCCGCCTATCCCCAGGGCAGCTACACCGGATCAACTCCGGCCGCCTGGCTGCGCGGACTGGCCAAGTACACCCTGCTTGGGCATCGGGAGCGGCGGCGGTATTGCCATGAAACCGTGCAGGATGTGGCCCGGCAGGCCTATGAATCGCTGGCCGAGGATCTGCAGCCCATTGTCTGCATTGATCGGGAGCTGCTGACGCCCCAAACCGCAGCCATGGCCGTGGAGGAACTGGGGCGTTTGATATGGGCGTATACCCCGGAGACGCCGGCCAGCCTGGAGATGGCTAGGGGCGAGGCGGAGATTGTTGCCGCGCTGCCCCAAATCGCTCGAAAAACCGACAACCGGCCGGTGCTGTATGGGGGTGGGGTGACTGCGGACAATGCGGCGGATCTGCTGCGGATTTCTGGCCTCAACGGGATCATGCTCGGCCAGGGCTGTCTGGATGCGGCCGCCTTTGCCGGGATGATCAATCGGTTGTAATCTCCCCGACCGTCCGCCAGCGTCGCTTACATCGACATCAGGCGGCGGATGCGTTCTTCCATGGGCGGGTGGGTGGAGAAGAGGCCGGCAATCGAGCCGCCGCTGAGCGGGTTGACAATGTACATCTGGGCCGAGGCCGGGTTGACGTTCATGGGCCGCTGGGCGTTGTAATTGGCCAGCTTGTTCAGGGCGCTGGCCAGCGACTGGGGATGACCGCAGATTGCAGCTCCGGTGGCGTCGGCGATGTATTCCCTGCTGCGGGAGATGGCCATCTGGATCAGGCTCGCGGCCAGCGGCGCCACCAGCATGGTCACCAGCATCACCAGGGGATTGCTGCCCTCTTGATCGTCGCTGCGGCCTCCGCCAAAAAGCATGGACCACTGCGCCATGGTCGCCAGATAGGAAATTGCTCCCGCCATCACGGCGGCAATCGAGCCGATTAGGATGTCGCGGTTTTTAATGTGCGCCAACTCGTGCGCAATGACCCCTTCCAACTCATACCGATCCAGAACCTGGAGGATGCCGGTGGTGACCGCCACCGCCGCGTGCTCGGGATTGCGCCCGGTGGCAAAGGCGTTGGGCGTCGGATCGTCGACCACGTAGACCCTGGGCGTGGGAATCCCTGCCCTAGCGGCCAAGGCGCCCACCAGGGCGTGCAGGTCAGGCGCTTCCGCAACCGACACTTCGCGGGCGCGGTTCATGGCCAGGGCCATCTTGTCGGAATTCCAGTAGGCGAAAAAATTGAGGCCCAAGGCCAACAGCAGGGCGATGGTCATGCCTTGTTGACCGCCCATGGCCTGTCCGGCAATCATGAACAGCGCCGTGAGCGCCGCCATGAGCAGGAGGGTTTTTGTGGTGTTCATGGTTTATCTCGCTGGTTTGCTTGTGGGAGGTCAGATCGGATGAGCCTGCATCGTGACGGCGCAACTGAACGTGCAACCGACCTGAATTTCTGTGGGAAAGAAAATAAACCGCTGGCCGTTCCAGTCAAGACGGGGAGCACGCAAAAGCGTCCTCCCCGTTGCTGATTGCGCCGGGGAAGCGAGTGTCGACGGGGGAAGGCGAGGTCAGGCCATCATGGCCATCATGGCCTGGATCAGGTGGTCGGCGCCGTCGGCGATCTGATCGACCCTTGAATTGAGCATGTAGCAGGGCGTGGTGACAATCTTGTGTTGCTGATCGACAGCGATTTCTCCATGCAGGGTTGGTTGGTGTTTTGCCCCCATGGCGGCCAGATTGTCGGCGGTTGTCGGATCCTGGCCAATGGTCAGGGTGACGTTGCCCAGCACCTTGGCCAGAATCACCGGGGCAATGCACAGGGCGCCGATTGGTTTGCCAGCCGCGTGCATGGCCTTGATCGCCGCCGCGACATCACTGTTCACGGTGCATTTTGCCCCGTCAAAGGCGTAACTGCTCAGGTTCTTGGCTGCGCCAAAACCGCCGGGAATGACCAGCGCGTCCGCCGATTCCGGAGCAAAGGTGGCCAGCGAAGCAATCTTGCCCCGAGCGATCCGGGCCGACTCGATCAGCACATTGCGTTGTTCGTTCATCTCCTGGCCGGTGATGTGGTTGAGCACGTGCTGCTGTTTGATGTCAGGCGCATAGCACTGGAACTCGCCGCCGTTTTTATGGATGGCCCAGAGGGTAAGCGTTGCCTCATGGATTTCGGCGCCGTCCTGATGGCCGCAACCGGACAAGATCACGGCAAAATTTTTCTTTTGCATAACAGTCTCCCTTCTACCAGCAGATGGTCAACAGGTGCGGCCCGCTTGCGGGCAAACGGGTCGAGTCGTTTCTATTCCAAAGAGTAAATAGCCGGAAGGTTGCGGTATCTTTCCGCACAATCCAGTCCGTAGCCCACCAGGAAGCCTCGGTCGAGGGCAAAACCGATATAATCGACCTCAACCGAAACAACCCTGCGTTCCATTTTGTCGATGAGCGAGCAGATCTTCACCGAGCGTGCCGGGCTTTGCCGGAAATGCTCCTGCAGCCAGGACATGGTCGTGCCGGTGTCGACAATGTCTTCCACCAGGAGCACATCCTTGCCGCTGAGGTCGATGCTCGGTTCCTTGAGCAGTCGGATCGTTCCTGAAGATTCCGTCGAGGCCCCGTAACTGGTCACCCGGATAAAATCGATTTCCAGATCAAGGGCAATAGCCCGACAAAGATCGGCGGCGAAGATAAAGGCCCCGTTCAGCACCCCCAGGAGCACCAGGCTCCGGTCGTGGTAGTCCTGGGTGATCTGGCGGCCAAGTTCCCGCACTCGTTGCTGTATTTGTCGGCTGTCGACGATTATCTCCCGTCCGGGGAGCGATGGGATGTCCATTTGGCTCGCCTGTTCGGTGGTTATTGTTCGCTTTGCCACTTCTTCAGGGTGGCGGCGGCTTCTTCCTTCTCCTGGAAGGGCTGCGTCTGGGCCAGGGTTTTTTCAAGTTCCTTGATCGCCTCCTGCTTTTTGCCTTCGCCATACAGGGCCAGGGCCAGATGGTAGCGGAGAATGGGCATGTCCTCCTGCTTCTGCACGGCCTGCATAAATTCATTGCGCGCCAGGCTGAATGAACCCCGTTTGTAATGCACCCAGCCCAGGGTGTCGATGATGTGGACGTCCTCGGGCTGCTGCTGCTTGGCGGTCATGGCCAGACGCAAGGCTTCGCCAAGGTCCGGGTCTTTGCTTTCGGCGATCATCCAGGCCAGGTTGTTGGCGGCCGGCGCGAAGTCGGCTTTTATCGCCAGGGCTTTTTCATAGGCTTCTTTGGCCAGATCAGGTTTGCCGGTCTGCTCATAGATGCTGCCCAGGCCCATATAGGCGCCGAGCGCCTTGGGTTGCTTGGCCAAAAGGTCTTTATATTCCGTAATAGCCTGATCGGTTTTGCCCTGCTTGGTCAAAATCATGGCGCTCATGGCATAGGGCTGCGGATTTTCAGGGTCGAGTTCCTGCGCTTTGTTGTAAATCTCAAGCGCCTTGTCCGGCTGGTTGGCGCTCAGGTACAGATTGGCCAGCACGATCTGCAGACCGCCGCTCTTGGGCGCCTTGTCGATTTGGGCCTGGGTCATTTTGATCAGTTCTTCCTTGGAGGTTCCACTTTTTTGCGCCAATTGGAGAAGGAAGGTGAAAGCCTTGGCGTTGTCCGGTTGGATAACCAGCAGTTTTTCAAAGGCCTGTTTAGCCTTGGGCTCCTGCTTCATGGCCATGTAGGTCAAACCGAGACTGCCCAAAACCTCCACATTGTCCGGCACCTTGGAGTGAAGTTCACTGAACATTTTTTCTGCGGTATCGTATTCCTTGGAGAAGAGCACACCCTTGGCCAAGGTCAATGCAGCCTGGAAATCCCGAGGGTTGATCTTCAGGGCGGTGGCCGCCTCTTTCTTGGCGGTTTCGAATTCGCCTTCCTGCAGGGCGAGAATGGCGAGCAGGGAATGCGCCTTGCTGAATCCAGGGCTGAGTTTGATGGCTTCGAGCAGGGATTCCTTGGCCAGTTTCAGATCCTTGAGGTTGCTGTGAGCCAAGGCCTTGACAAAAAAGAGTTCGCCCCATTTGGGATAGTCGCGAATCAGGCCGGTAACGGTGTCGAGAGCCTCCTGATTCTTACCGTCTTTCAATTGGAATTTGGCCTGCACCAGCTTGGCGGTGGCGTTCTTTGCGTTTTTGGCCGTCACTTTGTCCAGTTCAGCCTTGGCTTGGTCAAATTTGCCGAAGTCGAAATAGAAGTTCGCCAATTGGGCTTCAAAGTCTTCGGGTTTTTCTTCGCCTTGAATCGCCTCTTTGTACAACTGCTCGGCCTGCTCGAATTTGCCTTTCTTGGCGTAAAAATCGGCAATGGAGGTCTTGAGTTTGCCGTTTTTGGGATCAACCTTGAGCGCCTGGGTCAAATGCCCCTCAGCCGCGTCCATGTTGTTTTCCATCAGATCAATGGTGGCCAGCTGCATGTAGGGTTGGGAAGAATCGGGAAAGGCGGCGGCCATCTTTTCCAGGCTGGCTTTGGCCTTGTTCAACTCCTTCCGTTCCACATAAAATGCAGCCAGGGTGACGTGGTTGGAAAGTTTTTTGCCGTCCAGTTCAATAGCCTTGACGAAAGCGGCTTCCGCCGCTGGGAATTGTTCTTTGGCGCTGAGCGCTCGCCCTTTGATGGCATAAAAGCGATCTTCATTGGGCGCGCCGGCGATGGCACTGTCGATGGCGGCAATGGCGGCGTCGTATTTGCCGTCGATCAACTCCAGGTTGGCCAACAGGGCCAGGGCGTCGTTGTTGCCGGGCGCTTGGGCGAGCACCTCGTCGATATTTTTTCGGGCCTCATCTTTTTTTCGGGACAGCAGGTAAAACTCGGCGGTTTTGATTTTCGCGTCGATATTTTTGGGGTCGAGGGTTGCTGCTCGTTGCAGTTCCTCAAAAGCCTGACGAACCTCCCCGCTCTTGAGGTAGAGCAGGCCCAGTTGATAACGGGCATCGGCGTATTTAGGATCGATTTGCACGGCGTTGCGCAACTCGATGATGGCTTCTTTGTCCTTCTGCGCCTCAATGTAGGCCATTGCTTTTTTGTAGTGTTCCTCTTTGTTTTTGCCGCCGTCCGAGCACGCGGACAGGGATAACAGCAACAGGAGAGGCAAGAGGAAAACAGCGGGTGAAAATAGATTTTTTAGTCGCATAGGAGTAACTCCATTTTAAAGGAAGAGTCTGTGGTGCGTGCATCTGAGTGCATTCGTCATTGTATATCAAGTCGTCGAGATTGAGGAACAAAAAACCGCACAGCAGAACGGCAATCGACGGTTGGGAAGTATGGAGTCTAATTGTTTTCCAAGCGGCCCGCGCCGCGCTGAAGCCTCAGGGGCAACCGCGCCTTAAAGCATGTTCAACAAAGAAACCCACAAAAAAGGGGAAAGCCATTTTTTACTTTGAACTATTTTCTTTATGTATGTAGCATAGTTTGTCAAACTATTTATCTCATGAAGCTTTTTGGGGCGAGGAGCGTATGAAGACTTTTTCTCAGGCGGTAAAGGCAAGTGTTTGGGTGGTCATCTGTTTTGGTTTGCTGGTTGCGTCCTCTTGGGCGGCCGAATCGGGGGGAGAGCAGGCGATCTCCAAGGAGACCAAAGAACAGTATCGGCAAGAGATTCTGGGCAAGAAAGGCAAGGTTCAGTCGGATAGGGAATACATCATCGGCTATCGTGATATTTTGTATGTTGAGGTGTATGGCGAAGGCTCGATGGCGATCGGGCCTGGAAATCCCGCAACGGAACCTGCTGCGGTTGTCGATGGAGCGGCGCCGGTTGCTCAAGACGGCGTTCGTGGACGTGGGGCCGGCAGCGAGGTGGGGGCGGACGGTCGGATTTCGCTGCGCCATATCGGAGACGCCTATGTTGTTGGCATGACGCTTGCTCAAGTTGCCGACTATTTGAAAAAATTGTACGGCTCCGTATATGACGAGCCGAATGTGATTGCAACCCTGTTGCAAAGCAACAGCCGCCAATACACGATGATGGGACAGGTAAAAAATCCAGGGCTTTTTCATCTCGATTATCCGACAGTGTTGGTGAAAGCTGTGGCCAAGGCCGGAGGATTTAATGAGTGGGCCAATTCCAAGGTGACGATTATTCGTCCGGGCAATGATTTGATTGTGGAAAAGGGCCAGGAAAAAGCATCGAACAAGGTCGAGAAATTTGAATTCGATTACGACGACTATCTTGAAGGCAAGAATGTTGAAAAAAACATTGAAATTGAACCCGGTGACGTTGTCGTCGCCCATTGAACGAGAGGCGATTCATGCGATTTTTGCAGCGGTCTTTGTTTCTCTTGTCCTGTGTGTCCAGCCTTGGCCTTTCTGTGGCCAATTCTGCCTATGCACGGGAGACCATTGTCACCGGTTCGGCCGGAACAGGGTACGACTTTCGCGAGCGGAAGTACAAGCAGGAACAAGCAGACAACGAAGATGAAGGCGACGCGCACAAGATCAACATCGGGCCGACCATTACCGTCGCCTCTAGGGGCGTCTACGACACACTCAATCTTACTTATTCCCCCCAGCTCAGCTATGATTTTGTTGATGAGGACAACGAAGTCAATCAACAGCTGAACGTGAGCGACGAGCGATATCTGAGCAAATATTGGTCGTTGACCCTGTCCGATGATTTTCGCTACTCCGACGACCCGGAATCTTCGACCGACACCTCGACAACTGTAACGACCGGCGACGACGGGCAGACTGACGGTGTTTCCCGTGACGTCCTTTCCAACGATCTCAGCGGCCGGCAATATTGGACGAACACTGCGGGGGTGCGCACGTCTTACGCCTTGTTGGAAAACACCAGGTTGGGGGGGGGCTATAATTACACGGTGCTCCGCAACGAAGGGGGGGGGGATGAAGGCGGCGACACGTATGACGAATACGACAAGCACGCCTTTTTTACCAATCTCTCCCATGGATTCAATGCAAACTGGCGATCCGGCCTTGGTTTGAATTACACCCGAGGTCTATACGACGACGAAGAAACCGTTTCTGGTTCATCTGCAGCCGGCAGCACTCCGGATTTGGATGAATACGGCGGGAATGTTGGCGTTGATTATATTCTCAGCCAAAGAGATTTTTTCCCGGTGAAATATTCTCTTTCGGAAACGCAGTATGACGGCGACACCCGTCGAGACACCCAGGCGCATGAATGGTCTGCCGGTTGGGATCATGCCTTTGATCAGCAGACGCGTGTGACGGTGGGTGCCGGCCCCTCCTATGTGAAAACCCAGGGGTTGGACGGAACGTGGGGGTATAATGCTTACCTCACCTTCATGAAGCAGTATGAGCACCTCACCTACTCGCTGCAGTTGGATAAACGGTATGAAACTCAGAACTTCAGCGGCACCGATGAGTCTGGCCTTACCGACACCTACAACGCCAGCGCCAATCTTGCCTATCAGTACACCGAAGCGCTCGGGTTGAATCTTTTTGGGCGGTATACTCGAGAATCACAGATTGACCCCCAGGGCGACTACCGTGACGCCGTCACCGGCGTTCTGGTGGAAAGCACTACAGGCGACGTTACTTACGACAAAGACATCTATCAGGCTGGTCTTGGTTTGAACTACGCCTTTGCCCGATGGTACACGGCTGGCGTAAAATATGTATATTATGTGTCCGACGGTCAATTGGACAGCGATCAGTACACTGACCATCGCGTATTGTTCACCTTAAGCGCCTCAAAAGAACTCTGGCGCTGGTAATTTTGGCTTGCCCTCAGAGCACCTGTTTTCTTTCTCGTTCCAACCGTGCTGTAGAAATTTTGAGATTCCCCACCTCGTGTTCAGAATGACAAAAATAGAAAATTTTCCCCCACGCCACCCAATCGTTATCGCGAACCTTTCTGAAACAGGACCGTCTTGACGGTTCGGAAAATAATCAGCAGGTCGATGAAAAACGACTGGTGCTTGATGTAATACAGATCGTATTCCAGCTTGCGCAGGGCGTCTTCTTCCGAGGCGCCATACGGATAGCACACCTGGGCCCATCCCGTGATTCCCGGTTTCGCTGAGTGCCGGAGCGAGTAATAAGGCAGCTTCTGCACCAACTGATCCACAAAAATAGGCCGCTCCGGGCGCGGGCCGACAAAACTCATCTGCCCGCGAATGACGTTCCATATCTGGGGGATTTCATCAATGCGCACTTTCCTGATGAATCCGCCGATCCGGGTCACCCGGTTGTCGTTTTGACAGGCCCAAACGGCCCCGTCTTTTTCCGCGTCCTGTCGCATGCTGCGAAATTTAATGATGGAAAAGACATCGCCTCGCTCCCCCACACGTTCCTGCCGGTAGAAAACCGGACCGGGCGATTCAAGCTTGATGAGGATCGCTGTAATCAACGTCACCGGTAAACTGAGGCTGAGGCCTATAAATGCCAAGGCAAGATCGAGTATCCGTTTGACGAGATAGGTCATGCGGCCGCAATCAAATCCCTCCGAGAAAATCAGCCACGCAGGATTGACCTTTTCCACCAGAATTTTCCCGGTGATGGCCTCATAAAAAGAGATGCCGTCTTCGATGATCCGACCGCGCAGTTTGCTGGTGAGCAAATCGGCAATGGGCATGGTCCCCCTTCGGTCATCCAAGGCGACAACGATCCTCTCGATCCCGGACAATCGCGGGTTGCCGTGAAGATCAGCCAGGCTTGCCGCCACTGGAATGTCGCCGTGGTCAAAGATGGGGGCGGTTGTTCCAATCAATGCTCCGATGACGAATCCAGATTCTCTGTTGTTTTTGATTTCCATGGCTATTTTTGCCGCAGTCTCGCCGGTTCCGACAAGAATGATTTCCTTGGCAAAGAGTTTTCGCTCCAAAACAAGATAGTAGAGTGAGCGCCAAATAAGTAGGCTTGCGCAAATGATAAGGTAGCAACTCCAGAAAATGGAAGTCGAAATGATGATAGAGGGGAACAGCGTGTAGATGAGTGCCAGGAGGATGCATCCAACGCCAAAGGCTTGCATCATTCGGATAAAGGTGTCAGCCGTGGTCCCCGGTTTGCGCAGATCGTAGAGATCGTAAAAATAGAGGGAGAGTTGAAAGACAAGGGTGACCGTGATCGCCCTGAGAGTGTATTCAGACGGATCTATGAGGAAAATTTTCCAGCTGGAAAAAAGAACGAGAATTCCGAGCACGCTGATAAAAATGAGCAGGCCCTCACCCAAAAAAAACAGAATTTTACGAACAGGATAATATTTATTGAAAAATGTCGGCATAGTTTTTGTTGGAATAAACGTGAATGGGATGGGTGACAATGTAGTATTAAACACAGGCTGTTTCTTGAAGTCAAGGTTGGTTCGGCGGAGTCTTTGACGTCTAGATTTTTCCAAGTGATGAGGCAGGGCAAAAGCGCGCTGGCAATTATTTATTTTGACCCGTCCCGTCGCGGCATGTAACATGAAGTGTCGCAGTCCTCATGTTCGTTTGCGGCACGATCACGCTGCATGTAATCGTCTCGAGAACTGACTGGAAGTTTATAATTTGATGGATGGGAGATGCATGGACCAGACTACGTGTGCCACAAGCAAAACGATCTCGCCTTATCGAGTGCTTTTGGTGCTCTTCCTGCTCGGAAGCACATTTGTGCTCCTGCAGGGCGTCTCAGGAACACTCAGGACGCCGATCAAGCAAACGCTCGGCAAATTTCCCCCAATGCTAGCGGATTGGAAAGCGCTTTCCAGTCGCGAGTCCACGGAAGCGGTGATCAAGATGCTCGGTGTGGACGATTACATCGAATACAATTATGGGGATTCAACCGGGCGGGCGGTCAATTTTTATACGGCCTTCTACGAGTCGGTGGGCACTGGCGGCGGCTATCATTCGCCAAAGAACTGCATCCCTGGCGGCGGTTGGGGCATTGACGCGGTGAAAACCGTGGAGATTCAACCCAAGGGACGGGGCACTGTCACCGTGAGTGAGATGATTATTCGCAACCGCAATGAATACCAAGTGGTGCTCTATTGGTATCAGAACCGCGGTCGGATCATTTACTCGGAATATTGGGAAAAAATTTATCTGGTGCTGGATGCGATTCTCATGAAACGGCGCGACGGCGCCTTTGTCCGCCTCATAGCCCCCGCACCCGGCGGCGACATCCAGCAAGCGGAGAAGACCCTGCAGCAATTTGCAGGTCTGGCTATCTCTGAATTGGACAATTTCCTCCCAGGAAAATAAACCCATGCAACCTTCATTGTCTTCGCCTCGTCTCTTTCCTGTCAACCTTGCATGCCTTCTCGTCCTTTTGGCGGCGTTACTCGGGTTGTACTACCCGGTTTTAGTTGCGATGGCCCATGATTGGTCCACCAACGACAACTATTCCCATGGTTTTTTTATCCCTCTGATCAGCGGATACATGGTGTTTGCCATGAAAGATGAATTGCGGAACATTTCCCTGAGGCCAGCTAACTGGGGGCTATTCCTGCTGCTCGCGGGGGTGGGGCAATTATATATAGCGCGGGTTGGATCGGAATATTTTTTGCAAAGAACCTCGCTTATCCTTGTGTTGCTGGGGATGGTTGTTTTCCTTTTGGGCAAAGCGATGACGCGCAAACTGGTGTTGCCAATAGCCTACCTCCTGTTCATGGTGCCTCTTCCCGCCATTATATGGAACAAGATAGCCTTTCCTATGCAGCTTTTCTCCAGCGCCGTTACCGAGGTGGTTGTCCGGTTGATTGGCATCCCCATATTTCGCGAAGGCAATGTTTTACATCTGGCTCAAACCACTTTAGAAGTTGTTGACGCCTGCTCCGGGTTGCGTTCCTTGACCACTATGTTTGCCCTCAGCGCAGCCCTTGCCTGGTTCAGTGACTCTACAGCCTGGAAGAAATGGGTTCTTTTCTTGGCCGCGGCCCCTATCGCCATCTTTGCCAATATCGTTCGGCTCAGTTCCACCGCAGGTCTTGCCAGTGTCTACGGAGGAAAGGTGGCTCAAGGCTTCCTGCATGACTTTTCCGGGGTCTTTACGTTTGTTTTTGGATTGGTATTGCTTATTATAACAAGCAAACTATTGCGAGATAAAGGTGGCTGAAACATCGGTTCCTCGTTATTTAATATGGATTTGATCGTTTTATACATCAAATCCACTCAAATGATGAGGAACCTTTGCGACAGGCTTTATTGTTGCGACAAGGGCTTGCGATGCAAGTTCCAGGGAATTACCGGTCAAGTGTTGGATACGAAAATGGAAAGATTCTTTTGGGGTAGCCTTTTATTTATTTCTTATACATATATTGGGTACCCATTTTGGTTGTTTTTAAGAAAATTATTCCTCGCAAATCCTTTGCCTGTATATGAAGCAGGAAAGGAACTGCCAGGTGTTTCTGTCATTATTGCCGCGTATAATGAAGAAAAAAATATTTGCCAGCGGATCGAGAATATTTCTCGACAAAATTACCCCCAGAGTAAAATTCAAATCATTGTTGTCTCCGACGGTTCTACTGATCGCACTGTTAGCGAGTTGTCTAAGTTGAATTGTCCAAATCTTGAAATAATCATGTTATTAGAGAACCAGGGTAAAGCGGTAGCCATCAATTCCGGAGTTGCTGCAGCTAAGGGGGAAATTACAATTTTTTCCGACGTTAGGCAAAATTTTGACCCATTTGCAATTGCTTATTTGGTGGATGCCTTCTCTGACCATAATATTGGCTGTGTCAGCGGTGAACTAATTCTTTTAAAGAATGGTGAGAGTTCAATTCATACAGAAATTGGTTTATATTGGAAATATGAAAAATGGATAAGAAAAATGGAAAGTGCTACTGGTTCCGTAGTCGGAGCTACTGGTGCAATTTATGCGATTCGTAAGAAACTGTATCGATCATTACCTCAAGGGACTCTTCTAGATGATGTCTTAACCCCTATGAACATCGTTACACAGGGTTATCGTTGCGTGTTTAATTCAAATGCCATAGCCTACGACTATGTCTCAAAAGACCTGACTCAAGAATGGAAGCGTAAGGTTCGAACCTTAACAGGAAACTGGCAGCTCTTAAATTTATCACCGTCTCTTCTTGTCCCATGGAAAAACCCGATATGGGGACGCTTCCTTGCTCATAAGATATATAGACTGTTAGTACCCTTTGCATTAGTTGTACTTTTTTTGACGAGTCCCTTGTCTCAAGGTATATTCTATAAAATTGCAACACTCCTGCAAATTATTTTATACTTACTTGCTTTGTTTGGGAAATTTTTCCCTGTAGCACGCAAGAATAAGCTGGTTAATTTGATTTACTTTTTCATGGTTATGAATGCTGCTGCCGTGACAGGTTTGTGGAAATTGATATCAGGCCGGTGCAACGACGTTTGGCAATCTAATTTGTAAGAAAAATAGAAATTCGGATTACTATTTTGCACGGTCATGATATTGTGACAGTTTCGGTAAGTACTGCACCGCTTGACACTGGCATTCTCAGCCAATTTGCGTTGAAGATAAAATAGCGCAAGCCAGGAATTCTCTTTGCCCGAAAAGTTATTTCATCTCAGCATGGCCCCATGTCAGATATATGAATCAAAACGAACCGTGTCGTCAGATAATTGACCAGAAACCTTTCAGTCCGATCTTCATTGTCGGTGCGCCGCGTTCTGGTACAACCATGCTTGCGGTCCTGCTTGACCGGCATTCCAGAATCGCAATTTCCCCAGAAACTCAGTTTTTTACAGAATTTGTGCCACAATTCCAGAATGAAGTTCATGCTCTCACCAAGGAAGAATTGGTTGATTTCGCATTGACACATAGACGGATCAGGGACCTTCAGTTGAGTCGCGATGTTGTGTTGGATGTTTTTAATAATTACTCAAAATCACTTCCTAGCTTGCTCAGGGCACTTATTGAATGCCATGCCATTACAAAAGGTAAAATTATTCCTGGTGAAAAATCACCCGGACATATTCAGTATGTGCCGGATCTTTTATCCGCATTTCCCAACGCTAAAGTCATTTGCATAATCCGCGATGGGCGAGACGTAGTACGCTCGTTGCTGAATGTGGAATGGGCTGAACCGAACAATCCGAGAAGATTTGGGTTGTTTTGCACCCAGTGGAATCATTATGCGAATATCACCAGACAATATACACAAAACTTACCTAAAGAGCAATTTCTTGTCTTGAAGTATGAAGAAATTGTTGAATCTCCCGCGAATTCATTGCGTACAGCCTGCGATTTTATCGGTGTAGAATTTGAGCAAACACAATTGCATGACACGGTATCGTCAGATGTTGTTCCGGCCTGGGAGAAGGATTGGAAATCCAAGGCCACAAAAGGTGTTGATCCCAAGCGGGTATACGCTTGGCGGCAGGCGGCCGACCGTGGTCAAGTTTGGGCCATGAATTGCATGATGGAAGGGCCCTTGAATGATTGGGGGTATCTGGATACTGAATTGTCTGAGTGCCCCATCCACAAGAAAATTTTGTTGAATTTTCTTAAAATCCCTTATTTGCCGGTCATGCGCCCACTTTCTTTGTTTGGTTTATATCTTGCCAGGAAAATTAGGTGGACATTTTTTACTAAATCAAAGGAGCAGTCATGTACGAGAAACGAATAACACTGGTAAAGGATTATTTTGATCAATGTCGGTTGGAAGACAGCCTCAAGTCCTTTTATCTTGGTAGAACCATCCTGGTAACTGGAGGAGCCGGCGCCATTGGAAGCAATTTAATTATTACCTTGTCTAAGCTCGTCGGAGCATCTGGTAAGGTCATTGTCTTAGACAACCTGTCGGCCATAAAAAATAACAACCCCTGGAATGTGACCCCCCTGCCAAACATCATGTTTGTGCTTGGGGATGTCCGTAATGATGTTGACCTACGTCGATGTTTCAACGAAGCTCCTTCTATAATTTTTCATCTAGCTGCTTTTTTTGCCAATCAGAATTCTGTTGATTATCCGGAGACGTCTGCAGAGGTTGATATAATTGGAATCACAAAACTTCTTGAATTTTCAAAGCTTACCGGGGTCGAACGATTCGTCTACGCCTCGAGTGGTTGCGCGATTTATGGATCCTACCCGCAGATGCCTCTTAAGGAAGATTTTATCTCAATGCATTTGACAACACCCTATCAAATTAACAAAATGACGGGGGAAATGTATTGTAACTATTATAAGCATATGTATGGATTAAAGACGGTTAACTGTCGTTTTTTTAATTCCTACGGGCCTGGTGAGGCTCCGGGGCAGTACCGTAACGTCATTCCCAATTTCTTGTACTGGGCTATGAATGGAAAATCGCTGCCCATTACCGGGACAGGTGAGGAGACAAGGGATTTTACTTATGTCATGGACCTTGTCCAAGGGCTGGTCAAGTCTGGGTATTACGAGGCTGCAGTTGGTGAGAATTTCAATTTAGCGGCAGGTCGAGAGATAAAGATTATTGATCTTGCCAAAATGATCAATGAAGTGACCGGCAATACTGCTGAGTTAACCATGAAGGAACGACGTAAATGGGATACCAAGCCCCGCTTGCTAGCTTGCATTGATAAGGCTGAAAAGCTGATAGGTTATAAACCGTTAATCGGCTTTGAAGATGGGTTGAAAAAAAATGTTGAGTGGTTCAGGGACAATTGGGACCTTATTGAAGCATCCGCCGACTTCCCTCCCGGTCTGAGTAGCGCCGTCCGCTGATCGTCCTTTCTCCGCCAGAGACAATCTTATGTCTCGGTGAACTTTGTGTCATCGTTGTTTTAATTCTCAAGCTTTTAACAATTTTTATTTCAAATAAGAGGCAACCTGCCATGAAGTGTGTATTGAACGTGATCGGTACCAGGCCGGAAGCCATTAAAATGGCTCCAGTGATCAAGGCCCTGGTCCAGGATGATACCCGGTTCATGACCGTGACCTGTGTGACCGGACAGCACCGACAGATCCTCGACCAAATGCTTTCTTTTTTCCATATCACACCGGATATCGATTTGGATCTTATGATGCCCAACCAGACCCTTGCTTCTCTAACAGCTAAAGCCCTGCTCAAGCTCACTGAGGTGATTGACAAGGTACAGCCGGACGTCATTCTGGTACAAGGGGACACGACCACTGCGATGATCGCTGGGTTGGCCGGATTTTATGCTAAGGTGCCTGTGGGGCATGTGGAGGCGGGGCTGAGGACCAATCACCGCTACAATCCTTTTCCGGAGGAGGTCAACAGGCGTTTACTGGGCACCTTGGCTACCTACCATTATGCTCCTACCAATGCGGCTGCGAAGGCTTTAATCTCTGAGCAAATTCCACCGGAAAACGTTGTAGTCACAGGAAATACTGTCATTGATGCCCTGCTGTGGACAGCGTCCCGCATCCAGGCGCCGAGTTGGGATTTTGGGCTGTCAAATTCCAGATACATTTTGGTGACAGCGCATCGCCGGGAAAATTTCGGCAAGCCTATCCGAGACATTTGCCAGGCCTTGAAAATACTCGCGGCGCGGCATAATATCGACATAATCTACCCTGTGCATCCCAATCCAAATATTCGGACGCCGGTGTATGCGGCACTGCAGAACATCAAAAACATTCACTTAATAGAACCGCTGGAATATGAACGGTTTGTAGCCGCCATGAAAGGTGCCTACCTGCTGCTCAGCGACTCGGGTGGGGTACAGGAGGAGGCGCCTTCCCTCGGAAAGCCGGTGCTTGTGCTTCGTGAAACCACAGAACGACCGGAGGCCGTGGATGCAGGCGCCGCCCGCCTTGTCGGAACGGACACCGATATTGTCGTGGGCCATGTGGAAAACCTCTTGAATGATCCGCAACTCTATGCTGCGATGGCCAATACTTCCAACCCATTTGGCGATGGCCTTGCATCAAAACGCATCGTCGAAAGTCTCGCTGAAAAACTCAATAAAATAATATAGTCATGCGTATTCTCATCTTAACAACGGTATTTCCTCCCGAAGTTCGTTCTGCAGCCCAAATCATGTTTGAATTGGCCGAAACACTAAAAAATTTTGGACACCAAGTCGTCGTTCTCACCTCCATTCCCGAACCGATGGAGGGTGAGAAACGGACATTTGGGCAACAGTTTATTTATAAGTACAAGGTGTCTGGCATTGATGTTATCGGAATCTCATCTTTACCCATCCACCGAAGCAACGCCCCAGCTATCATCCGAGGTATCGGCCAGTTAGTCAATGGGCTGGCTTACTTTATATATGGCGTTTTTTTGAGAAAATTTGATGTCAGTATCGCCTATTCACCACCGCTCACCCTCGGTTTGGTTGGCCTCTTCCTTGAAAAAATTAGGGGGACCCCCCACGTTTTCAATGTTCAGGATCTTGTCCCCCAATACGCTATAGACCTTGGCCTGTTAACCAATAAAACACTCATTCGCCTGATCAAGACGATAGAGCATTTTGTTTATCGCAATGTTCAGGTTCTTACCGTACATTCCCAGGGCAATAAAGATTACCTTATTGGGGAAGGCGTACCCGAGCAAAAGGTCGCTATTGTCCCAAACTGGGTTGACCCGGATATCGTCACCCCCAGCCCTAAAGACAATAATTTCAGGACCAAAAATAACCTGCAGGGGAAGTTTGTTGTGCTCTTCGCCGGTGTCTTGGGCTTTGCCCAGGATTTGGATACAATCCTAGATTCAGCTTCCTTTCTGAAGTGTGCACCCGAGATCATTATCTTGATCGTAGGCGAAGGAGTAGAAAAGGAACGGCTTCAAAAGAAGGCTGTTGGCCTTGGACTGACCAATGTCGTTTTCCATGCTTTTGTCTCTAAGGAACAGTATCCTGAGGTTGTTGCTGCATCTGATGTATGTCTTGCGTCACTCCACAAATCCTTGAAATGCCCGGTCATCCCCTCAAAGATTCTGGGCTATATGTCCGGTGCCAGACCGGTGATCACTAGCCTATCACTAGAGGGTGACGCCCCCCATGTAATCAACAATGCAGACTGTGGCATATGTGTTGAACCAGGCGAGCCGCAAAAGTTAGCAGAAGCCATTCTGAGGCTGTATAAAGATCCTGAAAAGTGCAATGCTTACGGTGCCAACGGCAGGGTGCACACCCTGCAATTCTACAGCCGGATAGAATGCATCCGAAAATATGAACAACTGTTCGAAGCCTTGATTCAGGAAAAAAATAAGTTCCCCGTCTTGTAACCGACCGATTCGAGTTTGGGCACGAAAACCCCCACATTAGATTGGAATTCAATTCGAAAATATGAAACGAGAGGACACGTGAGACCGCAAGCATCACTCACTAAACAGGCGGGGTTGCTGATGGCGGGCCGACTGTTGGCGCTGCCACTCTCAATTCTTGTGCCGATGATTTTAGTGCGGACCTTTTCCGTTGAAGAGTTTGGCATTTACAAGCAATTATTTCTTGTATTTGCCGTCGTGTTACCTGTGATTGACTTAGGAGTCTCCAATAGTCTCTTCTATTTCGTACCAAAATATCCAGAGCAAAAGAGTCAGATACTTTCTCAAACAATTTATCTACAGGTTATTATCTGCACCGGTGTAGCAATCGCCTTTTTCCTCTTTAACGACAAAATCGGGAATCTTTTTAGCGAAAATGCCAACAGCCTTGCCTTGCATATTCCAATGTTAGGCCTTGTAGCGATCTCATGGCATTTTTCCAACCTTCAAGAAACCCTGCTTATTGTCGAAAAAAAGGCGTTCCAAGCAGGCGTTATTTCCTTTTTGTCAGAAGCACTCCGTTCAATAGTATCTATTGCCGTGGCGCTTGCTGGAGGCAAGATTGGTATCCTGCTGCTAGCACTCTTGGCCACAGGAGTTATTAGGGCTCTAGCATTAGGCAGTTATTTAGCAAAAACAATACAATTTCAACGCATAAAACTGCCACATCTTCGATCCCAGCTTGCCTACTCCCTTCCCTTTGGCCTCGCTGTCGTCGTCAATACTCTCGTCCAGTCCAGTCATCAATTTATTGTTGCAGCTTCTGTAAGTATAACGGATTATGCAGTCTATGCAGTTGGGTGTTTTCAATTGCCGATCCTTGGGATAATTGTCGATTCCGTTGCCAAAGCCTCTCTCGTTAAGATGTCAGAAATAGCTGGTGCGAAGAATTCTTCCATTGTTATGGCGGAACTCATTAGTAATTCGATAAGAAAACTCTGGATCCTCTTTTTTCCGATCTTTGTTTTCTTCTTTATTACTGCTGAAGAATTTATTGTTCTTCTTTTTACCGATACATACAGAGCGTCAGTGCCTGTTTTTAGGATTTTCATCCTTATGATTCCGCTGTCTACAATCTTAGTTCAACATGTCCCTCGCGCCTATAACGAGACAAGATTTATCCTTATGAGCAACCTCGCCACCCTTCTCCTCTCTGCTGCGTTTTGTATAGTTCTGATCGGTAGGTTGGGCTTAGCGGGGGCAGCTATAGGGTTTATCATGGCTAACTTGTGCTGGCGTTTTTTCTTCATATCCAAATGCAAACGCCTCTTAAATATGCCCATTCGTAGTTTTTTCCCAAGCCGTGCCTTAGCCAGTGTTGCCATTTCGGTTGGTATAATTGGAATTGCCTCCTTTTTTATTAAGCGAGTGTTTTTTATCACCCCACTTCCAGCATTTCTCTTTACTTTAGTTCTTTTCGCCGTTGCATGTGTGGGACTGTATTCACAAAGCGCAATCCTGCGACCTGATGAAAAGGCACTTATCCGTGGTAACATCCGAAGGGTACTTAGTAGGTTTTCCATACTAAAAGCGGATTGACACCTCTACACGCTACGATAAATTTCATATGGCACAAGGGAAATACATAAAGAGCATGCGAAAACAATCTATCCCTTTTTTATGCCTAACACTGTTTGTCATTTCTAATTATTTCAGCCCTCTTTACTACCTAGGCGATAATTTTGCACATTTGCCATTTATTTTAGGAATCTCTACAATAGTTTCCTACACTTTTTCCCGAATAGCAAAAGGCGATAGCTTGATAGTTACTAGCCCAGCAACATTCTGGTTATTGGCAGTATATTTATTCGCCGTATTTTCCACTTATTGCATTTCAATTGATGGCCCCAATAGCAAAGAATATCTCAATCAATTTACCAGATCAGTTGCGATTTTTTTCCTCATCTCGCATACATTAATTAGCCAGCAAGAGTTCAAGGCGTTTCTGCTTGTCTTGACATGTGCCACCTTTGCCTTGGCTTATCAACTCGTTCATTACCCTGTGTGGAATTTTGGACGTGCCAACATCTCCGGCGGATCCACACTCGTTGGGGATCCAAACGATTTAAGCGCTTTGATTATTTATATAATACCGATAACCGGTGCGCTTATATTGTTAAATCGAAATAAACTCGTCCGATTATTTTTAATTTATTTCATTTTTATTTTCATGTTGGGTATTGTTGAAGCCCAGTCGAGAGGAGGGTTTATTGCACTTCTTGTTTCGCTAGGTGTATGGTTGACCCAATTCGATAACCCAAGACAACGCCGTTGGATGGCCCTAGCCATCATTCCACTCGCTATCCTATTCACCTATCGCTACGTTCCCCAAGAGTACATATACCGTATGAAGGAAATCGCGTCTCCTGAATTAGACGCTACGGGCTCTGCAGAACACAGACAAAGCGCTATGTTTCATGCCTTCAACTATATAATATCTCACCCAATTTCAGAATATGGCCTTGGCAACCACAGTTATCTTATTGCCAAGGAATATGGCATTTCGCCGTCTCAGATTTTTGACTCTACCTCTAAAACTGACGGTATCTTTAGGGGACAGTTTCTGGTCCATAACCTTTTCCTGCAGTTTGGCGCTGACACGGGTTTTATTCCGTTGATATTCTATCTCCTCTTCATTTTTTTCCTCTTTTATATCCTACGCCACAACCAAATAATTCTTTCCTCAATCAATACACTTGAAAGCAAAGAATTATTGATAATAACAAAAGCCCTTCGGATTAGTCTGTTTGGATTTTTGGCCGGAGCGTTTTTCCTGCCATGGGCATATCGTTTCTATCTATTTTACTTGGCGGGACTTATCGTTGTTGTCCACAAACTTACAAAGGAGCAGAATTTAGCTAACTCTGCTTCTCGGCTACAATATACCCCTGTAAATACAGAAAAACCGGCGAATGAAATGCTTTGCCGTCACCAGTTCCCGAGTAGACCGGAAACGCTGCAATAATGTGGTCTATAAAAAAGGGCTTCGTAAACTTCCGTTAATATTCACCATGATTGAAATTTTATCTTGAAGCGCTAAATTTAAAAAATTTTCTTTTTTTTGTTAGAAAAATTATTAGTTACAACGAGGATCCCATATCGTTGCAAGCTTGCAACGATTGTGAAAGCACACACAAGAGAAATCACCCGGAATGCAGAGATTAAGATGCGCAAAAACCTGAACACGGATGCGCTTTTCGCGACCGTCAGAAACTGATTTTCTCAAATTGAAGATCATCGGCAGGACATATTCACCATTCCCTGGACGATGTGCTCATGTCCGGATTCGCCATGTTTTCTCGCCTCGTCCGCAGAATCTGTGGGTAGCTCTTTGAAAATGAGCCCCAGAACCTGAGCCCCGCCGGAGGTGAAGGTGTGGGGCGCCTGCCGCCCCGTCACCCTTGCCACCTTCAGGTGGAGCAGGGAGGCTCGGCTCTGTCAAGGCTGTGCGCACAGCGCACACCCGCAGGGCTTGGCCTTGATAGAGTCGGGGCTCCATGCTATTGCCAATGTCCTGTTGCGGGTTTTCAGAAAAAGCATCCTGTCTTACCTTGCCGGGGAAAGTTTCTTCCAAAAACTCCTCAGCTTAGCTCAGACAGGATGCACATTAAGACTATCTTGAACCGTATCGAAAAACAACCGGGTTTT
>Ga0074193_1000189_pt1 | contig 113688 bp, 110 predicted proteins | sample EPASupsiteHSE605_FD_64523 | JGI IMG/M metagenome (GOLD analysis project Ga0074193, IMG submission 64523) | Bioremediated contaminated groundwater from EPA Superfund site, New Mexico - Sample HSE6-05 | ecosystem: Environmental > Aquatic > Deep subsurface > Groundwater > Contaminated ... | reverse complement strand
CGCCCTACTCGCCGGAACTCAATCCGGTGGAGCGATTGTGGCAGTGGCTCAAGCGACACAGTTTGCGCAACCGTTGCCATCAAGACCTGGAGGCGATCATGGATGCGGTCCAGGACTGCTTGCGGAGTGCGACGCCATCTTTTCTCAGGAGCCTCTGTCGGTGTAGTTATTTATTGCATTAAAAATAGGAAATGGTATAACTACGACGCCCGGCGCGAAGGGCCGAAAAACGCCATGAACGTCGGCGACAGCGTGGCCTATTACCGCGAGGAGTTGGTGGACTGGCTGCTGACCCGATGGATGGTCACGCCTCGGAAGACCCGGGAGGAACGCCTTTTGGACGTTGCGGCGCGCAGCGGGAAACAAGGGAAGCGGTCGCGCGGGTTTTCTCGGGCATGAGGTGGGCGTAGCGCTGGACCATGGAGATCGTCTTATGGCCGGTCAGCTCCATCAGATGATGGATGTCCGCCCCGGCCTGGGCCAGCCAACTGGCGAAGGTGTGGCGCAGGGTGTGGAACACGACCTTATGCCTGGGGTCCGAGACGCCGTTGTTGAGGCCGATGGCATTGACCAGCACGTCGAACTGCCGGGTGGCGTGGTCCTCCCTGTGATGGCCGTTCTCCACGCCAGGAAAGACAAAAGGGGATTGGATATGTTTTCGGCGCTGTTGCAGCATGGCGGTGGTCTCATCGTCCAGAAAAGCCTTGCGGCTCCGCTTGGTGCGGGTCAGCCGGGCCGGAATGGAGATGACGCGGTGTTTCAGGTCCACGTCCTGCCATGTCAGCCCGAGGACCTCCTGGCGGCGCATGCCGGTGAGCAGGGCCAGCAGGATGATGTCGTGCAGCTCGGGCATGCGTTCTGCGGCAGCTTCCAGGAGCAGATCGGCCTCGTCCCTGGTCAGGAACCGGACACGCTCATTGTCCACCAGCGGCATGCGGACTCCGGTCACGGGGTTGCGGCCCTCGAACAGCATGCGCTCCGAGTCGTCCACAGGCGTGTCCGCCGCCCAATTATAGACCCGGCGGATGACGACCAGATGGTGCTTGATGGTCATGGGCGAGAGTCCGCCCGCGTCGGTCAGGGCGTTGCGAAAGCCCTCGATGTCGGTGCGGGTGATGGAAGCGGCGGGGCGGTCGGACAAAAGGGGCAGGATGCGTTTGGCCAGAAGATATTCATCCTCTTTCCACGACTTCTTGTTACGCTTGGCCCATTCGAGATATTGTCCGGCCAGGTCCCCGAAGGTGAGGGGCCTGGCGGCCGCGGCGTCCGCCTCGCCCCGGGCGGCCCGGGCCATGTCCTTAAGGGATTGGGGGCCTGCGCCGCGTTTGATGTTCTGCTGGATCTCGCCGAGGAGCCGACTGGCCTCTTCGGCAGTCCATCCCTGGGAGGCCCAGCCGACGCCCTCCTCGATGTTCTTTCCGAGGCGGCGGTAGCGGATGAAGAAATAGCGGTCGGGCCGTCGGTTGCACTTCCGGCTGTCGTGTTCCCGGAAGCGCACTCCGGGGTAGTTGGTGGGCGTCTTTCCGGACATGGGGCAACGGCTCTTTCCTGCCCCAACATAGCCCCAAATTTTGCCCCAAGTCCAGTGGTCGGAGGTGATGCGGCTGAGGGATACTTTTTCATTGAATACGCTGGGTTGATGTATTCAATGAGTCTAAGTGAATCAAACCGTATCAGACTTAGGATCTGGCGCCGCAAGGCATGGGGGTTCGAGCCCCCCCTCTCGCACCAAGTTGATTTTATAGGTTTTATTCTTCGAGCACTCGCCGTTTGGGCGGGTGCTCTTTGTTTGCTGTTTCTGTTTGATTCCAATCCTAAATCAAACATATAATACTGGCCGCACTGTCTGGGGAGGTGCGGCGTGACAATCCAGGCCAATCCAACAGCGAGCGGTCGGGAAGCTTTGGCGCAGGCCAAGGCGGGTGTGGCGAGAGCCAAATCGTGGATGAACCCAGGCAGGCGCAAGCTGTGTTGCTGCCGCTGGATAGTCGCCTTGGGCGCAACGTGGCCCTGGCATCGGTCTACAATCTCCTGCATCGCCACGGCTGGAGCAAGATCGCTCCAGACAAGCGGCACCCAAAGACCGATGCCGCGGCTCAAGAGAATTGGCAAAAAACTCCTCCAACTCCTCACGCAAAAAGACTGCGAGTGGTCAGGGAAGGGCATTTTGCAGAAGGCGAACCTCGCCAAGGCCGCCTGACGTTGCGCCGAGCAACTGTCCAAGCCTTCTGGGCCACGGCATTACTCCTAAAACTCCCATTTTGTTTTGTCAAAAACTCCTCGTTGGTTGATTTCCCTGGTTTTGTAGGCGTCAAAATCAAAATCACGAGGCAGAGCGTTGCCTTTTGGCTGCGCCGTACACCGTATAATCCGGTATACCGGCAATATGATAAGCAAAATTGTCCACCAGAGCATACTACAATATCCGTCGTCTATATTGAGGACGTTCAAAACCGCGAGCGAAAGCTCCTGTCAGATCACGCGCGAGGTCGCCCCTGCCCCGGATTTCCACGACGCGCCAGATTTTGTTCCGGGCGATGTGACGACCGAAGCTTTCCAATAGACCGAGGGCTTCCTGGCAGGCCGCCTCCGTTTTTCCCAGCCAGAAAATGATATGCCGGGCATCATCAACCATGGCCCGGACCAGACAGTCGCCAAGGTTTCTCGTGGTGCTTTCCCCGAGACTGCCCTCAATCAGGATATCCAGGCGCTTGTGCGTCAGACTCGTATGGAGCAGGCTGCCTTCGTCTGGAGACAGGTAGATTTCCGACCGTGTGGCGGCATTGTCGCCCGAAGTACGAATATGCCATCGTCTGGCCCCCAGTTTCGAGACGGAAAGCGAGGATGCCCTTGCCGGGTGGGCATGCCGGATCAGGGCCCGCAGCAACTGGCGGCGGGGCGGGGCGTCACCGCTGCCGTGGGCCGCGGGAACAACCGGAATCGGTAATGCTGGGTGTGTCTGTATCATGGCGTTGTTCGGCCGCAGATGTCTGCGCGGCCCGGAAACACCCTATGCCGGGGACCATGATTCGAAATCGGGCGATGCCCCGCTTTGGCCCGGGAGAACTTCCCGGGTTTTCGGGAAGCCTTCCCACAGAAAAGCGGAATTTCCCTATCGACCTCCGGGAGCTGTCACATGGTAGGAAGTGCTTTCGCAATTCCTACCCGAGGCTTGTCGCCCCGGGGACGGCTGTTGCGCGACGGATGAACGACGCGGGAAACGGGAATCGCCTTTATCACCGAGGCCGGCGACGAAACCGCCCGGCGTATTCTGCTTTCCTGAAAATCTTGACAAGGCCAGCCCGGGCGGACAACCGTCCGGGCTGGCCCCCCTGGCCAAGGCGTTCTACTGCCTGAGGATTACGGAGCCGAACCCATGACGGACCAGCCGATTCCCTCTTCACCCGGCGAGCCGGACCTGTGTCGTCCTGGGACGACGGATGAGCATGCCAGAACGCTGGCGGCACTTCGTGAGCGGGTCAAGGAACTGGACTGCCTCTACGAGATCACGCGCCTGTCCCAATGCCAGGAGATGAACCTGGACGACATCCTGGCCGGAGCCTGCGGCATTGTGGTCAAAGCCTGGCAGTATCCTGAAATCGCCTGCGCCCGGGTCGTCATCGGCGGACGTCTTCATGCCACGGGCAACGTCCGTCGCACCGTCAGCCGGCAGTCCAGCCTGGTCAGGGCGCACGGCGAGGTGGTTGGCCGTATCGAGGTCGGCTATCTGGAAAAACGCCCGGAATGCGACGAAGGGCCGTTTTTGCGCGAGGAACGCCACCTGCTCGATGCCGTCGCCGACCATTTGGGCCGTATCATCGAAGCCCGCAAAAACGAGGAGCAGTTGCGGCTGCTTTCCCGGGAACTCATCAAGGCCCAGGAAAACGAACGCCAGCGCATTGCCCGGGAACTGCACGACGAGGTGGCCCAAAAGTTGTCCATGGTTCGCATGGACCTCGACCGGCTGCCGCAGCTTCTCACCGTTCCCGAAAGCGGGGATGGGGAAACGATCCGGGAGTGTTCCAGCCGGTTGGGCGAAGCCATTGCCGCGCTTCGCGATCTTTCCTACCATCTGCTTCCTCCGGCCCTGGGGCAACTCGGCCTGTCCGAAGCCGCGTTTCGGCTTTGCGAGGAGCTTGCCGTCCGCCATGCCGTTGCCATTGATTTTTCCGCCGATGGCCTGGATGCCGTACGCCTCGATTTTGAAACCAGCATCAACCTGTTCCGGGTGCTGCAGGAAGCCCTGGCCAATGCCTGCCGCCATGCCCGGTGCCAAACCATCGCCGTGCGTCTGATCGCCTCCCATCCGACGCTCATTTTGCGCATACGCGACGACGGACAGGGGTTTGACGCCCACAGCCGGCTTCCCCAGGCCCTGGCCGAAAAGCGCATGGGGCTTTGGAGCATGCGGGAACGCGTCCGTCTGCTGGGGGGCCGGCTGACCCTGCGGGCCAAAGCCGGGCAGGGGGTTGCCATAAAAATCGAAGTGCCGGTCGGGGAGGGCAGCCCATGACCGGGCCCTGTCGGGTGCTGCTTGTCGACGACCATCCGCTTTTGCGCGAGGGCCTGCGGGCCATCATCGCCGGGCAGGCGGGGTATGCCGTGATCGGCGAGGCGGGAACGGCCGGGGAGGCCTTGCGGCTGGCTGGCGAGCTTGTCCCGGACATCGTCCTGCTCGACATCGCCCTGCCCGATGCCAGCGGCATCGAAGTCATCGGCGGCCTTGCCAATCTTTCATCCCGTCCCCTGGTCCTTGTCGTCACCATGCACGCCAGGCTGGATCTTGTGGCCGAGTGCTTCCGGGCCGGGGCCATGGGCTACGTCGTCAAGGACTCGGCTGCGGCCAATCTGCTGCTTGGCCTTGCGGCTGTTGCACGCGGCGAACAGTATCTCGACAGCGCCATTGCCCCCCAGGTCCTGCTCAAACTCGACGAATACGCCGCCCGCCGCTCCCGGGCCAAGGATCCGGCCTACGAAACCCTGACCCGGCGCGAGCAGCAGGTGCTGCGGCTTTTGGCCGAAGGTCGCGATGTGGTCAGGATCGCTTCGGATTTGTTCATCTCCCGCAAGACCGTGGAAAACCACCGGGCCAACATCTTCGGCAAGCTTGGCCTTGGCAATCTGGCCGAACTCGTGCATTACGCCGCCCGCATGGGGCTTATCGACCTGGAGGGCGACGAGATTTTCTAAGCCGTCGGGCATGATTTGGTTTCATTTTTGGGACATGCTGCTTGGTGATTGTCTACGAAGGGGGTATTGTTGCGGAAACCAATCGGAGGTCCCATGTCCGACAAGGCAAAATCCATGGTGTTGGCCTCGTTTATCGGTGACGCCCTGGCGCTTGGCCCCCACTGGGAATACGATCCTGATGCGTTGGCGGCTCGTTTCGGCCAGGTGGCGGGGTATGTGGACCCGGCGCCGGATGGGTACCATGCGGGCAAAAAGGCCGGCGCTTTGACGCATTACGGTGATCAGACCCTGGTGTTGCTGCGCTCTTTGGCGGATCGGGGCGGCTTTGATCTGGACGATTTTGCCCGCCAATGGCGGGCGCTTTTTCACGACTATCCCGGATACGTGGACGGCGCGACCCGGATGGCGCTCAAAATTTTCGATTTCGGCGAGGGCCCAGGCAATTCCGGGTCCAATTCCGCTGATCTGGCCGGCGCCAGCCGGGTAGCCCCTCTGGTCTACGCCCTGCATCGCGATCTGCCGGCCCTGGTGGAGGCGGTGCGGGATCAGACGAAAATGACCCATAATCACGCACAGGTCATTGAATCCGCAGAATTTTTTGCCAGGACCGCCCGGGAGGCGCTGGCCGGCGCGCCCCCGAGGGAGGCCATGGCCATGGCCGCGGAAGGCGGCTACGCCAGCGCTCCCATCGGCCGGTGGCTCGAGGCCGGGCTGCAGTCGGCAGGCGAGGACACGGTGGCCGCCATCGGGCGCTTTGGCCGCTCGTGCCACATCGACGAGGCCATGCCCGGGGTGATCCATCTGCTTGTCCGGTACGCCGGGGATCTGCCGGCCGGCCTGATCCAGAACGTCATGGCCGGCGGCGACAGCGCCGCCCGGGGGATGCTGGCCGGCATGGTCCTCGGGGCCGCCCAGGGCCCGGCAGCCATCCCCAAGGCCTGGCTGGACGGACTGGCCTGCCGGAAGGCCGTCGAAGCGGCGCTTGCCGCATACGACGCAGCCGCGGCGGTTTAGGCTGCGTCCAGGGGCAGCCGGTGCAGTTGCCAAAACGGCAGTCCTCTTGCATGCCCGGCCCGTCTGCCCCTGCTTCGGAGATTTTACACCGCCAGGGCGATGGGGTATAGGCCATGCCATCGTGCCAAGCCCGCCCGGTCGCGCCGGGCGCAAACGGCCGCCCTCTGACGGCGGCCAGGGGGGAGGACATGGAATTTATCAAGGCGCATCTGCCGGAGATGGTCCAGGCCAGGGTCGAAGACCTGATCAACGTCCAGACCACGGATGAGGAAATGGCGGACCACATGAAGGAGCTGGAAGCGCGTATTGCCGCGTTGGAGGCTCTGGCCCGGGATGACGGCGTTGAAGAGGCCCGGCGGCTGGCCGAGGGCATTGAACGGCTGGGCGATCGCATCCGGCGGGATTATATTGCCATTGCGTATCGTCAGGGGGTTGTCGACGGCGCTAATTTCAAGCAGCTCGTGTCCGGGCAGGTCGGGTAGCGGCGCGTGTAGGAAAGTATCCCGGATGCTCCGAAGCAGGTACTCCAAGTCTGCGAAGCCTGGGTCCGGGTATCCGTTGTTGCGGCTATGACGGAGAAGGGGAATGCCCCTCTCGTCGCTTTTGTCGGCGCGCAAGGGTTGGTGGACAAGCGTATGGCGTCCAAGGACATTCGCGACATTGCACATTGCGTGTATATGATCGACTTGGTTTTGCGGGAGATCATGCATTCTCCGAGCATCACCAACAAGGAATATGCCGCGGGATGCATCATTGACAGTTTCGTGCGCATCCTGCGTGAGGAAGGATATAGCGTCACGGCCTCCCGCCTTCGGGAGATGCTCGCTTACGCCCATTGATTCGCGCCTGCTGCCATGGCACGGCGATCGCGCCGCCGGGATGGATCATGCTGGCAGACGGCGACCGCACGCCCGGCAGGGCGCAACCTGACTGAATATCCCTTCATGTGCCGCGTTGGCGGCCTTGCGCCGCGTTTTCTGTCGCGCCCGCCGGACAATCGGGCGGGCGCTTTCCCTGAAAGGAGTCGTATTTGTGAACGCTGCCGCCAAACCGGGCTGGATGCTCGGCCCGGCCCGGGGGCCCCTTGCCCCGGACGTATCGAAACGTATTGACGTCCTGCGTATTGTCCTTATCGGTCTGATCGTCCTGGCCCACGGCGCCAGGGGCGTCACGGTGCGCATTGACGGAACCGGGGCCGGCACGGCCCTGATGCTGGAAATTCTCAACGGCCATGTCGACTTTGTGGCCGTGCCCCTTTTTTTCACCATCTCGGGCTTTCTGTTCCTGCGAAAATTCGAGTTGTCCCTTGCCGCCTACGGCGAGATGCTGCGCAAAAAATTCGTTTCCCTGCTTATTCCCTACGTGCTCTTCAATGCCTGGCTTGTCCTCTGGTTTTATTTCGTGGGCAGCATCGAGGTGATGGGGTCATGGAATTTCATCGTTTCGGAAGGCCTTTTCACCAAGACGCTGGGCCTCGGAACCGCACCCATCAATTACCCTTTGTGGTTTTTACGCGACTTGCTCGTGGTTTTTCTGCTTTCGCCAGTCCTGCTCCTTTTTTTCAAGGAAGCACCCGGCGTCGGGCTGATTACGCTCTTTGTCCTCTGGGCCGGGGTAAATCCCCTGCCATATACCTACTATGGCGATTTTTTCGCTTTTTATCTCGGCGGCTATCTGGCCAGAACCAGACTTCCCCTGGAGGGCGTGTCCTGGTGGCAACGGGCCGGGTCTCTGCTGTTCGTCATCCTGACGGCCGTGCTGGTCTGGCATCAGCCTCTCGGGATCACTGACGAATCTGTCCGGAACGTGCTGTTTAAATGCAACCTCCTTCTCGGGCTGGTCTTTTTTTGGCGCATGTCGGCCTTTCGCATCGTTCGGGACAATTTTCTCCTGCATCGTATGGCCCGTCACAGTTTTTTCGTGTATCTGGCCCACGAACCCACTGTTTCCATTTTTCAAACCCGGTTGCTTGCCGTCTGGCGACCTGTGGACGATCTGCAGCAGATCGCTTTTTATTGGATCAGCGGCCTTGCGGTGATCGTTTTTCTCTGGATTGTGGCCGAATTGATTTCGCGTGTCGCTCCTGCTCTATACGCCGTCATGACTGGTTCACGGCGGCCTTCCAAGTCCGGCAATGGTCGACTGGTGCGAAGCGAGACATAAATATTGGTCCTGTTTTACCGTAAAACAGGAATGTCAGCTCAATTTTGAACTGATTCCAGACAAAAAGTAGACAAAATAACGGTCAATCCGGGCTATTCCATAGCGGTACGGAAAATGCAGAATATAGCAGGGAGGTACAGCAACTCATGCTGCGTATTTTGCTTGCCGAAGACGACGTCAACCACGCAACGCTGGCCGTACAAACCCTTGAGGACGATGGCCACATGATTACCGCTGTGCCCGATGGCAAGAGGGCTCTGGAGGCGATTGCACGGGAGCCGTTCGACCTGATCCTGCTTGATATGCGCCTGCCCGAAGTGGATGGCCGGGAGGTTATTGGCCGTGTCCGTGGCGCGCCGACCCCGTTTGCCAGCATTCCCATTATTGTCGTTAGCGGGTATGGTTTGCGACAACATATAGATTTTTTTAAGCATTTTGGAGTACGTCACTACCTCGCCAAGCCCTACGACTGCGACGAGCTGGCCTCCATCGTCCGCACCTACGACATCCATTAAGGCTTCCCCTGCCAACCAGGGGCCTTTCCGACCAGATTGGTGGACTTCACCCGTTTTTTTCCGTAGACCCAGCCGGAGAAACGCGCCGCATGCGCGAAAAAGCGAGGGGATCATGCTTCGCATCGAAGACCTGCACGTGAAAATCGGCGAGCGCGAGGTGCTTTCCGGCATCAATCTGCATATCGCCGATAACGAGACGTTCATCCTTTTTGGTCCCAACGGCTCGGGCAAGACCACCTTGCTCATGACGCTCATGGGCTTTGGCAACTACGAAATAACCAAGGGCCGCATCATCTTTCGCGGTCAGGACATCACCCACGCTCCGATCTATGAGCGGGCCCGCCTGGGCATTGGCATGTCCTTTCAGCGGCCGCCGACCATTCACGGGCTCAAGACCCGCCATCTGGTCGGCATGTGCGATCGTGACGGCAGCGTGGATGTGGAAAGGCTCGCCCGCAAGCTCAATATGGATACATTTCTCGAACGCGATATCAACGCCGGTTTTTCCGGCGGCGAAATCAAGCGCTCTGAGCTTTTGCAGCTCATGGCCCAAAAGCCCTATCTGCTGCTCTTCGACGAACCGGAATCCGGCGTGGACCTGGAGAACATGAAGCTGATCGGCCAGACAGTGCGGGAAGTTCTGACCGGCGCCATCGAGCCCAAACCTGAGTCCAGCATGAGGCAGCAGCGGGTGCGCAAGCCTCCGGTATCGGGGCTCATCATCACCCACACGGGCTATATCCTCGAATATCTCAACGCCGATCGGGGACAGGTGCTGTATAACGGCCATCTGTGCTGCGAAGCCAATCCCCGCAATATCCTGGACCACATCAGCCAGTACGGCTACCAGGAATGCGTGCGCTGCCTCAATTAGCCAAAGGAAGCCCTCACATGGAAAAGATCAATCTCAAAGACTTCCGTTTCACCGGCTCCACCCTGGGCGAAATTGCGGATCTGCGCACGCTTGACCCGGCAGACAAGGCCGAAATGCTCATGTCCGGCGTGGATGTGGAGGAGCGCGAACGGGCCGGCACCTATTTGCAGGTGGATCACGGCCGCGTGCACTGCAAGAGTCTGCAAAAAGGCGTCGAAATCCTGGACATCAAGGACGCCCTGGCCAAGTACGACGGGCTCCCAGGCTATTTCTGGACCCAGGTGGACAAGGACAAGGACGAGTTCACCCGGGCTGCCGCCGAGAACCTGCACGGCGGCTATTTCGTGCGCACCGAAAAAGGAGCCAGGATCACCGAGCCGGTGCAGTCGTGCCTGTTTTTAAAGGCCGACATGGTCGGCCAGAACGTCCACAACGTGGTCATTGTCGAGGACGATTCGGAGCTGCACATCATCACCGGCTGTTCCGTGGCCCACGGCTCCAAGGGCGCGGCGCATCTGGGCATTTCCGAATTTTTTGTGGGCAAAAACGCCAAGCTCACCTTCACCATGATCCACAACTGGGCCGAATCCACGGTGGTGCGGCCCCGCACCGGCGGGGTGGTGGACGAAGGCGGCGTTTTCATCAACAATTATGTGCTGCTCAAACCCGTCAAGGACCTGCAGTCCTACCCGGCCATCCGTCTAAACGGCCGGGGAGCGGTGGCGCGCTTTAATTCCGTCATTGTCGCCCCCAAGGGCTCGTACGTCGATTCCGGCAGCCGCATCGAACTCAACGCCCCGGACACCCGTGGCGAAATCATCTCGCGCACCATCGCCTCCGGCGGCGCCATTGTGGCCCGGGGCTTTATCGGCGGCAACTCCGTTCCGGCCAAGGGCCATCTGGAGTGCAAGGGGCTTATTCTCGGCGGCGGCGTCATCCACGCCATCCCGGAACTGCTTGGCTCCGTGGACGGGGTGGAACTGTCCCACGAGGCGGCCGTGGGCAAGATCGCCCAGGAAGAGATTGAATATCTCATGGCCCGGGGCCTTGATGAAGAGGAAGCCACCTCCACCATCGTGCGCGGGTTCTTGAACGTCGACATCATGGGGCTGCCCAAGGAACTTCGGGACGTCATCGAAAAGACCATTTCCGAATCGCAAAAGGACATGTTCTAGTCGTTCCGACGTCTGCATCCGGCGTCATCGCGTTATGGCCGGGGTCCGAAAGGGTCCCGGCTTTTTTCGTCACGTGCGATTGTTTCGTGGGCAGGCGCGACAGGCCCGGAGGGGTGTTGCCGGGGCGGCAGCAGGGGGAATTCCGGCAAGAGGCCTGTCTGGCGTTGCCGTGGCCACGGGCTGCGGTATTGCCAGGGCGCACGTCGTGGTATACAGACAACCCCGGTCGGCAGTTCACCCAGGCGTCGCCGCCCCGGAAGGGGTGCTAAACCTGCCGGATCATTTTTTCCGAACCGACACCTTATCCCGTGCCGCGTCGGAAGACGGCGACCACCGACATTCCCTCCTCAGGAAAGGCACGCTTGGCAGGATAAGCGATGTCCAAGACAGCTTTGCCTTTTTTTGTGGGCGATATTTCCGCCCTGGCCAAGTCCCTTCGTGCCCGGCTCCTGGAATCCGAGGCCGCGCCGGGGCATGTGGAAATGCTCAACATGCTGGCCCGCGTTGCCGGCTGCCGCAATTTTCAACACTTTCGAGCCAATGCCCTGGCCCGCCAACACGTTGTCGAATCAGGCCCGACGTTGCCCGAACCCGTGGACTTTGCCCGGGTGCGCGCCCTGGTCCGCCATTTCGACGACAACGGCCGCCTGATCCGGTGGCCGTCCAAGCGCAGCCTCCAACTCCTTTGTCTATGGGCGCTTTGGGCCGATGTCGCCCCCAGGCGGCCCTACAACGAGCGGGAGATCACGACGCTTTTGGGACAACGCCATCTTTTTGGCGATGCGGCCCTGCTGCGGCGCGAGTTGTGCGACCAGGGCCTGTTGCGCCGGACCCAGGATTGCCGGGAATACCGGCGCATCGAACAACGGCCGCCGGCCGATGCCCGGGCCCTTGTCCGCCTGCTGCGCGGAGCCGGCGCGTTGTCCCCAGCCGCCGCCGGACGGTCTGCGGCGAGCGACGTGTCCGCCAGGGGGGTGGCCTCATGACCAGCCAGTCGGACGCGTTGCGCGACGTGGGAATCCTGGGCGGGATGCCGCTGCCGGCTGTTGCAACCACGCGGCTCGGCCCAATGGAGTATGCTGTCTGGGGTGGGCAGGGGCCGGTGGTCATGGCCCTGCACGGGGCCATGGGAGGCTATGACCAGGGCGTGTTGCTTGCCCGGGCCATTGGGCCGGCCGATTGCCGGTATATTGCCGTTTCCCGGCCCGGCTACCTGGGCACGCCCCTTGGCGGCAGGGAATCCCCCGAGGCCCAGGCTGACCTGTGCGCCGCGCTGCTCGATGCCCTGGGCATCGGGCAGGTCACGGCCATGGCCATCTCCGGCGGCGGCCCGTGCGCCCTGCACTTTGCCTTGCGCCATAAAGACCGCTGCCAGGGGCTGGTCCTGGTTTCCACGTGCGGCGGCAGGATCGAAACGCCCCTGCCGCCGGCCTACCATCTGCTGCAGTGGATGGTTCGCTGGCCCGCCCTGGCCCGGTGGATGCGGAAAAAGGCGACAAGGGATTTGGAGCGGGCTGCGCGGCGCAGCGTCACCGATGCGGCCCTTCGTGAAGCCATGCTGCGGGACCCCGGGACGCGGGCCCTTTTCGAGGCGCTGACGGCCAGTACCGCCGACAGGTTGCCGCTGCGATTTCCGGGTACGAGAAACGACATTGCCGTGACGCGCGCGCGTGAGTACCCGTTGGAGGATGTGGCCGTGCCCACCCTCGTTGTCCATGGCGCCCGGGACCCCCACGTGCCGTTTGCCCGACACGCCCAGGCCCTGGCGACCCGGATACCGGACGCGGCCCTGCTTGCCGCCGAGGGAGGGGAGCATGCCTGCCTGTTCACCCATCGCGACCTGATCCGGACCCGGGTGGCCCGGTTCATGGCCGAGTTGGAGAACGACGCCGGAAGCGCCCCGGATTGATCGAAGAGGCGTCGGACGGTACTATCAGGTTGCGCCGGGACCGGTCGTGGCCGGTCCCGGCCTGTTTTTTTCGGAGCCTTTCCCAGCAGCCGGAAGCGCAAGGTCAAGCGGTTGTCAATGCTGCCACAGGCGCCGTGCGGCTGGTCATGCCTGCGGAAACTCCACCAGCACCTTCATCGCTCCGGAGCGGGAGGCGGCAGCCAGGGCCTCGGGAAATGCCTCGAAAGGATAGGTGGCCTCGACGAGCGGCAAAACGTTGACGAGCCGGTCGCGCAGGTAGGCTCCGGCCAGGTTGAAATTGCCGCACCGGGAGCCGATCAGGCTGATCTCGTCCACCACCACCCGGGCCATGTCGACCGGAGCGGGATCGAATGTGGTGGATTTGAGCACCACGGTTCCTTCCGGGCGGACCAGATCAAGAGCGCAGGCCAGCCCTCCGGGGCGGCCCGTGGCCTCCACGACCACGTCGAACCGGCCGAATTCCCGAAGCAGGGCGTCCACCATACCCTGGGACGTGTCCCCTTGGCGGGTTGCGACGTTCTGGCCGGCGGCAATGGCGAGCTTGCGCGGATGCCGCCCGGCCAGTATCAGGTTCGGCGACAGGTAGCGCAGGGCGCAGGCGCACAGGATGCCGAGCTTGCCGTCGCCCAAAACGAGCAGGGATTGATCGGCTGTCAGATGGACCTGCTGCCCTGGCTCCAGGGCGGCGGCCAGGGGCTCCGTAAACACGGCTTCCGGGTCCGACACGCCTTCCGCCACGAGGTGAACGGCGGATGCCGGCAGGCTGGCGTATTCGGCAAAGACCCCGTCCTTGCCGGCAATGCCCAGGGTCGTGCGATTCGGGCAGTGCCGGGCGTCGTATTTAAGGCAGGCGGGGCAGCGGCCGCAACCGAAGTTGATTTCGGCCGTGACGCGTTTACCCAGTAATTCCGGGTTATTTGGGGCTTCGACAACGCGCCCGACAAATTCGTGCCCTGGAATGCCGGAAAAGTTCATGTATCCCTTGAACAGTTCCAGATCGGTGTTGCAGATGCCGGCCATGCGAACCTGGACGAGCACTTCGCCGGCGTTCAGGGAGGGAAGGGGTCTGGTCGTCCTGTGCACGGCGCCATGTTCAAAGATCACGACCTGCATGGTGGGCTGCTCCTTTTGAGGACAAGCTAACACTTTTATATTATAGTCCATTACCTGAGCGAACTCAACCGATTCCGACCTGGGCCGGACGTGGCCCGTCGCGACAGTTGGCCGACGCAAAACCTTTTTGATCGAGGCAATAGGGAATCAATGGAAAGCGTGGATACAATGGAGACGTTGCGGGAGACTTTCGATCCGGCCACCGACGGCGGCGCAGGCATCCGTCTGGATGTTTACTGGTGCGCCCGGCTGGCGGAGCGGGAGATTTCCCGGTCGCGGGTGCGCGCGGCCATCGAGGACGGGCGGGCCGCCATTGACGGGGCGGTCTGTCGCAAACCCGGCCAAAAATTGCGCGGCGGCGAATCCCTGAGCCTGGAACTGCTCCAGACGTCGAGCGAAACGGTGGCCGAAGCCGGGGATCTCGGCGTCATCCACCGCGACGAATATCTCCTCGTTCTGGACAAACCCCCGGGACTGACCGTGCATCCCGCTCCCGGACTGCCTGACGGCACCCTGGTCAACCGGCTGCTGCACCATTTCCCGGAATTGCGCCAGATGGCCGGGGCACGCCCCGGCATTGTCCACCGCCTGGACAAGGACACCAGCGGCCTGCTGCTGGTGGCGCTGACCGAACCGGTCCGTCTGGCCCTGGCCGAGGCGTTTGCCGCCCGGCGCATCTCCAAAACCTATCTGGCCCTGGTTCATGGCAGACCGGACAAGGAAGCGGGCGAAATCCGTCTGCCCATCGGGCGCGACCCCGACAACCGCACCAAGATGGCGGTGGTGAAAAAAGGCGGCCGGGAGGCCAGAAGTTCCTGGCGGCTGGTCTGGACCGCCGCAGACAAAACAGCCAGCCTGCTTGAGGTAGCCATCCACACCGGCCGCACCCACCAGATCCGGGTCCACATGGCCGCCATGGGCCACCCCATCGTCGGCGATGCGGGCTATGGTCCACGCCAACAAGCGGAATGGAAACGCCGGGGCGGGGCGCTGGCCCGGCTGGCCGGCCGGCAGATGCTCCATGCCTGGAAGCTGGCCTTCAAGCATCCGGTCGAATCCCGGGACATGTCTTTTTGCCTGCCGCCGCCGCCGGATTTCTGGCGTCTGCTGCTGCTCCTTGGCCGCCGCTGCCAACGGGTGGGGTTGGTCGGCATGCCGGGTTGCGGCAAATCGACGTTGCTGGAGACGTTTGCCGCCGCCGGCCATCCGGTCTTTTCCGCCGATGCGGCCGTGGCCGCCCTGTATGCTCCGGGTGGCGGCGGGGCGCATATGCTGTCCCGGCGTCATGGCGAGCAGGCCCTTTGCCCGGACGGTTCGGTGGACAAGGCCTGGCTGGTCCGGGAAATGCTTGGCAGCGAACATTTCCGGCGCGAGGTCATGGAGGTCATCCATCCCTTGGTCAAGGCAGAACTGGCCGGATTTTTGCGCGACCATGCCCAGGTCCGGTCCGTCTTTGCCGAAGTGCCGCTGCTTTTCGAAGCGGGCTGGATGCCGGGAGAAATGGTCGACATGGCGCTCGGCGTCCGATGCGCTACGGCGGTTCGCCGGGAGCGGTTGATGGCCCGGCGTGGCTGGAGTGCCGAGCTTGTCGAACGCATGGACGGCTGGCAATGGGACGAAGACAAAAAACTGGCAAAATGCCGGTTCGTGATCGACAATGCGGGGAGTCTTGCGGCTCTGGTCGCGGCCGGGCAGGGGCTTTTGGACGAACTGGTCCGGTTGCGACGACAGGACATGCAAAAGCGTTTGGCGTGGCTTGTCGAGCGCGGCTACGCCTCCCGAAACACGGGTCGCCCGGCCTGACGCCCTGGCCGTACAGAATTCTCTGAGCCTGTCGGAAAACTTTCCGACCCTGTTTTCCGACAGGCAGGGCGGAAGCCGGCCAGCTTGTTGTCATGTCCGCCGGCACAGGCAGACAACAAGGCCCTCTGGCCGCCGGAGCCATATGCCATGATACCGCTTCGCGACAATGTCCCCAGTTCGCGGCCTGCCCTGGTGACCTGGACGATCATCGGGCTTTGCACGCTGCTTTTCCTGTACGAGCAGCTTATGCCGGACCGTATCCTGGTCGAGTTTCTGCATCTTTATGGCGTGGTGCCGGCCAGATTCACCAATCCGACTTTCGCGGCCCATGTGGGTTATCCGGAGGGAGGCTATGAAGCCCTGGTCACCTATATGTTTTTGCACGGTGGCTGGCTGCATTATCTGCTGAACATGTGGGTGCTGTGGATTTTTGCGGACAATGTGGAGGAAGCGCTGGGACCGTTGCGTTTCATAGCCTTTTTTCTGCTCTGCGGGCTGTTGGCAGTGGCAGCCCATATCTTGTTCAACTGGCGTTCCACCATGCCGGTGATAGGCGCTTCCGGGGCCATTGCAGGCGTAATGGGCGCCTACTTCCGGCTTTTCCCCAAGGCCAGGGTGGTGACGCTCATCCCGATCCTGTTCATTCCGTGGATCATTGAGCTGCCGGCCATCGTCTTTCTCGGGATATGGTTTTTGGTGCAATTGCTTTCCGGCGTGGCCGGGTCGGTTTCCGAAGGACAGGCCGCCAGCGTGGCGTTCTGGGCCCACGCCGGAGGATTCTTGGCCGGCTTGGGCCTTGTGCGCTGGTTTCTTCCACCAGGGTGCAAATATTGCTTCGATCCGCGAAATCGGCGCTATGACCGGGAAGGCGACTAGCCGCTACAGCGTCTGGGCCACCCAGACCACGCGACCGACCACCCGGTGCTCGGGTGCGTCGCAGGGCACGACGACGGGCGGCACCCCGGGGGCAAGACTGGTCAGTTTGACCCGGTTGGCGTGGCGGTCATAGTGGGCCATGCGCACCACCAGACCTTCGCCGACAAGATCCACGGCAAAGGGGACGAGACCTTCCTCATCCTCGGGGACCTGATCCTGGGCAGTGTCGACAACGAGATAGGCCCCTTCGCGAATGCGGGGCTCCAGGCTCCGGCTTTCCATGCGGGTGACGAAACGGGCAGGGGAGAGGATTTGCGGGGCCAGGGCAATGCGTTCAATTTCCACGAGCTGCCAACGGCCGGTTTCGGGGTGAACGCTCGACATGGCGAAAACAGGCGTCATGGCCGAGGAAATCACGGCGGTTTCGACGCAGCCCCGGCCAGTGAACACCCAGTCCGGGTCGATGCCGTATTCCCGGCAATGTCGCAAAATCAGTGAACCGATGGCCTCGTCTTCATACATGTCAACGAAGGTTTGCAACAATTTCAAACGCTTGGCAGCCTCGTAGGCTCCCGAGACAGCCAAGGCCTGGCCAAGGCGCGTAAACAGCATCTGCCGGTTGTCCTGTCCCATGCCAACTCCCGAAATTCCTTGGGCAAGGTACCGGAATTATATTTATATGTAAATTTTTATTTATAAATTCATAACATGTTGCTTCAAAAAAACCATGATGTTGGTTTTATCCTGGGAAAAGGCCCATGGCAATGTCGGTGTTTGCCAAAATACCAACAAAAAGCGGATGCCGTCCAATGCGGCAACTCACAGCATCGACCGGTCCGCACTTCCTCTTCAAGGAGGCGGTGTTTTTCTTATGCACAACAACTGGATAACGCCGACGCCTGCAGCATACCCAACGGGGTAGCCCGCAGCCGACTTTGGACGGTGACGATGGGCGAGGCCAGAGGAATGTCAGAAAGGCCGGGCAAGAGGAAATAGAAACGCTGCCCTATGGACAGGTCCACCTGTCCTGCCATGCGCAGCGCCTGCCGTACCCGGGGGCGGCGATCCTCTGCTTTTACAGGCGGCAAACCAGAGCTAGATTTCCTGGATAATCCAGACCGCCTTGCCGACAGAGGCAATGCCCGGGTTTTCAAGCGGCAGGCTTAATTCCTGGTGGGCCGGGTTGTCGGCCAGCAACAGCAGCCGCTTTTTTTCCAGATCACGAACCACGCGTTTGATGACCAAGCCCTCTCCGGGGATGCCCAGGGCATAGATTTCGCCGCTTCGAAGCCTCGCGTCGTCGCAGTCGACGCCAATGTAGGCGTTGCGGTGAATGATCGGCTCCATACTGGAGTTGTCCATTTTGACGACGAGCAGGCCGGGCCGGGCCAGGGATTCGATAAGGGGGATGCTTTCAAGGCTTTCGCGCACCCAGTTCCCTGTTTCAGGATCTGTTCGCGCCATGGCGAACACCGTGACCCTGGTTGGCGGCGCGGCATAGCTGCCGATGCTCTCCCGCACGCCAAGGGGCAGGGCATTGCCTTCCCGGAGGGTGACAGGTTCCTGGCCGTACAAAATCCAGTCTGGCTCCAGGCCAAAGCCACGGTACAGCGAAATCAGCCAACCGTCTGGAATGGTGTTTTTCTTTTTGGCGTCGGAAATACTGGACTGTTTGATGCCAAGAAGATTGGCAATCTCTGTCTGGGTCCGGGTCCGGGTCGCGGCCTGGATTCTGGCGTAGGCGCTTTCGAAGGTGTCGGGCTTCACGCAGCCTCCTGCGGAGTGGCTTTAAAACCAGCCTTATAGGTCGCTCGATAAGTGAATATTTATCTATAATCCTTAAAAAAATGACTATACGATGAATTATACAAATCGTCAACGCGCCACACCCAGGACGGTTTTCAGAAAAAAAAGGGACAGCGGAAGAGGAAGCCAAATCAGGCGCGGCACTCAAGAGGAGGGCGCGCGCCTGTGTCAGTAATGGATTGTTCGCGCCGGGAATCAGATTTCCTGGATAACCCAGACCACGCGCCCGACAATGCGGTCGGCTGCACCCTCGGAGGGAATGGTCTGGTCGGTAAAGTTGGGGTTTTCCGAGCGCAAAACAAGGCGGGCGTTCTCTGTATCGTGGATGATCCTTTTGATGACCAGTCCTTCCATGGGCATGTCGAGGGCGTAAACGGCGCCGGAACGGATAGCTTTGCGGTCCCGGTCAACACCGACATAGGCGTTGCGCTGAATGACAGGTTCCATGTCGGTTTCGTCCATACGGACGACGACGAGAGAGGGACGATGGAACTGCTCGGGAATGCTCAGGCTTTCTATGGGGTGTTCCGTCCAGGGGCCGTCCGAACCATCCGGCAGGGACATGGAGCAGACCTGCATCTGATAATGCCGGGGCTTTCGTCCGTAGGCCTCGGCCGGCTCGCGAACCTGCAGGGCGCCGCCACGGTGTTCGCCAAGAAACTGTGGCGTGTCGCCGTCAAGCACCCAGCTCGGATTGAGGTTGTAAATCTGGTAAAGTTTGATGAGCCAGCTGTCGGGGACGGACTGCCGACGCTTGGCATCTGAAATACTTGACTGACGAATATCAAGCAGCTTGGCGATCTCCACCTGTGTACGCATTCCCGTGGCTTTCTTTATCCGGTCAAATGCTTCGTCAAAGCGGTTGATCAATTCCTGAGTGATGTCCTCTTTCATAATGCCTCCAACGCCATGGGTTGTTTGTATCATATAGGTGCTAGCCCTATATCCTTTAGGCAATCAAACGAACTTGCCTGAAGTGTGCTCGATGAATAGGCGTCGCTTGTTTACATTGTCGCCGACATCTACAAGCGATTACTCTTGATTGTTGTCAACAACTAGTATGGATGATAAATTTCGCAGTCAACCTTGACGCGCCAAGATTGTCGCTAAGGCTTGCTTGTGCATCTCGAGATCGAATATATGTATTTTTATAGCATCTGTCAAGATATTACCGTTATTTAATATTGCTGTCATGCGCGGTATTAACAACATATGCCGAAATGGTGTCATTGATAATTATTTACATTATAGCGTAGCTATTGCTTCAGGCATTGCTATTTACAATCTCCTGTCGCGCTTTAAACAAACTAAACATCATTCTGGATACGTTCCGTAACGCTTATGCGGCATGCCCGTTTCACGAGCAATTTCCCGGGATGCTAAAAATCAAAGGAGTTATATTAAAATAAACATATAATAGGTGTCGGCGGTCTTCGCATCCAGAACCAATGGGCCGGCATCAGGAATGGGGAATAAAATCGAGGCACCTTGAGGTGGGAGCGCTTGCGGAGGCTCATGGGCACGACATGGCGTAACCATTCGGAAAACGCCTGGTTCGGTGCAGACCTTTCCTGGCAGCCGCGCGCTGTTGCCTACTGCGGCCTCGCGGGTCTGTCAATAAATTTCTACCACAGTGGTCTAAAATGAATTTCGATGCCTGCGGGCTATGGGATTAAAAAAAGCTATCCAAAGACCAACGCGCCATAAGCCGCCTGCCCCAGGCTGATGCACCCGTCGTTGGCGGGGACGCTTTGGTTGCACAACGGCGCCAACCGCATTTCCCGAAGTGCTGCCGGAAGCAGCGCGGCCAGGGTGCGGTTTTGCATGGCCCCGCCGCCAAGCGCCACATGGCGGATGCCCGTGGCGGCAGCCAGTGCCCCGGACAGGGCGGCCAATCCCCGGACCAGACCCAGATGAAACCGGCGGGATATCCGTCCGGCCGGCTCGCGCCTCCCGGCGTCGACGGCAACTTGGGCAAAGAGGGCGAGGGTGTCAAGTCGGGCTGGTGTTGCGGACATATCGACCGGACAGTCGTAAGGCCGGGTTTCGGACAGATCCTGAATATGCTCCAGGACAATGGCGGCCTGCCCCTCGTAGTCGATGGTCTGGCACAGGCCGAGCATGGCCGCCACGGCGTCGAAAAGCCGGCCGCAACTGGTGGCGACAGGGCAGTTGAGGCCTTTTTGCAGCATGCGCCCGACCAGGGCCGCCTGCGAGTCCCGCGTCGCCAGCCAGGGCCAGGGCCGGCCGGCCGGTTCCGCCTGCCCCAGGGCGAAAAGGCAGGCCTGGGCCGTACGCCAGGGTTCGCGGACGGCCGCATCGCCGCCGGGAAGCCGGATGGGCGAAAAATGGGCCAGCCGGGCGTGGGTCAGCCGGGTGGGGTCGACGAGCAGACATTCCCCGCCCCACAGCGTGCCGTCCTCGCCAAGCCCGGCGCCGTCCAGCGCCAGCCCGAGCACCGGCTCCATCAGGCGGTGCTCGGCCAGTACGGAATAGATATGGGCAACATGGTGTTGCAGGCGGGCAACCGGCCAGCGGTCCTGCTCCAGGGCGAAGCGGGTGCTGGGGTAGTCCGGGTGCAGGTCGGCCACGCAGCCCACAGGCGAAACGCCGAGCACCCCAAGCAAATGGTCCAGGGTTTCCTGGTAAAAGCCAAGGGTGGCCAGACTCTCCAAATCGCCGATATGCTGGCTGACAAAGGCCTGGTCCCCTTTGGTCAGACACACGGTCGCCTTGAGCATGGGCCCAAGGCCCACGACCGACGGCCCGACGCGGGGCAGGGACACCGGAGCCGGCACAAAGCCCCGGGCCCGGCGCAGGAAGGCGATCCTGGGGACGCCGTTTCCGGACGAGTCCTCCGGGGTGTCCGTCTCCAGGGGACGGACGACGGAATCATCGGTGCGGATGAGGATATCGCGGTTGTGCAGCAAGAAAACGTCGGCAATGGCGGCCAGCCGGCCCAGGGCCTCCCGGTTGCCGAGGCAGATGGGGTCGCCGCCGGCATTGCCCGAGGTCATAACCAGGGCGGCCGGACGATCCGGGCCGACGGCCCGGGCGAAATCCTGCAACAGGATGTGGTGCAGGGGGGTGTAAGGCGTCATGACGCCGAGTTCGTCCGTGTCCGGGGCGACGCCCGGGGCCAGTCCGGCATTCGGCCGCCGGGGCAGCAGGGTGATGGGGCGGATGGGACCGGCCAGCAGATCCCTGGCGCAGGGGCCGACCTCTCCCAGCCGGGCGGCGGCAGCGGCATCGGCAACCATGACGGCCAGGGCCTTGGCCGGCCGGTGTTTGCGGCGGCGCAGCGCGGCGACGGCCGTCTCGTTGGCCGCGTCGCACACCAGATGAAACCCGCCAAGGCCTTTGACCGCGGCAATGGCGCCATCGGCCAGGGCTGCGGCCAGGGCTGCGACGGCCTCGTCGCCGTCGGCCAGCCGCCGGCCTTCCCGGTCGGCCAGCCAGACGGCCGGCCCGCAGGCCGGGCAGGCGTTGGGCTGGGCATGAAACCGCCGATTGGCCGGATCGGCATATTCGGCGGCGCAGTCCGGGCACAGGGGAAAGCAGGCCATGGAGGTGGCGGCCCGGTCGTAGGGGACCCGGCGGGTGATGGTGTAGCGGGGGCCGCAGTTGGTGCAATTGGTGAACGGGTAGCGATGGCGTCGGTTGGCCGCATCGGCTATGTCGGCCAGACAGTCGGGGCAGGTGGCCACGTCGGGGCTGATCAACACCTCGTGGCCGGCGCCGGGCGCGCTGGGGACAATGCGAAAATCCGTCCTGCCGTCCGGGGCGCACGATGCTTCGTCATGCCGCAGCAACCGGGCCAGCGGGGGAACCTCGACCGGCAGGCGGCGGCCAAAGGCGGCAAGCGCGTCCGGGTCGCCCTGCACCTCGATGACCACCCCTTCGGGAGTATTCTGGACAAACCCGGCCAGCCCCAATTCGCGCGCAAGACGGTAGACAAAGGGGCGAAAGCCCACGCCCTGGACCTGGCCGGCCACCACATGCCGAATACGCGCAACGTTTTGCATGGGTCAAGGGTACCGGGGTTTGCCGGCGTGTCAACGTCCCCGGCCAAGGGTGACCAGGAGGCTTCGCAGCCGGCCCCGGACGAACCTTTTGGGCTCGAACCGCAGGGGCGACAGGCCGGGCGGAGTGACAAACCCCGTGGCATTAAATGATTCCGGAGACTCCAGCGGATATTCGATCGCAACGGGAGTCGCCCCGGCCAGGCCCATGGCCAGGGCTTCTCGCCAAAGCGGCGGAAATTCCGGGGAAATGCCAAGCATGGTGTAGATGGCCGTATCCAGGGCCACCGGATTGCGGGCGGCGGCCATAAGGCCGAGGCGAAACGGTTCGCCGCCGACCGGACCGGCTTTGTGCATGGCCACCACGCCGTCCAGCAGGGAGGTGGACGGCGGCAGGGCGGCCAGGACGTCCAGGATCATCCGGGCGAACCGACGATTGTCCCTGCCGAGCGTCTGATGGGCCAGAGACTTCCGAAAACCGCACACGCAGCCGAAGAAATTCTTTACAGCCAGCGTCATGCCCATCTGGTCATGGCATTTGAGCCGCGCCACATTGACGATATGGTCCGCTTCAAGGGCCAGCCGCGACACGCCGATGGAACCGCCGGACGACAAGGCCACGGCGCGTGGCTGGTCAAGGCTGGCCACCCGCACGGGAAGGTCGGCCAGGGCCTCGGTCAGGCCGGCCAGCCGGGCCATGATGCGCCCCGTGCCGAAGGCCGGGGAGTCGGCCACCGTGACGGTCGCCCCGGCTTCGAGCAGCGGCAGGCACACGGCCCGCACCACGGCCGGCACGGAACAGGAAAGGGCGGGATTGCGGGGGGCCACCAGATTGGGCTTGACCAGCACCCGGCTGCCCCGGGCGACAGGACAGCCGGCCCGGGCGAGCAGTCCGGCCACGGCAGCGTCAAGCCCGGGGTCGTCGTAACCGCCAAGGCAGCGCAGGAAAACGGCTTCAAGCATAAAAACCAGTCTCGGTGCAAGGGCCAACGAAAGGACGTCGGCCGGAACGCCGCCTCCACTGGCCTTGCTCGCAGTGCCGCGTCCCGCCCGAAGCGGGACGCGGCGTTTGGCGGCGCTAGCCGACCTTTTTGAGGACTTCGCGCATGAAGTCCGGCAGATCGTCCGGCACGCGGGAGGTGATGAGATTGCCGTCCACAACGACCGGCGCATCTTCGTACAGGGCTCCGGCTTCCTTGAGTTCCTCCGCGACGGTCTTGTAGCAGGTGGCCCGCCGGCCGCGCAACAGCCGGGCCGTGACCAGGATCTGGGGGCCATGGCAGATCGCGGCGATGGGGATGCCGGAGGAGGCGAAATCCGTGGCGATGTCCATGACCTTTGGCAGGCTGCGCAGGGCCGCCGGAGCCTTGCCCCCGGGCAGCACAAGCAGACTGTAGCCGCAGGAGCCGGCCGATTCCACAGCCGCAAGGCCCAGATTGGCCGTGACGACATAGCCGTGCTTGCCGGTGATGGCCCCGGCTTCGGGCGCGGCCACATCCACCTGAAATCCGGCTTCCCGCAGGCGATACAGCGGGTAGAGCAGTTCCGAATCCTCGAAATGGTCAGCAGAGACGATCAGGGCTTTTTTGGCGTGCATGCATCTCTCCAGGCGATTGGCGTCGATCAACGAAATTGTCGACCGAGCTTTCAGCCTATGCCCCAGGCGCGACACGATGGCAACAGCCGGGCAGCAGGCTTTTCCAGCCATGGATCGCGTGCGCCCCCGCGCGCAACGTGGCTGGGCATACCGCCTGGTCATGAAGCCAGCAAGGAGAACCGGCCCTGATGGCGGCAGGATTCTCGGGATGGTTGCAAAACCGGTCTTGCCTGTTACAACTGCGGCCGGGAGGACGCCATGGAAGATCGCAAACACAACCGTCTGATCCACGAGAAAAGTCCCTATCTGCAACAGCACGCCTCCAATCCCGTGGACTGGTTCCCCTGGGGCGAAGAGGCCTTTGCCCTGGCCAGGGCCGAAGACAGGCCCCTCTTTCTTTCCATCGGCTATTCCACCTGCCACTGGTGCCACGTCATGGAACGGGAGTCCTTCGAGGACGAGGACATCGCGGCCCTGATGCGGGCCACGGTGGTGGCCGTCAAGGTGGACCGCGAGGAACGCCCCGACCTCGACGCCCTGTATATGACCTTTTGCCAAGCGTTGACCGGGCGGGGCGGCTGGCCGCTAAACGTCCTTCTGACCCCGGATGGCCAGCCCTTTTTTGCCGGCACCTATTTCCCCAAGGAATCGGGATTTGGCCGCACGGGCATGCGGGATCTGCTCCAGCGGGTGCACATGGCCTGGAAGGGCAATCGTCAGGCTGTCATCGGCAATGCCGGCCAGATTCTGGATGCCGTCCGGGAACAGCTCGAAGCCCAGAAGGCGGGCGGGGCTGGGGAACCGGGACAGGCCGACCTGGACGCCGCCAGAAAGCAATTGGCCGATCTTTTTGACATGCAAAACGGCGGTTTCGGCGGCGCGCCGAAATTCCCTTCGCCCCACAACCTGCTGTTCCTTTTGCGCGAATACCGGCGCACCGGAGATCCGGATTGCCTGGCCATGACGCGGGCCACCCTCGATGCCATGCGCCGGGGCGGCATCTGGGACCATGTGGGCCTGGGCTTTCACCGCTATGCCACGGATGCCGGCTGGTTCTTGCCGCATTTCGAAAAGATGCTGTACGATCAGGCCCTGCTGGCCATGGCCTACACCGAAGGTTTCCTGGCCACGGGCGAGACGGCGTTTCGCCAGACGGCACTGGATATCCTCGAATACGTGCGCCGCGACCTGACCAGCCCTGACGGGGCGTTTTACAGTGCCGAGGACGCGGACAGCGAAGGCGTGGAGGGCCGGTTTTATGTCTGGACGGCGGCCGAAATCCGCGAACTGCTGCCTACCGACGACGCGGCGCTTTTTCTGGCGGCCTACGGCCTGACCGAAGAAGGCAACTTTCATGACGAGGCCACGGGAGTGGCCACCGGGGCCAATATCCCCTTTCTGGCCAAATCGATTGCGACCGTGGCCGCAAAAACCGGCCTCACGCCTGGGGACCTGGAGGCGCGCCTTGCGCGCTGCCGCCAGATTCTGCTTGCCGCCCGCACCGTCCGGGTGCGCCCCTTGCGCGACGACAAGATCCTCACCGACGTCAACGGCCTGATGATCGCCGCCCTGGCCAAGGCGGCCCGGGCTTTTGACGACGAGGGGCTGGCGGCCCGGGCCCGGAAGGCTGCGGACTGCATCCTGGAAAAACTCGGCCTGCCGGAAGGACGGCTGCTGCACCGGCTCTGCCAGGGCGAGGCGGGCATTGCCGGCATGCTCGACGATTACGCCTTTCTGGCCTGGGGGCTGGCCGAACTGTATCAGACCGTTTTCGAGCCGGCCTATCTGGCCCGGTCCGTTGCCCTGGCCAAGACGATGACGGCTCGGTTCGCCGATCCGGAGGGGGGCTTTTTCCTGACTGCCGACGACGGCGAAACCCTGCTGCTGCGCCAAAAGATCTTTTTCGACGCGGCCATTCCCTCCGGCAACAGCGTGGCCTTTTTCGTCCTGCAGTCGCTCTATCGGCTCACCGGAGACAAGGGATTTCAGGAAAACGCCGTCAGGCTGGGCCGGGCCGTGGCGTCAATGCTGGCCGGGCACGCCTCGGGCTATGCGTTTTTCCTGTGCGGCCTGTCCCAATTGCTGACGCCGGCGGCCGAAGTGACGATCGCCGGCGATCCGGACGCGCCGGAAACCCACGCCCTGGCCCGGGCCATTGCCAGCCGGTGGCTGCCGGAAGTGGTCATGGTGCTGCGTCCGGACGATGCCGAACCGGCCATTGCCGCCATCGCGCCCTATACCCGCTTCCAGCTTCCCGTTAACGGCCAGCCCGCCGCCCATGTCTGCCGGGCCGGCGCCTGCCAGCCGCCAACGGCCGATGCGGCAAAGATGCTCGAACTGTTGGGAGCGGCGGCGAGCGCCGGGACCTGAAGCACGGCGCTCGCCAGGACCGGACAACGCGATGGACGCTATTCCCCGTCGTCGGACTCGGGGTAAAGGGCTTCCATTTCGCTGCGAAAGGCACTGAACCGGCCTTCACGGATGGCCTGTCTGGCCCGTTCCATCATTTGCGAGAAAAACGTCAGGTTGTGCAGCGTATTGAGCCGGTACGACAGAAGTTCCCTGGCGATGTACAGGTGGCGCAGGTAGGCCTTGGAAAACGTCCGGCAGGCGTAGCACGGGCAGTCCGGATCAAGAGGGGAATCGTCCTCGCGGTACTCGGCCCGTTTGATGTTGACCTTGCCCCGGGTGGTGAAAAGCGTCCCGTTTCTGGCGTTTCGCGTGGGCAACACGCAGTCGAACATGTCGATGCCGGCAGCCATGCCGGCCAGCAAATCGCGCGGCGCGCCAACGCCCATGAGGTAGCGCGGCCGGTCGTCGGGGAGCAGGGGGGTGGCGTCGTCCAGTATGTCATACATTTCCGCCCGGCTCTCGCCGACCGAAAGTCCGCCCAATGCGTAGCCGTCAAAGCCGATGTCGATGATTTCGGCCGCGCTTTGCGCCCGCAAGTCCTTGAAAAACCCGCCTTGCACGATGCCGAAGAGAAGTTGCCCCCGCTCCCCGGCGGGATGCGCCTGCCGGCATCGTCTGGCCCAACGGGTGGTCAGGCCCAGGGATTTTTCGGTATAGGCGCGGTCTGCGCCGTAGGGGACGCACTCGTCGAGCGCCATCATGATGTCGGAGCCGAGGTTTCGCTGGATGGAGATGACCTTTTCCGGCGAAAACAGATGGCGCGAGCCGTCAATGTGGGAGGCGAAGGTGACGCCTTCCTCGGCGATCTGGCGCAGTCCCGACAGGCTGAATACCTGGAATCCTCCGGAATCCGTGAGAATCGGTCCGTCCCAGCCCATGAACCGGTGCAGGCCGCCGAGTCTGGCCACCAGCTCGTCGCCGGGACGCAGGTAGAGGTGGTAGGTGTTGCCGAGGATAATTTGTGCCTTGATGTCGAGCAAGTCCGTAGGGCATAGGCTTTTGACCGTGCCCTGGGTGCCCACGGGCATGAAGACGGGGGTATCGATGTCGCCGTGGGCGGTGGCAAGCCGGCCGGTGCGGGCCCGACCGTCCCTGGGACCGAGGATAAACGTTCCGGGTGTGTTCATGTGCCTTGGAATAGGGCGTTTTCAACCATTTTTCAACCAAGCCGGAAAGCTCGCCGGCCGTGGTTAAAGCTCAAGTTTAACTTGAATAGGAAGGAGCCCGACGCCATGCCCAAGCCTGCAAATCTTGAAGCGCTCAAACACCGTCTGGCCGTGGCCCGGGGGGAAAGGCCGGCCGACCTGCTCATCCGCGACGCCCGGGTGCTCAATGTCCTTTCCGGCGAAATCCACACTGCCGACGTGGCGGTGGCTGACGGCGTGTTCGTCAGCTTTGCAGGCAGGGAGGCGGAAGTGGTCATTGACGCCGGGGGACGGTTTCTCAGCCCCGGATTTATTGACGGCCACATCCACATCGAATCGACGCTGCTTTCGCCGCCGGTCTTCGCCCGGGCCGTCGCCCCCCACGGCACCTGCGCCGTGGTGTCCGATCCCCATGAAATCGCCAACGTCCTGGGACTGGCCGGCATCGAGTACATGCTGGCCTGCAGCCAGGACCTGCCTGTCACCTGCTTTTTCATGATGCCCTCATGCGTGCCGGCAACGAACATGGCCACTTCCGGTGCGACGCTCGGGGCCATGGACGTGGCCGCCATGCTGGCCCGGCATCCCGACCGCATCCTGGGGCTGGCCGAGGTCATGAATTTCCCGGGGGTGGTGGCTGGCGAGGAGGGCATGTTGCGAAAAATCCTGGCCGCCAGGGGCCGCGTCATCGACGGGCATGCTCCGGGGCTTGCCGGCAGGGCGCTTGACGCCTATGTCGCGGCCGGCCCCGGTTCGGACCATGAATGCACGGAATTGGACGAAGCCCGCGAGAAGTTGCGCCGGGGGCTGCACATCATGATCCGCCAGGGCAGCACCGAAAAGAATATGGAATCGCTCATCAGCCTTGTAACGCCGGACAATGCCGGCCAGTTTTCCCTGGTCACCGACGACAAGGACCCCATCGATTTAAGCCGGGAAGGGCACATGAACGCCCTGGTCAGGCAGGCCGTCAGTCTTGGCCTGCCGCCTCTTCGGGCCGTGGCCATGGCCTCGCTCAATCCGGCCCGGTATTTCGGCCTGCGACGCCGGGGGGCCGTGGCTCCGGGCTTTCGCGCCGACGCCGTTTTAGTGGACGATCTCGAATCCTTCGCCATATCGGAAGTCATCCTGGCCGGCCGCCGGCTTTCGGATTGGGATTTTGCCGATCGTTCCTGCCTGACGCCGCCCCGGGCCATGCGCGTCGGAGGCGAATTGACCGAGGCGCGTCTGGCTGTGCGGGCGACGTCCTCGCAGCTTCGGGTCATCGGCGTCGTACCGGGCCAGATCATCACGGAACCCCTGGTTTTGGAACCAACAGTACGGGAAGGGCTGGCCGTGGCCGATCCGGCGCGCGATCTGGCCAAGCTGGCGGTTATCGAGCGGCACAAGGCCACCGGCAATATCGGCCTCGGATTCGTGCAGGGGCTTGGGCTCAAGGCTGGCGCCATTGCCGGCACGGTGGCCCACGATGCCCATAACATCATTATCGCGGGAACAAACGATGCGGATATGGTGCTGGCTGCCCGGACGCTGATGGTTTCGGGCGGCGGGTTTGCGGTGGTCCGGGAAGGCAAGGTCCTGGCCCAGGTGCGTTTGGCCGTGGCAGGCCTTATGAGCGATGCGCCCCTTGAAGTGGTCACGGCCGGGCTTGAGGCGCTTGGTGCGGCATATCGAGACATTGCCGGGTTGCCTGCCCAGGCAGAGGCGCATCCCTTCATGGCCATGTCGTTTTTGTCTTTGGAAGTCATCCCGAGCCTGAAGCTTACAGACCAGGGGCTGATCGACGTGGAAGCGTTTTCCCCGGCGCAGTTGTTTCTATAGCCCGTCACGCGGGCATCCGTCCCTATGGCCCGATGCGTAACGCCAGGCCATAGGGACGATCTGGATCTGGTCCGGGGCATGGCATACGGACTGATGGTTTTGGCATCTCGGAAGAAGCAAACAGGTATTACGAATAAGGCGACAGGTCGGTCGTCATTCGTACATTGTTAAGTGTACGGAACAATCTTGCGGTGATAGCCATGCGGTCGAATTGAGGATAGCCTGTTTTTCACCCTCTGCTTGCGCGGTTTTTAGTTGTCTCATAATGTAAATTATGTTAACTTTTGCAGGACAAGCACTCCCCCCATGAAAATCCAGTATGGCACTCTTGCCAGACATAAGTCTTCAGGCTGCCAACCGGGCACGCCCCGTCAAATTGGGCTGTGCGATCGACGGCATACTTCGTTGCCACGGCTTGTTTTGAATGACTAGGACGACAACGCGGCAAAACGCCATGATGCGAAGTTCGTTGATCAACATGACGAAGCACTGGGCCGAAACGACGAAATTGGATCGCCTGGACGGATGGCTGGCATGCCGGGCCTGCCGCCAAGCGGGATTTGCCGGACGGCCTGGGGATCAAGGGCGCGTAACCGTTCTTTGCTCCGGCTGCACATCGCCGGCATCGCCCTTCTCAGCCTCCCACACCCCAGGCCCGGGACGTCCACCCCTCGTTGTTTCTCTGGGATGGTCAGACGCCGCCGGTATCAGGGAACGAGACGAAGCTTCCGGATAAAAAGAGCCATGGGCCGGATATCGCTTGGGGCAAAGGTGGTTTTGCCCTGGTTCCAATCGCTGTAGCCGATGGTCACGGTATTGCGGCCCTTGCGGCCGGCAAGGGGGATGCGCAGGCTTTCCCGGGCGTCGGCAGGCAAATCAGGAAGGACTTTGACGATCTCGCCATTGACCATGACTGTGACGTCCTGGCCGGGGATGACGTTGGCGAAGTCGAATTCCAGCCAGACGTTGGCCGCTTCGGGCAGGTCAAAGACCAACTGGCTCTGCGGTCCAAGTCCCCATCGCCAGATATTCGCCTCGTTGTGTTCAATCTTGCCCAGATTGACGGGTTCCACCGAGGCAACTGCCGGTGAGTCGAACACGCCGGTGGGAATGATCTCAAGGTCGAAGCCCTGGAAGGCGGCGGTTTCGAGATTGCCGCCAGGGTATAGGGCCGTCAGCGGCGCGCAGACTGTCTGTAAACGAAAGGCCATGGATTTGTAGGGAGCCTCCCGTTTGATTGTGACGGTCCGGGATTCCATGGGGTCAGGGCCGGTTGAGACAAAAATCGGCTGCGGCGGTCCGTCGTCGAAAACGACGGAGGCAACCATGGTATTGTCCTGCCCTTTGTTCTTATATTCCAAAATAAATTGAAGGAGTTGCGGGATGTCGCCGGCAGCGTTCCGGAAGCGGTATTCGAGCGTGGCCGGCAGATTGTTCTGCGTGGCCACAGCCTCGCCGCCCCAGTACGGCGTCACCGTCATGTTCGAAAAGGCGGCCACCTGACGGTAGAAGGCCGGAAGCTCCATGCGACGACGCAGGGCGTACGGCACAGCGCCAATAATGGGGGTCGGCTCGCGGCGAATGGGCAGCGTGTACAGGGTGGCGTTTAATACCGGTTCCACCGCGGCAACAGGTCCCACAGCCTCAAGAAAAGCCTCCTCTGTTTTTCCCAGATGGCCCCAGGTCTTGTAGGGAGCGAAAACGCGCAGGGCAAAGTCGCCGCTGTCAGCTTTCAACTGCTGGTTTTTGAAAGGATTTTTCGCAACAAACTGATCCAGATACCAGGACACGGCGTTGACGGTCCCAGGGTCGGTGGCGGCGACCACCTCGCCAGGACGCAGACGCTGGGCCAGCTCCCGGGCCATCGGCTTGTAGTCCGTAATAAATACGGGATGATGGTAGCTTGTCTCGTCGTAGTACGCATCCTGATGGAAAGCCGCGATCATGCCGGCCGGAACGACAGCCAGAACCAGGGCGACGGGAATGGCCAGCCAGGGACGCGGCAGCCAGCGCGTGGCCTGCCCGGCCAGCAAGGCGGCCGGAACGGTCAGATAAAGGAAATGGCGCGGCGAAAAATACGCGGTTTTACGCATGAAAAACAGAATCAGCGCCGGAACGACGGCCAACAGCAGGCAGGCCGCCAATTCCCTCGGGACCCGCCGGGCCATGGCCACAGCGCCGGCAATCAGGAGCCCGCCCATGGCCAGACGCATGGACAAGTCCTCGTGGCTCCAGAGCACCTGGGCCGCATACTCCAGAATGAGACGGCCGATATCCGTATAGGAAGCCTTGAAGGCAAAGATGGAAAGTGTGGTCTGGCTCGGCAGGAAAAACAGAAAAAGCACCGGGAAGGCAATGACCGCCGTACCCAGGGCGAAAACAAACAGTTGGCGTGTGGACACCCCCTCCCCGCTTCGCCGCCAATTGAGGACGAGGGCAAGCGCCTCGGCGAGCACGATCGGAAACGTGAAATAATGGAGCAGGAAAAGCGGGGCATTGACGGCAACCAAGGCACACAGGTGGCTGTTGCGGCGATGGCGCAGGAAGGACAGCAGATAATACAGGGAGAAAATAGTCAGCACGGTCATGACGGCATACGGCCGGACCTGTCGCACATGCCAGACCTGCATGGCGCTGCCGGCCAGGAAGGCGGCGGCCACCAACCCTGTCGAGCGGTCATACAGCCGGGAAAAGACGCGCCAGCAGGCATAAATCGCCAGCAGCCCGCAGGCTGCCGAGGGAAAACGCAGGGCGTAGTCGGAAACCCCGGCCCACTCCATGCCTTTGACCAGGACATGGTACAAGGGCGGATGCATTTCGCAATGGCGCGAGAAATCAAGGATATACTCAAGAGGAAAGTGCGCCGTCAGCGGGACGAGGATCTCGTCCCACCACATGGTGGGCACTTCCAGATGGTACAGCCGCAAACAGGCGGCCACGGCCAAAATGCCGGCCAGGGCCGCGCGCCAGGGCCAACCGGGCCCGCCTTGCCGGCGGGTCTCGGGCCTTGGGGAGTTGGGGGGGGGAGACTTTGGATGCAAAGAAGAGCCCACGGCGGTTTTACGTCCGGCGGTGTAGTCTACGGCGTGACGCAGAGGTTCTCGTTATGGCCTGTCGCAACGCCAGGGAGGCAATTCGGGGCGGCTGCGTCAGGAACACCTTGGGATTGGAGCTTCCGGGCAAAAAACAGCCGCAAACAAGGTTGCTGCGGTTTTTTTTGCGACCTGGAGCAAAACCGGCCCGTTTCGGCAGGAACGCGGCTTCCGGGCGTGGCAGCGCTTGCCAGCCCGAGGCATCGACGCGGTTTAGGCGCGGCCGTCTTCCACGCGTTCGGCCGTCTTGACCTGGTCCATGGTCTGAGTGCGCGAGGCTTCCAGGCGTTTGACATAGGCGTCGCGACATTCGTAGCTGCAAAAGACGTAGACCTTGTTGCCGTCGCGCACCCGGATGTCGGCATCGGCCGGAACAAAGGTGCCGCACACAGGGTCTTTGACCATATCCCCGGTAGCGGCCATGCGCTTTTTGGTTTCGGCCTCCTGGTCCTTTTTGCGGCCCCGGTCGCCCAAAAAAAGCTTATACAAAACAAACGCGGCCACGATCAGAATGAGCCAACGGTACATAACGCTCCTCGTCAGACCCGGTGCGGCCTGCTCACTTCCCGACTCTTAAAGTATTCCCCGAAAGTTTGAAAGAAATTTTCGCCAGGGCCTGTCCGACGTCGCCCCCCTCCCCGTCTGCCAGACAAAGATCCGGGGCGATGTCCGCCAGGGGAACCAGGACGAAGGCCCGTTCCCGCAGCCGGGGGTGGGGCACGACCAGATCCGGTTCGTCAAGCCGCTGCCGCCCGTAGACCAGAATATCCAGATCCAGGGTGCGGGGGCCGTACCGCCGTTCGCCCCGGCGCCGCCCCAGGGCCGTCTCGATGGCCTGGAGGGCTTCCAGCAACTGCCGCGGCGTCCAGGAGGGGCCAAGGGACAACGCCAGGACCTGGTTCAGAAAAAAGGGCTGGTCCGCATCGCCCCAGGGTTCGGTTTCATACCGGGGACTTTGGGCCGCCACAACAAGGTCCGGGAGCGCTGCCAAGCGCTCCCGGGCCGCGTCGAGCGTGGCCTGCCGGTCGCCCAGATTGGAGCCAAGGCCGATGTAGGCGATTACAATTTGGCGATGCGTGACAAAGCCTCCTCCATCCGGGCCACGGGCACGGTCATGGCAATGCGGAAATAGCCCTCGCCCGGCGCGCCGAAGCCGTTGCCCGGCGTGACCACGACGCCCGTTTCCTGGAGCACCCGGGTGACGAAAGCGGCCGAGGTCTGGCCGGCCGGCACCTTGCACCACAGATAAAACGAGGCCTTGGGCGTGCGGCAGGCGATGCCCATCTTGCCAAGGGCCGCCATGGCCACATCCCGGCGCTCCTTGTAGATGGCCCGGAACGTTTCGGCGTACGGCTCGCCCTTGGCCAGGGCGGCGATGCCGGCTTCCTGCACGGCCTGGAAGATGCCGGAGTCCACGTTTTCCTTGATCTTGCCCAGTCCTTTGACCAACTGTTCGTTGCCGACGGCCATGCCGATGCGCCAGCCCGTCATGTTGTAGGTCTTGGACAGGGAGTGGAACTCGATGGCCACGTCTTTGGCCCCTTCGATCTCCAGGATCGACAGCGGCTTGTCCGCCGGATCGTAGTACATTTCCGTGTAGGCGGCGTCGGAAACCACGATGGTGTCGGTGGCCCGGGCCTTGGCCACGAGCTTCTCGTAAAACGAGCGCGGGGCCGTGGCAGCGGTCGGGTTGTTGGGGTAATTGACGAAAATCATCTTGGCCCGGGCCCATTCGGCGTCGGTCACGGCATCGAGGTCGGGCAGGAAATCGTTGGCGTCAAGCAACGGCAGCGTCTTGACCTCGCCGCCGCAAAAGCCGGTGGCCACGGGATAGACCGGGTAGTTGGGCGGGCACACCAGCACCAGATCGCCGGGGTTGACAAAGGCCAGCGGGAAATGGGCGATGCCTTCCTTGGAACCGATCAGGCTGACCACCTCGCGGGCCGGATCGAGGGCCACGCCGAAACGGGCCTTGTACCAGTCGGCCACGGCCGTGCGGAAGGCCAGCAAACCCACATAATCCGGGTACTGATGGTTTTCAGGCTTTTTGGCCGCAGCGCACAGGGCGTCGACAATGAACTCCGGGGTGGGCAGATCCGGATCGCCAATGCCCAGGGAGATGATATCCACGCCCCGGGCCCTGACTTCGGCTTTGACCCGGTCGATTTCGGCAAACAGATACGGAGGAAGGGCGGCCACGCGGTCGGCCATGGAAAATTCGATCATGACGGCTCCTTTGGGCGTGTGTCTCCGCCACGCGGCGGCAGGCCGGCCACAGTAAAGAACTGTAAAAGCCCGTGTCAAGCCGCTTTGGCGACGGGGGAAGCCGTTTACGCCCAGGCGAAATCATGGCAGGTTGCCGCAAGACATCGTTATGACCACCGAAACGCCGTTACCCCCGCCCCGTCCCGCCCATCCCTGGGTGGACCGCTACATCGAGCACCTCATCGTGGCCAAAGGGCTTTCCGAGCATTCCATTGCGGCGTATTCCACCGATATCACGGATTTTTTACTTTTCTTAAACACCCATGGCGGGCAGTTGGAAGGCGTCACCGACGGCACCTTGTTTCTGTATCTCATGCACCTGCGTGCGCGTGGCCTGGCCAGTCGTTCCCTGGCCCGCCATCTGTCGGCCCTGCGCGGATTTTTCGCCTTTGCGGCCGAGGAAAACTGGCTGTCCGAATCCCCGGCCGCCCTGATCGAAAATCCCAAACTGCCCCGGCTGCTCCCGGACGTCCTCTCACGGGAGGATGTGGCCCGCCTTTTGGCCGCGCCGGATACGGCCACGCCGCTTGGCTACCGCGACCGGACCATGCTGGAACTGCTCTACGCCGCCGGCCTGCGGGTATCGGAACTGGTCGGGCTGACCCTTGGCGACTACGACGCCCAGGCCGGGCTGGTCCGGGTGTTCGGCAAGGGCGCCAAGGAGCGCCTTGCCCCCGTCCATGCCCTGGCCCGGGAGTTTCTTTCCACCTACATCACGTCCGTTCGCGGGGCGTTTGGTCCCAAAGAGCAGTACATCTTCCTCAACCGCTCCGGCCGGGGCCTCACCCGCCAAGCCATCTGGAAAGGCATCAAGCGCCATGCCCTGGCCGCCGGCGTGCCGGTCCGCATTTCCCCCCACAGCCTGCGCCACTCCTTTGCCACCCATCTGCTCGAAGGCGGGGCCGATCTGCGCACCGTGCAGATCCTGCTTGGCCACGCCGACATCAGCGCCACGGAAATCTATACCCATGTCCAGGCGAGCCGCCTGCTCGCCGTGCACCGCGCCCATCATCCCCGGTCCCAGGGCCGGCCAAAAAGCTAAAGCGACACGTTATCTATGAGTTTCCCGTCCAAACCAGCGCTCATGTCCGCCCCGGTCATCATCACCGGCCACGCCAACGCCGATTTTGACTGCCTGGCCGCCATCATCGCCGCCGGCAAACTCTACCCCGGGGCGACGCTCATTTTTCCGGGCAGCCAGGAAAAAAACATCCGGCACTTTTTCATCCAAAGCGCCACCTACCTCTTCAATTTCAAAAATTTCAAGGAAATCGACCCGGAAAGCGTGACCACCCTGGTCCTCGTCGACACCCGGCAGCGCTCCCGGGTGCCCCATATCGAGGCGGTTTTCGCCAATCCCGACCTCATCATCCATTGCTACGACCATCACCCGGACACCGACGAGGACGTGCCGGCAGCCAGATCCGTGGTCAAACCCTGGGGGTCGACCACCGCCATCCTCATGGAAGACATCATGGCCCGGGGCCTGCCCCTGACCGTGGACGAGGCCACCATCCTCGGCCTTGGCATCTATGAGGACACGGGCTCGTTCACCTTTGCCTCGACCACCGAGCACGACTTGGCCGCTGCGGCCTGGCTGCGGGCCCGGGGCATGGACGTCGGGGTCATCACCGACCTGATGACCCGGGAACTGTCCTCGGAGCAGATCACCATCATGAGCCAACTCATCGAGTCGGCCCAGACCCACGACATCAACGGCGTGGAGGTGGTCATCGCCGAGGCGACCTCCGACCAGTACGTGGGCGACTTCGCCCTGCTCGTCCACAAGTTCCTGGACATGGAAAACCTGCGGGTGCTGTTCGCCATCGGGCTCATGAACGACCGGGTGCATCTGGTCGCCCGCTCCAGGACCCCGGATGTGGACGTGGGCAAGATCTGCGCCTCCCTTGGCGGCGGCGGCCATCCCTACGCAGCCTCGGCCTCGATCAAAAACCGCACCCTGCCCCAGGTACGCGAAGAACTGTTCGGGCTGCTCTATTCCCAGGTCAATCCGCAGATCCTGGTGCGCCAGCTCATGAGCAAGCCGGCCGTTTTTATCGACGACGCGGCCACCATGCGCCGGGCCGAGGAGATCATGACCCGCTACGGCCTCAAAGCCCTGCCTGTGGTGGCCAAGGGTGGGCGGCGCTGCGTCGGGGTCATCGAGCACGACATCATGGACAAGGCCATCAACCATGGCCTTGGCGACGTGCCGGTGGCCGAATACATGATCCGCGATCCGGCCGTGGTCACGCCCGACACCGATCTTTATCCGGTCATGGAGATCATTCTCGGCCGGCGTCAGCGGCTGGCGCCGGTGGTGGAGGACGGCCGGCTGACCGGCGTAGTCACCCGCACGGATCTGGTCAACACCCTGGTCAAGGAGCCGGCGCGCATTCCGGAATCGCTTCTGCCCGAGCGCAAACGGGAACGCAACATTGCCGGCGTCCTGCGCGAACGGCTGCCCAGGGAATTTTTGGAGCTGCTCAAAAAGGCCGGCACGCTCGGCCACGAAATGGGCCATGCCGTCTATGTCGTTGGCGGATTCGTGCGGGATCTGCTGCTCAAGCATCCCAACTATGACGTGGACCTCGTGGTCGAGGGCGACGGCATTGCCTTCGCGGCCGCCATGGCCCGGGAGTACGGCGGGCGCTACAAAGCCCATCCGAAGTTCAAGACGGCCGTGATCATCCTGCCGGACGGCCAGCGGGTGGATGTGGCCACCGCCCGGCTCGAATACTACGAATACCCGGCCGCCCTGCCCACGGTGGAGCTTTCCTCCATCAAGATGGATCTGTACCGCCGGGATTTCACGGTCAACGCCCTGGCCGTGCATCTGGCTCCCGAGCGTTTTGGCGAACTGGTGGATTTTTTCGGCGCCCAGCGCGACATCAAGGAGCGGGTGTTGCGGGTGCTGCATTCCCTCAGTTTCGTCGAAGACCCCACCCGCATCGTCCGGGCCATCCGGTTCAGCGAGCGCTTCGGCTTCCGCATCGGCGGCCAGACCGACCGGCTGATCAAAAACGCCGTGCGCCACAACTTCTTCCACAAGCTCTCGGGGTCGCGGGTCTTCCACGAGTTGCGGCTGATCCTTCAGGAACAAAATCCCCTGGCCTGCCTGCGCCGCATGCAGAGCTACAAGCTGTTGGCGGCGGTACACCCCCTGCTCTCCCTGACGCCGACCAAGGAAGCAGTGCTTTTGGAAGTCGAAAACGTCATCAACTGGTACCGTCTGCTCTACATCGAGCCCCAGCCCCGGATATGGCTGGTCTATTTCCTGGCCCTCTGTACCGGGCTCGACCCGGAACAGTTCAACATCATCGCCCGCAGGCTCGGGTTTTCCAAGCGGGCGGCTGCCGACATCGCCGAATTGCGCCAGCAGATACGGGAAACAGCCCAAGGGCTGTTCAACTGGGAATACCACAAGGGGCCGCTTTCCGAATTGTACTTCCTGCTCGAACCGCTGCCTGTCGAAGGCGCGCTCTACCTCATGGCCCGCAATCCCCGGGAGCCGTTGCAGAAGTATGTCTCCCAGCACCTGACCACCCTGCGCGACAAACGGGTGGAGGTGACGGGCAATGACCTTAAAAAACTCGGCATCGAGCCCGGCCCGCAATATGCCGCCATCCTGCGCCAGGTGCAGGCTGCGGCGGTCGACGGCCATGCCGTCTGCCGGGCCGAACAAATGGAGCTGGCCCGCCGCCTGGCCGCCGGAGACCCCGTCGAGGCGATTTTGTCGCGTATCCCGGGCGGCGAACGTTGTGCCCTGCCGGAAGAAGCATCCGGGAAACCAGAGGATTAGGCTGTTTTGCCTGCCCGCTCCATACGTCAAGCAGTACTTTATGTTTATGACATGGTATCCGTTTCCAATTCCCGGCTGCCGGCGGACGGGTTTCCCGGCGCCCAAACGGAAGAAGCCGCATGGCCATGGGCCGGGATACACGCAGACCGGGCCGGCTTTTCTTCTTGCGGTACTGCCCTAGGCCGAGACCGCCGGCTGCCTCGACATTTGCCGCGCTTGGGCGTAAAAAAGACGGCCTCTTGCTGCATCCCCAATAATGCCGTTTCCGAAGGATATCCCCATGCCCTGCCCCAATTTCACCGTTAACGGTCCGGCGGATTTCGGCCCGCTTCGGACCCTGCTCGCGGGTCGCGAGGAAGCCGCCGGCGACGCGGCCGAAAAGGTCGCCCGCATCCTGGCCGATGTCGCCAAACGCGGCGACGCAGCCCTGGTGGAATTCACCAAGCGCTTCGACTGCGACGCCTTTGATGGTTCCTGCCTGCGCGTCTCGTCTGCCGACATCGCCGCCGGCCGCGCCGCCGTGCCGGCCGAGGATCTGGCCATCATCGAGGAAGCCGCCGCCAACATCCGCGCCTTCCACGAGGGCCAGAAGGAACGTTCCTGGTGGGTCCCCTCCCCTGACGGCACCATGCTCGGCCAGATCGTCACCCCGGTGGACGCGGCCGGCTGCTATGTTCCTGGCGGGCGCGGCGGCGAAACGCCCCTTATTTCCAGCCTGCTCATGAACGCCATCCCGGCCCAGGTGGCCGGCGTGCCGCGCATCGTGACGGTTTCCCCGCCCCGGGCCGACGGGTCGCTCAACCCGTATATCCTGGCCGCCGCCTCCGTGCTCGGCCTGACCGAAATCTACCGGGTCGGCAGCGCCTGGGCCATCGCCGCCCTGGGCCACGGCACGGCCACCATCCCGGCCGTGGATGTGGTGGTCGGCCCCGGCAACATCTATGTGACCACGGCCAAGCGACTGCTCATCGGCGCCATCGGCATCGACATGATCGCCGGCCCAAGCGAAATCGCCATCCTGGCCGACAAGACGGCCAATCCGGAATGGCTGGCTGCCGACATGCTTTCCCAGGCCGAACACGATCCCATGGCTGCGGCCGTGTGCGTGTCCGACGACCCGGCCCTGCTTGAAGGGGTGTGCGCGGCGCTCAACGACCAGTTGGCCGACCTGCCCCGAAACGACATCGCCGCCAATTCCCTGCGCCGCTTCGGGGCGCTTGTGGCCGTGCCGGACATGACGGTCGGCATGGAGCTTGTCAACGCCATTGCCCCGGAACACTTTGAACTGTGCGTGGCCGATCCCTGGGCCCTCGTCGGCAAGGTGCGCCACGCCGGAGCGGTGTTCCTGGGACATCACTGCCCCGAACCGGTGGGGGACTATTTCGCCGGCCCCAACCACGTCCTGCCGACCATGGGCACGGCCCGGTTCTCGTCGGCCCTGTCCGTTTCCACTTTCACCAAGAAAACGAGCCTGATTGCCGCCGCTCCGGGCTATGTGGCCGCCCATGGGGCCAAGATCGCCCGGCTGGCCAGACTGGAAAATCTCGAAGCCCACGCCCGCAGCGTGGAATGCCGTTTGAAAAAGTAAACGAGGACCGATCCATGCATGCCGTGACCGAAACCGACATCAAGGCCTATCCCCTGCGTTCCCGGGGCAAGGTCCGCGACATCTACGAACTTTCCCCGGAAAGCCTGCTGATCGTCACCACCGACCGCATTTCGGCCTACGACGTCGTCATGCCGGACCCCATCCCGCTCAAGGGCGTGATTTTAAACCAGATCACCCTGTTTTGGATGGAGATGTTCAAGGACCTTGTCCCCAACCATCTGCTCGCCACGGATACAGCCGACTTTCCGGCGGACCTTGCCCCGTATGCCGCAGCTTTGGCCGGCCGGGCCGTGGTGGCCAAAAAAGCCAGGCCGCTGCCCATCGAATGCATTGTGCGCGGATTCATCACCGGCTCGGGTCTCAAGGATTATCAGGCCACCGGCAAGATCAGCGGCCATGCCCTGCCGGCCGGCCTCGTCGAGTCCCAGATATTGCCCGAACCCATCTTCACGCCATCGACCAAGGCCGACCTGGGGGCCCACGACGAGAACATCACCACGGCTGCGGCCCGGGACATGCTCGGCGCGGAACTGTTCGCCAAGGTCGAGGCGACAAGTCTGGCTATGTACGCCAAGGCCCGGGACTACGCCCGGGAGCGCGGCATCATCATCGCCGACACCAAATTCGAGTTCGGGCTGACCGACGACGGCCTCATCCTCATCGACGAGGTGCTGACGCCGGACTCCTCGCGGTTCTGGCCGGCTGCAGGCTACGCTGCCGGCAAATCCCAGCCGAGCTATGACAAGCAGTACCTGCGCGACTGGCTTGCCGGCATCGGTTTTAACAAACAGCCCCCCGCGCCCCATCTGCCCGAAGAGGTGGTGACGAGGACCCAGGAGAAATACCTGACGGCCTACGAGGTGCTGACCGGGAAAAAATTGCTCTAGCCTGCATTTTTTTCTTGCCAAGGCACCGGGATGTGGATACATATCAGTGCTTCGCGGAGAGGTGTCCGAGCGGCCGAAGGAGTACGATTGGAAATCGTATGTACCTTAACGGGTACCGAGGGTTCAAATCCCTCCCTCTCCGCCAGATTTTTTGGGGAAGCCGGGCGGCGGTTGCGCCGCCAACCCCGTCAGGTCCGAAAGGAAGCAGCGGTAACGGTTGCAGCCGGGTGTCCGGCTTCCCTTGAAAGCGCGGGCTGACCCGCGCTTTTTTTCTATTGTTCCATCCGCCACGCGCTTGCTTGCGCTACCCGGCCTTTCCTCCAAGGAACGCCGGCTCTTCTTTTGCCCACCCTGGCCGTCACCGACAATGCGCCCGCTGGCAAGCCCCGTTCTGCCAGTTCCCTTACGCGCGTGGCGTTTCTCCCTGCTGTTGCTGGTCGGTTCTGGATTGTCCGGCTGCGAACGCGCCTGCAGCCAATGTGCCGGCATGCATCCGGATGTCAACAGGCCAGCCTTCCGTCCGGGCCGCAAACCCGGCCGCGTCGCCGGCAAACAACGCCCGGACCGCCTCTTCGTACCCCGGCAGATTGCCGGCCATGGCGGTCATGAACCGGTAGGCCGATTCCGAAGCCAGTCTGCCGCGATCTTTGGCGGATTGATCGCGCAAAGCCGATTCGACCAGTCTTCGCAAAGCCACCGATGCCCCGCCGGGTTGCCGGGACAACCACTGCCAGTGGCGCGGCAGCAGGGTCACCTCCCGGGCCACAACACCAAGTTTCGGCCGCCCCGGGCCACGCGCCTCCACGGTTGCCGGCGGAATGGCCGCGATGACGGCAGACGGCGTCCCCCGAAGATCCACCTCGATGGGTTCGCTTGAGGTCGCATCAAAAAAGAGAAGGGAATCCGCCTCTCCGGCATCTGCTGCCGCTTTGGCGGCCAGCGCGACGTCTTCCAGGTTTCCCGAAGCCACTAAACGCTCGCCGGCAAAAACAACACTGTATGTTTCACGGGTCCATTCCACGGAACCACCTCCTTGCTGCGATGGTTTTACCCGGATAAAAGTATGGCGTCAATATCACCCGGGTAAAACAAACCGCCCGGACAAAATAACCGATTACGGCATGGTAGCTGGCGGCGAAACCGCTTCTCCCCGAGGAAACGACAGGACCAGGGTGCCGGCCAGACAACATGCGCCGGCCACGGCGATGGCTGTGGGCGCGCCAAGCAGACTGGCCGCCACGCCGGCAAACAGCGAGCCAAAGGGAGCCATGCCGACCAGGGTGATGGCGTAAAGGGCCATGATGCGGCCCCGCATGGCGTCCGGGCTTCCCAGTTGCAGCAGGGTGTTGGCGGCAGCGAAAAAAAGGATCAGGAAAAATCCGAGCAGCGGCGCAAGCAGCATGGAGAGCCAGAAGACCCGGGAAAACCCAAAGACGACCAGGGTTGCGCCAAAACCGATCCCGGCTCCGAGCCGCCAGCGTTCAAGCCCCCTGCTTTCGCGCCGCAAGGCCAAAAGCAGGGCCGCCCCCACGCTGCCGCTGCCGGTGGCGGCCATGATAAATCCCAGCGCCCTGGCCCCCTGGCCAAGCACCGTATCCACAATGACCGGCATGAGGACCATGTAGGACGCGCCAAAAAGGCTCGTGATGCAAAGTCCGGCCAGGATGGCCCGGATAGGCCGGTCCCGCCAGGCGTAGGCCAGCCCTTCGCCCACATGGGCCAGCATCCGGGGACGATCGGATGGTTTGGCGGCCGGAGGCAGGCGCATGCCCAGCAGGCTGGCGATGACGGCCAGATAACTCAGGCCGTTCCCCAGAAAACACCAGCCCTCGCCGATGATGGCGACAAGAACGCCGGCCAGGGCCGGGCCGAGCACCCGGGCGGTGTTGAACATGGAGGAATTGAGGGCGATGGCGTTGTGCAGGTCGTCTTTGCCGACCATTTCCACCACAAAAGCCTGCCTGGTGGGCATATCCACGGCATTTACAACGCCAAGAAGCATGGCCAGGACGCCGATCAGCCAGACGTTGGCCACATCGGCCAAGGCTATGGCGGCCAGCCCCAGGGCCTGGAGCATGGCGGCGGCCTGGGTGATCACCAAAATCGTGCGTTTGTTTCCGCGGTCAGCCAGATAGCCCCCCCAAAGCCCCAGCGCGAAGACCGGCAGATGGCTGACAAAGCCGATCATGCCCAGGGCGAGGCTCGATCCGGTCAGGCGGTAGACCAGCCAGGACACGGCCACGGACTGCATCCAGGTGCCGACAAGGGAGACGAACTGACCGGCAAAAAAAAGCCTGAAATTGCGGTGGCGAAAGGAACGAAGCAGCAGGCCCGGTGCAGAAGAAGGCAGCGGTTTGCCCCGATTCTCCCGGGCTGTATGCGGGCTATGCGGCATAACGGATTTTTCCAGGCGGGCACGTTGGCAATGCCTGCGCAGGTTCGCTCCGGAAAGCACCATCGTCGTCCGCAGCATGGCAGGCGGGAATCGCTGGGTCGCCGGTGCGGATGCGTCGATTTCTCCGAAAGGCCGTCTGTCAACGCGGCTGGGAGGTTGTGGAACTGTCCGAGGAGACCGTAAAAAGTTGCTTCAGGAGCTTCATGCTGGCGGTGACGGTTGCCACGTCATCCGCAGCCAGGGTGGTCAGTTTGGCGACGAAAGAGGCTTTGACCGCCTCGCGCGCCGCCGACAGGATATCCAGGCCTGCGGCGGTCAGGCCAAGGCGCACCCGGCGTCGGTCAACGGCATCCGGAGTCCGTTCGATATAGCCGCGAAAGGTCAGGGTATCGACCAGTTTGGACATGGAAGGCAGGGATACGCCAATGTACTCGGCCAGATCGGTGAGGTTGGAACCGGGGCTGTGCCTCAGGAAGGCCAGACTGCGCAGTTCCGGCACGCGCAGGTCCGGAGCGCTTTGGCTGCGCATGGTGCGCCGCAGGTCCTGCATGACCAGGGGCATAACATCAAGGATCTCACGGGCGCAGGAGTCTAGCGTGTCGGCCATGGCGTCACCCTTCTAATTAATTAGTTTTTGCAACTGTAAAGCCGGTGGGGCAGAGCGTCAAGGGCGGCCGGCAGTTATTGCAACACGTCCGGTTCCATAGTTGTTGCCGGCTCAAGGTCGAGAACCCGGCAGACCGTGGCGGCCAGACGCGTCTGGGGCACGCCTGCCCCCGTGGCCAGAGGGAGGTTGGAAAACAGCACGCCCGGCACATAGGACGCGTCCACACAGTGATCCCCCGACCATTTCTGGCGGTTATCGGAAAAAATGTCCGGAGCGACGCCGCCAATGGCCGACGTCCAGGCCACCCGATAAGGCGGCCGGTAGCCCACCACCAGATCCGGGGCTTCGCCGGACAGGGGGCCGTCGTAGAGATCGGCCTTGCGGTGTACGGCAGCCACCGGGGACGCATCGCCATCGGCCAGGGCCAACAGCCTTTTGGCAATGTCTTCGGCCAGTTCGTTGGCGGCTTCGCCGGCAGCGACGATGCCGTTGCCTTCACGGCCGGCCACATTGAGATAGATGGACCCGAAGCCCAGGGCGTAGGCCCGGGTGCCCGACCAGTCCACGTGGCGGAAGAGTTCGCCGGCATCGGCCGGATCGTGGGGCTTAAGCTTGAGATAGCCTTCCCGGGCCAGCCAGGCATTGAGGTTGACCGAGCGGGTATAGGAACAAAAGCCGTGGTCCGAACACACGAAAAGCGCCGTATCGTCGCCGGCCGCCTCCAGAGCCTGGCCGACCACGGCGTCCATGCGGACCATGTGGTTTTCAATGACCGGGCCCAGACGTTTGGCCTCGGCCGCATCATAGAGCGGATGCGCCGGATCGTGCAGCCGCCAGAAACAATGCTGGATGCGGTCCGAGGTGTCGAAGACCACGGACAGCAGCCCTTCGCGAAACCGGCCAAGTTCGTGAAGAAACATGGCTTCCCGTTCCCGGGTCACCTCGTCGCAGAAAGCGAGAAAGGCTTCGTCCGACACCACGCCGTCGGTAAGCCCCTTGGTTTCCTCGGGCATGCCCAGGGTGCTGAAAGCCCCGCCCAGCGCATGGGCCATGTCCACGGCGTACGTTGGCGGCGAGGCAATAGGCAGGTATGGGTCCCGGGGATCGATCTGGATGGGGCCGAGGTAGAGTTCTACGGGATCAAGACGGTTGACGAGCAGACGGGTGATGCCGCTGACGCATCTGCCCTCCCCGACTGCAAACGCAAGGGTCAGATAGGGCGACCACCGGCCGGGTTCAAGCCGGCCGGTTTCTCCGGATACGGCATAGACAAGCCCTCCGGCCACCTTGGACAGTTCCATGGACAGGCGCGCGGTTGTTTTCCTGCCCGAAACAACAACCGCGGGGCCTTCCACGGCCACGCTCGTCTTGCCGTCCACGAACCGCAACGGTTCGAAGCGCCCACGGCCGCCGGCCGAAACACCGTCTTCCGCATAGAACACGTAGTTGCCAAGCCGGCCCTTGACGTCCGGCGCGCCAAGTCCCGAGAGGGTCGTGACGCCGGAAAAGGCCGGCGGGTAGGTCACCGGCCAGCGCACGGCCGTGACCGGCAGCCCGGCTTCGGCCGCCACCTCGAAGAACGTCTTGGCCGTATAGGCGGGCTCAGGCCGCCCTCCCTGGCCGGTACGGGTCAGGGACAGGCGCGGCAGGCAGGTGGCCGGGTTGCGCACGATAAAATCGTAAATCCCGTGGCGACCGGGGTTGGCCCCCGTGGCCAGACTGGTCCAGGCGACCGGGCTTTGGGCCGGCTGGGCGGTAAAAAGGTCGGCAAAAACGCCCTTTCCGGCCAGCCGCGAAAGGTTGGGCAGCATTCCCCGGGCCATCATCCGGCGACAAAGGCCCGGGTCCAGGCCGTCAATGCCAAGGACCAGGGCCTTGCGGGCGGTGTTTCGGGTGTGCATCAGGCTGTTTCCAATGTTGTTATGGGTTGGCTGCACCTGCAAGAGCCGCGTATAGCATGAAAAAAGGCCGCTGCACAACGTGCCGCGGCCTGCCGGTATAACGGCGACAAAAAGGCGTCTAGGCCTTGACGAGAAACGCGAAGGCCCGCATGGCGGCCGCCCGGGCTTCGGCCACGGTTTCATCCAACGGTTTGGGCCCCAGACACAGTCCGGCGGCAAAGACTCCCGGCCGGGTGGTGTCCACAGGGGAAAAAACCGGCTGGCCCGGCCTCAGGAAACCGGGTGCATCCGTGTCGCAACCAAAAAACGCGGCCACCTCCGACACCCCTGAGGGCGCAAGCGGCGCGGCCAACACCAGACAGTCCGGCCGCAGGCGGACGGACCGGCCAAGGAGCCTGTCCACCCCCGTCACGGCCAACGACGCGCCCAGACGCTCCACCTTGGGGCGCTCGTCCGGCGCGTAGCGAAAAAACAGCACGCCAAGGCGTCTGGCTTCGGTGTACAGATCCTCGCTTTCGCCATACGCGGTGATGTCGCGATAAAAGACGGCAACCTGGGTTTCGGGACGCTTCTTTTTGAGTTCCACAGCGGCGCACAAGGCCTGCACGCAACACACCCGGGCGCAGCCCGGGAATCCCTCCGGTTCCCGCGCTCCCACGCACTGGATAAATACCACCGATCGGGGCGGCTGCGCCGTTTCCGGATGGGTGCGCCGCCAGTTCTCGAATTCGAGCTGGGTGAAGACCCGGGGATCACGGCCATGCAGGTAGGCATCGGGGCTGGCCTCGACGCCGCCAAGCGCCAGCACGGCCGCGCCGAACGACAGGGCATCCTGGCCATCCGGCGTGGCCGCCGTGGCCCGAAATTGTCCCGCTTCCCCGGCAACGCCGAGCAGACGCGTCGACAGGCGCACGGCAATGCGCGGGTGCTCCAGGGCGGCGGCCGCCAGGGCCTCCATGGCCGGGCGCGTTTCCTGTCCTTTCCAGACTGTCGGATGCATGCGGGGATTGCCCCCCAGACGGTCGGTCGCTTCAAGCAACGTCACCGTCACGCCAAGTCCGGCCAGGGACAGGGCGGCGGTCAGGCCGGCCGCGCCGCCGCCAACGACAAGGGCCGCAGGGGAAGCATTCCCGGCGGCAGGGGCGACGGCTGCGGACATACCGGCCAAAGCGCCAAGCACCGCCAGGGCAGCGGCCGATCCCTGGACCGCAGCCAGGGCGGCCTCGCCCGGTCCGCGCAGGGCGCCGGCCACGAAAATGCCCGGCCGGCTGGTCGCCGCCGGGTCGAAGCAATCCGTGCGGACAAAGCCGTGGCGCGTCGTTTTGATGCCCGCTTCCTGAACCAGAATCCGCCCGGATTCAGGTACGCCCATGCCGACGGCCAACACGGCCATGTCCACGGTTTCCTCATGCTCCCGACCGTGTTCGTCGACAAATCGCAAGGATACGCCGCAACCCTGGGGACCCGGAACAAGGGTGTGGGGACGGGCATAGCGTATGGTCACGCCTTCGGCCTCGGCCCGGGCCAGGGCTTGCTGGGCGCCGGGCACGTGGGTGCGCAGGTCTATGGCAAAGATCGTCCGACGGCAGTCCTTGGCGGCCAGGGCCTGGGCCAGGGCGGCGGCGCAACAAATGCCCGAACAGTACGCCCGGTCCACAGGATGGCGCATTCGCGAGCCGACGCACAGGAGAAAGGCCAGACTTTGGGGCGGCGCTGCGTCGGAGGGACGGGCAAGGCCGCCCGGCGCGGCCAGCATGGCTTCAAAGGCTCCCGACGTCGTCACGTCGGCGATGGTCCCATGCCCGAGGGTATCCAGGCCATCCGGGTCAAAGCAGACGCAGCCGGTGGCCATGACGACAAAGGCGGCGCCGATATGTTCCTGGCCGTCCTGCCCGGTACGCGTCAGGCAAACCTGAAAATTGCCCGGCTCCCCGGCAATGGCCGTGACGCTCGTTTCCAGGGAAACCGTGATGCGCGGCTGGGAGGAAACGGTCCGGATCAGGTCGGACAGGCCGGCATGCGGGGACTCGCCGGTCTGAACCAGGGCCCCCAGGCGGGCAAGGCCCCCGCCCAGGCATTTCCCGGCCTCGACAAGGCGCACCGCGCACCCGGCCGCAGCCAGATCCGCCGCTGCCCGCAGGCCGGCCAGACCGCCGCCGGCCACCAGTATTGGAAACTCCTCCAGACCGCCCATCAAAAGCCTCCGTCCAGTTCGGCCTGGAAATGCCGATGTTGCAGCCGGGCCAGTTCCCGTGCCTTGGCGACCTCTTCGTCCGACCAGGGCGCGACCACCATGGTTTCGGCCACGAGTTGCCAAAGGTATTTGACCTCGTAACGGCATTGGCCGGGAAAAAAACGGGGCAGGCGTTTTTGGAGCTGATCACGGCAATTGGCGCAACCGACCACCACCACGTCCGCCCGGCAGGCGTTGATCTGGGCAATCTTGAAGCGCCCGTGGGCAGCGGACTCTTTTTCGAAAGGCATGGGCCAATTGCCGCCGCCCGCGCCGCAGCAATAGTTGTTGGCCCGGTTGGGGATCATCTCCACCACGTTTTCCGAACCGGCGCAACGGGCCAGTATGGAGCGCGGCTCGTCATAAAAGCCCCGGCCAAAGTGCCGCTCCAGCTCCCGGCCGTGTTTACAGGCATCGTGCCAGACATGGATTTTGCCGGCATTGCGGGAGGGATCAAGGGTGATGCGGCCGGAGTCGATCAGTTCCAGCAGGTACTCGTAAAAGTAGAGGAAATGAATCTGTTGCCCGGGATCTTCCAGGGCGCAGGTTTTCATACCCATACGGCAGCCAAACGAACCGCCGCCGCATTCGGGCATGAGCAGTCGCGACGCGCCAAGGCTTTGCATCAGATCGATCTTGCGTTTGGCCAGCACCCGCGACACGTCCGGATTGCCCGTGAAAAGCCCCCAGTCCTCGGCTTCCCAGTTGCGCGACGGCACGGTCCAGTTCTCCCGGGCGGCGTAAAAAATGCGCCACCACCATTTCATGTCGTCGAAATCGCCGAACACTTCCTTGGAATTGGGGAAAAACAGCAGATCCGCCCCTTTCTTGTCCACGGGGACGTAAAAACCGGGGCATTCCTCCCCAGCCAATTCCCCCCCGATGTCTTCCATGGTGTCCAGATAGTCTTCCAGGGGAATGGCCAGGGTGTTGCCGGTTTCGAGCACCGAGGCGACGCCTTTTTCCAGGGTGCCCGGCACCTTGTCCCGGGGGACCAGCCCTCGCAGCAACCCGAAGACCAGGGTCAGGTCGATGCCCATGGGGCAGGCATGGGCGCAACGGCCGCAACTCGTGCAGACCCAGGGGAAATCCGAGGCAGCCACTTCCTCGACGCGCCCCATGTTGACGAGTCGGACGGCCACGCGCGGATCATAGCCCTCCATGCCAGGCGTGCCGGGGATGGGACAACCGCTGGCGCAAGCGCCGCAGCCGAGGCACGACCGGACGTCGAGGGCCCGGAGCCGGTCCTTGATTTCCGGCGCAGCGGCGGCGAGTTCCAGAGGCTCCATAGACGCATGCCCTCCTTGGCGATGGCAACAGCCGGCAATCTGCCCGCTGTTGCCTGCGCCCGACATCCGAAAGTGCGGCAAGAAAAATTGCGTGCAAATATGAACCATTTCGTGAACGAAACATCCCTGACCCTTCCCAGAGGAACAAGGCGGCACGGGCTTGTAAAAACAAACATAACATACTAAAAAATAAATTAAAATTGCAAAAATTCGAGTACCTTTTCAGTGATAATTGGACGTCCGCGGATTTACGGAACAAAATAGAGGAAATAAAAAACTGACCAGTCAGACAGGGGATCGGCAGGTCCGCCTTTCGACGGGCCGGCACAACAAAACGGCGCAAAGGGATCTTCCCCTTGCGCCGTCGTTCGGTGCTCGGTGTCCGGCAGGACTTACAGCAGCGTCTGCAACAACCCCATGGGGGTGGCCGAAGGCAGGCGCAGCCGCTTTTCCGGCATGGCCTTCTCGGCAATAAGCGTCAGCCATTGCCGGGAGGTGGTGCAACGTTCGAACGTGAGCCAGCCACGGCCATTGGAATCGGTGGCCAACCCATACCCCGAAAGCTCGACCCGGATGGATTCGCGCTCGCCCACAGGCAGCACGTCCATGGCCAGGGTGCGGGCCGAGGTGTCGAGCAGCAGGTCGAGCACCTCGCCGTATTCGCGAAGGAACTGCCGGGCCGAAGACAAAAGCAGCTTGGACAAGGATTTGTCCTTGGCCGAGGCGATGTCGATATTGAGATTAAACGCCATGGGATTACCAGGAAAGCGCCAGGGACACGTCGTCCATGCAGGTTTTGAGTCCCTCCGCACAGGGCGGAATAATGTACTTGCCATCGAAACAGGCCAGACAGTACGGTGGTTCCTGGCCGTTGCACCGCACCGATTCGAGCAAGCCCTCGATGCTGAGATAATGCAACGAATCAAGGCCGATAAAGCGTGCAATTTCGTCCACGCTCTGGTGGGCGGCGATCAGTTCGCCCTTGGACGAGAAGTCGATGCCGTAAAAACACGGATTGCGAATGGGCGGACAGGAGACGCGCATATGGATTTCCCGCGCCCCAAGTTCGCGAAGCCGCTTGACCCGGGTACGGATGGTGGTGCCGCGCACGATGGAATCCTCGACAATGAGAATGCGCTTGCCCTTGATCATGCTCTTGACCGGATTGAGCTTCACCCGGACGCTGAAATCGCGCATGTCCTGGGAGGGCTGGATGAAGGTGCGGCCCACATAGTGGTTGCGCACCATGCTCATCTCAAAGGGCAGCCCCGAAGCCTGGGAATAGCCTATGGCGGCGTAGAAGCCGGAATCGGGAAAGGGCATGACGTAGTCGGCGTCGACCGGAGCCTCGCTGGCCAGAATGCAGCCCATCTGCTTGCGCCGTTCATAGACCACTTCGCCGAAGACTTCCGAGTCGGGCCGGGCAAAATACACCAGTTCAAAGATGCACTGGCGCACGGGCTGGGGATCGCAGATACGGTAGGATTGCAGCCGGCGGTCCTGGATGACGAGCATCTCGCCCGGAGCCACGGACCGGATGGCCTCGGCCTCCATGAGGTCAAAGGCGCAGGTCTCGGAGGCCAGCACATAGGCGTCGCCCATGCGGCCAAGCATCAGCGGCCGGATGCCGTGGGGATCGCGCACGGCGATGATCTTGTCGTTGGCCAGCAGCAGGATGGAATACGCGCCTTTGACCTTGTTGCAGGCCTTGATGACGGCTTCTTCCAGAGAGTGGCCGTTTAAGTACTTGGCAATGAGGTGGACGAACACCTCGGAGTCGATGGTGGTCTGGAAAATGGACCCGGAGGCCTCCAGTTCCTGACGCAGCTCCATGGTGTTGACCAGGTTGCCGTTGTGGGCGATGGCCAGATGGTAGTCGCCAAAGCGCACCAAAAACGGCTGGCAGTTGCGCAAAAGGGACGCCCCGGTGGTGGAATAGCGGATATGCCCCACCGCCACCGTGCCCTTGAGTTCCTTGCCCAGGTGGCGTTCGCTGAACACGTCGGCCACAAGGCCCATGCCCCGTTGCTCACGAATGCGCGCGCCGTCCCAGGTGACGATGCCGGCCGATTCCTGCCCCCGATGCTGGAGGGCGTACAGGCCGAAATAGGTCATCCGCGCGGCCTCGGGATGGCCGTAGATGCCGAACAGTCCGCAATATTCCTTTTTCATGACACGCCGTCCGGGGTTAGTTGCCCCCGTAATACTCCTGCAGGCTTTTGACGGTCAGCCCTCTGCCCCCCATCTCGCGGATGGCCTGGGCCATGGCCTTGGCCCCTGCGGCCGTGGTCGTGTAGGGGATGCCGTAGAGAAGCGCCGTCTGGCGGATAACCATGGAGTCGCGCACCGTGCGCTTGTCCGAAATGAGGTTGATGACGAGGTCGATCTCCCGGTTCTTCATATGGTCGACCACATGCGGCCGTCCCTCGAAGACCTTCATGACCGGCGTGACGGCAATGCCCTTGCCGGCGAGATAGGCCGCCGTGCCCTTGGTGGCCATGATGCGGAAGCCCACCTCGCTGAGGATCTGGGCGGCGGACAGCACATCGTCCTTGGCCCCGTCGGCGACGGAGATGAACACCGTGCCGGAAAGGGGCAGCTTCTGTCCTGCGCCGAGCTGGCTTTTCATGAAGGCCAGCCCCACGGATTCGTCGATGCCCATGACCTCGCCGGTGGAGCGCATTTCCGGTCCGAGCAGCACGTCCACGCCGGGGAAGCGGTTGAACGGAAAGACCGATTCCTTGACGGCGTAATAGCCGGTCTTGCGTTCGACCCAGGGGTTTAAGTCCTTGAGCTTCTGGCCCATGATGACCTTGGTGGCCAGCTTGGCCAGGGGCACGCCCGTGGCCTTGGATACGAAGGGCGAGGTGCGCGAAGCCCGGGGATTGACTTCCAGAATATAGATGTCGCCGTCCTTGACAGCGAACTGGATGTTCATCAGCCCGACGACGCCGAGTTCCTCGGCCAGGGCCACGGTCTGGCGCTCGATCTCGGCGACGAGTTCGGAAGACAGCTCATGGGGCGGCAGCACGCAGGCGGAATCGCCCGAGTGGATGCCGGCCTCCTCGATGTGTTCCATGACGCCGGCCACGTACGTGTCCGTGCCGTCGCTGACGGCGTCCACGTCCACCTCGGTGGCGTTGACCAGGAACTTGTCGATAAGGATCGGGTGCTTGCCCGAGGCAACCACGGCATACTTAAAGTAGTTCTCGAGGTCCTTCCGGTCGTAAACGATTTCCATGGCCCGGCCGCCAAGCACGTAGGACGGACGCACCACCACGGGATAGCCGATGGCGTCGGCAATGGCGGCGGCCTCCTCCACGGTAAAGGCCGTGCCGTTGGCCGGTTGGCGCAGGCCGAGCTTGACAAGCAGGGTCTGGAAGCGTTCGCGGTTTTCGGCCCGGTCAATGCTGTCGGGCGAGGTGCCAAGGATGCGCACCCCGGCCTTGAGCAGCGGCACAGCCAGATTGAGCGGCGTCTGGCCGCCGAACTGGACGATGACGCCCTCGGGCTTTTCGACCTCGATGATGTTGAGCACGTCCTCGAAGGTCAGGGGTTCGAAATAGAGCCGGTCGGAAGTGTCGTAGTCCGTGGACACGGTCTCGGGATTGGAGTTGACCATGATCGACTGGACGCCCATTTCGCGGAGCGCGTAGGAGGCGTGGCAGCAGCAGTAGTCGAACTCGATGCCCTGGCCGATGCGGTTGGGGCCGCCGCCGAGAATGACGACTTTCCGGGCGGGCTTCTGAGCCACTTCCCGGCCGGTCTCATAGGTGGAGTAATAGTACGGGGTATAGGCCTCGAACTCGGCCGCGCAGGTATCGACCAGATAATAGGTGGGGTTGAGCCCCATGGCCTGGCGCAGCTTGCGGGCGTCGAGGGCCGAAGGCAGGCCCCACAGGGAGGCGATCTGCGGGTCGGAAAAGCCGTTTTTCTTGGCCGTGGCCAGCAGTTCCCGGCATTCGGCGTCGCCGGCGGCGACCTTGTCCCGGGGGAAGGCGGCCAGCCGGTTTTCCATATCCACGATTTCCTGCATCTGGCGCAGGTACCACGGGTCGATCCAGGTGGCCTCGAAGATCTCTTCCAGGCTGACGCCGCAACGCATGGCCTCGCGCACCTGGAAAAGCCGCCGCGAATTGGGCTTGCGCAGATCGGCCAGCACCTGCTCCCGGTCGGGTTCGCAGGCGTCGCCGAGGCCCGACAGGCCGGTCGCGCCGATTTCCAGGGATCGCAGCCCTTTTTGCAGGGCTTCCTTGAAATTGCGCCCGATGCTCATGGCCTCGCCCACGCTTTTCATGGCCGTGGTCAGGTAGTCTTCGGAACCGGGGAACTTCTCGAAGGTGAAACGCGGGATCTTGACCACGCAGTAGTCGATGGTCGGCTCGAAGGAAGCCATGGTCTCGCGGGTGATGTCGTTTGGAATCTCGTCGAGGGTATACCCCACGGCGAGCTTGGCCGCGATCTTGGCGATGGGGAACCCCGTGGCCTTGGAGGCCAGGGCCGAGGACCGCGACACGCGCGGGTTCATCTCGATGATCACCATCTCGCCGTTGGCCGGGTTGACGGCGAACTGGACGTTGGAGCCGCCCGTCTCGACGCCGATCTCCCGCATGATGGCAATGGCGGCATTGCGCATCTTCTGGTATTCGTCATCGGTGAGCGTCTGGGCCGGGGCCACGGTGACCGAGTCGCCGGTGTGCACGCCCATGGGGTCGATGTTTTCAATCGAGCAGATGATAACGCAGTTGTCCGCCCGGTCGCGCATGACCTCCAGCTCGAATTCCTTCCAGCCGATGATCGAGCGCTCCAGCATGATTTCGCTTTTCATGCTGGCCGCCAGTCCCATGGAGGAGATCTTTTCCAGATCCTCCATATTGTAGGCCACGCCGCCGCCGGTGCCGCCAAGGGTGAAGGCCGGACGGACGATGATGGGGAAGGCGATCTTCTTGCCCCACTCCCGGACGTCGTCCATGGTGTGGCAGATGCCGCTCTGGGGAATCTTGAGCCCGATGTTGTCCATGGCCACACGGAACAATTCCCGGGACTCGGCCTTTCTAATGACATTGAGCGAGGCGCCGATCAGCTCCACCCCGTGCTCGGCCAAGACCCCGGACTCGGCCAGGGCCACGGCCGTGTTGAGCCCGGTCTGGCCGCCAAGGGTCGGCAGTATGGCATCCGGCTTTTCCCGGGCGATGACGCGGGCCACGGTTTCCGGCTCGATCGGTTCGATGTAGGTGCGATCGGCCAGACCGGGATCGGTCATGATGGTGGCGGGGTTGGAGTTGACCAGGACCACCTCGTACCCCTCTTCTTTGAGGGCCTTGGCCGCCTGTGAGCCGGAGTAGTCGAACTCGCAGGCCTGTCCGATGACAATGGGCCCCGAGCCGATAATCATGATTTTCTTGATGTCCGTCCGTTTGGGCATGGGCGTGGGTGCTTTTTTAGAGGGTGGAACGACAAAAGCGGAACCGGCAAGAGATAAGCCACTTCGGCCCAATGGGCAAGGGGTTTGCATGGGGGCGGCTTGACGCCGCCGGCGGTCATCCTTATTGGGGCAGGGTTCAGGCAGGCTGGCCGCCGTTTTCTTGACTTCCCGGCCGCCTTGTTTCAAACAGGCGGTTTCTCCGGCGTCGCACGGACGCCGGGACAAGCGCAAGGACCCACCATGAGCAGTGATTATAAAAAGACCCTCAAGCTTCCCCAGACCTCTTTTCCCATGAAGGCCAACCTCAAGGAAAAGGAGCCTGAAACCCTCAAATTCTGGGCCGAACACGACGTCTACCGGCGCATGCTCGCCGACCGGGAAAACGCCCCCCGCTACGTGCTTCACGACGGCCCGCCCTATGCCAACGGCCATCTGCACATGGGCCATGCGCTCAACAAGATTTTAAAAGACATCATCGTCAAGTCGCGCCATCTGGCCGGCCGGCAAGCTCCCTATGTGCCCGGCTGGGACTGCCATGGCCTGCCCATCGAGCACAAGGTGTCCCAGGAGCTCAAGGCCAAGGGCAAGGAAAACCTGCCCGCCGTCACCGTCCGCCGCCTGTGCCGCGACTACGCGACGAAATTCGTCGATATCCAGCGCAAGGAATTCAAACGGCTCGGCGTCTTCGGCGACTGGGACAATCCCTACCTGACCATGCGCCCCGGCTACGAGGCGGCAACCGCCCTGGCCCTGTGCGATTTCGTGGAAAAGGGTTCGGTCTACCGGGGCAAAAAGCCCATCCACTGGTGTCTGTCCTGTCAGACCGCCCTGGCCGAGGCCGAGGTGGAATACGCCGACGAGACGTCGCCCTCGGTCTTCGTGCGATTCCCCCTGCCCGACCCCGGGCTCAAAGCCGTCTTCCCCATGGCTGATCCGGACAGGGCCTACGCCGTCATCTGGACCACCACGCCCTGGACCCTGCCGGACAACATGGCCGTGGCCGCCCACCCCGAATTCGATTACGCCCTGGTCGCCGTTGGCGACAGCCAGTATATCCTGGCCCGGGAGCTCCTCGATTCCGTGCGGGAGCTCTTCGGCTGGACCGACGCCGCCATCCTGGCCGAGGCCAAGGGGCAGGCCCTCGAAGGTCTGGCCGCCCGCCATCCGTTTTACGACCGCCCTTCGCCCCTGGTCGTGGCCGACTACGTGACCCTCGACGCCGGCACGGGCCTTGTCCACACCGCCCCGGGGCATGGCCGCGAGGACTACGACACGGGCCTTCGCTACGGTCTTGAGGTCCTGTCCCCCCTGGACGACGCCGGGCGGTTCCTGGACGTCGTGCCGTACTTCGCCGGGCTCACCGTCTGGGAAGCCAACCCCAGGGTCATTGAAAAGCTGACCGAGGTCGGGCACCTGCTCGCCTCCAAAAAGCTCAAGCACTCCTATCCCCACTGCTGGCGCTGCAAGGAGCCGGTCGTGTTCCGGGCCACCACCCAGTGGTTCATTTCCATGGAGGCCGGGGAGCTGCGCCAAAAGGCCCTGGACGCCATTGAGCGGGACGTGGAATGGATACCGGCCTGGGGCAAGGAGCGCATCCATAATATGGTCGCCTTTCGCCCGGACTGGTGCATCTCGCGCCAGCGCACCTGGGGCGTGCCGATCCTGGCCCTTATTTGCGAGTCCTGCGACGCGGCCTACAACGATGCCGGCTGGATGCGCTCGGTGGCCTCGAAATTCGCCGACCACGAACGCGGCTGCGACTATTGGTTCGAAGCGGAACTGGCCGACATCGTGCCGGCAGGGCTTGTCTGCCCGCAGTGCGGCGGCAGGCATTTTCGCAAGGAAACCGACATCCTGGACGTGTGGTTCGACTCCGGCACGAGCTTTGCCGCCGTGCTCGAGAAGCGTCCGGAACTGGCCTTCCCGGCCGACATGTACCTTGAGGGCTCGGACCAGCACCGGGGCTGGTTCCACAGCTCGCTGCTCGCCGCCATGGGCGCCCGGGGCAGGGCCCCCTATCGCCAGGTCCTCACCCACGGCTACGTGGTGGACGGCGAAGGTCGCAAAATGTCGAAATCCCTCGGTAACGGCATGGAGCCGCAAGAGATCATCGACAAGCACGGGGCGGAGATCCTGCGCCTGTGGACGTCGGCCGTGGACTACCGCGACGACATCCGCATCTCCGAGGAAATCCTGGCCCGTCTGGTCGAAGCCTACCGCCGCATCCGCAACACCTGCCGGTTCATCCTCGGCAATCTGTCCGATTTTGACCCGGCGGCCAACGACATCGCCCCGGCGGCCATGCTGCCCCTGGACCGGTTCGTTCTGGACACGGCCGCCCGGGAACACGGCCGCATATTCGACGCCTATGGCGCATACGAATTCCACAAGGTCTTCCATGCCCTGCACAACCTGTGCGTCACGGATCTGTCGGCCTTTTATCTCGATATCTTAAAGGACCGCCTGTACGTATCGGCAACGGACAGCAAGGAACGCCGCTCGGCCCAGGCGGCCCTGTGGCGCATTCTGGGCATGCTCATGCGGGACATGGCCCCCATCCTGTCGTTTACGGCCGAAGAGGTTTTCCGCCATACGCCGGCCTGCCAGCGCGGCGACGGGGCGTCGGTTTTCTCCCTGCCGCCCGTGGACCAGTCGTCCTGGCTGCTCGACGACGCCACCCGGGAACGCCTGGGCATCGTGGCCGCCCTGCGCGGCGAGGTGACCCGGGCCATCGAACCCCGGCGCAAGGCCGGCGAAATCGGCCATTCCCTGGAAACGGCCGTAACGCTCTACCTGCCGGACACCGTCCGGGAAGCCGTTGCCTCCCTGGGCATGGACCTTCGCGAGGTGTTTATCGTCTCCAAGGTGGAACTGGCCGAGGCGCACTCCGCTCCTGCCGATGCCGCGCCCTGCGAGACCGTGGCCGGAGCATCGGTCGGCGTGGCCCGCGTCCCGGGTGAAAAATGCGCCCGCTGCTGGGTGTACAGCGAAGAACTGGGCGGTACGCCCGAGTATCCGGATCTGTGTCCGCGCTGCGCCGCGGTCATGGCCAACGAGGTTTCCTAACTCATGCGGTTAAGCTACAAACTGGCCACGCCCATCGCCCTGGCCATCATCCTGCTCGATCAGGTCACCAAGCTCTGGGTCCAGCAGAATCTGGTGCTCTACACCACGCGGCCGGTCATCCCGGATTTTTTTAATATCGTGTATGTGCTCAACCGGGGCGCGGCCTTCGGTTTTTTAAACCGTTCGGACATCCAGTGGCAGACCTATTTCTTTTTTGCCGCAACGGCCATGGCCGTCCTGATCATCTTCCATCTGCTGCGGCTGGCCCGCGACGACGACAAGTTGTTGATCTGCGGCCTCGGCCTCATTCTCGGCGGGGCCATCGGCAACCTCATTGACCGCATCAAAACCGGCGAGGTCGTGGATTTTCTGGACTTTTACTGGAGAAACCATCACTGGCCGGCGTTTAACGTGGCGGATATCGCCATTTTCCTGGGATCGCTCGGCCTGCTCCTGGCCTTTTACCGGCTGCGGCGGCCGCCTGCTGAAAAATAATCCGGCCCAGATGCCGCACGAGAGGACCGTATGCTTCTGCCCCAAATGCCCGATATGACGACCGGCCAGACGGTGTTGGCCGTCGCTTTGTTCATCGTGGCGATTCTTCCCAATTACATCGCGATATGGCAAAGTTTTCACCGCGAGTACCCAACCCCCCAGGAAAGGATGTTCTGGTATATGCTGGCCATCTTCCTGCCGGTGATCGGCGGCGTGGCCTACCTGATCTGGGGACGCAAGCGAGGACGAAAGCTGTCATGAAAACCAATCGCGCAAGCTCCAACCTGCTGGCAGCCGCTCTGATCGTCGTGCTGCTCGGCGGTTGCGCGCCGACCCCCAAGCGTTCCGACGCCCCGGCTCCGCTCAACACCCCGGCGGACATGTGGGCCGAGCTGGAAAATGCCAAGGGCGAAGTGCGTCGCTTAAACGCCAAGGTCGAGGAAATGTCTCTGCAGATGCAGCAAAACAGGCAGGACCCCGAACTGGCTGGACGAGTGACCCGGCTGGAAGGCAACGTGAGCCGCATGGCCTCCCAGCTGGCCGTTGACCTGGATGCCGGCGGGGCCTCCCCGGCTGCCGCCGCCCACCCTGCGGCCGCCCCGGCCCAGACTGGCTATGCCCAGCCCGGCTACGCGCAACAACAGCCCGCCGGCTATGCCCAGCCCAGCTACGGACAAGCGCAGCCGGGGGCAGCAGGCGCCGTGGCCATGACGGGGGGGGCCGATGACGAGGAACAAATTCCTCCCTACGCAGCGCCGGGATCGGTCGCTCCCCAGGCGCCGCCCCCCCCTGCCCCGGCCGGCAACATCGCCCCGCCGGTGATGGCCGAACCGCAAAATCCGGCGGATGCCGTCTATGCCAAGGGGCTCTCCAGCTTCAATGCCCGCCAGTATCAACAAGCTTTGGGCATTTTTCAGGAGTTTTCCCGCAATTTCAAAACCAGCCCGTTGATGCCCAACGCGCTTTTCTGGACCGGCGAGTGCTATTTCCAACTCGGCGACTTTGCCAACGCGGCCCTGTCCTACCAGGAAGTCATCGAAAAATATCCCAAGAGTCCCAAGCACGCCGATGCCCTGTTCAAGCGCGGCGTGGCCTTTACCAAGCTCGGCAATGCCGGCGCGGCCAAGTTGTCGTTTAAGGAAGTTATCGACAAGTATCCGGATTCCGCCTTCGCCGCCCGGGCCAAAACCATGATGCCCAAGTAGCGCCGGCCGCAAGGAGCACCCGTTTCCATGGAAACGCCCCATGACAAGCAATACCGGAAGGTCGTCTACCTGACCTTCCCTCCCGAGGCCTCGAACAAACCCGTGGTGTGCGATCTGGCCCGGGTCTACGGCCTGGGGTTCAGCATACTCAAGGCCCAGATCACCCCGCGCCATGAAGGCCAGATGACCATCGAAATAAACGGCGCCAGGGAAGCTTACGAGCTGGGTGTCGCCTATCTCAGGGAGCAGGGCATCGGCGTGGCTCCGGCCGCCCAGCGCCTGACCCGCGACGAAACCAGCTGCATTCACTGCGGCATGTGCACGGCCCTTTGTCCGACACGGGCCCTTTCCCTGAATATCCAAACCCGGCTGGTGGAATTCGACAGTGAGGCCTGTTCGGCCTGCGGCATGTGCACCAGGGTCTGTCCGGTCAAAGCGATGGACATCCTGCTCGAAAACGGCGCAATGTAACCAAGGTGAGCCACAGTGGAAGAACAACGCTCGTTCATGCGTATTCCCACCAGGCTTCACGGCCATCTGCGTGTGTTGCCCGGCCCGGAGGACATACCGCTGTACCGTGAAACGCCGCCTATGGGCGCGGGGTTTTGCACCGGGGACCCGCGGGACGCCGGGATGAACGAATCCCTGTATGCCCTGTTGCACTCCATCGACGCCAAACTCGACATGCTCCTGTCCCTGCACAACCGCAACGAAATCGAGGCCGATTTCCCGGTTCCCATGAACATTGTCGATATCAGCGGCGCGGGCGTGCGGTTTTCCTCGCCCCAGGAGCTTGCAATCGATCAATATGTCGAAGCCGTCATTATTCTGTATCGTTTCCCCCTGCGCATGGCCGGCGCTGTCGGCCGCATCGCGCGGCGGGAACCACAGGACGGAGTTGACATTTATGCGTTAGATTTCACGCGCATCCGGGAACGCGACCTGGAGAGCATCGTGCAATTCGTTTTCCAGAGCCAGCGCGACGACCTTCGCGGCAACAAATGGGATTAACGCCTCATGGTCAATGACGAAGAACTTCTGGACCGGCTGATCAATAAAATCGTGCACGAGGTCGTTCCCGACCTGCGTGAAAGCATCAGCGCCACCATCGAAAGGGAAGTGACCAGAACGCTTTCCCGGGCGCTGCTTGAGAGCGAGTTCCACAAACGCCTAAACGACGAAATGCGCCAGGGCCTGCAAAATATCTATAAGGAAATCATGCAGGCCGCCAAAACGGAGACGGAAACCACCGCCGCTCCGACCGAGCGGGTGCAGGCTGACCAGCTTTTCAAGGAAGCCGCCCAGCAACTCGACAACATCCTGCGCACCACGGAATCGGCCACCACCGACATCATGGACATCGTCGAGAAGCATATGGACATGCAGGCCGAATCCGCCGGCCTTCTGGCAGGCCTGCAGCAAAGCGAGCAAGCCTCCTCGGAAGCCCTCGCCACGCTTGCCGCCTCCAACGAGGCCCTTGGCCAGGACCTCATGAGCATCATGACGACGCTCAGCTTTCAGGACCTGACCGGCCAGCGCATCAAGCGCATTATCGAGGCCATCAAAAAGGTCGAACAGATTGTCTTTGAACTGTACCTGTCCACCGGGCTCCAGATAAAGGCCCAGGCCGAAGCCCCGGACCGGGCCATTGAAGAACTCAAGGCCGAAGCCAAGCAGAAGGTTTCGGAACTCAAGGGCCCGCAGATGGGTGTCCAACAGGGCGCAGTGGACGACCTGTTGGCCCAGCTCGGCCTGGATTGAAAACTCCCGCGACCTGCGGCGCGGGTGTCAGGCCTGCGCCGCAGAAACGCTTCCGTTTCCTCCAGCCCCAGCGGGGTTGCCCGCTTCCGCTCTCCTTTTGTCTTCTCCGCTGTTCTGCCCGCCTGATATGCCGCCCGCTCAACCATCAAGATGGCGGTGGTGGCGATCGCCGATAGCTGGTGCGGCACGAAAACCCGGGTCCCTGATGGGTGGCCGGCCTCATTGCAGCGACAAGGAAGTCCTGCGCGGAATCTTTTCATCCTGGAGACGGGCACGCCGGACTGGGAACGGCTCGAACACCACCTCAGACATTTCTGTGCATGCTTTTGGCACGACGAATCGTGAAAAAACTTACGAGCTGGTCATCTTTAAATACTTGATGGCAGTATCAGCGCATAAGAAATCATAATACTCAACAGAAAGTGAAGCTGAAAGAGCAATTTGCTCATTGGATGCAGCTCCAGCGAGCATTGCACTTTTGATATAACCAAGCGCTTCTGGCGCGATGCCACTTTTCTTTGTGCATTTTATGATGGCGTTTAGCGATTCGATAGATTTTTTTGTCGTAAAGGCGAGGATAGCATATTCCAGAGCATAGTCAGGGCAACGCTCCTCATACGCCTTATGAAAGCCAAGATCATAATTCATTTTAAGATCAAACAATAATTCACAAGCCAACATACAACTGTTATATAGTATATCTTGTCGATCTTTTAAACGGTTAATGTATTTAAAATACTTTTTAGAGTATATTTTCAAACTCCTAAGCAGCGATATCAGTATTGAAAGGTAGTTGAAAAATAGACAATCCTCGGCAAAAAAAATCATGAGTTTAAGCGTTGCGCTCAACCCTTGAACTGTCGCCACAGTTGCGCTTTTTTCCAGATAGGCAACCCCGGATTTATTGCGGTTTAAACGGAGATGGATGCTTCCGAGGAGGCACAATGCGTGCGACATAATCTCATTTGAAGCGTTTGCTGAATCTTTAAGGAGCTTGACAGGCTCGTCAATATTCCCGCCAAAGCGAATGGCATGATAGTATTTGCTTTGAGCCTCATGCAGTTTTTTGTCATGCACTGAGAATTCAAAGTGAAGTTTGCCAGACCTCATGTCCTCAATAACGGTCTGTGCTCGATTTACACTTGTGTGATGCTTGTTGCATTCTTCCTGACCACGCAAAGCGATATGATTAAAACTGCCATATGATCGCTCTATGTTCTTGACGGTTGATATGATGTCGTCTGGAGAATATCCGAGATAATGCTTGCCTTCAAGAAAGTGAAAATTTACCCCATATCCATGGCGTTCAGTGAGCAGTAAAGATCCTGATGATAATGCCTGAAAAAATCTTAAATTCAACCCAGAAAAAAAATTTTCATTGAGAACAATTTGTGATGATGCAAAAATATCAAGCATGGCAGATCTGGATATATTCTGAACGATATTGACCGGGAAGTTGTTTTTAATGTAATTAATTAAATTCCTGCGTTTAATTCTGTGCGGCGTAATGCGCCCGACAAATGATATAAAATATTTCTTGTCTGTTTGCTGGCGAAAATCAAGCTTTGAAGAACATAAAGGTAGCCATTTTGCTTGGACGCCGTTTCTGCGGAATTTTGATACTGACGACAGTTGATCGACGTATACAAAATCGAAAAGTTTTGCCAGCGGGATAAGCCAATATTCATTGAGCGGGCTATCAATGCAATATGCAGCCAGCTTGTACTTGCAATTGAAAAGTTCTTTTGGAATATTTGTTTTGCCAAACAATTCGATAAAAACAACGTCTGGATGAACATCTATTTGCTCGACAAGTTCATTGATGGTTTTGTTTACATCCAATCGAAGAGGTATGACTTCACAGCCTATTTCTTTGAACCCTTCCTGCAAGAGCCAGCCTGAGTACATTATTCGCATGCGGCCACCTGCCTTTGGATTTTCGCACCGGCGCTCCTTAGCGTGACCTGCCAACAGCATTCGGCCCTGGCAAAATGGTAGGTCGAACGCTTCAAAGAAGGAGCACTTATAAGGCAGTAATTGGAAAATGTCGTCTTATAGGAAAATATTTTTGGCAGAAATTCAAAAAGAAAGAACAATTCGCAAGGTCGCGTCGACAGTGTCGCCAGGACGAAGGAGGGTCTCCAGAGACAAACGGGGCGTCGGCCGAAAGGTCAGTGCCAGACAAGGGACGATCTGGATGCGCGGCTCATAGCCATAGCGGCTGGGCTGGGCGTTGAGCGCCAGAATGGCGGCCAGCGCATTGCCGGTAGTTCCGGCGGGGTCGATGTGGTGGTCGAGACGCTTGTCGAGGCGAAACACCGTCAACGTGCCGCCGATGGCAATCGCGGTCCTGCCCCAGTCGTGTCCCACAAGGGCCGTGGCTTCATGGCTCGTCCAGGAAAAGACGGCGTCCCGGCTCGATGCCGGCGTGCCCCCCCCCATCCGGTTGGCAATTTCCTCGCGTGCCTCCGCAGCACTGGCAACGAACAACTCGTAATCGAGGCGTAAAAACAGCCCAGACCTTGGACCTTGCCGCAGGAGCAATCGGGCGTTTGGCCCCCAAAGCAAGGCCGGCCGCGTTTCCCAGGCTTCGTAATAGCCGATGCCGACGTTTCGGGCTTCGAAAAATCCCGTGGAGGTCCCGAGGTGGCCGCCAGCCGCGACAATGAGGGCATCGGCATCACAGAGTTTCCAGGCGAAACCGGCATAGACCCGCCGCTCCGTCCAGTTGCGCGTCCAACCGCCGTACTGGGGGACGTAGGCGGCCGACGGCGTAAACGACGTCGGCTCCCGAAGGTCGCGCCACGCCAGACAGCGGTAGACGACCGACGCTTCCAGGCGTTCGTTCCAGGCCAGGGCGTACCGCCATCCCCCGTCGAACACAACAAGGCACGCCAGACAAAGCCCGGCCAACAACCAGATTCGCCACACAGCCCTGCCCTGCAGCATGGCGCAGCGCACCTACCCGTTGGGCGGCACTGCCGACCGCTCTGCCCCATTGGCCCCGGCAATCGGAAGCGCATTTTCCGGCCGTCCCTTCTTGAAGAGTCTTTGCGAGTCGGCTTCCGGCACGTCGAGGGCCATATGTTCCATGGGCGTGGTCGGCAGATAGCGGGCGAACCATTCGAGATTGCGCACCATCAGGTCGCGAATGAGGGAGGGTTCGGTCACATCGTGGCCGCTTCGGGGATACACGGCCAGACGGGTGGTCACGCCAAGGCGCGACAGGGCCGTGTAGAGTTCAAGCGATTGGGTAAAGGGCACCCGTTCATCAGCAATGCCGTGCTGGAACAGCGTCGGGGTGGTGATGGAGGCGGCATATTTGAGCGGCGATCGATCAAGCAGCAGATCGAAGCGTTCATAGACCTCGCCCCCGAAGTACAGGGGAATGAAATCCGGCAGGTCCATGCTGCCGCATTGGCTGACCAGATCGGTGATGCCCGCCCCGATGGAGGCCGCCCGGAACCGGGTCGTATGACCTATGGCCCAGGCCGTGAGATAACCGCCGTAACTCCAGCCCATGATGCCAAGCCGTTTGGGATCAGCCAGTCCCCGCTCCACCAGGGCATCGACGCCGCTTTGCAGATCCGCGAAATCCGCTCCGCCCCAATCGCCGATATTGCCCCGCCGAAAGGCCGGTCCGTAGCCGTCCGATCCCCGCACGTTGGGCTGGAACAGTGCATAGCCGTTCTCGACAAAGACGGCCAGCGGATAGTAATTGAGACGACCCAGGTATTGCCGGTCCGAGGCCACGGCCGGCCCGCCGTGGATCTCGACAAGAAGCGGCGGCGGGCCTTGGGGAGGCGTGACCGGATACGTGTACAGGCCTTCAATGAGCTTGCCATCGGTGGAACGCCAGCGCACCACTTCGGTCCTGCCCGTGCGGAAACCCAAAAACTCCTTATTGACTGACGAAACAGCTCGTGGAGCAAACCGGCCTGTCTCGCTGACAAAGACTTCCGGGGGTTGGTTGCTGTCCGTGAGAACCATGCCAAGGACGTTGCCCGAAAAGGACAGACTGGCCTCGGCCACGACGTGCGAGGCGTCCGAAACCCGGCGTGGGGCATCCCCGTTGACAGGCAGCGCCCAGATGGCGCCCGAGACGCCTTCGGCTTCGCGGACATAGAGGGCCTGCCCGTCGGCAGCCCACCCGAGCAGATCAGGCCGGGCATTGGCCGTCTGGGCCAGAGCCCGGGGGGGGCCCCCGGCAGCCGGCATGACCATGACCGTGGCGGCATTGAAATACTGTCCCGGCGAGGCGGTGCCCACATAGGCCAGCTGCTTTCCGTCAGGCGAAAAACAGGGAGCGTTTTCCGAGGCTTCCGTCGAGGCCAGCAGGGATGCTTTCCCCGTGGGCACGCTGACCACGGCAATATCGGCATGGGCGGCATCCATCGGCGATGGCGCGCCTGTGGCCGTCGTGGTTCGCCGGCCGCGCGGGGGCGTGTCCGGGGCGGTGGTTTCAAAAGCAATGCGCGTGCCATCCGGTGAAAAGGCAAAGGCTCCCACGTCGCGATCCGCCACCAGGGCCTGCGGCCCGGATGCACCGGACAGCGACAGTAAGTACAGACCGATTGCGCCCCCGCCTTCGTCGAGGACTTCCACGTCGGCATCGTTTTCGTTTCCCCGGGCATCACCGGCCCGATTCGGCGCGGCCACTGCCAGGGCCAGCGACCGGCCATCCGGAGAAAAGGCCATGTCCACCACCTCGCCCCGGCCATGAGGCAAACGGCGGGCCTGCCCGGTGCGCAGGTTAAGCAGCATGAGGGAAACCGTGTCGTCCCCCTGGACAAAATAGGCCAATTTCGTTCCATCAGGGGAAAGGCGGGGCTTGTCGCAAACTTCGCGTTCCGAAGTAACGGGCCGGGCAGTCCCTTTGCCCACATCCGCCATATAGATCCGCGAACGCAACTCTCCCCCGGCAGCATCCGGCACGGCCCGGGTGACGGTAAAGACCGCCCGCTTCCCGTCGGATGCGATGCGGACATCGTCAACCATGGCCACGCGCAGCATATCGTCGATGGTAAAGGGGCGTTCGCCGGCAATGGCAGCAACGGCCAGACTCCAGACGACGCCCAGGGAGGCAAGGCAGGAAATAAAGGGATTCACGGCGCGCTGCGGCAAGGAAAACCTCACGACGAACGATGCGCGGTATTTTACGGTTGTCGATAGGCGCGGTCAAACGGAAAGAAAAAAGGCCCCCTTTCGGGGGCCGCAGATCAAATGCGAATGGCGGCGTCGGCCGGCTTTTTGGAAAGCCACAGATCGAACAGGAACCGGGTAAAGAAAATGGCCGTGAACATGGACGCCACAATGCCGAGGATCAAGGTCACGGCAAATCCCCGGATGGGACCGGTGCCGAACTGATAGAGGACCATGGCCGCGATGACCGTGGTGACGTTGGCATCGAAAATCGTCAGGCTGGCCCGGCTATACCCGGTATCCACGGCCGAACGGGCCGTCAGCCCGCGTCGCAGTTCCTCGCGGATGCGCTCGAAAATGATGACGTTGGCGTCCACGGCCATGCCGATGGTCAGGATGATGCCGGCAATGCCGGGCAAGGTCAGGGTGGCGCCAAAGCCAGCCAGACCCGCCATGATGAGCACGAGGTTAAATACCAGGGCCATGTCGGCCACGGCGCCGGCAACGCCGTAATAGAGCATCATGAAGGCCACGACGATGATGCCGCCGACAACAGCCGAATATACGCCCTTCTCGATGGATTCCTGGCCCAGGGAAGGGCCCACGGTGCGCTGTTCGAGAATGTTGACCGGAGCGGGCAAGGCGCCGGCCCGCAGCACGATGGCCAGATCGCGGGCTTCCTCGGTGGAGAACCGGCCGGTGATGCTGGCCCGGCCGCCGCTGATTTTTTCCTGAATGGTCGGCGCGGAGTAGACCTTGCCGTCCAGAACAATGGCCAGGCGCTTTTTGACGTTCTCGCCGGTAACCCGTTCAAACTGCCGGGAGCCGCTCGGGGTAAACGTCAGGCCGACATAGGCCTGATTGTTGTTGTCGAAGTTGGCCCGGGCATCGGCGATGTTCTCGCCGGTCATGACGGCGTCGGACCGCAGCACGATGGGGCGTTCAAGGTAGGAGCCGTCGGGATTGCGATGACGCAGGACCGAGAGTTCCTCGCCCGGCGGCAGCACGCCCTTTTGCGCCTTGTCGAGATCGGCGTTGTCGTCCACCACCTTGAATTCCAGGTGAGCCGTTTTGCCGATGAGTTTGATGGCCCGTTCGGGGTCCTGCAGGCCCGGCAACTGGATCTGGATGCGGTTGTCGGCCTGTTTGCGGATATCAGGCTCGGCCACGCCGAATTCGTCAATACGGTTGCGGATGGTTTTGACGGCCTGATCCACGGTCAGACGGGCCAGATCGTCCCTGTAGCGCTGGGTGAAGGACGCTTTGTACAAAAACTTGCCGTCCGCAGCACTGTCCACCCCGTCGATGGCAAGCACCTGGAAGTGGCGGGAAAGCAGGTCATCCAGGGCCTGCCGTTTTTCGGGCGTGGCCAGGACGAACTCCAACCGTTTGCCATCGGCCGAGGTGGAGGGGCGCAGTATGGCAATCCCCTCTTCCTTGGCCTGATCGCGGACATCCCGGCCCATCTGGATCAGGGAATTGGACAGGGCCTTGTCCACGTCGACGCCGAGCGTCAGGTGGATGCCGCCTTTGAGATCCAGGCCGAGACTGATGACGTCGTCAGGCAGGAACTTGCCTATAAACGACTGTTTGACCGACCCCAGGGACGGCAGCATATAAAGCAGCCCCAGAAAGGCCACAAGACTGATCAGGGCCAGCCGCCAGCGCAGATTTCCAGACATGGGCGAGGCTCTCCTTGGGAGGCTTTCGCTTCGGGAGCAATGACAAAACGAAGGGACTGCCGTCCGGCAGCCCTTCGCCGTCGATGCGGGCGCGTGCGCCGCCCGAAGAGGTTATTCCTTGTCCTTGGACTTGTCTTTCGTCTTGGACTCGGCCTTGGCAGACGCAGCCGGAGCGTCGCCCGGACCGGCAACATAGCTGCGATTGATTTCAATGTTGAGATCCTTGGCGATCTCAACCGTCAGCTTGTCGCCATGCACTTCCTGAATCCGACCATAAATGCCGCCGCCGGTCAGGATGAAATCCCCGCGTTTGAGCCCGGAAAGGTACTCGCGGTGCTGCTTGGCCTTTTTCTGCTGGGGACGGATCAGCAGAAAGTAAAAAATAGCGAACATCAAAATCAGCGGCAAAAACGCGGTGATGGGGTTTCCCCCGGCCGCGTCGCCGCCGGGGACTGCGCCCATGGCATGCGCCAGGCTCGGAAAAAGCATGCTGCCTCCAGGTCGGTGGTTATTCACCCGAAGCGCCGTTTTTGCGGTGACGTCCGCGTCGCCGCACGGGTTCGGGACAAGGCCTATCGCGGCAAAATGGATGGTCCAAAAAAGCCGCCGCGTCAAGGTCCTTTCCGATCGAACATCGGTTACGGACGCCCTGTCCCTTCGTTCGGCCAGGGCGTGCAGTCCCGGGCCGGGGCAAAGCCCTGCCGGAAAGCCGCCGCCAGATCAGGCAGAAGCACCCTGTTGCGGGGACTTATGCGGCGGGCGTCCGGACAGCCCGGGGCATGGAAACGGCGCGATGCGGCGTTGCCGACGTAAGGCTGCGCCGGGGACGGCAACTTCAGGATATGCGGCCAGAAGCCACGGCCCGCATCCATGGCCCGGCGCTGGGCGGCAAGATAGCGCTCAAGCAGCGCTTCGGGAAGTCCGCTATGCCAATACACAAATGCCGCCCCTTCGGCCACCAGGGTTTCGCCGACGGAAGCCCCGCCCGGCAGAAACAGCTCGCCAATGATCCGGCCGAAGCGATCACTTCCCTCCCCGACGACGGCCAGTTGCAGGGCCCGTCCCCTGGTCAGGGCGAACAGGCGTTCCGCGGCGGCCGCGGCATAATACCGGGCAGGCTCGCGGCCATGGGCCGTTTCCGGGGCGTCGATGCCGGCCAGCCGCACCCGGCGGCCGTCCTCAAGGCGGCAGGTGTCGCCGTCGAAGACCTTGGCCACGCGCACGGAAGCCGGACCGGCCAGGGCCATCGACCAGGAACAAACAAGGACAACCAGACACCAATACGCCCTGCGGAGCACGGCGCCTGCCGCTGGCCTGAGGCGCGCCATTATCGCTTCACACTGCCGCATCAACTCTCCCGGCGCTATCCGAAGTTATCCCCGAACCGGCCAGACGGAAAAACACAGGCGGCCGTCGCGATTTCGCGGCGGCCGCCCGGATTATGTCCAAACCGAATTACTTTATCGCGCCGGGCACAAAACCGATCTTGTCGATGGCGGCCTTGATGGCGTCTTCGGAAGCGTCGCCTTCAAAAGAGGCCAATCCCTTTTGCAGATCAACGGCAACATTGGACAGGCCCGCGACCTCGGACAGCGCCTTGGTCACGGACGCCACGCATTTGGGGCAGTGCATGCCGCCCACTTCCACCGTCTTCATGCGACCTCCTCGGACTGTCCGGCGACAAAGGCCACGGCTTCGGCGAAATCCAGGGTGCCTGCATAAATCGCCCGGCCGGTGATCATCCCTTCCAGTCCCTTTTTCGAATACGGAACAAGAGCCTTGACGTCGTCCAGGGTGGCCACGCCGCCGGCCACAAGGACCGGCAGGTCGGTCAGTTCCAAAAGGCGTTCCAAGGCGGCCAGATTGACGCCGGTCTGCATGCCGTCGCGGCTGATGTCGGTATAGACCACGAAGGCCGCGCCCTGGGCGGCAAGCCTGGGCAGCGCGTCTTCCACGGCAAGGCCGGCGTCCTCGACCCAGCCCTTCACCTTGAGCCGGCCGTCCACGGCGTCCAGGGACACGCCGATGCGGCCGGGATGGGCGGCGCAAATGGCGGCAAAGGCGTCAGGATCGGCCAGGGCCAGCGTGCCGATGATGAGCCGGCGCACGCCGGCGTCAAGATAGGCGGCGGCAGTGGCCGCGTCGCGGATGCCGCCGCCGAGCTGCACCGGAATGGAGAGGCCGGAGCAGATGCGCGCAATGAGATCGAAATTACGCGGCTTGCCGCTAAAGGCTCCGTCCAGGTCGATCAGATGAAGCCACTTGGCCCCAAGCCCGGCCCAGTGCCGGGCCATGGCCTCGGGATCGGGCGAAAAGACCGTCACCTCGTCGGCCAGCCCCTGGCGCAACCGGACACATTGTCCGTCCTTGATGTCGACAGCGGGAAAAAGGATCACAGCCCAAGCTCCGCCACGCCCTGCCGCAGGCCTTCCTGGGCCAGTTCCATGGCCGAAAGCCAGCGGCCGTTGCGGGCCACGAACTTGCGGGCGTCCAGCAGATTGCTGGTCAACGCCTGCTGGGTTTCGTCGAAATGGTATTGTTTGATGACGCCGCCGGTGCGCACGTCAATGAGATAGAGAACCAGATCAACGCTGGCCGGATTGGTCGCGCCTATTTCCGAACCGACCCGCTCGCGCCAGTCGATGACCATAGGCACGACGACAAAATCGGCTCCGGCGCATTTGCCGACGTTTTGCCAGTAGCGCATGGTGGCAAGCCGGCCGGACTCGTCGCCGCGCGGCGCGGATTTGGCGCACGAGGCAGCCATCTTGGCCGGCAGGATGTTCTGCTTGGCGCCGGCGAGGACCTGCTCCAGGGCGGCATCGAGATGCACCACAGCGACTTCGGGCACATTGCGGGATGCCGGCAGATAGCCGGAAAGCAGATCGGCATCCGTGGCCGGATTGGTAAACGGGGCCACGGCAAAACTCTTGCCGAGGAAGGCCACGGCCGAGGTGGCCGCGTCGGTCGCCACCGGAGCCCTGCCCGACGGGGCGGTTCTGCGCGCACAGCCAGAGAGGAGGGAAAAGCCCACCAGCGCGACGACAAGACATGCCAACGATTTGCTTCGCATCAGTCCAGGCTCCCTTTGGTGCTCGGCACCCTGCTGGTTCCTTCAACGGCCGTGGCCCGACGCAGGGCCAATCCCAGCGCCTTGAAGGCCGCTTCTACCAGATGATGGCCATTTTGGCCATATTCATAATGAATATGCAGGTTCATACGGGCGGAGACGGACAGCGATTTGAAAAACTCGCGCCACAAGTCCTTTTCCTCGCCGGCAATGATCGGCGGCAGCACGTTCTCCCGATACACAAGGTAGGGCCGTCCCGAAAGATCCACCACCACCTCGCACAGGGCTTCGTCCATGGGCACCTTGGCATTGCCGACCCGGGCGATGCCGGCCCGGTCGCCCAGGGCCTGTCGAAAAGCCTCGCCAAGGCAGATGGCCACGTCTTCCAGGGAATGGTGGGCATCCACTTCCAGATCGCCCCGGCAGGTCAGTTTGAGATCATACCCGCCCCAGAAGGCCAGGAGGTTGAGCATATGGTCGGCAAAGCCGTAGCCGGTATCGATGGCCGCGGTTCCTGTCCCGTCCAGGCCGATTTCCACGGCCACGCGCGTTTCTCCGGTTTCCCGGGAATAGGCTCCAAAGCGTTCGGGCATGGGCAATCCCCCCGCCGCCTAAGCGGTCGGGGCCTCCTTGCCGGGCGTCGCGGCGGCCTGGGCCTGGACAGGCTTGGCATCCGCCGCCGGGGCCTTTTCCTGGTCGTTTTCCGGATAGAGTTGCTTTTTGGCCTCGTCCTGCCGCTTTTCCCGATCGGCCCGATCCACTTCGGCCTCCAGGGTGGATTTCACGTCCGTGCTCATACGCCGGAACTCGGCCATGCCTTTGCCGAGCGTCCGCATGAGGTCGGGCAGCTTGGAGGGGCCGATGACGATAAGGGCCACCACCAGGATGACCAGAAGTTCCGTGGAACCGATGCCAAACATAGGACTACTCGTTTTGACCGGGCCGTTTCCGGCCCGGTTTTGGGGGACGCGAGGCTATTCCCACTCGATGGTGCTTGGCGGCTTGGAGGACACGTCGAACACCACGCGATTGACGCCCTTGACTTCGTTGATGATGCGATTGGACATGGTCGCCAAAAGTTCCGAAGGCAGACGCGACCAGTCCGCCGTCATGGCGTCCAGACTGTCCACAACCCGGATGGCGGCCACGTTCTCGTAGGTCCGCCCGTCGCCCATAACCCCGACGGTTTTGAGCGGCAACAACACGGCGAATCCCTGCCAGACCTTGCGGTACCAGTCCGAAGCGACAAGTTCGCTTTGCACGATCTTATCCGTTCGGCGCAAAATCTCAAGACGTTCCTCGGTCACCTCGCCGATGATGCGGATGGCCAGGCCCGGCCCGGGGAACGGATGGCGCCAGATGATGAAGTCGGGCAGTCCCAGCTCCGCAGCCACCTTGCGCACTTCGTCCTTGAACAGTTCACGCAACGGTTCGATCAGCGCAAGCTTCATGACGTCGGGCAGGCCGCCGACGTTGTGGTGGCTCTTGATGACGGCCGAGGGGCCCTTGAACGAGACGGATTCGATGACGTCGGGATACAGCGTGCCCTGGGCCAGATACTTGACCTTGGGCAGCTTGGCGGCCTCGACCTCGAACACCTCGATAAAGGTCGTCCCGATGATCTTGCGCTTCTGCTCCGGGTCGGTAATGCCGGCCAGCCGATCGAGGAACAGCTTCGCGGCATCAACATAGTAGAGGTTGAGATCGAAGTGCTCGCGCAGATATGCGGCCACTTCCTCGCCCTCGCCCATGCGCAGCAGACCGTTGTCGACAAAGATGCAATGGAGTTTCTTGCCGATGGCCTTGTGCAGCATGACGGCGACGACCGTGGAATCCACGCCGCCGGACAGGGCGCAGACCACCTCGTCCTCGCCGACTTTTTCCTTGAGGGCGGCCAGTTCCGTCTCGACAAAGCTCGACATGGTCCAGCCCGCAGTCAGCCCGGCCACGGCGAACAGAAAGTTGTGCAAAATGCGCTCGCCGTCCTCGGTGTGGGCCACCTCGGGGTGGAACTGCAAGGCGTAGACGCGGCGCGAGACATCGGCCAGGGCGGCGATTTCCACGTTCTTCGTGCGCGCGGCCACGACGAATCCGGTCGGGGGAGCCGTCACCTTGTCGCCGTGGGACATCCACACCGTATGGCCGGACTTGCCGGGCAGGCCGGCGAAAAGCGGCACGTCGGCCAGGATTTCCAGTTCCGCCCGGCCGTACTCCCGGTCCGTGGAGGCGGCGACCGAGCCGCCGGGCTGGGTGTGGGCCAGAAGCTGCATGCCGTAGCAGATGCACAGCGTCGGCAGGCCAAGCTCGAACACCGCCGGATCGAACGGGGGCGCATCGGCGTCGGCGACGCTCGACGGCCCGCCCGAGAGGATCACGGCCTTGGGGGCCATGGCCGCGATCTGTTTGGCGGTGACGGTGCAGGGGTGGATTTCCGAGTAGACGCCGGCTTCACGCACCCGTCGGGCGATGAGCTGGGTGTACTGGGACCCGAAGTCCAGGATGACGACCTTGTCGGGTTGGAGCATGTTAGTAGGTCTCCACGCGGTAGTTGGGGGCTTCTTTGGTGATGATCACGTCATGAACGTGGCTTTCGCGAAGGCCGGCCGGAGAAATCCGCACGAACCGGGCCTTTTGCTGCAACTCGGCAATGGTGGCGCAGCCGCAGTAGCCCATTCCGGAACGCAGGCCGCCGACGAGCTGGTACAGGCTGTCGGTGACAGGGCCCTTGAACGGCACCCGGCCGACAATGCCTTCCGGCACGAGTTTCTTGGACTTTTCCTGGAAGTAGCGGTCGGAACTGCCTTCGCGCATGGCGTCGATGGAGCCCATGCCCCGGTAGATTTTGTAGGTGCGGCCCTGGTACAGGACGGTCTCGCCCGGGCTTTCCTCGGTGCCGGCAAAAAGTCCGCCCATCATGACCGTGTCGCCGCCGGCGGCAATGGCCTTGACGATGTCGCCGGAGAACTTGACGCCGCCGTCGGCCACAATGCGCCTGCCTGCCTCGCGGCAGGCGCGGGCCGCCTCCATGATGGCCGTGACCTGGGGCACGCCCACGCCGGCCACCACGCGGGTGGTGCAGATCGAGCCCGGCCCGATGCCGACCTTGACCGCGTCGGCCCCGGCGGCAATCAACGCCTTGGCCCCCTCGTAGGTGCCGATGTTGCCGGCGATGAGCTGGCAGTCCGGGTAGGCGGCCTTGATGGCCCGGATGGAGTCCAGGATGTTCTTCGAATGGCCGTGGGCGGAATCGAGGACGAGGAAATCCGCGCCGGCCTCAAGCAGCGCCTGGGTGCGTTCGTCGCGGTCGCCGCCGACGCCGATGGCCGCGCCGACCCGCAGACGACCCAGGCTGTCCTTGCAGGAGTTGGGGTATTTGCGGATCTTCTCGATGTCCTTGATGGTGATGAGCCCGCGCAGCTTGTTGTTGTCGTCAACCACAAGCAGCTTCTCGATGCGGTTTTGGTGCAGGTGGTGCTTGGCTTCCTCAAGGGTGGTGCCCACGGGCACGGTGACAAGATTTTCGCGGGTCATGACATCGCCGACCGTGGTCACGGAATCTTTCACGAAGCGCACGTCGCGATTGGTGACGATGCCGACCAGGGTGTCGTCTTCGACCACGGGCAGGCCGGAGATGCTGTACTCGCTCATCAGCACCAAGGCCTGCTCAACGGTCATGCCGGGGTCCACGGTGATGGGCGAGATGATCATGCCGGATTCGGACTTCTTGACCTTTTCCACCTCGAGCTTCTGCTCGGGGATGGTCATGTTCTTGTGGACGACGCCCACTCCGCCGCTGCGGGCCAGCTGGATGGCCATGCGCGACTCGGTGACGGTGTCCATGGCGGCGCTGACAAGCGGGATGTTGAGCTTGATGTCGGGCGTGAGCCACGAGGACACGTCGGCCGCGTCCGGCAACACTTCCGAATAGTCCGGCACGAGCAGCACGTCGTCGAAAGTCAGTCCGAAATCGATGATTTTTTCCATAGGATGATCTCCGGGTTATCGGGACGGCTCAGTCCAGGCCGAGATAGGCGGACCGAACCTTGGGATCGTTTAACAGGTCCTTGGCCTCCCCTTCCAGGGTGACGCGGCCGGTTTCCAAAACATAACCACGGTGGGCGATCTGCAAGGCCATCTGGGCATTCTGCTCGACAAGCAGCACAGTCACGCCGTCGCGGTTGATCTGCTGGATGATCTCGAAGATATTCTCAACAACCAGGGGCGCCAGCCCCAGCGAGGGTTCGTCAAGAAGCAGGAGTTTGGGACGGGCCAAAAGCGCCCGCCCGATGGCCAGCATCTGCTGCTCGCCGCCGGAGAGCGTGCCGCCCATCTGGGTCCGGCGTTCGCGAAGAACGGGGAACATTGCATAGACCCGCTCCTCGTCGTCGCGGATGACGGCCTTGTCCTTTCGCAGGTACGCGCCCATGAGCAGGTTTTCCCGCACGGAAAGCCGGGGGAAAATCATGCGCCCCTCAGGCACCTGGGTGATGCCCAGGGAGACGATGCGCTCGGTCGAAAGCCGGGTCACGTCCTGCCCCAGAAAGACCACGGCGCCGGATTTCGGCGGCGTGACGCCGGAGATGCTCATCAGCGTGGTGGTCTTGCCTGCGCCGTTGGCCCCGATCAGCGTGACGATCTCGCCCCGGGCGATGCGCAGGCTCACCCCTTTGAGGGCCTGGATGTTGCCGTAGTAGGTCTGGACGTCGCGCAACTCAAGCATGGGCCGCCCCCTTGCCGAGGTAGGCTTCAATAACGTCGGGATTGGTCCGGACTTCCCGGGGTGAACCGTCCGCGATCTTGACGCCGTGATCGAGGACCACCAGCCTGGCGCAGATGCGCATGACGAGCTTCATATCGTGTTCGATAAGGACCACCGTGACGTCGCGTTCGAGGATGGCGTGGATGAGGTCGACCAGGGCCTCGGTTTCCTTGGGGTTCATGCCGGCGGCGGGCTCGTCGAGCAAAAGCAGGCGCGGCTCGGTGGCCAGGGCGCGGGCAATCTCCAGGCGGCGCTGGTCGCCGTAGGACAGGCTCGACGCCGCAGACAGGGCCAAATCCCCCAGGCCGACGAAATCCAGGCATTCCATGGCGGCGTCGATGATGCGGCGTTCTTCGGCCCGCTGGGACCGGGTGCGCAGCACCGCGCCAAAAAAGTTGGACGAGGTGCGGCAATGCCGGCCGATACGCACGTTGTCGAGCACGGTCAACGAGGAAAACAGCCGGATGTTCTGGAACGTCCTGGCCACGCCAAGCGCGGTCATGCGTTCGGGCTTGCTGCCGGCGACGTCCTGCCCGCGCTCTTTTCCGGAAAAGAGAATGCGGCCGTCCGTCGGTTTGTAAATGCCGGCCACGCAGTTGAACATGGTGGTTTTTCCCGCGCCATTGGGGCCGATAAGCCCGAGAATGGTCCCCCGCTCCACGGTAAACGAGACGTCGCTCAGGGCCATGAGCCCGCCGAAGCGTTTGCTGACGCCGTCCACGGCAAGTATCGCATCCATATTACGCCGTCCGCCGCGCGGCAAGCTTTGCGCGCAGTTCCTTTATCAGTCCGCTTTGCATGGTCGATTCGGCCACCTGGGTGAAAATGCCGCCCGGGCGAAAACGCATGATAAGGACCATGATGAGGCCATACGCCAGAAAACGGGTTTCGGCCGGCAGCCCGAGCTTGGGCAGGGCCACCCGCAGCACTTCGCCAAGGGCGATGAGGATGATCGCGCCGACCAGCGCCCCGTTGATGTTGCCAAGCCCGCCAAGGACCACCATGCAAAGGACCAGGAAGGATTCCCAGAATTTGAACATGTCTGGCGAGATAAAAAGGGTCCAGCGGGCGAAGAAGGCTCCGGCCAGGGCGCCGATGCCGGTGGAGACGGCAAAGGCGATGACCTTGTAGGCAAAGAGATCGATTCCCGACGAGGCGGCGGCCATGGGATCTTCCCGGATGGCCAGCCAGGCCCGGCCCAGACGCGAGTCTTCCAGCCGGCGCATGACCACGTAGACGAGCAGGACCATGGCCATGCCCAGGTAGTAATACGGCGCCTCGCCCCGAAACGCGTAGCGCCAGCGCTCGCTTATGCCAAGCAGCGAGGCCAGCCAGGTCACGTCGATGGAAACCGGGGCGATGCCGGGAACGCCGAGCGGCCCCCGGGTAAGCCAGATTTCATTGGTCAGAAAGAGCACCACAAGCTCTGAAAAGCCGAAGGTGACGATGGCGAAATAATCGCCGACCAGCCGCAGGGTCGGGGAACCGAGCAGGACGCCAAAGAGTGCGCCGTTTAGGACCGCAAGCGGCACGATCAGCCAAAACGACATGTTGTAGTGGATGGTGAGGAGCCCGGCCGTATACGCCCCTATGCCGTAAAAGCCCACGAACCCGAGGTCGAGCAGGCCGCAGAATCCGGGCAGGATGTTGAGCCCCATGGCCAGCACCATGTAGACCATGATGAGCACCAGGACGTGCAGGACATACACGTCGCGAAAAGGCATCAGCGGATAGGCCAGGGCTGCCGCCGCCAACAGGTACTTAAGCGTCGTTACCGTACCGCGCATGTGTGTTCCAATCGTTTCGAGGCCGCCGGGCAACCCGGTCGACGGGGTTTATGCCTTATCCACCACAGCCCGGCCAAGGAGCCCGGACGGTCGGAAGATGATGACGAGGATCATGACCGCGTAGGCCACGCCATCACGGTACGGGGAAGAAATGTAGCCTGCGCCGAGGGTTTCGGCGATGCCGAGCACCACGCCGCCAAGCATGGCCCCGGGCACCGAACCGATGCCGCCAAGCACGGCCGCGGCAAAGGCCTTGACCCCGGCCAGATAGCCCATGGTCGGATACATGGTGTTGTAATACATCGACACCATGATGCCGGCCACGGCCCCCATGCCGGAACCCAGGGCAAAGGTGAAGGAGATGACCCGGTTGACGTTGATGCCCATAAGCGCCGCCGCCGTCTGGTTCTGGGCCAGGGCCCGCATGGCCGTGCCCACCCGGGTCCGGGTGATGACGAGGTTGAGCCCGATCATCAGAACAATGGCGACAACGTAGATGGCCACCTGCATCCAACTGATGGACACGTCGGCAAAGGTCAGGGCCGATTCGGCGAAAAAGGCCGGCAGGGCCTGCTTGGGAAAGGGCAGCGGCCGGCTGCCCCAGATGATCATGGCCAGATTTTGCAGAAAAATGGACATGCCGATGGCCGTAATGAGCGCGGCCAGCCGGGGGGCCTCGCGCAAGGGCCGGTAGGCGATGACGTCAAGCAGGACGCCGATGGCGGCCGTGGCCAGCATGGCCGCCAGCACGGCCAGCGGCAGCGGCAGCCCCAGGGAAATAAACGACAAAGTCAAAAACGCCCCAAGCATGTAGATTTCGCCATGGGCGAAATTGATAAGCTCAATGACGCCGTAAACCATGGTGTAGCCCACGGCGATAAGGGCATAAATCAGGCCCAGGGTGAATCCATTGACGAGCTGTTGTTCAAGCAACGTCTGCTCCGGAGCGGTTTGACGTAACGGGCGGGCTTTAAGCGCGAACAGGCTGGAGCATGTCCAGCCTGTTCGCGAATCCTTTTCCTGTCGTTGAGCCTAGTTCATCTGCTTGGAGGCCGGAATGAACTTGCCGTCCTTGACTTCCTTGACGTAGGCGGTTTTCTGGCAATCGCCGCCGGCATCGAAGTAATTGTTGCCGGTGATGCCCTTGTAGCCTTTTTCCGGGGTCGTCATGCCGGCCAGATACTCGCGGATTTTGGCCCGGTCGGGACCGACCTTGGCAATGGCCTCGGCCAGGATGGCCGCCGCGTCATAGGCATTGGCGCTCATCCAGTCGATATCCCGGTTGTACTTGGCCCTAAACGCGTCAAGAAACTTCCTGGCATCGGGACCGGCGGTTTCGGCCAGGAAGGGAGCGGTCAGGAAGGTGTTGTCCGCAGCCTTGCCGCCGAGTTTGACATAGTCGGCATTATCGAAACCGTCGGCGCCAAACTTCGGCACAACCAGACCGAGCTTGGCGGCCTGATCGGCGATCAGCGCGCCCTCGGAATAGTAACCGGCCACGAAGAGGCCCTGGGGCGCGGCGGCCTTGAGCTTGGTCAACTGCGGCGTGTAGTCCTGATCGCCTTTTTTGTAGGCTTCCTCGCCGACAACGGTCAGACCGAGCTTTTTGGCTTCCTTGACAAAGGCTTCCTTGAGCCCGATGCCGTAGTCGTTGTTCTCATAAAAAACAGCGACCTTTTTCAGGCCCATAATCTTGTCCATGTAGTCCGCCAGAAACTTGCCTTGAAAATCGTCGCGGTAGACATTGCGGAAGGACCAGATTTTTCCCGCCTCGTCCTTGTTTTTTTCAGAGATGGCCACGCTCGTGGCCGTGGGGGTGATGGCGGGGATGCCTTCGCGCACGTAGGCGGGAAGCCCGGCCAGATGGGCCGAGGAGCACAGGTGGCCGACAATGCCGACGACGTCGGCGTCGTTGACGATCGAGGTGGAGACGGTGGCGGCTTCGCGGGGCTCGCACTGGTCGTCGAAGTACTCGACCTCGATTTTCTTCCCGTTGATCCCGCCGGCGGCGTTGATCTCATCCACCTTCATGGACACGCCGGCCTTGATGTTCTCGCCGTATCCGGCAGCGCTGCCAGTAAAGGCGGCCGGCACGGCGATCTTGATGGCGCCGTCGGCCAGGGCCGGTCCGGCCGACAGGCCTGCGGCCACGCCAAGGGCCGCGACGAAAAGAGTCACTCGCGATATCCGTTTGCCAAGCATCGAGTCTTCCTCCCGTTACAGTTGACGCCAAACCTCTCGCCACGGCTTCCGAACGGCGACCCCTCTCGCCCCATCCGGTTGGGTACGCGCTTTAGCCGGCAACATTCACTAAAACGTCACGAAAAGCAATCAATCGTCAGGAACCGGGCTTGGCGACCAGTTCCTTTTGCGCCGTGGCCCGGGTCTCGGGATCAGTCTTGGGCGAATCGATCACCGCCTGAAGGGCTTCATTGCCCTTTTCATCCTGTTTGAAGGCATACTTGTAGAGCAGGCCGAGGTTGAACCGGGCCCGATAATCCCCGGCGTCCCGGGCCAGGATGGCTTCAAAGGCCTCTTTGGCCCCTTCCGGATCGCCCAGGTTGTAGCGCACCACGCCCATGGCGTTTAGCACATCCGGATCGTCGGGGCGCACCTTGGCCAGCTTGTCCAGGAAGCTCTTGGCCCGGTCAAAGGAGCCCATGGCCATGAAGCGTTCGGCCATGGCCATTTGCAGGCCGGGGTCGTCGGGATTTTCCTGCAGCTTCTGCATCAGCTCCATGACTTCCTTCATGGGGCCGTTCATGGCGCCTTCCATCCCCTGGGGCATGCCGCCCGCCTGGCGGGACTTCTGGGCCACTTCCAGGGAAGGCCGTTCCATGCGGTAGATAAACGAGCCGGCAAACATGACCACCAGCACAAAGGCCATGAAGGCCAGCACCATCCGCCCCGAATCGCTCGGGCCGGGCGTATGTTCAGTCGTTGTCGTCACCGAGGACCTCCAGGCGTTTGAGACGCCGTTCCAGACGCTTTTGGGATGCGGCCAAAAAGGCCACGTAGCAACCGATGCCGACCCAAACGATGACGTTGGCCGCAAACAGGTAGATATCCTTCCCCATATCAATTCCTTACGGCGCCGTGGCGCACAAGCGCCGTCACGGCCGCGCCGGCGGCAAGCTGTTTTGTCCGGGCCAGGAGCAAGGCCAGCCACAAAAGCCCCATGGCCACGAGATTGATCATCATGGCCTGCCACATTTCCGGCTCCATGCCGCCGCCCTGGGGGCCGAAGACGGCCGGGTGGATGCTGCGCCAGTAGCGGGCCGAGATGAAGACCAGGGGCACATCGAGAAAGGCCACGATGCCTAAAACGGCCAGGACGGCGTCCTTGCGCTGCCCGCCGATGTCCGATCCGCGAAGGAGCAGATAGGCGGCGTACACGAACCACATGACCAGCGTGGTGGTCAGCCTGGGGTCCCAGGTCCACCAGACGTTCCAGATGGGACGGGCCCAGCACATGCCCGTGGCCAGGGCCAGACCGGACAGCAGCACGCCGAGTTCGGCGGCTGCGCCGGCCAGCCGGGCATAGGCGGACCGACGTTTGGCCAGATACAGGATCGAGGCGACAAAGACCACGAAGAAACTGACAAACGACCACCAGGCCATGGGCAGGTGGGTGTAGAAGATCTTTTGCACAACGCCCATGGTCTGCTCCACCGGAGCATGAAACCAGATGGCGTACTGGGCCAGGACGGCAATGGCCGCTGCGGCCAGGGCACAGATACGGATCATGGAGCCTCTATTCCTCGCCGGTATACAGGAACGGGAAAAGGACCAGGGCAGCGGCGGTAAAGACGGCGTCAAAGGCCCCGACCGTCCCGGTCCAGGCGGCCACGGCGTCAAGCCCCCGGCCGGAGATCACGGTTTCCAGCAGCCGGATTCCGGCCAGAAGCACGGGCACCAGCAACGGGAAGAGAATCACCGTCAACAGGGACTCCCGCGAGGACCGGCCAACCGACAACGCCCCCAGAAGCGAGCCCAGGGCGCACAGGCCCCAGTCCACGCCAGCCACCACGCCCAGTCCGAGGAGCGCGGACCCGGATACCGTCTGGCCGAGAAAGGCTACCGCTGCGGGGGCGAATACCATCTGGCAGCAAAAAAGCAACACCCAGCCTGCCGCCGCCTTGCCAAGCCAGACGGCCTGGGGCGGGGCCGGCGAGAGCAAGAGGCCGAGGCGCGCGCCCTCGGCCTCCTCAAGACCATACAGGTAATTAAAGACCAACACCTGGCCAAAGGCCGTGGCCAGCCAGAAGACCGCTGCCGCGCCAAGGGGAGGCGTCATTTCCCCGGGTTCGCGCGACAGGCTCATGATGAAGATGAGCAGCAAGCCAAGCAGCACGGTCTGGACCAGCCCCTGGGCTCCGGACAGGGCCAGCCGGAGATCCTTCCGGGCGATGGCGACAGCCGCGCCTAACATGCCGCCTCCAAAGCCAGCCCGGACGGATCGAAGCCGGCGGCCGGACCGTTGTAGGCGGCCCGGTTGTCGCGGATAAGCAGCACCCGGTCGCAGGCCGGCAGATCGGCCAGGACATTGTGGCTGACCCAGGCCACGGCCGCGCCGGCATCGGCGGCGGCCCGGATTTCCCGGCGAAGCATGGCCGCCGAGGCCGGGTCCAGGCCGGAAGCCGGTTCGTCAAGCAACAGCAGGCGCGGCGCGGTCAGGAACACCCGGGCCAGGCTCAGGCGTTGGGACATGCCGCGTGAGAACACCCCGGCCGCCTCGTCGGCGAACCGGGACAGTCCCACGCGGGCCAAGGCGGCCTCGATGGCCAAAGCGTCCCGGGGCAGGCCGTGCATGGCCTGCCAGAAGGCCAGATTGGCCCGGGCCGTCATCTGGGGGTAGATAAGCGTTTTGTGGCCGAGATAGCCGATGGTCCCGGGGGCGAGGTCTGTTGCGACCTCGCCCTCGCTTGGCGGCAACAGCCCGGCCAGGATGCGCAACAACGTGGACTTGCCCGCGCCGTTTGGTCCGACGACAAGCAGGGCCTCGCCGGCGGCAAGCTCCAGGTCGATGTTTTTCAGGACCGGTCGCTCGCCGTAAAACCGGCTCACCCGGCGAAGGCGCAAAAGCCCTTCGGCCATCAGCCCTGCTCCGTCCCGGCCTGCCTCGGCCGGCGAAGACTGAGAAACGCCGCCAGACACATGATGGCGCCGCCGATCCAGACCCAGTTGACCAGCGGGTTGATGCTGATCTTGATGCTGGCCGCCTTCTTGTCGGTGACGCTGAGCAAGGTGGCGTAGATCTCGTCCCCCAGGGAGGGGATGGTGGAAACCTCGGCAAAGGGCTGGTCAAAGCCGCGGTAAATGCGGCGTTCGGGGGCAAGGTCGCCGACCGGACGGCCAGCCCTGGTCACCTCTATTCGGGCCCGGGCGATGGTCATGGCCGGGTTTTGCTCCTGCTCGAGATCCTTGTAGGTCAGGGTGAAGCCGCCGACCTCCATGGTCCGGCCGGGCATGAGCACGGCTTCCTGGTTTTGCTGGTAGGGACCGGAAAAAGCCACGCCAAGCGTCAGCAGGGCAAGCCCCAGATGGACGCAGTAGGCTCCCAGCGCCCCGGCCCGGCTGCGGGCATGGCGCTGGCGGACAAAGACATAGGCAATGACGGCCATGGCCGAAACCGAGGTCGCCCCGGCAAAAAGCGGCACCGGCAGGCGCAGGCCGCAGACGTACAGCACCGCCCCGCCGCCGGCAAGGGCGCCTATGGCGACGGCCAACCCGGCCTTGTCCCGCACGCCTTCTGTCCAGGAAAGAATGGGACAGAACGTGACCAGCAGCGTGACCAGGGCAAAAAGCGGCAGACAGACACGGTTGTAAAAGCCGGCATCCAGGCCGACGGGATTGGCGCTCCACAGTTTGCTGATGACCGGCCACATGGTGCCCAGGAAAACCACGGCGGACAGGGCCAGCATGAGCCAGGCCAAAATGACCAGGAACCCGGGGACGCTGAACAACCCGGACAGCGGCTTGAACCGGCCTTCGAAAAACGGCGCGCCGGCAATGAGCACGGCCGCCGTCAGCACCAGGGAAAAAATCATGAAGACCAGCAAGGGGCCGCCTACGCCGCCCTCGCCGAAGGCATGCAGGGACTCCACCACGCCGCTTCGCACCAGATACGTGCCGAGAATGCAGGACACGAAGGTGACCACGGCCAGGGCCACGTTGGTCTTGGGCAGGGCCTTGGTGCGCCGTTCGACGATGGAGGTGTGCAAAAAGGCCGTGGCCACGAGCCAGGGAATAAGCGAGGCGTTTTCCACCGGGTCCCAGGCCCAATAGCCGCCCCAACCCAGCTCCATGTAGGACCACCAGCCGCCAAGGACAATACCGGAGGTGAGAAAGATCCAGGACACGATGGCGGCGTTGCGGGCGGCAGCCGCGAAGGAGCGCCCCTCGCCGACCAGCCAGTAGGCCAGGGCAAGGCAGGCCGGCACCGTGAAACCGGCATACCCGAGAAACAACAGCGGCGGATGGAAGATCATGCCGGGATTGCGCAGCAACGGGTTAAGCCCCCTGCCCTCGGCCGGAGCCGGCACGGCCTCCAGAAACGGATTGCTCGGCCCGGTCAAAAGCAGCAGGAAAAACCCCTCCACAGCCAGGAAAAACATCCAGTAGGCATACCGGGTGGCCGGGGCCAGCCCCTTGTATGAGGACGTCAGGGCAAAGCACAGGCCAAAGACGGCCAGGGTGAGCATCCAGAACAGCAACGAGCCGGCCTGCCCGGCCCAAAAAGCCGTCACCGCATAGAAAAGCGGCAACAGGGTATCCGTGTATTCAGACACATAGACAAAGGAAAAATCCCGCTGCCACAGGGCGACGGTCAAAATGGCGGAAGACAGGGCCACGGCGGCCGTGGCCAGAAGATGGCCGCGCTCGAGCAGGACAAGGCGGCTGTAATCGCGCCGCCAAAGCCCGTAAAGGGCTGTCGCCGAGCCGGCAAGACAGAGCAGCATGGCCAAGAGCAAGGCAAAATACGCCGTAATATGCATGAGTGCTCCTTACGTCGGCCGTGCGCCACCCCAGGCCGGCCGCAAAGACGGCCGGGAAAGGCACGGCGGTAAAAAAACGGAAATTCCACGACACCGTTCGCGCTCCGGAATCCAGGACGAAGCCTGGGCAACGGCGGTCTCGACGACAGCCGGATCGGATCGCCCGGGACGAACGGGGACAGCACGCCGCCGTATCGCCCCTGGTGCGGGAATGGCCGGTTTAGCCGCGATTTTCCTTCTGGTACTTCGAAGGGCACTTGGTCATGAGGGTGTTGGCGGCGAAGGCCCCGGAGGCGGGATTGACGCCGCCCTCCACAATGACTTCCACGCCGGGCTTGAAGGTGTCGGGCACGGCTCCCCGGAAATCCACCCGGATGGTCTTGCCGCCCTGATCCTTGTCCATCAGCAGGAAGCTGACGCCCATGGCGTCAGCGGGCCGCGAAACCCCTTCCTCAGCCACGGTGCCAAAAAGACGCGCCTTGGAGAGGTCTTTGGGCTGCATGGCCAGGGCCTCGGAAACGTTAAGAAAATAGGAGGTGTTCTCCCCCAGGCCGGAGTAGAGCAAATATCCGAGGCCGCCCAGGAAAAGCACCAGGGCGGCAAGGTACATCGGCGTGTTGTTCTTTTTGGTCATGGCAAAACCCGAGTGGTTGTTCGTTAAGGCGCGGGCGTATCTTCCCTGGCCTGCATCTGGCGCAAGATCTCCTCGCGCCGCATGCGGGCAAGTTCCCGCATGTCCGCCACCTGATCGGTTTCGTCAACGATTTCCTTGCCCAGTATCTCTTCCAGTACGTCCTCCAGGCTGACCACGCCGGAGACGCCGCCGTATTCGTCAAGCACGACGAACAGGTGCATACGCGATTCCAGGAATTTTACCAGGACCCGGTCAAGGGTCATGGTATCGAGGACAAAGCGCACGGGTTTCATAAGGTCGCAAAGACGCACGTCATCCTGATCATTGGCCAGCGCTTCCAGGACCTCGCGCCGGTAGACAATCCCCACGATGTTTTCCGGATCGTCGGCATCGTAGACCGGAATGCGGCTGTGCGGCCACACGCCGCGCCCGACGCCCCTGGCCTCGGCCACGGTCATCTGGGACGGCAGCGAGAAGACCACCGTCCGCGGCGTCATGATGTCGCTGGCGGTTTTCTGGTCGAGCGACAGGATGTTCTTGATGGAGTGCTCCTCCAGGGGCTTGATGATGCCTTCCCGGCGGGTCAGGCTGACCACGGCCCGCAGATCCTCTTCCGAGGAAAGCGGGTCCTTGGACTTGCGGGAAACCAGACGGGCCAGAATCCCGCCGGCCCAGATGATGGGGAGCAGGGCCAGAATCATATATTTCATGGGCGCAGCGATAAAAACCGAGATAGGCCGGCTATAGGCCACGCCGATTGTCTTGGGCAGGATTTCGCCAAAGGCCAGGATGACGACGGTAAAGGCCGCGGTGAAGAGCCACAGGTCTTCCGCGCCGAAAACAGCCGCGCCGGCTGCGCCGGCCACGGCGGCCCCGGCGGTGTTGGCGATGGTGTTGAGGGTCAAAATGGCTGTGATGGGCTTTTCAACATTGGTCCGCAGGGTGAAAAGCAACTCTCCCGAGGCCCGCCCATCCTTGCGCAGCCGCTCAATCCAGCTCCAGGGCACGGAATACAGCGCAGCCTCGCTCAGGGAGCAAAAAGCTGAAACAATGACGGCAAAAGCGACGGAAACAATGAGCGTTACCATCCCCGGCTGCCCCCTGAAATCTGCATAACCGGCCAAACAGGGGGAGGATCGGCAACCTGGGACGAAGGGGCGGGGTCGTGTTCCATGGACAGGGTGAGGCTCCTCGCGGCACACCGCGACATGCTGCGTTCTTGTTTCAATTACGGATTTTTCACTGTTTGTAAAGACACCAGTCCGGGTTGCCCGGGCCGCCAAGGGCCAGGAGCAGGAATGCGGTCATTGCCCGGCTGCAGCCACGTCGTTTTTGAGTTTGAACCGGCCGCGCAGCGACGGGAGAATGTAGCGCTCGGTGTACTCGTCGATAACAATATCGGGATGTTCCCGTTCAATAAGGGGCTTATCGAAAAAACGAAGCTCTGTCTCGGTCTGGGGCTTGAGCCAGACATAGAGGGCCTCATTGAACGATTCGGCGATAAACGGCAGCAGTTCCCACCAGAAGGAATCGTGAAAAACCACGGCCCTTGGCAGACTGGCGTTACCTGTAAAGGAATACTGCGGGGGGGCAAAATAGTGGGGATCTGTCGGACCATCATAGAAAGCGCCCCTGGCCTTGTACCAGTCCTTATTGAAATAGATAATGCGGTCTTCCGTGAGATACTCCGACAACCCCATCATGAAGACCAGATCTCCCGGAAACCATTTATAGCTTTCGACGCGAAACTGCTCACGCGTCAGAGGAACAATAGAGGAAAAGTCCCTTTGCAATGGCTGGACGATCTGGCGATAGGCGGCAAAAGCCCCGTGGGCGTTCCAGTGGCTATCCGTCGTATAGAAGACAGCGTGCTGCTTCTTCTCATTCAAAAGCCCGGGCGCCACATTCACCACTTCCACCTTGGTGTGGGCCCGCAGGTAGTTGACGAATTGTTCCAGGTGGCTTTCGGCCCGCAAGGGGCGCAAGGCCTCGGGCAACATCTCCGGGTATACGGTATTCTTATTGGGCGTCAGGACAAACAGATAGCGAATGCCCCGCTCCGCCAGCCATTGGCGGCGCTGCTCCATTTCCTGCGCCAAAACGGCCATGGATTCTTCGGGCAACCCTTCCAGACCCCGCGCATCCTCAATGACATTGCGCGTGGTCCCGTCCTGGGCCAGAAACAACCAGTGGTCCTTGCCGGCCATTACTTTGGACGAGGGCGTCGTCGAAACGAGCACGAAGGTATCCAGATAGCTGTTCCAGGTGATGAGCCGGCCGCGCAGATGATAATGGCGCTCCAGATAGCCTCGTCGCAGAACATCGAACCATTTGACCCAGCTTACGGGATTGCCTGTAGGCGTCGGCAGCGGCGTCGTGTCGGTTTCGGCCACGGTGGCGTTCAGTCCGAATCCCAGCAGCCCGTCCGCTGTCGGCAGGGACAGCATGGACAGGAAAAGCAGCAGGGAAAGAACGTAGGTCGTACGACGAAAAGACGACAGATGGCTTTGCAAGGAAGCATTCCCAGGATCACGCCGTGACGGGCCGGCCCCATCCGGCTGTAAGCGCGTCCGCATGGTTTTTCAGTTCAAGCAGGACCGCATCGCAGACCAAACCCTCAATGCGTTTGCGGCGCAACCAGCGATCGCGGATGTCCGAGGCGCTGATATCCAGCCGGGCCACAGGGACGAAATGCAAAACATGGCCGTTCGGCAAGGTCCACAGCGCGGGGTCGGGCGTGGGCAAAGCCTCCATGGCCGAAGCGTTTGCCGCGAGAAAGGCGCAAAACGCCTCCAGGCCGAGCCCCTCCCGGGCATGCACTGCCAAATGGGCCAGACGGCCGAGGCGACGGCCGTTTTTCCAGGAGGCAATGTGGAGCAGATCGGCCATGCCCATGATGAAACAGAACGAGTCCTCCGGCCGGGAGACCGCCAGGGATGTCAGGGTATCCCAGGTATACGACGGCCCAGGCCGGTCCCTCTCCATGGGGTTGACCGAAAAAGCGGCCAGCCCCGCCACCGCCGCCTGGCACAAGGACAAGCGTAGCGGAAAATCCAACACGGGCTCGCCGGTTTTATGCGGCGGCCGGGCGGCCGGCACAAATTCCACAGCAGCGAGATCCAGGGCTTCGGCCACCTCGATGGCGGCGCGCACATGGCCGATGTGGATGGGATTGAAGGTCCCGCCGAAAATGCCGATCATCGGTTGGGCCATGCCGTCGCCAATCCGTCAGCCCCGGATCTGGCCCTGGCCGAGCGCCACAAACTTGGCGCTGGTCAGTTCGACCAGGCCCATGGGCCCATAGGCATGGAGTTTGGACGTCGAGATGCCGATTTCGGCCCCGAGCCCAAGTTCGCCGCCGTCGTTAAAACGCGTGGAACAGTTGACGCCGACCATGGAGGCGTCGGCCCGGCGCAAGAAGTCCATGGCCCGGCCGTGATTTTCGGTGAGGATGACTTCCGTGTGGTTGGAACCGTACCGGTGGATATGGTCCAAGGCCGCGTCCATGGAGTCGACGACCTTGACGGCCAAAACGAGGTCGTGAAACTCATGCCCGAAATCGTCGGGCGAGGCCGCCACGGCCCCCTCGCCCAGAAGCGGCAGGGACCGGGGGCAGGCCCGCATGGCAACGCCGGCCCGGTGAAGCGCCCGGCCGACCCGGGGCAGAAAGGTCGATGCCGCATCGGCGTGGACCAGCAAACATTCCAGGGCGTTGCAAACGCCGGGGCGCTGGGCCTTGGCATTGACCACAACGGTTTCAGCCTGCTCCTCGTCGGCGCCGGCGTCCACATAAGCGTGGCACACGCCTTTGAAATGCTTGAGCACCGGCATGGTGGCCTGGGAAACCACCGCCCGGATCAGCCCTTCGCCGCCGCGCGGAATGATGACGTCAATGTAGTCGTCGAGCTTGCAGAGCGCGGCCACGGCGGCCCGGTCGGCGGTGGGAACAAGCTGGGCCGCGTCCTCGGGCAGACCGGCTGCGGCCAGCGCCGCGCGCAAAAGTCCGGCCAGGGCCAGATTGGAGGCCAGGGCTTCGGAACCGCCCTTCAAAATGACGGCATTGCCGGCCTTGAGACATAAAATAGCGGCATCGACCGTAACGTTCGGCCGGGATTCGTAGACCATGCAAATGACGCCGAGAGGTACGCGCATGCGGCCGACAAGCAGGCCGTTTGGGCGTGGGCGCATGGCTTCGATGGCCCCGACCGGGTCCGGCAGGCTGATGATTTCCCGACAGGCGTCAGCCATGGCGTCCATGCCGGCCGCGCTCAGGGTCAGGCGATCCAGGCGCGGGGCGTCCATACCGGCTGCCCGGGCCTTTTCGAGGTCAAGGGCGTTGGCAGCCAGGACGGCCTCGCGCCGGGTTTCCAACAGCCCGGCCAATGCGGCCAGAAAGGCATCCTTGGCTGCGCCGGATGCGGCGGCCATAGCCCGCGAAGCCTCTTTGGCCCGTGCGGCCATGCCTTCCATGTCGGTAGCGACGCTCATGGGAACCTCCCCCTGCTGGCGCATCAAAAAGAGCATGGTAGCTCGCGGAAAAGTCAATGTCAAAGGGCCACGGCGGCCAGCGACACGCCCCGGACCAGATTGCCTGACCGGGTCCGCACCATGGGCGTCGCGGCATGGGCCACGGAAAATCCGGCTTCGCCCAGCAGCCCGGCCAGTTCATCCATGGTGAAATGATGGGCCTCATACAGCACCCTGCCCGCCTCGCGCACGAGAAAGCTGCCCGTTTCGCCGGTTTCGGCCAGACCGGCCTCATAGCGTGCCCGGTAATACGGCAGCTCCCAGTTTTGCAGGAAATCCGCCAGACAAAGCACCCGGCCGATCACGCGTCTGGCCTCGGCCAGGACGGCCAGCCGGCCTTCCCGGCCGGGAATGGTCGTCAGGACGGCGTGGAGGATGCCGGCGTCGAAAGCGCCCCCGGCAAAAGGCAGGGCCGTCAGATCGGCCCGGACGACATCCAGCCCCTGCCCTCTGGCCAGGGACAGGGCCGGCCCATTGATGTCCGCGCCGACATGCCGGCAGCCGAGGCTGTCTGCGCGAAGCCCGGCAAGCACGCGGCCAGGGCCGCAGCCAAGATCAAGAATACGGTCCCCGGGGCGGAGCATTTCCCGGACGCGGACATCGAGGGAAAGCGTCGAGGGAACACAGGCGGTTTCTTTCCAGTACATGCGGGAGTATGAAACGCTTCGTCGCAAGAGGCAAGCTTCGAAGCGGTCTTCCCTTGCGGCGGAAGGCGCAAAAAATATCACAGGCGGCGCCAACCGGTACGCCGCCTCTGTCGCAACCAGTTTCCCCAACCGCTTGGGGAAAACAAACAAATCTGATATGTTTCTGGCCGGGAAGCGGCCACGGGGGCGTGACCATGAACGCCCACGGCCAAAAGGAGCAGACCATGAGCCAGATGTCGGCGCAGCAGGCGCAACGGCGGCGCCCGGCCATCGCCGAGGCCACGGACATGGCCGTCGTTCGGTTTTTATTTGAAGAGTATGCCCAAGGCCTGGGGTTTGATCTGTGCTTTCAGGATTTCGACCAGGAACTGGCGGTATTGCCCGGTCGCTACGCCCTGCCGGGGGGCGGCGTCTGGCTGGCCTGGGTGGAATCCATGCCGGCCGGCTGTGTGGCGCTGCGTCCCCTGGCCGAAGACGTGTGCGAAATGAAACGGCTCTATGTGCGTCCGGCCAATGCCGGCCAGGGCCTGGGACGCGCCCTGGCCGAAGCGGCCGTGGCCGGAGCCAGGGCGCGCGGCTACCGGGCCATCCGCCTGGACACCCTCGAAACCATGACTGCGGCCAATGCGCTCTACAAAAAACTCGGATTTCGCACCACTGCGCCGTATTGCGACAATCCCCTGCCCGGGGCGCTGTATTACCAGCTACGGCTGTAGGGAGATCACCACCGCCGGCACAGCGCCTGCCGCCATGGCGCTTCGACAAGGTCCTCAAGGCCCTGCCCCACCCGCTCGACCGGAATGCGCTGCCCGGCCAATTCCACGTCCCGCATGAAATAGAGGCGTAGCGGTTTGCGCGCCGCATCGCCGGCAAACGCGTTTTCCGGGGCCAGACGCAGCCAGTCGCGCCCTTCCCGATCCGAAGCCCAGACCGCTTCCGGCAAAAAGACCGTTTCCGACAAACGGCCTCCGAGAGCCGGGAAAAGCACCGCATTGATCGCCGGGAACGGCTCCTTGTATAAGCGACGGCCGGCCGAAGGCAGGGTCTCATTGGTGACGCAGGCCACAGGGCCGGGCGGCAACGCGTCGTAGGCAGCCGTCCGGGTGGCGTCGCCCTGGCGCACCCGGCCCACGCCGAGCGCCGCAAGCAGCGCATCGGCGCGATCGGCGACGGCAGGCAGATGCTCGACGCCAAGCAGCGCCGGAGCATCCAGGCCACTGCGCCGGGCCAGCAGGTACTGGCCCAGAAGCAGAATGCCGGTGCCCGAACCGAGATCAAGGCCGGCAAACATCGGGGCCGGGCATACAGGCGTCCGGGCAAGCAAGGCCGCAAGCAAATGGACGGTTTTGGGCAGATCGAGCAGCATCTGGAGCGCAAAGCCGTGACGCAGCAGCGTGCGGCGAAGTTCCTGGCGTCCGGCAAGTTGCCGGCTGCCGCCCCGGCGGCGGGCGAATTGTCCGGCCAGCAGCGTTATCGCGTCAAGCGGCGCCGGGATGTCGCGGCTTTCCGGGTATACGTAGGCAAAAAAATACTTGAGGCAAAGGCTGGCAAGCGCCCCGACGTCGAGGGGCGCGCCCGGACGGGCCAGAAGCGCTATGAGGTCGCCCAGGGGTTCCGGGCGGTACAACGCCGGGGCCATCACCGGTCCCGGCGGCGGGTCGCGTTCCAAGAGATGCAGGGAAAGGGCCCGGATGTCTTCTTCCATGGCGACGGGCAATGGGGTCAAAACTGGTAGAGGGCGTCGAAACAGGTGAAGGTGTCGGTCAGGCCGTTCTGGTAACAGATCTGGGCAGCGTCATCGAGGTAGCGCACATTGTCCATGGGAATGGTCCGACGCGTGCCGGCAATCCACATATGATAAACGCCCTTTTGCGAATCGAGCGCCAGGGGCGGATCAACGTAGAAGGATTTGCCGTCCGTGAGTTCGACATAATACGTATGGCGGGCGCAACCGGAACAAACGAATCCGATCAGGCACACGGCAACGGCAAGACGGGTCAACGCGCGCATGGCCACCTCCCTGCGCCCTGGCGGACGCCCGGGAACTTATTTGTACCGCAGTTTCATGACAAACATGACGCCAACCAGCACCAGGGACACGGCATTGGCCGCCACCACAGGCGCTGATCCGACCAGCGCGCCGTGCACCAGCCAAAGCAGAATGCCAAGCGACAGCAGCAGGTACATGCCAAGCGAGATATCCCGGGTCGAGCGGGTGCGCAGGGTTTTGACGACCTGGGGCGCAAATGCCGCCGTGGTGCAAATCCCGGCCGCATAACCGACAAGATCGGACACGGGCGGCATGGCCTTTCCCCTACTTTCTGGCCGGTTGCCGCGGATCGCCGGAGCCGGGGCCGGTATCAAACACCGCGCCGGCACTGCGCAGATAGGCGGCAGCCGCCTCAATGTCCCGCAGGGCCTGGGCCAATTCCGTGGAAACCGGCAAATCGGCGACATTTTTTTCAACCAGCCGCATCCACTGGACTTCCTTGTCCAGCTTGCCGGCGATGACGCCCAGGCCGTTTTTCACCATGCCTTTGATCCGGTTGACGCTGTCCGTGCAGGACGGGTCGAGAAGATCATGGATATAGACCATGTCGCCGGCATTGAGAAACAGTTCCCAGCAGGCCGAAAGCGATGCCCGCAAGGCCAGCACGTCCTTGATGCGGTCTGCATTGCCCCCCCTGGTCAGGGAGCTGTAATAGTCGGTGACCTTGAGCAGGTGGTCGTATATTTTGGAGCTCTGGCTGGCGTAATAGGCGTTGAAGGCCTTGGTGTCGGCTTTGGCGGCCTGGGCAGGCGCAACGGCGACGGCCAGCGCCAGCCCCAGGCAGAACAGCACGGCCGCAGCGGATCGAAAAAAAGGCATGGTTCCCGGACCTCCACCATCGTTGCGCCATCGCCGCGCCAGATTCCGCCCCTGGCCGCGCTGGCAATGGCTGTCGTTTGGGCAAGCCGCAGGGCGATGGCAAACGCCTCGCCTCACATGCAAAAACCAATCCGTGCGGCGAGGCAGCATCGGTTAGGCGCGTACCGGGCCTGCAGGCAGGGACGGATTAAAATCCGCTGGCCGCATCCAGAGGGGCCAGGGCAGTCTTGGCCTGCAGGCTGGCCAACTGGGACGGAGTAAGCTGTTTGGCGCTTAAATCCCGCAGCTTGATGGCGCGCTCGCGGTACTTCTCGGCCAGCGTCGACGATGCGGCGGCCAACGAGGCGTAAAAATAGGCTTTTTCGTCGTCGACCGGCACGCCTGCGTACCCCCGGCTGTAGACGTCGGCCAGGACAAAACGGGCAAATCCGAAACCGGCGTCCGAGGAACGGGTCAGCCAGGCCAGCCCTTTCCGAAAATCCTGGGCAGTATTTTGCCCGTTGAGGTAGGCCACGCCCAGTTCGCATTGGGCCTTGGCATCGCCGGCCTCGGCCTGGGACATCAAGGTTCCTATGGCTGCCGGATCCTCGAAATGCACATCGTCAGTCGCGGCAGCAGCAACACCAGACTGCGCCGCGAACAAGGAAACCACTGTCAAAAAAAGAAAAACGCCGCATCGGCATTGGCAAGACGCAATGACGCGTTTGGACATGTACTTCTCCTGAAAAGCGGCCGCATCCGGAGATGCGGCCGCCCTGTCGCGTCTATTTCTTGAGCCAGCTCATCATGTCGCGCAGCTTGGCGCCGACCTTTTCAATGGCATGTTCGGCATTGAGGCGGCGCATGGACAGAAAGTACGCCCGGCCGGACATGTTTTCCACGATGAATTCCTTGGCGAAGGTCCCTTCCTGGATCTCCTTGAGGATCTTCCTCATTTCCTTGCGGGTCTCGTCGGTGACCACGCGGGGCCCGCGGGTGTAGTCGCCGTACTCGGCCGTGTCGCTGATGGAATAGCGCATCCGGGACAGGCCGCCCTCGTACATGAGGTCCACGATGAGCTTGAGCTCGTGCAGGCACTCGAAGTAGGCGATCTCAGGCTGATAACCGGCCTCGACCAGGGTTTCGAATCCGGCCTTGACCAGTTCCGCCGCACCGCCGCACAGCACGGCCTGCTCGCCAAAAAGGTCGGTTTCGGTCTCTTCCTTGAAGGTGGTGGTCAAAACGCCGCCGCGCGTGCCGCCGATGCCCTTGGCATAGGCCAGGGCCATCTCCAGGGCCTTGCCCGTGGCGTTTTGGTGCACAGCCACCAGATTGGGCACGCCGGCGCCCTCGGTATACACCCGGCGCACCAGATGTCCCGGGCCCTTGGGGGCGACCATGGCGACGTCCACATCCGCCGGGGGCATGATCTGCTGGAAATGGATGTTGAAGCCGTGGGCGAACATGAGCATCTTGCCGGCCTTGAGGTTCGGCAGGATGTCTTTTTCGTAGATAGCCTTCTGATGCTGGTCCGGAACCAGGATCATGATGACGTCTGCGGCAGCGGCAGCCTCGGCGGCGCTCATGGGCGTGAAGCCGTTTTCCTTGGCCAGCTGCCAGTTGGCTCCGCCGGGACGCTGGCCGATGACCACCTTGACGCCCGAATCGCGCAGGTTCTGGGCGTGGGCATGGCCCTGGCTGCCGTAGCCGATGATGGCCACGGTTTTGTCAGCCAAAAGGGAGAGGTCGGCGTCCTGGTCGTAATAGATTTTCATTGCAGCTCCTTTATCGTGCCGGGCGGCACGCGTCGATTGCCTGATTGCGGGGACTGGCGGCACGTGACGCCGTCATTATTCCTGCATGCCGCGCCGCATGGCCACGGCGCCGGTGCGGGCGATTTCCTTGATGCCATAACGTTGCAGAAGGTTGATCAGGGCCGTGAGCTTGTCCTGGGTTCCGGTGACCTCAAGGACAAGTTCATCGGGACTGACATCCACCACCTTGCAGCGAAAAATATCCACAATGCGCAGCACCTCGGCCCGCTTGGCCCCTTCGGCGTCGACCCGCAGCAGCATCATCTCGCGCTCCACGGACTTGACGTCGGTGAGATCCACGACCTTGAGCGTGGTGACGAGCTTTCGCAACTGTTTGACGATCTGCTCGATGATCGCCTCGTCGCCGGTGGTGATGATGGTCATCATGGACAGGCCCTCGGTCAGCGTCGGGGCCACGTTGAGCGATTCGATATTATAGCCCCGGCCACTGAACAGACCGGCCACCCTGGAGAGCACCCCAGGCTCGTTTTCGACAATGATGGAGAGGATATGGCGCATGGACGGCTCCTAGACGAGGATCATCTCGGTTATGGACTTGCCGGCCGGGACCATGGGCGCGACATTTTCCTCCCGGTCCACCACCACGTCCACGATGACGGTTTTGGGCAGGGCAAACGCCTCAGCCAAAACCGATTCCACCTTGTCCTGTTCGGTCACCCGGAATCCGGCCGCGCCGTAAGCCTCGGCCAGTTTGACAAAATCCGGGGCCACATCAAGGCAGGTGGCGCAGTAGTTCTTGTTGTAGAACAGCTCCTGCCATTGCCGCACCATGCCGAGATAGCCGTTGTTGAGGATCACGATCTTGACGGGCAGGCCGTAGCACACGGCCGTGGCCAATTCCTGGATGCACATCTGGATGGAGCCGTCGCCGGCCACGTCGATGACGAGGCGGTCGGGAAAGGCCATCTGGGCGCCTATTGCCGCCGGGAAACCGAAGCCCATGGTGCCAAGGCCCCCGGAACTGATAAAGGATCGCGGCCTCGTGAACTGGTAGAACTGGGCCGCCCACATCTGGTTCTGCCCCACCTCGGTGGTGATGATGGCCTCGCCCTTGGTCAGGCGGGAAATCGTCTCCACCACGTACTGCGGCTTGATCGCCTTCGAATCCGTGGCGTAGGTCAGCGGTTTTTCCCTCTTCCAGTCGGCAAGCCGGGCGAGCCAGGCCTCGTGTCCGGCGGCCGGCTGGGCAGCCAGTTCCGGTTCCAGGGTCTGGCGCAGAGCCGTCAGGAAGCTTTTGCAGTCAGCCACCACCGGAATATGCACGGGCACGTTTTTCTGGATGGAGGTGGGATCAATGTCGATGTGCACGATCTTGGCGTTTTTGGCGAACTCGCTGATCTTGCCAGTGACCCGGTCGTCGAAACGGCTGCCGATGGCCAGGACCAGGTCGGCGTTGCTGATGGCCATATTGGCGGCGTAGGTGCCGTGCATGCCGAGCATGCCGAGCCACAACGGATCGTCGCCCGGGAAGCAGCCAAGGGCCATGAGGGTGGCCGTGACCGGGATGTTCATGGTCCGGGCCAGCCAGACGAGGTCGTCGCTCGCCCCGGAGCTGATGACGCCGCCGCCGGCGTAAATGATGGGCTTTTTGGCCCGGCGCACCACCTCCGCCACCTTGGCCACCTGCTTGGGGTTGGGGGTGTAGGTGGGGTTGTAGCTGCGCATCTTGATGGTCTTGGGATACTTGTATTCGGTGACCGCCCGCTGCACGTCTTTGGGCAGGTCAATGAGCACCGGCCCCGGCCGGCCGGTGGCGGCCAGATAGAAGGCTTCCTTGATGACCCGGGCCAGATCGCGCACGTCCTTGACCAGATAATTGTGCTTGGTGCAGGAGCGCGTGATGCCGACGATGTCGACTTCCTGAAAGGCGTCGTTGCCGATAAGGGGCGTCGGCACCTGGCCGGTGATGATGACCACCGGCACGGAATCCATGTAGGCTGTGGCGATGCCGGTTACGGCATTGGTGGCTCCGGGGCCCGAGGTCACCAGGCATACGCCGACCTTGCCCGTGGCCCGGGCGTAGCCATCCGCAGCGTGGATGGCTCCCTGTTCATGGCGTGCGAGTACATGGCGCAGGGGGTAGTTCGGCAACTGGTCGTAGATGTCGATGACCGCCCCTCCAGGGAAGCCGAAGACGACCTCCACATCCTCGCGGTGCAAGGATTCAAGAAGGATTTGGGCCCCGGTGAGTTCCATGCTACTGGTCCTCCGCCTTGCGATATTTCATCAGAATCGTCTCTATGCGAGTCTTCCCGGACAACTTCTTTTTCTTGATTTCCTTGAGCTCGGTCAATTCCGAAGGCGTGAGGAACGGTTTCGCCTCCATTTTATCCAGAATTTTTTCAAACGCGACGTGCTCCTCATAGAGACTCTTGAGTTCCGGGTCCGCTTCACCATATTTGGCGACGAGATCCAGATCGCGTTGGTCCATGGCTCAGACTCCTTGTTGACGGTTCTAGTCACATCCCGAAGCGGCCACGGCGGACCAGTCGGGTTCGGACTCCGTTTCAATGCGAATCGTCTTCTTCCGGGATTTTTCCCCGGACACTATGCGCACCTGCCGGGGCCGAAGCCCGAGGCAGGCCGCCAAAAAGGCTGTCAGGGCGGCATTGGCCCGGCCTTCCACGGCCTTGGCCCGCAGCCTGACCCGAAGCCTGTCTTCGGCCAATCCGGCCAGGGCGTCCCTGGCCCCGCCCGGGGTCACCGCCACCCGCAGCGTCCAGGCCCCGGAACCGGCCGGAGCCGCGAACACAGGCAGCGCCCCGGCCCGGCCTGCTGCCGGATCGCGTCCGGCCGCCTTGCTGTCGGTCTTTGACACGCCGGCCCCCCTTATGCCCGCCTACTTTTCCGAATCGGGCGCGGTCTCCGGCATTTCACTGAACAAAAAATCCTCTGCGCCGCCCGCCCCTTCTCCTTCTTCCCCATCGGGCACGGCCAACTCGATGGGCGCCCCTGACCCGTTGCTGTCAGGAATGTCGCAGGCGGCTTCGGCTTCCAGGAGATCAAGACTGAACGTCAGCATCTCCCGGAACCTGGTGACCAGGGATGCCCGACGCTCCTTGAGGGCATCGAGTTCCTCGCCCAAGGCGACGACCTGATCCTCGGCCTCCCGGACCATGGCCGTCGCCTTCCCGCGGGCTTCGCCGAGAATGCGCTCGGCTTCCTGGCGCGCCTCGGCCTTGAGGTCCTCCACGGTCTGCTGGGTGGTCAGCAGCCTGTCGCGAAGCACCGCTTCCCGGGACTGGTATTCCGTGATTTCCCGACGAAGCGACTCGACGGTTCTGGACAGGGCCATTTTCTCTTCTGCCAGCCGGCCAATGGCATCAGCCGCCTCGGCCACAAGGCGGTCCACTTCGTCCCGGCGATAGCCGAGCAGACTTTGGGAGAATTTCCGATCGATGAGATCAATTTTATCGAGGGTCACGGCAATGGCTTCCGGATTGGCGGCGAGCACGGCCATACCGCCATGTTGGGGTTTCCGGCAAATGCCCGCGCATCCGTCACCCGAGCCCTCGTCTCCTACATGTGCCCCACGGAACCCAGGCGCAGCAGCGTGGGCACCAGGAACCATTGCAGGAACTGCACAGCCAGGATCACCACAATGGGGGACAGGTCGATGCCGCCCACGGTGAGAAACGGCAGCCACCGCCTGACCCGATAGAAGACAGGCTCGGTCGCGGATCGCAGAAAACGGACCACCGGGTTATACGGATCGGGGCGAACCCAGGACATCAGGGCGGCAATCACGATAACCCAGAAATACAGGGTCAGGACGATGTCGAGCACCCTGGCCAGAGCAACAAAAAAATAACCAATGATATCCATGCACATTCCTTTTTCGCAAGAGGGCAACGCCAACGCGCCTTAGCCGAGAAATGGCACAGCGCCTGGCATTAATCAAGATAATTCCGGTTCCTTCCTCAGGACGCCCGCTCCCCGGCCGCCCCGGCCGCTTCGAAGCAACTGCCCAGGGTGGCAAAGTCGGGAACGTACATGGCGGCGGAAAGTCCGGGATTTTTATACGACCAGAAGGGAACGCCGGAGGCGAGGGCGGAGCGTTCATCCAGGGCCGAATCCCCGATGTAGGCCACCGACGCCCCGGGCAGCTCCCAGGCGTCGAGAATGCGGTGCACGCCCTCGGGATCGGGCTTGGGACGCTTCAGGCTGCCGGCGCTGACGACGGGATGGAAATACCGGTCGATCTCGAAATGGCGCAACAGCCGCTCCACCGTGTTCGTGCGGTTGGTGTGCACGGCCAGCCGGATATTGCGGCCGGCCAGAATGTCGAGAAACTCGACAAGGCCGTCCTCAAGAAAAATGTAGGGGAATATGTCTTCATAATTGAGGTTCCGGCGAACCTCGTCCGCTTCTTCCAGACGATCGGCCGGGATGATGCGCGCCAGACATTCGGTCACCGAATGCATATGCACATACGCTTCCTCTTCCGGAGTGATGGAAAGCATTCCCAGTCCCTCGCGGATCAGGTTGTAGTACATGCGGTTGGCGTCTCGGGAATCCACCAGCACGCCGTCGCAGTCGAAAATGACGCCTTTGACCTGCTCAAGGAATGCGGGCGGGGATTGCGGGCTGCACACGTACACCGTACGCCTCCTTTACGGTTTGACGGCCACGACCAGCCGGGGCTGGTCAAGCCAGGGGGAATCGGACATGGGCCGGGTGCGCCCCAGCAGCCGCCAGCCGGTCACCCTGTCGGCAAACACGGTTCCCGCCGGCGCGCTGTCGGGAAAAAGGGCGGCCACGGTCCCGGCATCGGCCTCGGTCAGAAGAATGCCGGCGTCAAGCAGGCTCGCCGCCATGTCGGCATCGGCCACGAAAAGCCCGGCCGAATCTGGAGCAAGCGCCCAAAACGGCGGCAGAATCTGTCGCCACGGCGGCCGGAATTCCTCGGCCAGAGAGGCGGCCTGCAACACCTCGCCCGCGCCGGCCAGGGCGGCCGTCAGCGATCCGGCCTCCTCGTCTCCGGCGTCGTCCTGGTCCAGGCCCAGGCTCTCGGCCAACCCCTTGTGGAAATTGGCGTCGAGCTCGCCGACCGAGGCCAGATCAAGCAGGCTCTCTTCAACCATATAGGCCAGACACAACGCCAGCTGGGCGGCTTTGTCCCGACGGGCGGCCACCCGCTCGGGATGCTGGGCATCCTCAAAGGCCTCCCTGACGGCAAAGGAGGTGTCGTTGAAAAAATGCCCCGTGGAAGATCCTGCCAGCAACGCAAGATCCTTCGGGTTTTTCACTTCGCGCCGCAGGCGCTCGAATTCGCGCATAAACCCCGCCAACTCCTCGCCATTGAGGGGCAGGGTTCCAGGACGCAGATACGGACCGGCCTCGGCATCGGCCAGTCCCGGATCAAGAAACCGCACGCCGGCCGGCGCCTCCCCGGCCAGGGCCGGATGGAAGCTCGGGAAAGCAAGCAGCGTGGCGGCAGGGGATGAACCAGTCATGGAGAACCGTCCTTGACGTAAGCGTTAGGAGCCCTGGCGTTTCAAAAAACGACGACACCGGCCGGGGCAGACCGGAAAGGCCAGCAGACACAATTCGCCCGCCGCATGACCGCAATCCGGGAAGGAGGTCGTATCACCGGGCAGGCAATCCTGACAATTGCCTTCTTTGGCCAGGGTCGCGGGGAAACGGGCCTGCCATATCCGGCCGGCCTGCTCCTCATTGAGGCCCATGCTCTCGGCCCGAAGCACAAAATCATCGAAAACCCGGCCCAGACGCACAAGCACGACGCATCGGAGGGACACATGAAGGCCGGGATTGCAATGCTCCTCATACAGGCACCGGCCGGTCTGGTAATGCCGGCAACCGGCGCCCGGCAACGGGGTCAGCCGGGAAGTCATTACGCCTTCTCCATGAAGGACGCCCTTTCTTGACCTGTCCCCAGGCCGCGTGTATAGCCTCGGCCAACCCACCCGTGGAGGCATGTCATGTTTGGAATAGGATTTCCGGAGCTTATCATCATCCTGGTCATCGTGCTCATCATTTTCGGAGCCAACAAGCTTCCCGAGATCGGTGCCGGCATGGGCAAGGCCATCAAGAATTTCAAGAAAGCCACCAATGAGCCCGACGAGATCGACGTGACGCCCGGCAAGTCCAAGGACGACACGCCGGACAAAAACAGCTAGGCCGCTTCACGGTGCTTGAAAGGCCCCGGGGCATGTCCCCGGGGCTTTTTTTTTTTGCCCGATTGCAGTCAAGGCCGGCGTCCCGTCCCCTACCCCAGGCCCGGCCGGCCGGCCTGTTCCCGGATCATGGCCAGAACCGACGTGGCCAGGGCCTGGGCCAGCCCCTGGCGCTTGTCGGCCACGGCCAAGGTTGCCGCGTCGTCAGGATGCGACAGGAATCCGGCCTCGACAAGGACGGCCGGGGCGTCGGCTTCCGCCAAAAGGCCAAACGGGCCGGCTCCGGCCCCTCGGATCGGCAGCGGCCCATTGGCGGGCATTCCGTTGGCGATCCCTGCCGCCAGGGTTGCCGCCCGGCGGTGCGATCCGTCGCCGGCGGCCTGTCGGACGGCCGCGACAAAAAGCCCGTTTCCTCCCCGGCCAAGCAGGGAGTCCCATCGCCCCCGGGGGGGATTTTCCGCTTTGGCCGTCTCGCCGGCCAACGGATCGCCCGGGGCGACGGCAAAAGAATAGACGGCAACGCCGGCCGCTCTCGGATCGGCCACGCTCGCGGCATGCAGGGACAACAACAAATCCGCCCCATAATACCCGGACAAACCGGCCCTGGCCCAGCCGGGCAGGGTGACGTCGGCGGTCCGGGTCAGGGAAACGGCGACATCGGCTTTGGCCGGCGCCAGGGCGCGGGCCAGCCGCAAGGCAAGATCGAGGGTCACGTCGGCCTCGCGCAGCCCGCCGCCGGCCGCTCCGGGCTCGGAACCGCCATGCCCCGGGTCGATGAGCAACCGGAACGGCCCCTGGCTTCGGGGCAATCCGCCCTGCCCGATCAGGGCGCGCCGCTCGGCCTCGGCCTCACGGGCCAGGGAGGAGGTTCGGGCATGCGAGGCGCTGCCGCCTGGGCCGGCGGCTTTTGGCGGCAACGGAAACTGGCTGAGGGTTTCCGCCATCATCCGGGACAGGGTGTCCTCGGGATTGAGGCGTACGGCCATGGAAAAATGTTCCACAGCCTTTCTGGGATCGCCCTGTTGATAGTAGACGCGGCCAAGCAGGGCCTGGACGCGGTCGTTGCGGGCGTCTTTGGCCTGGGCCTCCAGCAGGATGGCCAGGGCCCTGGCCGAGTCTCCTGCGGCGAGCAGATCCTGGGCCCTGACCGCCAACTCGTCCGCCGTGGCTGCCAGAAGCGTGGCCGGCGCGGCCGATATGGCGGCAGCGACGCCAAGCAGGTGCAGCATTTCCCGACGCGTCATGGGCAAGTCCTCCCCACCCGCCCCCGGACAAGGGCAATCATGCCCGGCGGGTCGTCCGGAGCAAACCAGGCGACGTCCGGTTCCTTGCGAAACCAAGTCATCTGGCGTTTGGCATAGGCCCGCGTGTTGGCAAGCCAGGCGGCCCTGGCCGCTTCCAGCCGGATTTCGCCGCGTACATACGCGGCCAGCTCCGGTCCGCCTATGCCGGAAAGCCCGGGCGCATCGGCCGGATAGCGGTCAAGCGCCCGGCGCACCTCGTCGGCCGCGCCGGCATCGAGCATGGCCTCGATGCGCCGCTCCAGCCTGGGGGCCAGCGATTCCAGGGGCGCCGACAGCCCGATCTTGATCGTGTCGTAGTCCGGCACATCCGGATCGCCCAGCCTGTGCCAGTCGGAAAAGGATCGCCCGGTTGCGGCATGCACTTCCAGGGCCCGGGTCACCCGCTGGCGGTCAGCCGGGCTGATGCGGGCGGCGTAGTCCGGGTCGATGTCCGCCAGACGGGCGTGCATGACCGCCGGTCCGAGGCTGTCGTATTGGCCGGCGACAGCCGCGCGCACGGCCGAAGGCACCGGCGGGATCGGGGCCAGACCGCCCAGGATGGCCCGAAAATAGAGGCCCGTGCCGCCGACCAGCAGCGGCAGAAGCCCCCGCTCGGCAATGGAGGCGATGACAAAACGGGCGCGTTTGGCGAAATCCCCGGCGCAGACCGCCAGATCGAGCGGGGTGTCGCCATAGAGAAAATGCGGGCAGCGGCCCTGCTCTTCAGGCGTCGGCTGGGCCGTCAGCACGGGCACGCCGGCATAGACCTGGCGCGAATCCACGTTGACCACCGCCCCGCCGAACGTCTCGGCCAGGGCCAGGGCCGCCGCGGTCTTGCCCGTGCCCGTGGCCCCGAGCAGGCAGACGATCCGGATGGCAGCCATGGCTATGGCGTGGCCGGACGGCCGTATTTCTCGATCATGCGTTCCCGGATCAGTTCCGGCACCATGCCCCGGATGTCGCCGCCGTGTTTGGCCACTTCCTTGACAATGGTGGAGCTGATGTAGAGCCACCGGTAATCCGTCATGATGAAGACCGTCTCGATGGCGCGGTCGAGCTTGCGGTTCATCAGGGCCATCTGGAATTCGAATTCGAAATCCGACACGGCCCGCATGCCCCGAAGGATCACATTGGCTTGCCGCGACTTGACATAGTTGACCAGCAGGCCGCCGAATCCCTCCACCAGCACGCAGTCGTCGTTGGCAAAGACTTTCTCGGCAAGGGCCACCCGCTCTTCCAGGGAGAAAAGCGGCGTCTTGTGGGAATCCCCGGCCACGGCCACGATGACCGTGCCAAAAATCTTGGCCGCGCGTTGGACCAGCGATACGTGCCCGTTGGTCAGGGGATCGAAGGTTCCGGGATAGACGGCGGTGCAGGGTCTGCCAGCGTCCATAAAATAATCCTTGTTTGGCCGTATGTCCGGTCGCCCAGACGTTCAAACGCCGGCGGGACGTCGGTTGTCGCCAGTTCCAGGCCGGCTTCGATCTCCGCCACGACCACCCCGCCCGGGGCGACGAGCCCATGGGCGGCAAGGCCGGCCAGCGCCGGCGGCAGCAAGCCGTGCCCATAGGGCGGGTCGATGGCCACGAGATCGAAGGCCTGTCCGGCCAGACGCGGCAAGGCCTTGGCCACGTCGGCCTCCATGACCCGGGCTTCCTCGGGAGAAAGCCCAAGCCCGCGCAGATTTTCCCGCAGCACTTTGGCCACGGCGGGACTGCGCTCCACAAAAACGGCCCGGCCGGCGCCGCGCGAAAGAGCCTCGATGCCGACGCTGCCGGCTCCGGCAAAAAGGTCGAGCACCCGGGCTCCGGGAAACAGGGCTCCCCGGGACAGCAGCATGGAAAACAGCGACTCCCGCACCCGCCCCGTGGCCGGACGAAGGCCGGGCGCTTCCACGACCTTGACGCACCGGCCGCCGAATCGTCCTGCGATAATGCGCATGGGGCTCCTACCGCGCTCCGGTGGCCAGAGCATAGGCCCGGGGAAGATAGCGCTCGAGCAGACGGGCCAGACCGTAGCACAAGGCAAAGGCCAAAAGCGTCAACAACCACATGTAGGCGATGCCGATGACGCCGCCGGAGGGTTTGAACACGAACCGCGTGCCGTAAATCAGGTAGGACAGCACCGGTTCATGGGTCAGATATACGAAAAAGGAATAGGCAGCCAGCCGCAACAGCAGTGCCGACCGCCCAAGCCAGGCATACCCGGAAAGCAGCCAGACGCTCACCGTGCCGGCGATCATGCTGTTGCGGTAAACAAGATGAAAGATCGGCGGGAATCCCTCATGGTATTCCAGGTGGGCGGCGATCAGCAACAGGCCCAGATAGACGGCCAGGACAGGCAGGAGCCAGCGTCTGGCCGCGTCGAGATCGGCTCCGATCCGGGCCAGCAGACAGCCCCCGTAGAAAAAGAACATGCCGCTTAATTCCACCGGCAACCCCGCCTGGGGCACGAACATCCACAGCGCCCAATACGCCACAATGCCAACCAGAGGAATTTCCACGGAAACGACATAAAAAACCGGGGCCAGGATGAAATAGAGATAGAGATCGCGCAAAAACCACAGGGGATAGACCGCCGGGAATCGATAGACGCCAAGCAGCATCTTGAGCACGCCGTCCTGACGCAGGCCATGGATGTCTCCCATATAGGGAGCCTTGTTAAAAATAACGATCAAGGCAATCGTGATCGCATTGAAGAGCAAATACGGGAACAGAATGGTTCTGCTTTTTTTCAGGAGCATTTTCCCATAGGCCGCAACAGTCGGTTTGTAGGTCAAAAAGAAAAGATACCCTGATATGGAAAAAAATATGGGCACGCTCAGCCGAAAAAGGCCATGGGGAAACAGGGCAAGGTAGCCTCGCAACAGATCGGGAATCTCGGCATAGTAGGCCTGGAGGCCCTTTTCAGCGTGGATACCGATGACAAAAAGGACAAGAAGCGTCCGCAGCACATTGAAGCGCTTGGAAATATCTGGTGAAACCAGAGAACGGGTTGTAGACATACCTGGAATCTGGCAGCTATTGCAGCAGGTCGAATTTGGAAAAACGCATGGTCATGCCTGCCCGCCCCTGGGTGGCTGATCGCAGTTCCGTGGAAAAACCGAACATCTGGCGCATGGGAGCCAGGGCCGCCACGGTCTTATGGCCGCCCCTGTCGAACATGTTCTCGATTTTGGCCCCCTTGGAGCCAAGCAGTCCCGCCACGTCGCCGATAAAGGCATCGGGAACGCCGATTTCCAGTTCCATAATGGGTTCGAGCAGCGCCGGCCTGGCAGCGGCCAGGGCAGCCTTGAGCGCCTGACTGGCCGCCATGCGGCAGCCGACATCGGTGGTTCTGCCCTCGTCAGGAAAAACCCCGGTCACCCGCACCCGGACATCCTGGACCGGATGGCCGCCAAGCGGTCCGCTTTGCAGGCCGTCCTCCAGTCCTTCGGCAATGGCCGTGCCCCAGGCCGCCGGAAAAGCCTGCCGGTCGACCTCGAAAACAATCTCCCGCCCGGCCCCCCGCGCCAGCGGCGACACGGCAAGCGACACCTTGCCCTGATGGACGCGATCGCCGAGTTCGCGATCAAATTCGCCCTCGCCGGCCCCAGCGGCGGTCACCGTTTCCTGGTAGACGACCTGGGGCTTGCCGACCCGGGGCGAAACGCCGAATTCCCGGCGGGCCCGCTCCAGCACCACGGCCAAATGGAGTTCGCCCATGCCGGAAAGGACCATCTGATCGGTAGCGTCGTCGGTCACCAGCGTCAGCGTCGGATCTTCCTCCAGGAACTTGTCGAGGACTTCCTTGAGGCGATCCGATTCCTCGGCGTTTCGCGGCTCCAGGGCCAGACTGATGACCGGCTTGTAGGCGGCGATGCTTTCCAGAACAATGAGGTTGTCTGCATCGCACAGGGTATCGCCCGTGGCGGCGCGCCGCATGCCGGCCACGGCCACGATCTCGCCGGGTCCGGCCGTTTCGGCCTTTTCCCGATGCCCGGCATGCAGATGAAACAGCCGGGCCGGCCGTTCCACCAAGCCCCGGGTGGCGTTGTACACGTCCTTGCCGGCATCCATGCGGCCGGAATAGATGCGCAAAAAAATCTGTCTGCGCCCGGTTTCCATGCTGACCTTGAAAACCAGGGCGGCCAACGGCGCACCCGGATCAGGCTCGAAACGCCGCTCGGCGCCGGTCGCCGGGTCGATGCCGGTCACGGCCCCCCGGTCCAGCGGGCTTGGCAAAAAGGCCAGGATGCCGTCGAGCACCGGCTGCACGCCGATGTTCTTGAGCGCCGAGGCGGCGAAAACCGGCACCAGGCCGTGGGCCAGCGTCCCGGTGCGAAGCGCGGCAACAAGCAGTTCCCGGTCGATGGCCCCACCGGAAAGATAGGCTTCAAGGAGCGCCTCGTCGTATTCGCAGGCGGCCTCAACCAGCTTTTCCCGCCAGGGTCCGGCAAATTCGGCCTCGATTCCGGACAAGGGACGTCGCGTGACCACCTCGCCCTGGCTGGCCGGATCGAAGTCCAGACGCTCCAGGGTGAGCAGGTCGATCACCCCGGCCAATTCCGGGCCCTGGCCCACGGGGATGGTCACAGCCACGGGATTGGCCTTGAGCTTGTCGCGCATGGCGGCAAGCACCGCTTCAAAATCCGCGCCCGGCCGGTCGAGCTTGTTGATGCAGGCAATCTTGGGCACGCCATGGGCGACGGATTGCCGCCAGACGGTCTCGGATTGGGGTTCGACCCCGGATACGCCGCAAAAAACGCCCACAGCCCCGTCGAGTACCCGCAAGGATCGCTCCACCTCGATGGTAAAATCCACATGGCCCGGGGTGTCGATGATGTTGACGGGGTGGTTGTTCCAGATGCAGGTGGTGCAGGCCGAAGTGATGGTAATGCCCCGCTCCTGCTCCTCGGGCATGAAGTCCATGGTGGCCGTGCCGTCATGCACTTCGCCCATACGGTGAATACGCCCCGTAAAATACAGGATACGTTCGGTCAGCGTCGTTTTGCCGGCGTCGATGTGGGCAATGATGCCAATATTGCGGAGACTGGCCAGTCTCCCCTTTTTCGTGCCCTTTTTGGCGCTCATGATCGCTCCGATTGTTGCAGGGCGCTTGCGGGCCGTGCGTCAGCGCGCGCGGCCGGCCGTGTCGACGGTCGCCGCCAGGCGACGCTGGCGAAAAGCCCCAGGCGGCAGTTCCGGCCAAAGCCAGCAGGTTTCCCGGCCGGGACCGAAGGCCAGGGGGGCCGCTTTGAGCCCCTGATCGAGATGGTCAGTCCCGACGTAAACGGCATCATACCCGAGATCGGCCGCTTCGGCCAGATCGCCCTGGCCGGGGGAAAACGGCGTTTGCGGGGCGGCGCCTTCGCTGTGCAGGGAAAAGGCCATGTCCGGATGGGCAAAGGCCAGGGCTTCATGGTCAAACGTTGTTGCGCAATCCGCAAAGACCCCGGCCCTGCCGGCCACGGCGACATCGAACAGGCGCACGCCGGACGGCATGGCGGACGGCGTGCGCACGCCGCCAAGAACAACCACCGCCCCCCTCCCCTTGTCCGGCAGCCCGGCCAGTATTTCCGGCAGGCTGCGCGTTTTGGCCCGGCAGGCCGTCTCCACGCCGCACAATTCCAGGGCCGTCAAAAGCGGCCTGGGCCAGGGGCCCCCGAGCCGCAAGGCGGCAACATCGGCAACCCGGGCGCAAAGGGCCGGCACGACCGCCGCCACCAGCCGGGCCGGCGAGGTGAAACCGGGGCCACAGACAAACAACGCAAAATCAAGCGGCGTCTCAAGGTCTGTCAGGGAAAGGTCGTGGCCAAGACAGGCCTCGTTACGACGGCGTAACGGCCGGGGGCCGCCCCAGGCGGCAAACACGGCGGCAAGGCCTGTCTTGATCCAGGCGCGCTGCCGGTCGGAAACCCGGGCGTAGGCAGCGGCAAAGGCCGCATCGGCAATGCGGCCCTGCTCCATGGCTTCGGGCCATTGGCCGACCGGGATGTCGCGGCGTGTTTTCATAGATGGCGTACAAATGACAACGGGGCGGCCAGCCGCCCCGTTGTCAGGTATTCGTTCGTTATCCGGCTCCGCCGTTGCATCAGGCGGCCCGTCCGGGACTCTCTTGCGCCCGGGCCGCAGCCAAACGGCGCGGCTGCCTCCCCACGCGCATCAGAGCCAGCGCTTGGCCCAGTTGCGCCAACTGCCTTCGATCTTGCGCCGTTCGTTCTCGGTCAGGGTCTTTTGGTATTCAAGGTAGGACAATTCGGCCCGCAGCTTGGCGTATTCGACAACTTCTTCAAGATCCTTGAAGTTCTCGGTCGCATACATGTAGCGCTTCCAGGCCGCGCCATACTGTTCCGTACGCCAATAGAAGTCGGCAACGAAAAGCTCGTGTTCGGCCAGACGTTTGCGGCAACGCCGGATATAATCCGCCGCTTCCTTGCCGTAATCGGTATCCGGGAAGGTTTGTTCCAACAGGTAAAAATACTGGATGGCTTCCTGGAGATTGTTCTGGGGCATATCGATGGACTCGGAACGCTTGAAATTCGAAACGCCGATCTGATAGAGGACGTAGGGAATCTCTTCGCTGCGCGGATGCACCGATTCAAACTCTTTATAGGTTTCAGAGGCCAGGGCATAATCCTCGGTCAGGAAGTAGGCGTCGGCCAGGGCAACGGTACCCATGGGCGTGTAGGGGCTGAACGGATAACGATCCTTGAGCTTCGTAAAAAAGCCGGCGGCCCCGTAGTAGTCCTTTTCCGACATCGCCTGCCGACCAGCCTCATACAATTCCTGGGCGGTATCTTCAGGCGGCGGCAGAAAGTAATAGTCCATAAGGCTGGCACAGCCGCCAAGAGACAGCAGCAGGCAGCACAAGGGCAGGAAACGGCGCAACATCACATTCATGTTTCATTCCCGGATATGGCCCGGTCCCGGCCGGGCGCCATGTGCGGCGGACTCGACGCCGCCCCTGGGCGGCGACCGGTCCGGCGTTTTGATGCGCGTCCTCTTACCAGATGGCCCAGACGGGCACAATGTAAAAAAAATGAACCCGATCGACCGCCACGGACAATGCTCGCGGCGCCGGTCGACCGGGCTCGACCAATTCAGCCCTGCGCGAACCGTGAACTGATATAGGCATATGCCGCGTGGGCGGCGCTGGCGCCGTCGCCGACGGCAGTGGCCACCTGGCGGCAGGATTTGGAGCGGATATCGCCCGCAGCGAAAATACCTGCAATGCTCGTGTGCATCTCCGCGTCGGTTTTAATAAATCCCTGTTCATCGCGGACAATCCCCTGGGGATAAAAATCCCCCTGGGGCTCGAAGCCGACAAACACGAAAACGCCGTCAACATCCAGGGTCTTGCATTCCCCGGTTTTGACGTTTTGCACGTCAACGGCCTTGACGCCATCATCGCCCCGGATGGCGCACACCACCGATGACCGAAGGATTTCGATGGCGGGATTGACGGTGCAGCGGTCTTGGTAGCATTTCTGGCCGCGAAAATCATCGCGGCGATGCACAAGGTAAAGTTTTTTCACCAGCCGGGCCAGATAGAGGGATTCCTCGAGAGCCGAGTTGCCGCCGCCAATGACGGCCACGGTCTGGCCCCGAAAGAAGTTCCCATCGCACAGCGCGCAGTAGGACACGCCCCGGCCGCAGAATTCCTGCTCGCCCGGGATGCCCACCCGCTTGTACCGGGCGCCGGTGCAAAGCACCACGGCCGTGGCCTCGATGGTTTCGCCGCCAACGCTTATGCGGTGCAGCCCGTCAACGGTTTCAATGGCCCGAACCTCGTCGCCTATGCGGTCCACCGAATAGTGGCCAAGATGGGCCGACATCATATCGGCCAGTTTCCACCCCTCGATTCCATCCGGAAAACCGGGATAGTTCTCGATCAGATGCGTCATGAGCATCTGTCCGCCGGGCGAAAGCTTTTCCACCAAGGCCACGGACACTTCGGACCGGGCGAGATACAGGGCGGCCGTAATGCCGGCCGGGCCGCCCCCGATCACGACGGCGTCGTATCGCTTCATGAATTACAGCGCCTTTTGCGTAAGCATTTCCTTGATGCTGCTCTTGGAGACAGCCCCGGTGATCTGCTCCACCACTTCGCCGCCCTTGAACAGGATCAGGGTGGGGATGGCGCGGATGCCGTACTTGCTCGGCGTGCTGGGATTCTCGTCCACGTTCATCTTGGCCACTTTGACCTGGCCGGTGTATTCATTGGCCAACTCGTCGATGACAGGGCCCATGGCCCGACACGGCCCGCACCAGGGAGCCCAGAAGTCCACCAGGACGGGCAAATCGCACTGCAGGGCTTCGGCCTCGAAATTCGCGTCGCTCAGTTGAATGGCCATGGATGCACTCCTTTTTGGTCTTGTCGGTCGCTTGGCGGCCGGGTTTTCTCCCGATCATAAGGGCGGGCGACACAAAACGCACCCGCCAGCTCACGCGTGGTCCGCAATCGTGCAAACCTATTGCGGCGCGAAGCCGCTGTCAACCGATGCCCGGCCAATGCCCGGCCCGGAAAGATAATCCCAAGGCACCCGGCGCCCGCGCGGCACCGGCGCAAGCGACAGATCATGGTGCAGACCGGCCTGGCCAAGCAGACAGCCGGCAACGGCGATCATGGTGGCGTTGTCGGCGCAAAGCGCCGGCTCGGGCAAAAAAAGCGGCAGCCCGCGCCGGGCCGACAGCCGGGACAACATCTCCCGGATCGGTTCGTTGGCCGCCACCCCGCCGGCGGCCAGAAGCGAGGCCGCCGGCGCATCGAGGCTGTCGATGGCCCGCTCCAGCTTGACGCGAAGCGTATCGGCAATGGCGAAATTGAGCGAGGAACAAGCCAGCCGCAACTCCATGGGCCAAGCCTCCGGGGCAACGGGGACGCCCGTGGCCGGCATGACGACGGCACGCAGATGCGGCCGGGCGGCAATAAACGTGGCGACAGCGGTTTTCAGGCCGCTAAAGCTGAAATCGAGATGGACATTTTCCAGAAAAGGCCTGGGAAACAGCGTGCGATCCGGTTCAATGCCCCGGCCGAGCCGGTCGATATACACCCCGCCCGGATAAGGCAGGTTGAGAGACTTGGCCGCCTTGTCAAAGGCCTCGCCGGCGGCGTCGTCGATGGTGCGCCCGAGAACGGCCACGTCAAGCGGCGAACGCATGAGCATGATCTGGGTATGGCCGCCGGAGATAAGCAGCCCCAACGCCGGATAGGCGACCTCCCGGCCCATGGTGGCCGCCAGCAGATGAGCGTGCAGATGGTCAACGCCGATAAGGGGTTTGCCCGAGGCCAGGCACAGGCCCTTGGCCGCAGCCAGCCCGATGAGCAGGCTGCCGAGCAATCCCGGGCCCCGGGCCACGGCCACGGCGTCCACATCGGCCATAGTCAGGCCCGCCTCGTCAAAAAGGGCCGACAGCAACGGCCCCATGCGCCGCAGGTGTTCCCGCGAGGCCAACTCCGGCACCACGCCGCCGAAAAGGGCGTGGAGATCGGCCTGGGAAGCCAGTTTTTCCAGAATGGGACGGCCGTTGTCGCAGAGGGCTACGGCCGTCTCGTCACAGGAGGTCTCGATGCCAAGGCACAGCATGCGCCATTACGCCTTGCGGGCGCGGGCGTAGATCTCCTCCACCTTGGCCACGTCGTTTTTGCTGCCAATAAAAAGCGGCACCCGCTGGTGCAGCTCCTCAGGTTCGATGGACAGGATGTCCCGCTCGCCGTCGGTCGCCGCGCCGCCGGCCTGGGTGCAGACAAAGGCCAGGGGCGAGGCCTCGCACAAAAGGCGCAGCTTGCCCGTGGGCTTTTTGGGATCGCGGCAATCGGCCGGATACAGAAAGATGCCGCCGTAAAGCAGATTGCGGTGGAAATCCGCTACCAGGGAACCTATGTAGCGCCCGCCGTAGGGCTGGCCGCGCAGGTTGTCTGATCCCTTGAAATAATTAACGATCTCCCTGGTAGGCTCATCCCAGTAATTCCAGTAGGCCTCGTTGACCGAGTAAATTTTGCCCGTGGCCGGAGTCTTGATGTCGGGATGCGACAGCAGGAATTCGCCCACGCTCGGGTCCAGCGTGAACCCATGCACGCCCCGGCCGGTGGTGTACACCATCATGGTGGAGGTGCCGTACAGGAAATAGCCGGCAGCCACCTGTTCGCTGCCGCGCTGGAGCAGATCGCACAGCTTGTCGCCGGTGCAGCCGGCCTTGGTCCGATAGATGGAGAAAATCGTCCCCACATTGACATTGGCGTCTATGTTGGAGGAGCCGTCAAGGGGGTCAAAAATCAGGAAATAATCCCCCTTGGGAAACTGATCCGGTATCAGGACGAGATCGGCGTTCTCCTCGGAGGCGATGGCGCACAGCACGCCGGCGCGCTCCATCCGGTGGATGAGCACCTTGTTGGCGTACTCGTCGAGCTTTTGCACCTGCTCGCCCTGGACGTTGATTTCCCCCGTAAAGCCGAGGACATCGACAAGACCGGCCTTGTTGACTTCCCGGGTGATGATTTTGGCCGCCAGGATGAGTTCGTTGAGGAGCCGGGTGAACCGGCCCGAAGCCATGGGGGATTCTTTCTGGTGCAAGAGCAGATGTTCGATAACAGTGATCTGGGGCATATGACATTCCTCCCGCCGTCATGGAATCCGAACGTCGGCAGGCGTCCGGGACATGGGTCGCACGCGGCTATTGGTCTTTCTACAATGGTCGGCAAAATCCCACAAGAATGCCGGGCGTAAAGCGAATGAAAAAGCCGGCGGCCATCGGCCGCCGGCCTGTCGTTGGCAGAGCAATCAGGGATTGGCAGCGGGAGTCGAGGCCTCGGGGGACGGGGCGGGGTCGGGGGCGGCCTCCTTCCTTGCCGGCGCCGGTTTCTCGGCCC
>Ga0074193_1000188_pt1 | contig 114406 bp, 70 predicted proteins | sample EPASupsiteHSE605_FD_64523 | JGI IMG/M metagenome (GOLD analysis project Ga0074193, IMG submission 64523) | Bioremediated contaminated groundwater from EPA Superfund site, New Mexico - Sample HSE6-05 | ecosystem: Environmental > Aquatic > Deep subsurface > Groundwater > Contaminated ... | reverse complement strand
ATATTCACTTCATACTTGTCTCCATTATAAACAACAATTCCATCTTTCTCTTGACAACAAAGACGAAAACGAAAACCATCAACAATTCCAAAATGTGATTCCCATTCTCTCAACAAGTTAATTACTCCAATTTGATCATTTCTATCGCTAGGAATATGTCCTAACACAAGAAAATCAATGAAATGACAAAAAACATCAAAATCACACGAATCACTCAAAATAATTCGATCTTTTGTCGTATATTCATCTAGATACTTATTTAAACACGATAAAAATCTCTTTTCAACATGTTTTGTCTTATCCTGACACTGAAAAACAACTTCTGGCATCAAAAAAAAATGCCAAAATTAACTTAAACAAAGCCTGTGTTTAATTCTATCTTGAGAAAACCAAATTAAGATTTTTACACAGTAAAGAGGGTGATTTTAGACAATTCTCCTTATAATTGATGTTGATTTAAATAGGAAAAGCTCTAACTTGGAATAAAATATGGATTAATATTGATTTGGATATGTGGATATTATGCTTATTAGAACTATCAACTATAAACAGAGAATTTCTCATTCTTTTGGATCAAATAAAACTATTTTGCTCTCATAATAGTTTGCAAGATCCATTGGGAAGTTCTCTCTCATTACTGAATTCGTCAGATAACATGTATCTTGTTCATTTTCGAATTTGACACAGAAAAGCATTTCTTTATCACTATTTTGTGTTACACCAATAATTTTTCGGATTTTTCCAAGAGTCTTATGTTTTTTATTGTTCGGATCTTTGGGTTTCTTATTGTATTTTCTCTTTGGTTTATCATTTGTTCCATTTGTCAAGGCTTCATTTTTGGCATCAGGATTAGAAATAGGTTTTTTGGATTCTTTATGGATAACTGAGTCGTTTGACTCGGAACTCATTATAAAAATGCTAAACGAATGGGATTTATTGACTGGTTATTCTCTCTGCAGTCTCATCAAAATCTTCAAGCAATTTTTGGATATTCTGAGCGTATATACTATTGTTGCTATTGATAAGAGCAATATCGGATTTCATTTTGGCAAAATCAGCAACCCTCAGTCCAGATAACACAGAATTGATCATTATTGAGTCATCATTTGGATATTTCTCTGATGCAATTAAAATTGTGCTTTGTCCTTGCTCCCACTCTCCAATAGCAAAGTGGCAAGATGCGATAAGGCTTCCTAAAAGCGGAGATAGTTGATATCTCTCACTCATATCTAATAATGAATAGAGAGCTGTTTTGGTGGAATTTTGATCCTTTTTAAGACCAATAATACCATTACATATTGCTTTCAACGAATTGCTTGTTATGCTCTCGATTTCTTCTTCGGCTAAATCTACTCTTTCTAATGATAGCAAACACTGAACTCTAAGTGCTGCTGCATCTTGATGAATAACACCATGCAAACATTCAAGAGCATCATTGTACTCTTCTGCAATCATATATCCCAGGCCAACGCATATAGAATAATGAGAAGACATGGTTTTAAGGCTTTTATCAATATTCTCTAACAAATACTCTTGAATCTTTTCAAAATTCTTAATTTTAAGGCAATTGGCCAATATAATAGCGCCCTTGTGAATCGGAGATGATGAATTCTTACAGGCATTTATCACAAAATCAACTTGACCAAGCGCCAAACGAGCCCGCAAAACCGCTAATTCAACATCTTCGCTAGGATTTTTGGCAGAAGCACCTTCATTCACAACTTTGGTATAAAACCCGAGGTAGAAAAGATCAAGAATATCTTCCATTTTTACTGATATTTGAACTACTCTGTTCAGATTTAAAATGAGTTTGTATTCAAAGATCAGCGCGTCTAAACAGGACCAAGAGTTCTCGAAGGAAGAGATTCAATCTATTGAAGAGTGTTTTGACTCCATGGAGAAACCGATTCATTATTATTTCAGGACAAACGTCAGGATCAATAAAGAGAGTTTAGAAGGCTGTGTTGTTGCTCTATCTCCACACTTTGTTTTATGTTTCAAAGAAGTTTCTAAAAGGAAAAAGGTCACAATTATGATGTCTCTTCATATTGGGTTAATACGAATGATTGGTTATTCTGATGAACAGTATGTTTTGATCAAATCTGAGACGCATAATGTGATTCTTTTTGCCGAAGAGGCTCTTAGATTTGCTCAGCTTTTGTATCGCAACTATCAATTAGGCTACCCAAGTCCAACGAAGGAGAAGTTTTGCGAATTGAAATCTACTAACATGGATCTCTTCCCAAAAATTGTCGTTCCCATATCGCCGATTCAAAAATTTCAGTTTTCATATCTTTCAATGTGTACTGAAGCAGGGGTGCCGTATTTTCATGAAGTTGTTAGGTATATTCACAGTCTCTTTTTAAGCAAGAATTCCATTATTGATATATCACAGTTTCCTATTCAGCTTTTCTCTGGGAAAAAATCTAATGATGAGCTCTCTCCAGTATTCCAAACCATTGGAATGATGGATTTCGTTTCTGGTATTTGTTGCTCTGGACTGAATAACCCACGCCTTCTTCAAACATTGGTTCATTTAATATCTTCTGGGACGCAATTCAAGATAATACACTTTGAAAATTGTGGGTCGCTTTCAGGTATGAGGGATTTATCACTCTCTATCAGGGGAAAGAAAGAGTTTAATGTCTCATATTGGCACCTGAAGAATAATCCGATTAAAGACATGGAATACTTTTCCGAAATTTTATCATTTTGTAACAATCCATTACTATATATGAATCTTTCAAATTGTGGTATCAAGCCTCAAGATGCTATTTCATTATTCACCGTTATGTCTAAAAACTCACACCTTTGGGATTTGAAGCACTTGTATTTAGCTGGGACCCCATTTCAAGAAACTGGTGTAATGACAAAATTTGGTGAGTATTTATCTTCAATTACCTCAAAAGGTGTACCTCCACTCGAGACACTTGATATAAGTGGATCTGCAGATTCAATTGAGAGTCTCATTGTCCTTTTGAACACATTTCCACTGCATATCAAATCTCTTAATATTAGTAATAGTTTCTTGTCTCCAAAAGCATTTAGCCAGATAATGATATATTTACAAGAAGTGGAAGTTCTACATGAACTGGATATTAGTGGTACAAACTATACTTATGACAAAATATTTGGTGTTTTAGACTCAATATCAAAGAATCCCCATATTTCCAAATTTTCGTTAAAGCTTGATCGTATAAGGATCACTAGTAATGGTGTGCTGCCTATTATTCGTTCTTTCATGAATAGCGATAAATCCAAATGGGTATCTTTGAGTTTTAATGATTGTTCTTTATCAGAAGATGATATCTTGAATCTCACACCTCTATTTAGAAGACTGCCCAACCTTGAAGAGCTTTCACTATCGTTTAATTTTGATAATACGATGAGGAATGTGGGTGAAGTACTATCCTCTCTTACCAAAATTCAGTCTTTAAGAAAACTTTCTATTGCTGGAAATGGTCAGAAATCCCTCGGGAATCAGCTTTTACCTCTTCTTCAGTCAATTTCTGATACCAATTTTATCAATGAGATAGATATAAGTGGGAATAACGTGGGGAATGCTGCTATTCCGATTATTATTCAAATCATAAGGAGTAATCCAAATATATCTTCACTATCCATTGATAATAATATATTGAAATCTGTAGAGTTAATAGAAGAGATGGTAAGTGCAATATCCGATAACAAGAGCTTAATATCTTTCCAATTCCCAATTAACGATTCTCGAAGAATAGTTAACTCAGCCAAGAAAGCAAATCAAACTCATTTGATATCCAAATTTTCCGATATGCAGTTTTCCACAATACAATCAATTAATCGGAATAGGTCTTCAAAGAGAATGCCCACTGAGTTACCATTTACTGTATCTCCAGAAATTGCACGTCTTGTATGGGAAATCACAATTAATAACCGCAAATCTTTCCAAGGTCTTGTGTTAACTGAACATTCATGTGCATCTGAAGTTCTTCATGTTCCTCTTCCGTTTCAAAGCATTGGTGATAAAATTGAAAATGGTGGCACAATTAAAGAATTCGCAATTGGAGATATGGATATATATCAAACCCCATCTTTGGGCAAGATTGTTGTTGAAGATCAAAGTAAGTACCAAGATTTTTGTTATACCACTTTGAATCCTGACTTTAACGCCTTTGTCAATCAAGAAAGCGTTATTAATGAATCTGATGATCTGGTTGAAATTAAAGCTACAAACAATTATAACCCTCAAGAAAGTGACAACACTGAAGAAGAACCCTCTGAAGATGAAAATGATGAGTTTATACTGAATACCAAAGTATACGTTCCGCCAATAAACCCTGATCAAGTTGGGCAAGATGTGATCGGAGAAGAACCAACAACAGGCTTATACAAGATTCCTCCATTACGAAAAACTCAAATTGCTGATGATGTTGATGAAAATGAAACAGTTATTAAGAATCGTAATCAACCAAAAGCTTTCAGATCCCCTAAAAGAAACAACGAAGAAAATGGATTCATGAAGCTTGAAAATCAAGCCTGGATACCTAAAGAACATGACTCTGTTCTTGAAGATCAGAATATTTCTGTCTCAAAATCACCTTCAAAGAAACAAAAAACCATGAAAACAATTGATATTAATTCGGATTCAAGTGAAGATTGGAAGCCACCTCCAAAACCAATATTTAGACCACCCTCTGCGAATCTGATTGATTCAAAGATTGAAATGGTTGAAAACAAAAAGAAACCAAAACCTTTTCAAAGCACCTTATTAGACCCACAAGCTGGATCTGCTAACACTCCTGTGTTTATTGATAAGAAGAAGAATTCTGTTCGAATTATGTCAAGGGAGAAAAACAACAAAGCTTTCGAATCTTCTGCCTCGGAATTTTTTGATTAACTATGTTAAAAAATCATCAACAATGTGTTTACTCATTCTCGTGTGCAGGATTTGATGAGAGTCTTGAATCTATAGATCTGATTTCATTATTTAGCCCATTAAACATTGAGCCAACTTCATTTTCAAACCTCCTTGCAAGCTCTTTCATTAATTCTATTGTGGAATTCCATTCCTCAATAGCAATTTGAGCTGCTGATTCCTGCGATCTATCAATGATTTGTCTCATTATTTGTTGAATTTGATTGAATGGAATATTGCTGCTAGTACTAGATTTAAGAAGTGTTTCAATGATTTGTTTTGAATTTTCTGCGACCTCCAATCCTAATTTGTGATGAAACAAATGGATGAATTCAACAAATGTTGAAATTGGTTGTTCTGTATTCATAAATGGAAGATAATCCTTGATATCTGGGCTTGGTTGTTGACTAACTGCAAATGGATTGCTATTATAGTACTGGTCACAAATTGGAAGCCGTAGAAAATGAAGGAGACACTCGGTTGGAGTTTTGTTCTTCATTTGCTTGGAAACTTCTTGCCAATCATCACCGTTTTCTTCTATTAATGATAACAATTTATTGGTGTCACTTAATGACCAATTTCCATCATTGTATGTTGGTTTATCTACTCTGGTGAAGTCAAGTGTTGATTCGTAATATGGAATATTACCAGAAGATATGCAATTATAGCACAAGTTTGATGATAATGAAGAATAAAATGGATATGATAACTGTTCGCTACAAATGGTACATAAGGGAAGTGGGAAAGATAGCTCAGGATTACAAGCACTTTTCATATCAATTTTAGGTTGTAACCTCATATTCGATGAAGGAATATCACAATTCCAGTGAGGATATGGTTTGCGCGTTTGGTAACGATTTGGGGGTAATTTGGGGGTACATTTCATATTTGGTATGGAAATCGGTACAAAATCTCGGCAAAAATGTTCACAATATAAGCTTTCTTCATTAACTGAATCATCAAATTCGGTTTTTATTTGGAAACCAAGGGTGTTTTCTGCAAATTGTGATTTCGAATGTCGAATAAATTCTTGAACAGGAATTCTCGTCGATAGAGGCATCAGAAAAGACTCTCTATTTATATTTGCCACATTCAACGGACGTTTTGAAGTATGGAAATAATCCTTGTTATCATCAAGTGGTGTTACCTGAAACATTGGATGTTTACATTGTGTTTAGGGGTTCGAAAAAACACACTTCGATTTTTTTGTTTTTCTGTAAACTTATGAAATGAAGGACCAAATTCTGGTCTAGATTATGGAAGAGAGTGTAGACCGCATTGTTGGACTCTGGACATCCTATTCGAAAGTTAAGACTGACAATGAGCAGATTAGATATCTAACAACAGAAATTATGTCTTTTATAAACGAATCTAAGAACGTAGTGCCAGTTTTGGTCGCAATTTCTCAGACAACGAGCGATTCAATCAGACTAATTGGATATACAAGCTTTTTATCAATGATGAGAATGCATAAAACACAATTTGATGAAGAAACGATTGAGTTTATTGATTCAATTATCTATGAGATCATTCAACAAGAGCCTCAAACACATCAGCGGAAAATTCTCGTTGAGCAACTGTGTTTGGTTTATTACTTTGGCAAAAAGATTGAGAAATTTGGAAAATTGGTGGCTTTTGCTACTTCTTTAATGGAGAACAGCGATTATCTATCGACAAGTATATGGATTTGGGTTTATATCTTTAATATTTGCCCTGAAAAGACTGATGACTTCAAAGATTACATATGTAGTACACTGTTGCCAGTGTTGGTGAACTGTTTTTCTGCGACAAGTTCTGATATAAGGATTGCCTCATATTCTCTTTTGCCTTCTGTCATGGCTCTCTTTGAAGAATCAATTTCTGAAGAGCTTAAAGTTCAAATTGGAAATGAGTTAGTTAGTATTTCTCAACAACTCTTCACCAACATATGTGACTCTTTGGAATCGTCTGAATTCTTTCGTCATTTTAATGATATTATAGAATGCTCTCCAGATTTTGTTGGTGAAAGATGCAAGGAAGTTTTTGATATAGCAGCTCAATATGTTGTTGAATCCTCAATTGATATAATGGTCAGATCCTCTTGTGTGATTATATTTCATCAAATATCAAAGTTTTTACCAATGATAATTCATGATGATCTTGATATATATATTAAGAATATCGTATTTTTCTCCATTGAACTTTGTAAGGAGAATCCTGAGGACAATTCATATTTCATAGGTTTTGATTTCTTTAAAGAATCATCCCGCTATCTAATAGAAGAAGGAAACCCTTTGGATGTATTCTTACCAATAATATCCGAATTATTCCAAAATGAAGATTGTCCATCTTTCCAAGTATCATTCATGCTTCTTGAATCGGTTTTGGACTCCTCCGTAATATCCGTGATGGAAATGTATGATGACATTGTACCTATAATTAAAGTATCACTAGAATCAGGTAACACTCCCCTTATTGATGAATGTTGTAAATTCATTCAAGAATTAGTTAGAGAAGCTCAATCTCTAGCTCCCCAAATACAGAATTCATTTGAAGAGTTATTATTAATGAATGCTGAAAATGATGTTGTTCTTGATTGTTTGGCGTCTGTGTATGAAATAAGTCAATTGGAACCAGCGGATTCGAATAATACACTACAAATTTTGCTTGAACAGTTTTCTTCTCCAAAACCAGAACATCATGAAGCCATAGTTCAAGTTATTAACTCTGTTTTGAGGACAATTGATAGTATTGATGAATCAGTATATAATGTTGTTAAACCATATCTTGAGGAGCTGCTTCAGGTTAGTAATAGCGCCAGAGGCAAGGCCCTTTCATGTTTCTCTGCATTTGCTTCTACCACTCCGAAACTATTATTACCCGATCTCCATTTGTTTGTACCAGAGCTCATTGCCAGCATTGATCAAACGAATGATCAACTCTGCTCTGACGCTTTGCTCACCGCGCAAAATTTATTTGCATACTATAATGTTTCCCTTAGTGATTATCATGTGACTTTCTTTGAAAAAGCCCTTGACATAATCAAATTATATAAAGAAGATGAAGATGGGCATCCAATAATGGAAGCAATTGAACCCACAGTAATGGAATTCGGAAATACCAATGACGAAGATGAAGATGATGAATATCAAAGAGTTCAAACACAGATTTCCAATATTATTGGATCTGCAATTGAATTTTGTGCATTTTTATTTGTTACCTACCCAGAAAGCCTCAGGAATCATTCGGAAGATCTTCTCAAAATGATTATTTCATTTGTGGAAAAGGAAAATTTCTATATGGCCTCCTCTGTATTCTTGGCAGTTCAAGATACTGTTAATGGATGTGTTCAGATTGGTGTTAATGTTAAACCGTTAATAGACATAATGATTGAAGAGTCATCATCTCTACATGAAAAATCAATGCTGGAGTCATTATGGTCATCTCTTTGCTATTGTTGCAGATGCTTAGATAAACCAACCCTAGAGGAAGTGGCTCCTGTTCTAATGGAAAAAGTCTCATTGATTATATGCGGTGAAATTCCCATTTACAATCAAAACCCTAGAACAAAGAAATTAGACAAAGAACTCATTAGGCCAATGTTGGACCTAATTGAGGAGTTCTTTATTAAAATGGGTCCTTTGTCCAGACCATATGTATCAGGTTTAACAAAAGGTCTCAATAAGATGTTGAATGATAAACTGGCAATAGTCTCATCCTCTGCAGCAAGAACCTATGCTGTTATTTCTAATGCTATTCCAGAGCTTCAAGATATCCAACAACAAGTTATTGAGTATTGTTTTAACAATCTTCAGACCACAATCGCTGAAGTTCAAGGTCCAATATTTATATCTTTGAACTATCTCATGGAAATTATTCCAGATGCTTTTCATGAACAAGCACTAAGTCTTTACAAACTGACATATGATATAATATCATCTCCAAATACAGACAGAAACCTTACAGATTCTGCAGTTATATTATGGGGTTCTCTTGTAAGGTCTTTTAACATGGTTCCATCAACAGAAGAATTGAAAACTGTGATGTCTCTTATGCCAATGAAAATGAATAATTATATGTTAAGGTTTTCAGCTCAATTTGCTGTTTATGCGATGAATAATTGGGAGTATATAGCAAATGAGCATATTCTCAGGATAGCCACGAACATTATTGGATCTGATGACCATACACTAAGAGCTATTATTCCTGATGATCTGTCTTTCATGATAGACATTATTGTTAAATTTGGTGAAGCTGAAACTGCATCAATATCTCGGTTTAATGAGAACATCCTGTATAATATTAGAAGACACATAACAGATGTCAATCAATAAAAGTTAGAGAATATGTTTATTTCCAGAATTTTAGTGATATCTGATTTTTCTTGGGTGATAAAGATTCATCTATTGGCTTCAAAGAACAATCTACATATTCCTTAATAAACAGATGAACACATGGGTTATTAATTAATTCTAATACAAACTCTTCACCAAAAACATCATAAGATTTCTTCCAATCAAGGTAGGGCCAAATGAATTCTGGAACAATATGAATATTACGTGTGTTACCGAGCGATGTTAACAAAGAATTGGACCATTTCAGAAACTGCTCTCGAATCCAATCACCAATCTGAGGCTTTTGCCAGTTTAATTTCATTTCTTTTAAAATCCCTTTCATCCAATCATACTCTATATCTGTGATTCTAGAATAATTAAGTCGTTTTCCTTTAACAATTGCTGGTACACTTCGGCAATCAATTAGTATGTCGTAATCAACTACCTTTCTATCCATAAACAACTCGCTGCATGTTCCCATTAGCTTTGAATGTGATGATGATGAATTAAGTGTTTCAGTAAACTGAAGAGGAACATAGGGGGCGAATGAATATGACTTTCCTAAGAATTTCAATGGATATGACTCATTATATATGAATCCAGGTAATAGTGAGCCCAATGCAATTACCATTTTAGAAACTAACTCACTGTTTTCAGCGAAAATAAGAACACTATGATTCATGAATAGTGCCTTTGCAACAGTTAAGACTTCATATTGTAGATTTTGAAACAAGGAATTGTATGATACTCCAGAAAATGGGCTTGGTTTTGTAGTTAATTGGAAAAGTAATTGATACATTTCCTGAATTGAGTCAACTAAACTATCAAATCTATCATAAAGCAAAGTTTTCAATGGTGCTTCAAGCTCTCCAAATAACGGGATATCTGAAATTACGCATAAAGATCTTTGAACGTGTCCACGAATATATGATGGATCGGTTTTTTGCAAAGATGAGGTTTCAATTGATCTATATGCAGCAATACCATAAGAATGTCCCGTTTCTAAATCTCCATTCGGTAAAGTGAATTGTATTACAGAAGAACACGCTCCATGTGCTTTATCTGGAATCCCAACAAAAGGAAGACCCTGGTTCCAATAATTAATATGGGGGCGATCTGAAAAAGGTGGATATACTGCATCAATTTGATTTCCAACCCTATGTTCAAAAGAAAGACAAACTAGGTGTTTCATTTATACAACTAAACCTGATCTTTCCAGGGAGAGAGAAGAGGCTCAATCCCCATAATCCTCATGAATGGAACTACCTCATTGTATAACCATTGTCCATTGAACATATATTTAAGGCATTCGTGTGGTAAGTTATGGAATCCATGAAGGGCACCTAATACTGCTCCAACAACAGCTCCATTTGTATCAGTATCTCCGCCTTCGCGAATAACTGAAATCATTGCTTCTTCAAAACTATGGCTATGTTTCAGAGCCCACACAGCTGCACCAAATGCTTTCAAAGTGAAACCTATTCCTTCTTTGTCAAGTTTGAGGTCTTCAATTCTTTCTCTTGAAGAATAGAATCTTATCTCATCTAGGTATGGCTCAAGGTTAGGTATAAACTGAATCGCTTCTTCAATGATCTCGTCATAATTGAAACTATTCATCCCACATTTTTGTTGGATAATCCTTGATACTATTAAAGAAATGGCAACGGTGGAAAAGACACATCTGGGATCAGCATGTGTTGTTTTTCCAAATAATTCAGCAATCTTTTTAACACATTGATTATCCCAAAAACAAAAGCATCCAACAGGCGCAATTCTCATCACAGAACCATTTGACGCAAGATTCTTTCTGTGATCTACCCATACATCTTCAGCTGCGCGAATTGGATCAGCTAAAAACATTTTATGAGATAAAACAGATTTCACTGTTTTTCCCATTCCCAAGCCACCTCCATCTTTATGCTCTTTGTGGCCAAAATCTTTCCACTCAACTAATCTATTCGCGAAATCATTCAGATCAACATAGCACTCTCCAACCTTGAATCTGATTGGATTCTCTTCGGATAATCTTTGAGTATTACTATTCACCAAAGATCTCATAATCAATACAGCTTGAGATGTATCATCTGTGCAAGTTCCCCTTACAAATGATGCGTTTGTATCCGTTATATGGGGATGAGTCCATAGTATACTCATTGGTCCAGCTGTTTGGATTTTAGCTTCGTTTCCGTCCAAAAACTCAACACCAAGACCCATCATATCCATGATTGCACTTCCAAAAATTGCACCCATTATGGCATCTGCAGCAACATCCACATTAATAATGGGACGATTGAATACATTTTCTATGGATGGATGAGATATCCTTTCTAAAGGTGGAACAGGCCATGGACCATATAGATATAGCAGGCTTTTTTCATATGAATATGGCTGAAAACCTTGTGAAACGTTCCCAATCATTTGTCCGTCTGGTTTAATCAAACACACTGATGACGGAATAATCGAAAGAGAGCCCGTTATATCGCATCTCTTTAAAGAAAGACACTCAAGTTTGCTCCCTCTAACAAATTTATCAAGCTTTATTGTTCCCATTTTGCACTCAAAGCAGCGTAATTGCTTATGACCAGATATTTCCGATAGTGTGAAGTTGCTTTTGTCGAACGAAACACAATAAAATCTCTCCAAAGATGGAAAATCACCCAATTTGAATTTTAGGTAGTTTGTGTATGAACTGTTAAGGTATCTCAGGTTGGGTAATGGAGGTAACTGGGATATTTTTGCACAGGGACATGATAAATATTCCAAAGATCGGAAATCTCCTTGAATACTAGTTAATTCACTATTAAAACTGGCATCAAAAACTTTCAGTTTCGGACAATTCACAATAAATACCCTAACTAATGATACGGATATCGATAAATCAATTGCTACTAGCTCAGGTAAATCATAAAAAGTAATTTCTTTTATATCGCTCCGAGATGCTCGAAAAACTTGAAGATTCCGAAAATTCGAAACAACAACACTTTCCAATTTAGTGGCAATCAAATCAACAACTCTAACAGATTTATCAGAGTCCCATCCACTAACATCATCAAGATAAGCACCAGATTTCATTTTGTCTCCAAATATCGATTGCAAATCATTTCTAGATTTTCTTCTAGATTTAATGAAAGATAATTTTTATTATGGACCTGGGAAAGTATTTGGAATAATGGGAATTAATGATGATATATCATTCAAAGAAGATGATAAGTATATTGATAGCTATTCAGATGAGAAAGAATGCGAACCCCCGATAAATGATGATAATCATGAAAAATCCTCTTTGAGCGATGAAAACGAAGAAGGATCGTTTTTAAATAGGTCTGAAGATTCGTTTTCGGATATGAAAGACGTTTCGGACGTGGAAATTCCAAATAATCATAATAACCTCAAATCTACTATAAAACCCCTTAAAATAGTTGAAAATCAGAAGAGTTCAAGCGCTATTAATGTTCAGCTAGCTGAAAAAACAATCTTAATGATTCGTGATTTTTTCGAAAACAAGTATTCCATTCCCGAAATACTAGCAGCGATTCACATTAACGCTGGTAATATTAAAAATGCAATTAGAAGCCTCGATGAAAATGGTGCTCCCAGCAACCCAGAAGAAATCCTGGTTTCAACAAAAACGAAAACAGCGCTTGAGAACGAATGGAAGTATTTTGTTGTTTCGAGTAAATAAAATGTTTGGTATTTCGTTTTTTGTATGATCATTGATCTGAAAGATGAAATGGGGTTTTGGAAAAGTGTTCATTTGAAATTCGAGAAATGTTCTTTCTCTGATATAATTTGCATTAGAGATGCTGTGGTGAACAATTTTGAACAAAAAGCAACACTATCGAAATACTTAGATCAGAAAGTATCAATAACGAGTGATTTAGATGTTGTCAGAAGGTTAGATACTCTTTCTAGCCAATGCAAATTCGCTTTCGCTACTCTTTATTGTCTTTTGCAAATCCCTCCTCCATCAAGTTTTTTTCAGGATGATGAGCTCAAATTACTGATCTCATCATATCTCACGCCTCCAAATATCAGTTTTCGAGCGCAAAATAACAATATTACACTTCCTGACAATGATAAGCCATTGTTTTCTGGGCTAAGATCAAAGCCAATGACAAATGAGTTCTTTGACGAATTAGACTCTGCCCTTCATGATTTTCCGGATATTGCTGGAGAAATATTAAGAGATAACCTCAAAGTTGACTCTCTTAAAGACTTTGTGAATACCGCCAATTTGTTCTTCCAAAATGAAAGGACAATTGTATCAATCACTATGTTTGTTCGCCATTTCATACATCCATTTATTGCTTCACTTGACTCTAACCCACATAGGCAGGTAATTAATATTATACTAAATATCTTTCAATCATATCCAACAGTGATTATAGATGAGCTCATAATCCCTCTCTTCTTTAACAATGAATCAAGGGCTTGTCATCACATGTTAATACAACAAATTGTTTCAAGTGAAAAATACTCTTATTTTGGGATTCATCTTCTCTTCAAAAATAGAATTCCATCTCTTATTCCTCCAATATCAGGGTTTGCAATTAAAACTCTTTGTAATATTATTCCAAAAACACATGTAGAGGATCTGAATAATCTCAAACTTATTCTCTATTTTATAAAAAGTCAACTTGAAAGCGGGCAAGAAGAAATCCAAAGAGTGTTTTTGATATTACTCAAAACAGAGGGTGGTTTTGATGAAGAATGTTTCGAAATTTTTAATTTGATTCTAGATAAAATGAAGGGTCATTTCAGGGCGCCAGCACAAAAGCTAATTTCTAATATTAAAGATAATAGATGATTTAGTTACACAGATCAAATGGTAGGGCACCATTGAGCAAAGGTGAAATTAATGCAAGTGAGTGACTGGCACCATGTGCACCAGCCAGCAACACTAACACGTCTGTAGTATAAAACGAGGCAAAGACAGAACAATGTGGTCATTGCTGGGAAAGCCAAAAATGCCACACCCATTCTGCAATACAACTCACATCCATTGAAGCCAACATTGGGAAGCATGGTGAGTGCGAGTAGGAAACCCATTGTGAAACCGCCTGCATTACAAAAGTTATCGTTGTAGGGAACGAATCCCATTGCAATTAGTAAAATTATCTGAAACAGTAGCAATGTTAATTTTGAACATGCTTTCTTATCTTTCGACCAACTAGCAACGAGATCTGAAAGTTTCATTCCAAGCCATCCAAATACTGCTCCATTTGCACCGCAACTTATTGTATTTGGAACGAACATAGAAGATAAAATATACCCATATAGACCAGCCAATAAAAATGACAATGATGCTTGCCAAAATCCATTCTTCTGCTCAATACTTCCCATAGTTGTCATTATGAAGAATACAATACCAACTTGAATAACACCACCGTGCATCAATAAAGCTGTACCGAATCTCCACCATTGACCATCATTAATCAAAGGACCGTATTTTGCACCAAAAGTAATTAATGTAATAGCATCTGGACCATACAAAGGATTCTCCATAATTGGCAAAAATGATCGCTTTGTATACATAGCCGCACCGAATGTTACCATAACAATAAGAGTAAAGCCATATGTCCAAAGCCTAGGAGACATTTTATCTTTGGCAATGAACTTAGGTTGAGATTTTTGTTGCTTTTGAAGATTTCCAATCGATGTCGGATCAAAATTCTTAACAGATGGCTTTTCATTTTCTTCCTCTTCATATGATTCGGAATATTCATAGTCATATTGATCTGAAGAATCTTTAGGGGAAACAAAAGCCCTTGTAGGTGGGAGAAATGGAGAAGCATCTTTTTGCCACCAATCAGCCGTAGAAGGCAATCTATCTGTAGCACTTGATACATTATTCAAATACCCACCACTCATTCGTTGTGATGGCTGATTCACTCCATACGGCGAACCCTGATCATATCCCATTTGACCAGGAAAATTATTAACAGAGCCCATTACATTATTATACATATCTCCCCCATAACCATAACCATTATAAACAGCCCCCACTGGGAAAACATTGTTCGCTCCTTGATTATAACTCCAATCTTCGTTCATGATTTATGGAAACTCAGGTTTTTCTATGGATTACAAAAAAATCGGTTCAATAGAAAACAGGGTTTTTGATTGTTGAAGTTTTCTCACAAAACAGGAGATGATTTGTAAAATGGTGTAAAGTAAGGGTAAATAATTGGCCTTTTGGGGAAGTATGTGTGAAGGAAGGAAGGGAAGGATTGGATCGTTGCTGATGCATTTTCGGCGAGGTCGAATAGGGTGTGATAGAGTTGAGTAGTTAAAAACGGTTTTTTTTTCGGTTGATTGGGAATAATTGAAATGATGTCAAAAACTCACGAGGGGGTTTACCGTTGAGAAAGAGGGATTTTGCCTTATTAGGAAAGTGGTGCAGCGTGTGTGATTGGTACTTTAGTGATTATGATGATTTTTCTTATATGACGATAAGTAAAGTTAGTATAGGGAATAAGGAGATGTTTAAAGTGGCACTCATAAAAACCACAAACAATGTTCCTGAAAACAAATCCACAAGATGAAGCAGTAAAACAGTTAGTATTTTCGAACCCAAAAGGAGTAATCACCAGCATTGCCGAACTTATCAGAAAAAATGATACAGAATGAGGTGATATCATTGAAGATGAGCCAATAAAGCTACTCACACGTCTGGATATATAATATATGAGGATTGGAGATGATTATTTATTTACTAATCACGATGAGCTGAGCTTTTATTAGTCCCTAACTATGTAATGTGCTTGATAATGACAATTTGGTATTTGGTATTATTACCACTCAGCTTTGATAATTTGTCGAGAAAATTGGCTAAGGAGTATGATTTCAAACCTGATGAACCCAAAGAAAGGAATTTGGGGAAACAAATACAATGAATATGGTGATCAAAACACCTGGAATATGGTTTTTACTTGATGAAATACAAATATATTTGTTTTAATATGAAATCCTCATAGAACAAATATTGAGTAATGATTCACCACTAAAAATGTATAATGGAGCATTAGAATTGTAAACAATGGCTTTAAACTGGATCATTCGGTTCTCCAATTGCCATACACATTGCTGAACCTTTAATACGTTTGCAACTAAAAACAGTGAATTTTGTATTAAAATGAGCATGAATTCAAATACTTTTTCTTAACAATTATTTATTTTAAGTAGAATCATATGACTTAAAGTTTCAATAGTGGACCTCAATATGTATTAATAATGGAATTTTTGAGATAGATATTTATAAACAGGAATTTATATACCTTTTAAGGTATGAAATTGGGACATTCAATCATCATCCCAGTATTCCCAAAATACTTATTTTTGTTATATCACTTATTGTTACCATTAGATCAAAATAGCTGACAGCAATCAATGATCATGACAATATAGCACATTATTCGAACCTTTTACCATCATCATAATATAAAAATTGAATTTTTTCCAAACAAAAATAATGAATTGCTAGATATTCAATATGAATTTGATTATTTTTTAATGTTAATGGAAGACAATGGATATACTAGGACATTATAAAAACATTTTTTTGTTTGATTATTGAAGAGGAACAATAATCATCCCAAGTAAAGAAATTTTTTTATGCTTTTCGAAATCTTTGATTATTTAGGCCTCAACAATAAGATGTACTAAGTTAATCATTGAAAAAATCATATTAATTCAGCATAGTAAAGTTATTAAAAGGTTTATAATAGAAAAAAAATTTTCAACATTCAAGCATGTAAAAAATGAAAAACAATGAGAAAAAAATATGATATTTGTCATATTTGCCTTAACTCAATGGTAAATATCGAAAATTATATTATTATTTAACAATATATCACAATATCAGTCAGGATTCAAGATTAATAACCCTAAAAATAAAGAGAAAAAGACTTATCATGGTTTAAAAAGACCAAAAAAAAGGTCAGACGATTGGGGTAATTCTCAATCAGATGATAGAATATTCCCATTAGGCATATTGATATCAATAAATTATGTATTTCTTATTATCTTGTACTAATTTTGTATGAAAATGCTTCTGATAAATTGATATACAAGAAAAATGTTAGAAAACCTTGGAAAATGATTAAATTATTACCATTTCTCGTTTAATTTTGGATTAAAACAATATTATTACTTATATTTTATTGTATTGTGCCATAATCCACAGAATATTTATCAAATGCATAGCTTTTAATCAATATTGAAAGAGAAATCAATGTATCAAGTAAATTATTAAATCACCAATATCTACAAAAAATTGAATGTTTCGAGTGAATCTTTGAATAAAAAAGCAAATATCTGATTAGTATGCAAATCTATATTATGACCATAAATCTATAAGAATATCTGGCATAGAGATAATGATGAAAGCAGCTTTTTTTAATAAATTACTGATTTGTTTCGTTCTAGTCACCACTTCAACATTTTTTCCTATTGCCGCAGTACAAAAAAATCTCCAATAAATGTTTTTATGTAATCAAATTTCGAAAAGGTTCTCATATTTAGTATATCTTGATCTAACTATTTCAATGTTATATTCTAATATATTCTTCGAACAATAAATAAACCCTTTTGGATTCGAAAAATTGGATTTTTGTTGCATATATCCTTTAATAAAACCTATTAGGTTGTAATACTCCCTAATTTTCCCATCTATGATTGTCTTTTTCCAGAATAAGTGGTCTTGTATTTGTTCTGAAGCCAACTTTTTGGTAGAATATTGCAATTGTTGAGTAAATGGAGAATGAGATAACCTATCCACATACATTGATTGATATAAGAGAATAGGGATTCCTGTAATAGCAAGATTTTTAACTCGCCTTTTCAATCGCAAAAAAGCATCTTTAATAATGTTCATGGAATAAGAAGGATCAATTAGTCTACAATTTGATATAGGAGGCTCTTCAAGAAGTAATTCCTGGAATTCATTTATTGCTAATTTTTCTTCAGTATCATTGTCGAAAATTTGGTTATGAAGCTTTCTATTAAAGCTCGAAGGTCTAACCCCTCCTGTTGGGCCAGAAGAGTGTTAAATCTTCTACATGATAAATGGCAAATTTGTAAAGAATTGAATAAAAACCTAACTTTGTCACAAATGATAAATGAATTCAATACACATCATCCAGATTCCACAAAACCTTATATATTAATTGAAATACTCAGATGATAGATAACTTATTGACAATAAGTTATTGTTAAGTTAAATAATTATTAATCATTATTTTTTTTTGGCTTGGAATCTCAAACATACCATAGCATAGAAAATTTCTCGATAGATCATCAAAGCCTCACCAATGTTTCTGACAGGTTTATGGTTGAAAATAAAAATACCATTCCATTGAGTTATAAATTCATTTTTTTTATGGAATTGCCAATAACAACGAACATGATCACCACTTTGTTGTACAGTTTTCCTTCTTCAATCTCATGGGCTCATTTTGAAGTATTCAACAAAACACAATGACCTGTTTCAATAAAACTAGTGGGTGTATCTTAATTACAAATGGGAGAATCTCACTTCATACTTGAGAAACACAGTGTTTACTGCAGACTATTTCAAATCATAATCACTCATGATTTACCAGAAGTTATTAAATACACATTATTGGATCTCAATAACAGTACATAAGATACAGGTTGGTCGTACACTTTTTCAATTTTTTTCATGGAAAAGTGGCTTTATATAAAAGTGATTGTGTGTGGTGGGAATAAATATAAATTTGATGAAATCACAATAAATCATGTTAAGAGCCATATTAATCCTATGCACAGCCTTCTCTAAGAATAAATCAGATTATTTGATCATTATTCACCACTTTTATGTAAAGCCACTTTTCCACAATGAAATTGAAAAAATCCACGAGTATGTTGAAAAATTCCATTACCAACCTGAAAACACAGTAAATCTACCACAATTTGGTTTGAAATCCCACCTTCAAGAAAATTTGAAATCAAAAAAAATTCCAGTTTTGAGAAAATCTGGATTTTTTTTATTGACCTCATTAAAATGATAACGCTTCTCTATCTCTTATCTTCTATGAAGGATAATTTCCCGATGGATTCCTTTTGGACAGGCAATCAGACCTTTGCTAGATTCAATAGCACATCATCAAACAAACAATTCTCATTGTTTGATTGCTGTTTTTGTGAACTTGAATGTAAATCCAGTGGATTATCTGGTGGAGCAATATATATATCTGCCTCGTCTTCATCATTAACTGTTGGATTTTCATTGTTTTATAATTGCAGTTCATGGAATGGAGGCGGCATATACTTCAGTTCCAGTAATGGGAATCTTTCACTATTCCGAATAGGTGCCGCTTACTGTTTCGTTTACGACGGAAACGGTCAATTCATGACTTCCAGCACTACCAATTTATTGCTAATGTGTTCAATTAGTCAATGTGGAACAAAGTGGTTTCCATACAATCAGAACACTCTCAGTTTTAGTAGTTATCCATTTATGATGGAAAACATAAATATTTCGGGTGTGAACATGTATGCTAATACCGGGATTTATAGCTACTCATCTTCAACATCATTTTCAAGAATAGACATTGATTTCTGTACTTTCTATTCAAATAAAGGTATGAAGATGTTGTCATTCTGGAAACAGTATGAAATAAATATTCGCAGCACATGGTTTGTGAACAATACCAATACCAATTATGGGCTAATATCCATTGATTATTCTCATTTTTGGATGTGGGATTCGGTTTTTGTGGGAAATGTGGGTTATTTATTCTATTTGAATTGGGGATCATGCAAAGTTGAACTCCATAATACCTATTTTGATGTCAACAAATCAATCCATTATGGAGTGGGAGACTATGGATTCTTCATTTATGATAGTCCCGAAAACAACACAATGAGTATTAACACTCATTATCAAACATACAATATTGAAGCCATGTACCCCCTAACACCTTCGGCTTCTAGAACATTGGAACCCACACCTCTTTTCACTATTCCTCCACCTCCGACACCTCCTCGTTCTTACCCACCCCCTCCAACTCCAGCAAGGACAGTAAACTAGAGACTATTTTTCCGTTAATTATGAAAGGACTTGTTACGAAAAAGAAGCAAAGGCTTCCATTCGAATTCCAGAGAACCGGTCCTGTTTCCCGTGTTCCTGGTGGACACAAACCTGATTTCGATGGGATAGGACAGAAAATATATTCGAATGAAAATGATATTAATGAAAATCAATCGAATGGGAAGTCTTTGGCAAGCAAAACAATTGCATTTGATACACTATTTTTAGTAGATTTGTTTGGATCATCACATTTTGACCAATTTAAGGAAATTGATGCTTCATCAAAAAAACTAAATGCCATTGATATGTCAGCGCTTAGTATGCTATCTTCTATAGAAACAGCCGATTTTAGTGATAATAAACTCCCTTTGGAGCCTTTTGCAATAATGCCAAAGCTTCTTGAACTAGATTTAAGCTGTAATTCGATCAAATCATTTGATTACAAGTCCAGTGAAGCTATGAGTGGTGATGAACGAGCTTGGCCTTCATTAGTTTCTTTAAATTTGAGTTTTAATAACGTTGGGAAATCAATAAGTGATCTTCAACAAATCCATCGACTCTCCACTCTTAATTTATCTTATAATGGCCTTACATCACTGCCATCAAATCTGATGCATTTCACTTGTCTTTCATATCTGGACTTAACAGGGAATCAGCTCAATTCTGAACCTGCTTTTTTCTCACTTGCAACAATACAGTCATTGCAGACATTAATATTGGACAAAAATGAAATATTTCATATTCCTAAGTTTCAATTCGGGTTTGAGGCATTAACAAGTATATCCCTCAAGAATAACAAAATAGAATTACCTGATGATATATCATCATTGATAGATTTGGAATTATTAGAAACAGTAAGTATATGCGGAAATCCATTAGTTTTGCGAATGAAGCTCCTTCCTATTGCCAGGCAGGTTTTTGCAGGGGCTAGCATCGACTTAAGATGCGATGAACCACAGATCAATCCCAAGAGATCCCTTAATGTACCAATAAAAACAATTCCCTTGGATCCTTTATCATTGCCTACCTTTACTAAACAGCACATCAGGGCTTTGAATCGGAAGGTATCAACACCACCATCTGATATTGTTCCACAAGCATCTACAGTATCCAATATTGAAGATGAGTTTTTCATGACTGCTTTTGGATCAAAAGCAAATGATAATGTACCAGATTCTTCTTTGACAATCCCTCCGACTGAGTTACCTAATCCTGATCCTTCAGAGGGTCGTCCTATCATTACCAGCGTATGGAATGAAGTTCCTGTTCTTCAAGCAGAAAAAAGGAAAAAACTTACTACAAAGAACAGACCCGAATTCGTAATGGCACTCAAAAAGCTAGAGTTTATTGTATCACATCCAGACTTAAGGCTAAAACCCAGAGAATCCCCATCCTCTTTGGAAGAGCAGCAGCTCCAACAAGCAGAAGAGCCAAACATCATTGTTGCTAAACAACCTGTTGTCGTCAAACAAAACAAAGATGTTACCACCAAACTTGCTGCTAGAACAGAGTATACAAAAACTGAGATTCAACAGATGTTACAAAGTATGGGAGAAAGATTGTCAGTGGTTGAAAGAGATCTTCATATTGCAGACGAATCCGGACAAAATGCTGTTGATATTGCTCTTGACCAAAAGAATTTTGCAGAACTACATAAGAAGTATGAGACAATTAGGGCAGAGCTGATTAATACTTTGAATTCCTGATTTACATTTTTAATTTTTGTAAATATCTTAAAATCAGTTTTTCTGTTTTATCATCAAATTTCAATGAAATTGTGACATTATTATTAACGGGGCACACGGGAAATGCAATTCTTAAGGAGATTCAATACCACAATAACATATTTATCTCTCACTCCAATTGTGAATTATAGCCCATTAATCAATTATGGAAACATTTCTATTAGGAATTGTTATTTTCTCAAATCATTTGGAGTTATGATTATGAACAAAGGTCATCTTTATACAAAAAGTTGTATATTTAAAAAATATTTATGTAGTATTTGTGTTCAAGAATCTTTTGAAGATACAAGTAATTATATAGTCATAAGTCAGAACACAATGCCTTCAACAATATCAGAGTCAACCATGTTTTTCAATTGTATATTTGAACAGTTCAAATCATTAATATTCTTTAAAATAATAGATGGAAATCTTTCATTAACAAATTGTAATTTTCTTGACATGAATGTGAAAAAAATGTTCACAATAGTGAATCTCCCTTCCATACAGATTAGAAACTGTCAGTTTTATAATATTACATCATCATTCATTCTGAATGGAGCCCTTATTGATTTTGAAGTCAACTCTTCAAACATGACTCACATAATAGCATCGAGTTTTTTAAATATTCAATGCTCAGAATATCAGATGTCCAGTATATATATAAACCATATACTCGATTCGGCCAACATAATTCAGATAGGAGGTACCAATTCAATTTCCATTTCTTTTTTTATCTTGACAAATTCTACAGAATGCTATGAATCAGAATTTTATATATCATCGATCAACAGGGCCTATTTATATCAATGTGGACTTTCCATGAAGAAAAATGGTGATGAACATGTTGGTGTACATATAAATGCAATTAATCTAAGTGTGCAAAATTGCTGTTTTTCACGTCCCGAGAACATGTGGTTTAGTGATCCTGGGGGTTCGAATTCTATAGATATTATTGGATCAGGAGTCTGTGAATCATGTGTTCCTTTTGTAAGAAAACAATTTGTTATTGAAAGAGATATAATCAGAGAATTTAATCTCCCATTAGAAAGACCCTACTTAAACTGAAAAGAGCTGTTCGAAAAAAGTATTTCTTTAATGCGGGCACAAATATCAGTGTTAGTATTATTTGTTATAATGTCATTAAATAAATACTCATACTCATATATTCTTTCTAAAGATGTTTTCGATATACTATAATTCGGATGATTTATCAAAGCAACAAGTATTTCTAAAAAACTAATAAGACTATGCTCATCATAAATACTCATCAAAAAATCTGGTATTAATGATAAAAAATGATCATATATTGATTCAAGAAAATGTGAATCATAATAAATTTGGATTAAAAGATGAAACAAAGACACAATTTCCAATTTGAGCTTGAAAGATGATTCATTCAGTTTATAAGCTAATTCGATAAATGGTTCATATTCAATTACAAGATTTGGTGAACGATTTGCATGAAACTTCAGTAATTCCATAGAGGCATTTATTATCTCATGCAGAATTGGTATGTTATTATCTACTATCATAACTTGTGAGGCAGTTGGGAGATCGAAATGATAGCCTAACATTGCCAATTTTCGTATTGATTTAATCGCATAGTACTTAATGATTCGATCCTCACTCATATAGAAATGATCTATCATTAATGGAAAAATAGAATGATTAGAAAACTCATTAATGTTGAAGCTATTCTGATTCATCAATGAATATACACCAAGAAACGAATAACATAATTCAAAATGAACATTTCGTTTGAACGAATAGTAGTACAAATTTAAAAATGCATGAATGGAAAAGCCATCTAAAACAGAATTGGACGAAATCATATGAAGAGCATAAATCAGATAGCGGGTTTTAGATTTCAGTAGATGCAGAACACAACAGTCCCCAAAATTAACCAAATCAAATTCTTTCAAAAAACAATCGGACATACTCGGGTTATGAGAAATCATCTTGCCAAGAAGCAAAAAAACATACTCACTCTCATCATAATACTCAGATTTCAGGGTGGTTGCCACAATATTTATCATAATACTCCAGTAATTATCTAATATCATCGGTTTTTGTCCAAGAATACCTATCAATATCTTAATACAATTGGATTTAACGAGAGGATTACTGTCATTATACAATTCGTTCACTAAACCGATCAAAGATCGATGGTATATTACATCAGTATTATCATTAAGCCTATGCGAGCTCAAAAAGTTCGCCAAAAACATCAGATTAGTCACCATGAATTCAAAGTTGCCACTCAAAACACACTTCCCAATGGCAATAATCCGCTCATTTGCTTCATCAATCTCAGAACTACTGGCCAAAGGAGTCTTAAGCTCATCATCAGACTCATCATCCGCATTCAACGTTATGGGTGACAAATGGTTGTCCTTGTAATTCATTCAGGTTTTAGGGAAAAAAAAAACGAAAAGGGAAAATAATCTATTCACAAAAATCAAATTTTTATTGAATCCAAAAATAATGAAAATATCGCGGCAACAGATTGAGCACCTTTTTAGTAAACATGCTAGGAGTGGTGCGGATCGACTCAGTTTTGATGAGTTTCGTGCAGCAATTCTGAGTATTGAAGGAAATTGTCAGAGCGAGGAAGAGATCGTGGTTCTTTTTCAAGGAGTTGATATTGACGGGGACAAGTCCATTTCTAAATCCGAGTTTATTAAGCTCATTGAATCAATAGCAAATGGTAATGAGATTGAAATAACAAAAATTCTGTTTAGGTCATGCGATGTTGACAGAAATGGGACTCTTGATCAGACAGAGGTTCTTTCTTTGTTCAAAAGAGTGGGCATAAATATAACACCGACTATTTTGAATAATATTTCTCGTTTCACTAAGGAAAATTCCATAAATTATGCAAATTTCTACAAAATCATATATGACAAAAACCTATCGCATAATACCGATCCATATGATGGAAAAAACCCTAAAACGCTCGAAATCAAGAAAGAAACACAAAATAATGTACCTACATCGAGTTGTTGTTTAATCTTGTAATCACTTCACATTGTTAATGTCAGACACCATGATGAGAATGATAGAATTAATAAAAAAGGGCGAGTGTATTAGTTTTAGAAGGATGGATCTAGACGAAGCATTTTTGGCAGCTCCTTTAAGCACCTTATATCCAATTGATTGCGTCCCATCGTCTCCTGGGCCCCCATATCCACCTATTCAAAGTGTTCCTCCGATTATATACGCTATTTTATGTGAAAAACCGGAATTTGTAGAGTTTTTTCTATCTAAAAAGGTTCCTCTTGATTGCTTTTGTCAAGGGTGGTGCCCTTTACACTATGCCTCATACACCAGAGATCATAGATGTCTAGAAGTTTTATTATCTTGCGATTATATACAAACTACTATTGAAGTTTCAACTGATTCAAAATCTTATGGAGATGAGAACTTATGTAACAATTCTCTCCATATTGCCGTTACAAACAGGAGATACAAACAAGTTTACCTTTTATTGAAGGACAGATTCATCAAAACGCAGTTTTTTTATTTACCAGAAAAGACGTGTTTTTCTCCCATCTATGTTAATCTCCAAAGCATTTCCAGAAATACTCCCCTTCATATCTCTGTGTTTAATAACGATAAAAAGATGTGCCAATTGTTATTGTCATTTGGAGCAGATCCATCCATTCTAAATAGCGATAGGAAGGCTCCCCTGGATCTTTCCTATGATTTGGGTTATAAAGAAGTTGCACAAGTAATTGAAAAGAATGAAGATATTTCTCCGGAGGATATTATCGAAGAGAATCATGCTGATATACCGAAAATAGATGACATATCCCCACAGATAACAATTAATGAATTAGCAAAGATGATTTTTGATTTGAGAAATAAACTTGAAACAATGGAGAAACAACCAAAACAATACGTCATCCCTAACAATATTGTTTCCAGTTGCTCAATTTGTGGAAATATAGGGGCTGATACCTGCCCAAATTGTCATAAGGTTTTTTGTGATACTTGCATCAAAAAAAGTAAGCATTCATGTATGCTTGCAGATAAGTAATAATGAATTTATGTTTACTATCAGATTTTAATAAGGGTACATTCTTCCTTTATAGCTTTTTCTGAAGAAAACCTTGGAGCAACAAAACACTGTGTTAATGTAGAGCCCGATGGTATTTTTGAATCGCAACCTATCATACAGTTTTTAATACGGCATCCATCATCAATTGTAACATGATCATAAATTACACAGTTCTGAATTACACAGTTCTTTCCAACTTTGCAATTCCTACCAATAACAGACTTGGTAACAATTGTTTTTTCGCCAGCAGAAAAATTGTCTCCAAAAACAGATCCAGGTGTATATCTGAAGTTTTCAGGGACTTTTGGTTTTCCCTCAGCAAAATATCCATTCTCAGAACCTTCTAATGGAATGAATTGAGCAGCCGGCATAAACAATCCAAATTTTCCTGTTGCACATTTAAGGTTAATATGATATAAGGTAACACAATCATTAGCCCTCAAAGTTATATCATTTGGACCATCCCGATATATATAAGTGTTCATAAGCTTTGAACAAAGCCTTGGTATAAGCTCACTTTCTATTGAATGAATGTCTTCATTTTCATTCAGATAATCAACACATTCAGATGATAATAAGTAAACTCTAGTCAGCTGGCTTGATGATTCAACAATCATAGATCTCACATTTTGAAGAATTTCTGGGCTAATTTCCATTCCATGAAGGAATTCATCTGTCTCATCAATCGAAGAAAATGACTCTAATGATTCATCTCTTTCAACGCGTTTCATACCCAAATCAATATCATTCCTAACACACACGTCATCAGCTAAAAGTGAAACAAGCTTCTTAGGATTTGTCTCATCATACACAAAGAAGTGCTGACCAGCCTGAGAATTTACGGCTCTTTGAACACCTGGAGAGTTCTGAATCTCTTTTTCATCTAATTTATACTGCGTTGCGAAAATTGTAATCAAGGCTTTTTCAAATAGGTGGAAATCGACAAATGCAGTAAGATCGATAGTTGTGAATAAATCAATTGGAAAGATTAAATTTTGCTTGGCTCTTGGAAGCATTCTAATAATTTCACATGTGGTTTTATCCCCATCTACTGGAAAAACAGAAACCATATATGGATACCTCTGCAAAATAAACTCTTGGTACAGTTCTGATTCAACTTTAAGACATACAATTGTCAAATTAAGAAACCCTAATTGCATGAACTGGTTAATCAAATGTGATAAACAAGAAAGATTGGCAATGTTAACCATACTCAATCCTTGACTTTCGGTAAAAAATTCTCGTATAGCAGATCCTCTATTAGCAAATAAAACAACTTGAACATTGGAATAAGGAGTCTGGGATTTCCTTGTTTGCATCTTTAGACCAATAGTAATAAACTAACCGCAACGATCATTTTGACACACTTTACAATTGTAAACCAGCTTTGTCGAAAATGACCCTGAATTTTGATGCTCAGCAGAGGGAGATTTTGCTCAATGTGTTATATGAACTTAAATGCGATGAGAAAGCCATGAGAAAGCACTTGGATCACCAAAAAGCTAGGATTCAAGGGCAACGTGAAGCTTTCTCAAGGCTTCAAACTCGGGTATGTCAGGCTTCGAACGGTATTGATTCCAAAATTTCTGTTTTATATTCAAAAGAAAGTGATATTTTACAGCAAGAGTTTCAGAATCTATGCGATATGCTATCAAAGTGTCAACGGCAAATTATTGATGAAAACACTATTCTTGAGCGTTCCAATCAACAAGGAAATGATCAAATAGCTTTTTTGAATTACCCATTAGCATTTGAAGAACAAAAAATTTTTGAATTAGGGAACAAACTTGAGAATTTTAAGAGAAACATGGTATTATCCGATTCATATATTCAAAAGTTAGAAGAAAAGAAGCAGAATCTAATGAAAAGCATCGAAGAAATAAACGAGAAAGACAATAATATTATTAGAGATCTAACTAGATTTGGTAATATGCACAATAAAATATTGGAAGCACAACAAGTTCTCTCATTCAAAACTCAATGGTTGGATTTATATTCCAAACAAAAAATCGAAGAATCTCTTCTTCTCTCTGAGATTCAAAAACTCGAGACACTAATTGAATATCTGAGAAAGGTTCATGAGTATAAGATCCTGATTCATGTAGATAAAGATGTTAGTTCCGAGGAAATACAATGCTTTGAGGCAATTAAATTGGCAACCCAGAAGCTTAGGAATATAGATGATTGTTTTTTAAATATATATTCCGAGATTTCCAAGTTTTCTGAATGTATCATTGATCAATCACAACTTAATGATATTGAAGAAACAGAAATAATGGAAAAAACATTAGACATTTGCTAAAGCAATACAGGTTTAATTGCGATTATATTCTTTGAGGAGGTCTATTGCCTCCTTTTTATCAGATCCATCAGCTTCTTGTGTCATTAGCTCAGAATTTAACATATTACTCATGAATGAAAAGCCATCTTCTTGAAAAGCCATATCAAATATAATACTTGTACGATCAGAAGACTTTTCAAAGTTAGCAATCTTTGCAGATATAGCTTTTTCTTGAGCTTCTTTACATTGTATGCACATATTAACATCATCTCCAAGGCATGACATATGATATGAATGACCACATAGAAAATGTTTTGCAGGAAGATCAATCACACCTTTACAGTTCTCACACCTTGTTTGCTTAGCAATATAATGATCATAACTTAGATTTTGTGCTTCCATATCTTGTTGAACCATTTTACCTTCGATTAATAATGATTGACTCTGTATTGATCTGATTAATGATTGTTGGGACTTAAACCTATCACGGGCAAATTCTTTCATAAGGCTAAACTTCTGGTTAGGATCAAGTTGTAGTATTTTCATTACCACTAAGAATGGAATTGCTTTGTTAACTGAGAGTACATCCAGCATATTCTTGGTATTTTCGGTATCTTTGTCAAGAACAAGTTTTCTCAGACCTTTTCTCCACAAAGAAGGATCAATATCTCCAAACTCCTTGCAAACCTCAATAATTTCTTTACCTTTTGATAATTTAATAATCTCTTCGTAATAGTTAAGTCTTCTAAACAGTTTTAAAAGACCAGCTTTGAAATGCTGAGACTGGAATAGAAGCAATAAGTCTTCAGCTGTAAAATGTGCATTCGGATCATCAAAATAGGTAATAAATTCCCTTTCGGCTGAACTCTGTGGTGCTGTAATAGATGCTTCAATAACGGTATTCCATATCATTGAACTACAGTTTTTTCCAGTTTCCCCAACCAATTGTAATAAAAATTGATAAAGCATTCTTGGGTATGTTAAAAATACTCTCATGAACTCGTCTGGGAGTGTTTTAACTAGTGTTTCATTTGGAGGAGGACCTTTGACACCAATCGCACAACATTCGAAGAGGAAAACTGTGAATTGCATTCTATTTGATTCATCTTTGAAGTGTTTTAGAATATCAAGACCATATTTTTTGACAATCATTGTAAGATTCTCAGAATCAAGTGTTTTAAGATGCTCAAAAACCCTTTGATAGTCCTTCGAGTCTGCAAGCATATCAACATATGTCATGTGCATATGATAAGCGCAAGCAATCTTCAGCGCTTCTTCTTGAAAACCTCCAAGTGTTAAAACTTGAACAGCAGTTAAAACATCAAAGTTAGGCTCAAGTCCTCTTTCAGCATCCTCTAAGCATTGTTGAACAATTGATTGAAGTTTTTCAGTTGCTCTAAGCTTAGTGTAGCAATTAAATCTAAGGGTAGTATGCTGTTTTGTTGCTAACCTCTTATTTGACAATTCTTCAAGATACTGAATTAAAAACTCAGCATGTTGGGGATCAATAAACCTTGTTATCACATATGATGGTTCAATAAATCCAATTGTTTTAATGTATTCCTTAATTGCTTTGTCATATTGATGTTTTGCTTGATAAGAATCAGCTCTTTGTCGATGAATTCCAGCTATTACATAGTCTGGCATTGCTTGTGATTTAGCAATAGCTAAAGCAACCTCAAACTGCTCATTCTTCATTAATTGATTAATTTTTTCTTGCATATCAGTCTCTGTAAGACGTATAACAGTATTATCGTCAAGAATCAGCAAAACAGAATTCCATTCAGATAGAATGTAGTTAACTCTCTCACCATCACCACAATTACCAAAAGTTGAATGTGTTTCATGATTATATAATCTCACAGAGCTACTTGATGGTGTTGAGAAGGCAGTTATTAGATACCCTTTCATCCAAGAAATGAGCCTAGGTACATTGTCAATTTCAAAAGACATTACTGATGATGTTTTATCGTATATGGTAACTTCTTTCCCACGAACCACAGCGAGTCTTCCATCAGGTATCGGACATGCCATTTGTGGAATACAACCCCTATTGGAATCAAGAACAATAAGTTTCGATTTCCCTTTCTTTGGTACAGAATATACTAGAATTGTTTTTTCAGTGGTAATATAATATAATCGCTGAAGGCTAGAATCACTGAGCATATAATGATTTGTCACAGGATATTCGAATTCCAATATAGAGGGCTTAGATTTTTTGTTAAAAGGCTGTTGAAAAATATGAATATGATTCGGATCAACCAAAAACCCAAACCTATGAAGTTTTGGAGATACTGCAACTGATATTTTCTCAGGCTTATCAGCAATTGGAATTTCAATTAGTCCGCATTGCTCAAGAGTTTGAGTATTCATGAAATAAAATGCAAGACTCTTTTCAGTAGTGCAAACAGCTAACAAGTTTTGAGTATATTTTGCCAAATAGATTTTATGTATTTTGTAATTGTTTAATACATAAGCCCTGGGTTCATCTTTGTTATTCATTAAAAAAATCGTCCCATTTTCATCAGAAAAACAGAGCAAACCATGACCCGAATCAGCACTAGAAAATTTAATATCTTTTATTTTCTCCGTTATGTCTTTATTGACATCGAAAAAATGATACACTGTCCAGGGTCTGGATTCCATAAATTCCGTAAAATAACAGCAAAATGATCAGAAACTATTGCTCATTTTGTGTAAACTCAATTAAAGGTATCGTCATCATCATTTTCTTCTCCATCCATTTTGGAGCTGGGTGGGTGACCGAAAGCTGAGGTGCATTTTCTTTAAGCTTTTCTCCTAGTGCAATAGAGAGTTCAGCGAGGTCATTTTCATTAGGCTCAAATTCAAACTCATCATTATCAGGCTCAATTTCATCATCCAGTTGCATTGTAGCGAATATAACAGGTAGAGCAAATGGGGTTTTTGGGGCTTCAGGGGGTGGTGCAGTTGGAGGAACAATACCAAATTTTCCACTTGTAACAATATATTCGGTAACCATTGATGCCAATGGATCAACACTCATATCAACATTTGTTAGAGATGCGAGTGTAAAGAGAGATGGAATTGGGTTAACAAAATTCTGTTCAAAAAGGAGTTCAGATGTGGTTAGGGCAATGCTATTCTCCTCAAATATTGAAGAATCAGATATAATTGGAAGGGGTACTCGAGTCGAAAAATCTCCCGAAAGCGAGAGGAATAGTGACAATCTTTGATTTGTTGTGCTAAATTGGCGCTTCATTGCAAGTCTGCTATTGATCTTTTTAACCTCGTTATAGTGGGCTATCGGTAATAAATCAGTGATGGGTCTATTAAAAGCAAGAATATGAGCCGAATTCATCAAAGAATCATAAAACCATATCATTTGATCAGATTCTTGGATCGATGAACGGTCCATACCGATTTCAGCGATAGATAAACTCTCTTGTACAAAATTCAGTAAAGCTCTTGATGAAGCAGGATTCAGACCATTTCCACTGAGATTTAGCGATGTCAACCTTTGGATTTCTTTGAGATCTGTTATAAATTTGGTAAGAGTCTCAGATTTGCTAGAATCGCAAATATCACAAACTTCAAGACCCCAAAGTTCTCTAACAGAGAAGAAACTAATCAGTTGGGCGAGGCACTGATCAGCATCATCAGTAAAGCACTTGGAGAGCGATAAATGCATTAATTTTGTTGGAGAATTAGATAATAATGGCGATTGTGTATCAATAAACCTTAAGAGTTGCTCAAATGAGCGAGAATCGAAAGTATTACTGCTTATATTCAATTCAGTTATTACAGGACGAAGTGATTCCATAGGCAGAGATGCAAAAACCGGATTCCACAATCCTTCAGGCATACATTTATCGATAATTAAAGCTAATGGCATCTTTCTCGTCCATCTACATATTGACGAAAAGAATGCAGATAATGATTCAGATGTCCATTCACATTCTCCAACATCTATTTGCAAAATTGAGGGAGAAAGAGCTTCTTCATGACTCATAATGGCACTGGCATAATTCTTTCTTAAGGATATCACTTGAATCGAACTTTGAGCTCGAGACATTTCCATGAGCATTTCGCAAACATCGATATCACATGCTTCCATTTGTAGAGAACGTAGAGCTTGTTTGGTTCTTATTATATTCAATGCAAGATCAAGAAAAGATGGAGAACATCGACAGTCCACGAATGAAAGAGAAACCAAGGAAGAAAAAATTGCATAGTTTTGAATTGCTGTCAAAAATGTATTATGAAGTGATTCAGATACATTAATTGACTGAAAGATCATAGTTTCAATTGAGTATGTGGATGGTTTCAGACAGGTAAGCAATGATTCAACGAACTCTGATGAGCATTTGATAATTTTAATTGTGCTCATGTGATTATGAGGAGATCTCCTATTAGAAAGACCCTTGAAAACAGCTTTGGAATAGTTTTGAAATGTTACAGACAGCAATCTATTTGCATTAGTTAAAATCCAAACAGCAACATGCCCCAAATTGGAAGGAGAGAATGAATCAAAAACGATTGATCTTACATTTCCTTCCATATTTAGAGCAAAGAAGACAGAAGGAGGAGATGCGAGTTCAAAGTCTTTAAATGTGACAATTCGACTTGGCTTTTCATCAAAAGATCGAAACAGATCAACAACAGGCTTTTCTACTTCCGATTTTTTAGATATACAAGCAGCTACATATCTATGGAGCAATATATGTGGTGGTCGTTTCTCAGGGGCATCCAATTTCATTGCCGCAGGAATTTCAGCGACTCCGGGAACAGTCACAGGATTAACCTCATATAGCAAGTAACGATATTGCAAAAATATATTTGTCATCAAAGTAGCGCTTTCTGGAAATACAAGCCGGTAATTATTATTCTTAAATTTCAGTTGCAATTCATCATGATCTAAATTAGCTTCTATCAAATCGAATATTGATACAACTTCTATCAATTCGAAGTTCATTCTAAGCATAGATTTCGAGAAAAAATATATGCAACACTCAGTTAATAAAACATATCGATCTTTTTTTTCTTGTTCTATTATCATTGTAACTTCACCAACCCATTGTTGGGTTTCTGATGGATCTTTTCGAAGTTCCAATAGTTTTTGAATTGCTTCAGGGCGAAGTGGTACAAAAGACATAGGATAATTACCCAAATTTTCCCTTTCAAAAAGTTTTACTAATCATTGACTGCAAAAGACCCGAATATCTGGAATTTGGAGATTCTAAGTATCTTTTGATTAGCGTCGTTTTCACCATCTAGTTGAACACCAACAGATTTCATCATTTTGGGGATCTCAAATGTGTGAGTGGATGGGTTTGAAGTATATACAAATTTTGATTCGATTAAATCATTTATCCTTATATATAGGGATTTAGGCAAGCCGAGCTTAATTTTTCCATTTGATTTTAACAAGGATTTCTTATTGTTTAAAACACCCTGACAGCACGAATCTATTGATATTTGTTTGATAAGGAAATTGGATGATGGTATAAAACTAATCTCATAAAATGGTTCAGTTTTTTGGCAAAGCTCAGACATATACTCTGTGTCATCATTTCCATCTATTGCAAAAAATGGACCAACAGCTTGAGGCAAAAAGGTAGCTGTTGCTTTAACATCTAATAGATTCCACTGGAAGGGGTTGATACCTTTAATCATTCCTCCAAAAGATCGACAAAACTCAACAGCATCAATGCATTGATCAGCATTTGAACTTATATCATAAACCTCTGTTAAATATAACAATGGAATATACCTAGAAACAGGCACATTAACATTTTCTTTAATGCTTTCTTTTTCTTTAATCATTTCTTTGCGGCTCTTGATAATTCTTTGGTATATAGATAATGATACTTCTGGATCTATCCATTCGCATTTGTGATCTATTAAGTATTTGTAAGAACCAGGCGTCGAAAAGTCAAACATCTGAGTAAAAGCCTTTTGCATTTCTGGATTAATTATAGGATGATGTGAGTGAAACAAATCGATGATAGAAAGCTTAAAATCGATTGATAATCCTTTTTCTTGAGTAATTGGATGGTTAAGGACTTTATATAAAATTACATCATCTAAACAATCGATAACACTCATAAAAGAAGAAAAAACCACATCAGCCAGATAGGGAACCAAAAAATCCGCAAGTTGGGTAATTTTGTTCTTAACGAACTGAATAGAAAAAGAAACTACATTATATGATGATATGCTATCGCTAATATACTTCAAACATATTTGAGTTAAGTCATCAAATCCATATTTCAATGAAAACCTAACAATTTGCAACGAATTAGTCGAATTAATTTCAAAAGTCATACCATAAAGGTAATCAACTACAGATTTCGCACCAATAACATCATCTTGCTCAATAGACAACATTTCACATTTTGGATCTTTCTGGAAAAGCTCGCGAAAATATTGCGAATTTGCAGATAAAACAATCTTGTGGCAAGGAACAGTCACATCTTCAAAGACAAAACTAAAATCAATAAAAATACCTTCAAGAAGATACTTTCGATATCTGGAGCTCAGTGAGAGAATCCGCGACATAACAAGTGAAACACCTTAAGGGGGAAAAAACCCTTACAAACAGGTCACTATCAACATTATTTTTATGCTTCAAAGACGTGCCTGTCCTTATGAGCAGATGTTTATTCATTCAAAATGTATGTTACAACTGTGTGTTAAAGCTTCTGATCCTAGATATGTTGATACATTTGCGCGACAATTGGTTGAGAGATCACCTGCTCTTCGCCTCAAGGCAGAGAATGGCATTTTGAAACCACTGAAGAGTCCTGCTGAGCCAGTTATGCTTCCAAGGAACATTGTTGATATTGATGAAGCTAGTCAGTGGGTAATAAAAAATTTGACTCCAGATCCAAGTGATGTTTTGGGATCAGTAGCATATGGCAATGGTATTGTAGTTCTTAATACAAATCATCTGGGAGCCGATGGTGTTTATTTATCTAATTTGTACTCCTCTTTGGGAAAAGACGTTTCTGTTGATGATAACCCAATTCCTAAGTCTGTTTTTGAAATCTTCACAAAAGAAATTAAAGAATGCCAACTGAAAGTTCCTGCCACAACTCACGATCCGCAAATATTGAGGTTTGTACCAAATGATCCATGTGATTTGAATAAGCAACATTCTTCCGGCATTATTGAATTCCGAATTCCAATGAATTCTCTAGCTTCATACGATAAAGGGCAACGAAAGTGCAAATATATGACTGAGAATTCATGGGCTGCCATGATTTTATCAAGATTCGCATTTAATTCATACACCAACTCTAATGGTGTGTCAACATTGTTGAATCTTAGACCTTTACTTAAGAAATCTCACTTTGATTACCGAATTTGCAACCTTGTTTCAAGTGTTACTGCTCAAGCATATGATATTGATCCAAATGAATCGCTCAAAGTAATAACCAATCGAATGAGGAGAGATTTTGAGAGCCGAATGGCGATGGGAGAGCATTATGGCTTCCTGGGACTGATAAGAGATATCATGGAAGGACCACCAAACAATGCTCCCCCATCCAAACCAGGTCTTGGAACGCAGTTAACAAGTGTTGGATTGTTTTCTGGCAATCCGAAAATATCCGATGCAAGAATTTCCCTTACAGCAGCTGGAGGCGGATCAGCAACCAATCTTTGCCGTCTTCTGATATATTCAGTTGATACACATGAGAATCACAATTTTGTTGGACAACTGCATTATGATTCGGCATTGATGTCATCAAAAGATGCAAATAAGATTTTAAACTATCTAAAGCATAGTTTCCAAAACATTAAGCTTGAATATTCATTCAAAGATGCAATGAAAATTTTGGAGGAGTGCAAGCATCCATAAGATACAGGTAGTAAAAAGTTACTCGTTGAAAACCTGCCAAAGCTATTCATATTCACTAGATGTAAACTTTTTTGGTCCAATAATAATCGTTCTTAATTCAAACCAGACGGTTATGGTCGGGCCTTTCTAAGAATGGTACGTTGCCAACGCAAACACTTGAAACGCCTTGTTGCTCCATCCCACTGGATGCTTGCTAAGTCAGCTGGTAAGTTCGCTGTTCACCCATCTGCCGGCCCACACAAGCTCCGTGAATGCCTTCCATTAGTTATTTTCCTCCGTGATCGCCTAAAGTATGCTCTTAACTCTCGTGAAGCCGAGAACATTGTCCAAAGGAGACTCGTTAAGATCGATGGCAAGGTTCGTACAAACTCCCGCTATCCAACCGGCCTTATGGACGTTGTCGAATTAGGAAAGTCCAACGAACAATTCCGCGTTATTTATGATGTAAAGGGTCGTTTCAAGATCCATAAGATTGATGCCAAGGAAGCTGCCTTCAAGCTTTGCAGAATCACAAAGTATGTCATCGGTGACAAGGGTATCCCACACCTCACCACCCATGATGGCCGCACAATCCGCTTTGCTAACCCAGAAGTTCGCCTTCACGATTCAGTCAAGTTCAACCTTAAGACACATGATGTTGAGACTTTCTACAAGTTCAAGGTTGGCAATTTTGCTATGGTCACTGGTGGTGGTAACGTTGGTCGTTGCGGTGTTATCAGGAAGATCGAGCACCAAATGGCTAACTTCAACATTGTTTACTTGGAAGATGCTGAAAAGAACACATTCGCCACACGTATCAACAACGTTTTCGTTATTGGCGAAGGTGAACACCCATCTATCACTCTTCCAGCTCGCAATGGTGTCCGCCCATCCATCCTTGAAGGAGTTTCTCTCGACTAAAGAGCTAACTTATTCCTAATATATGTTTATTTGCTTTTTCTTGGTTTGTTTTGTTTCGCAAACACTAGATCTTCTCTTTTTAAAGATCTCGTAGTATTTTGTTTTTCTTGTGATCAGAATTGCATCATCTACACTCACATTCTTCCTCCCACTATGATTCCGAAACTCTAACAAGTCCCTCGCAACACATTTTGCTGCAAACTGATATATCAATGATGATACCGAATTAATAAACCCTAAGCTAACACCATTTTTGTAGCTTGATTGTATAATTTTTTCTACTGACACTTTCAGTGATTTCTCAATTTGAGCTCTTTTTTCTTCATCAGAGCTTTTGCTTAAAAATTTATCCATCTATTCTATTTCAAGAATGGGATAGATATACGAAGCTATTGTTAATTTCGAGAAGACTCTCATAATCGTCATTAATGAAGAGTTTTTTTAAGAACAATGATGTTTTATATGAAACCAGCGGGAAATGGGTATTATATTGCCCATGTTCCTCTAAGGAGAAGATTGTCAGCCCATATTATCGCCTTTTATCATTTCGAATTCAGTTTGTTTTTAGAATCGTGAATGGCGTTTCTATGATGGAGATATGCTTTTTTGGGAACAAAAATAATATTGAGTTTAATTTGCAAGCGTCATTTTCGCAAATTGTCCGATGTGGTTTTTACAAACAAAACTTTATTATTAAAGTTCAGCATACAGATACTTCTATTATTGTTCCAATAGGCCAAGATTTGCTTTTTTTTGGGGATTTATCTGGTGTTTCTTGTGATGGTTCTGGAGTTTTTGATTTTTCAATAAAAATCATTGATTTTGAACCCATAATCAATGCAAATTCTTCTGGAATAATTACTCTTAAAGGAAAATCATGCCATTTGATCTCATTGGTCTACGTTTTCTATCATATTGGATTGTTTAGAGAAATGATATTTTCTCCAATATTCAATACTGATCCAGAGAATCCTTTTACAATTCTATCTTCTTTTCAACAAATATTTTATGAATTAATACTAAACACACATAAAATATCACCAACCCCACTATTTCGATCTTTGGGCATCTCAAATTATCGACTGATTTCATCAGATGATGTTGCTATGTCTTTCTTGCGGTATATGAATGTGTTTAAAGAATTTTGGAGTCAAAACAACCTTAATAATCCTCCGAGTAATCTTTTCCAAGGAGAATTGGCATACATTAATCCAAACACTTTGGATTATGGAAACAAAGAAATTTTTTATTCCATATCTTTGGTAACAACAGGATTCTCATCATTTAACGCATCTATGGAAAACTTTTTTGGAAATAATTGCAAAATCACCAAACTCCCACATATTTTTGTTGTCCACCTTCAGTTTTCATACAATTATGAAATGGACAAACACCACAGAACTATAGATTATCCTGATCAATTAGATATTTCTCGTTATTGTTTCAATAATGAACAAACAACAAATTATTCACTCTATTCTGTAGTACACAATACTGGCGTCAAAGATAATGCTCACTTTACAAGTTCAGTCAGGACATATCCATCTGAGAATTGGGTTAGATATGATGGATTACTGTCCAATTCTCATTGCAAGCAAGTTCATTCACTTCAAACACCTTATTTGCTTTTTTATGTCAAATCAGATCAGATATCCGAGGTTTTTACTGATTTTCAAATCAAAGAAATATCTAAACAAATCTGTGTTGATATTGAAAATAGAAAAGGGATGTTTACAGAAGAAAAGGATATAAGAAAATCAATTAACATTAGAGTAATAACACCAAATGATGTTATGGAGCATGTGTCTAAGCATCAAACTGGTTTGTTTAACAGTGCATCTGGAGTAATTTACCCTATTTCTCGTTCGTCTACATACCATGATCTGTATCGATTTTGTGCGGACCTTATTCATGTTGATATTGATTGTATTCAATTATGCAAATCATCAAAAAATTCCCTTTTTGATATTATGATTTATCCATTACCTTCATCAATTGAAATTTCTGGATTCAATGAGAATCAAGCTATATATATTCATCAAATATCCGATAATGATAATTTTGAAGGTGACAAGATTGTTGTATTTACCAAAAGTTTTGAAGCAAAGAACACCAAACCACTTCAGTTTGTAAGTTCGTTGTTTATACCAAGAAATCTGATTTTTCCATATATTGAGAAGCTGTTTGAGGATAATCAAGTATTCGATAACAAAAAATTAGAATTATATATTGAAAAAGACATACCATCAGCAAAAAAAATCAAAAAAGATAAAACCACAATTACTGTAGGAGATATTATAATTGTTTCTAGCCAAAATCAACAATATTTAGAAATACATGCAGATGAGTTTTCCCAATATTTCAACATGTTTTCCCCTTCTAAAAGATCTTTCACTCCAAAAAACTATATAAGTTTTAATTTCTGCCTTATAAGTATTACAATCACATCTATTAATAACAGTACTTCCGCCTTTGTAATTACAATTCCTGAAAATACCAAAATTTTGGATCTTAAATCATTGATTTCATCCATTCAAAAACTAGATTATAATCCTGAATCATCCAGTTTAATATTATACTATAGTGATCATCGTCCAATCGATACTAAATTTAAACATATCAAAGATGCATTTATAGGCTTCCCATCTAATCAAAGGATTTTTCTATACAGATATAATCAATTAATATCCGAAAGTATACTTTTGAAAAGGGTTCCAATATTTTTATTCATTTTCAAAGATGATGTATATATTATTAAAGAAACATTGTTAACGCTTAATGGATCACAGCCATCATCATGGATTTCTGATCTTTCCACAGAATATTATGACCCTTCATATTCAATAAAATTTTTTAAGATTATTAAAGGTATTGAGTTCAAAGAGCTTTTGGATCATGATAAAGCTGCTTCTAATGGTTTGAATGTCAAAGTGGTAATTCAGACTCCAAACTATCACTCTATTTGCGGAAGATATGTTAAAATTGTCCACTCAATTAAATCAAAAGGTAGTAATTATTCATTTTTCGGAGCACCAATTAATTTTCAAATCCTAGACAATGAGTCTTTCATTGAGACATGTCATAGAGTTAAATGTCTAATTATGCACCCCAATAAAGGAAACGAAGAACCAACAGAGTATTTTCTAGACGGGCCATTTGGAACAGGTAAAGCACAGAAAAGACAAATTCTTAATGATTCAACCAGACTGGATCTACTTGTGGATGATGACTCTTATAGGATCATAGTGGTGTTTAATGAAAAGTGATTCACTTTTTAATAAGACAGTTTTTGAAAGAAATTGTTAATAAAGCTCACAAAAAATTAGTTTTTCATAAACTGACGCATGGATCAAGTCAACAACGATCATAATTCACAGTATTCTGAAGAAGAATACACGGAATCATCACAAAATGGCGATATTAATGCGGGATTATCTGGTTTACCACCACCGCCTCAAATTCCTCCTCCTCCTCCTCCAATTAGTGAAAAAGAGGAGAATTCAACTCCAGACGAGAAAGAAGATGTTCAATTACCAGATATTCCTGTAGTTTTAAATGAAGAAGGTTTTTCGAACAATACAATTGATAATATAAAACCTGGTGTTGATATTCCACTTCCCCCACCAGTTCCAATTCTTCCACCACTTAAACCAGAAGAGGAAATCATTGAAACTGAAGCACCAAAACCTGGTGTTGATATTCCACTTCCCCCACCAATTCCAATTCTTCCACCACTTAAACCAGAAGAGGAAATCATTGAAACTGAAGCACCAAAACCAAATATAAGCATTCCAGCTCCTCCACCCGTTCCAGTTATTCATTTACCTAATCTTGGTTCTAAAGTTGAAAAGAACAATGAAAAGCCTTTTGATATTAACTCACCACCTCCAATACCTATAATTCCAGCTAGTGTTGATCAATCAGCCATTTATGCTAACAATGATTCTAATGATGTTAGTCTAAGTTTTAAATTACCAATTGGGATTGAGGCTGAAATTGATGAAAATGAACCTCAAAGCGATGATGATAGATCTGATATATCTGATGTAATGTACGTTCCTAATACAAATATTGATCAAATTTCTAGCCCTTTAGTTGCAGAGATTGCCGAAACCAAAATCGTTGCACCCACCCAAAACATTGATGATAGTCCATCAATGCCAGTTTTTCGAAAAAGAACTGCAACATATATTAAGATTTCTAATATAATCAAAGACAATTCAATGCAAAGCATAATTAAAGAGCCAAAAATAGAAGTAACTCCCACAGATATTTGGTTAAACGATGAAACAATATTTAACAATTTAACAAAAGCCAATCCATTAAAGGAGTTTATTTGGGGAAAAAATTTAGTAGGTAAAATCAAGAAAACTACTAATCCATTATGTACAAGTGTCTCATCTGACTTTTACATCACTGAAGGTTATGGAAATAACAATATTGTCAAACTTTTCGCACAAGACTGTCAAATGTTAAAGATTTCTCCAGCAAATTATTCTATTCCAGAGTTCAAACCCACCAGAAAAATTGTTTATCAATCTGAAGTTATTTCTCCAACAGAGAAAATTATACCAAATAGAAACATCGAATGTTCAATATCTCATGATTTATTAAAATTATATAACATTGAATCAATTCAACAGGATAACAGACCTATTTCTGTTTTCAAAAGGCCAATTTCTGATTATTTAATGATAACAAATAAAAGCTTTTCAATAAGGACCGTTGGGTTTATTGAACCAATTTATGTTGTAGCTTCTCTATTTCAAAAGGGTAAGATAATATCTGAGCAATGGTCATTCATACCTAGTGACTCATCCAGATTCTTTTTTGATGCAAATATTGCGTTCAATAATAATCTAAAAGCTGCATTTGAAATAGTTAATGATGATTCACAATATGAAGGGTTAGATAATCAACCCTATGTAGTGTTTTCTTTCAGAAGGGCTCTAATGGTCGACAACGGAAACGATATCAACCAATACTATATCAATCCATCACAAAAGAATAAGTTGAAAGCAGAAAAGTGTTTATCATCCTGGCCGAGGACTAAAGATATTTTCTCAACATTTGCATACTCTATAGTGCCTCTAAAATTATTCGAAAAGCATAGTATTTCTGTAACTAATCCACATATAATCGATAGACCTTTAAACTCTGAACTAATTTCTCAATTGATCGAAAAGCCAAGTAAGAGAAGTAGCGAACAGTTGCCTTTTGTTTTAGAGTTTGAATGCCAATCAGAACGAACAGATGACCCATATAAGTATGAAATTAATGATTTCTTTATCGTTCAATCTTTAATCACACCTCCTCAAATACAAGCATTTACTTTTAGACACCAATTCGACTTTAAATTAAACTATGTGAACATGAATCCTCCCAAGGGAATTAAAGCAAGAAATGTATTTGCAAAGATTTCTTTGCATAGTGCTCCAAATGGCGAATCATTGCCACTAATTTACTCACCATTAACTGGAGAAAAAACATCAGTAATTAATACATGTGTTTGGTATCACAAAACAAATCCCACATTTTCTGATATATATGTATGCGACATTCCAGTTCCAGTACCAAATGAACTTTGTTTCAAAATTGAATTTTTCCATGGTATTGCTCAAGAAGCAGGACCTGATGCATATTCTTTTATCGGAAGTTCAATTATTAGGTTGCTTGATGAGAATGGGTGCTTGGTATCAAAATCAAATTATCAAGAGCCGATCACATTTGCTAACAAGGAAATGAATATTGATAGTTTTGCATCTTTCGGCATTATCCCTCAATCTCGAATTATATCTGCAGATAATAGAGTTAACGTATTCATTAATAATGCAATAAATCATAAAAGTTTGATGCCAGAACTACTTCATGATTGTACAGCGGTTTCTCTTTTCCACTCAATTCTTCCACTACTCGAGATCATTACCTCTTTCATGTCTCAACAACCTCTGAGAGCAATTACATCTCTTATTATCATGTCCAGGATTATTCAACCAAAAATTGGGGAAAGATTCGAAAGCATATTGAATTCTTTTGCGATTCACCATTGTTTTCACGATACAGAAATAAAGGATCCGGTTTTTCATACTGCTTTAATGTGCGGATATTCCGAGTATCTTCAAAGCAATTTGAATGAGAATGATAAACGTATTGAAGTCATCGAAATCCCAATAATTCGATTTATTTTCTCTCTGATTATTAAGTCTATTAAATTAACCAAGGATCGGACATTTATGAGAGCTTTTGAACTTATGACTGAGAAATGGGTCAAAACATTAACATCATATAGTTTTGATCAAATTCAGAGAAGAAATTCTCTTTTTTCTGTATTTATCAATATGCTTTTTGATATTGATGCTTTTACAGCAGTTCCAAAATCTTTGGTAATATATTCGTCTGTTTTGAATCTCATGAAAAATGAACATGCCGCAATATTCATTGACTTCTTTTCTCAGGTTATTAGACCAAAAATGTTTATAATATCTTCAATTTTTGATTATGATATGCTTAAAGTATTCAATCTTGCTGTGAAGCATTCCTTAACCGCTAATAGCCCCAAAATTCTTGAGAATTTATATACCATTTTTATTCGGACCACAACTTATTTTTCACCTGATCTCCATAAAAGAGTAGCATCTTGTTATATCGGTGTCTTGGGCCAAATATGTCCTTTAGATATAATCTCTTTTGTTAATGGAAATCAGCCCCATGCTATTCTTTTCTTTTTCACATATTTAATAACTTATGTTAACCACAAACAGTTTATGAACTGGTGGAAAGATTCTAATAGGACAGCTTTCTTTAAATCTTTGCATTTCATACTAACAAAGATTTCTCCAGATATAACATTTGAGAATAGGGAAATTGTTTACTCATTACATAATGGAGTTATTCGTTTCATGCAAATTGCTAATGACTTTACCGAAAAAGAAGATATTGCAGAGCTTAGTAATATATACTATCATTTACTTTGCATTGATAAGAGTATTGACTTACTTCAGCCTCTGGTAGCATCATTATCTCAGTTTTTGTCCAAAAACCTACCGGTATTATTTTTCAGTTCGAGGCCTGTTTTGCCCAAGATTATTTCCAAAGTTTTAATTATGTCTTCAATAATACCAGACTCAGTATCATGTTTAATTGATATTATCTTTGATTCCGATAAAGCCGAATATAACTCAACAAATAGGTCAATGGCAGTTTTTAGTAGAGCATTGAGTATAATGAGTATTGATGAGAGAATATCCTTAAAGGTATCTACAAATAGTATTGAAGCGAAGCCCTTTACTGAAATGGTGAACAAATTGATCTCTATCGAGAATGATCTGAAGAAGGAGTTATTGATTGATGAAGTTAAGGCCGAAAAGGTTTATAATAGGGCTGTTTTATTGATGTCTTCACCAGATGCTTCATATGAAGTTTTCACAGAGCTTGCTGAATTTTATCGAAAGAAGTATTTGTTCGACGAAGAACTTCAAGTATTGATTGTACAAGCCGCACTGATTATTGAGTATTCCACAACACTTGGCAAGATGAAAAACATTTGGGGAACTGAGATTACACATGCAGGTAGTGTTTTTGAGGCTGTATGCCCATCTGTTCCATTCGTTTTTTGTCCGAACAAAATCTACATTGACATACCAAAGATTCCTTCGTATTGTGATTCCCCAATGTTCACCGAAAGAGGTTTTATGCAAATAATGATGTTTATTCTTAAAAGGTGCCAAGATATGAAATTATATGAGATTGGATACAGCTTGATTGATATTCTATGGCCAATACTTGAAAATCATAGAATGTTCTTTGCATTACGTACATTTTTCCAAAATGAGAGGTCAATTTGCTCCAGGATTGAGAGCGTTTCTGAAGAAAGAGATCGTAATTATGGCGCATATTTCTCAGTAACATGTATTGGTGCATTGTTTAGTAAGGAAAATGGTACACCATTTATATATAAAGAAGCCCAAGGAACAACACTAACCGGTTTTTCATCGAGAATTCTTCAACACTACAAAGCTGTTTTTGGAGAAAATTCTATTATTCATGTTGATATCGATAAACAAATTGATTATCAAAACCTTGAATCCGACAAGGGATATATTCAAATCATTCCACTGAAACCCAATTTCACACTTAAGGAGCTTTCTCAAAGATTATCTGTTTTTGAACAGCAGCATAATCTTTTCAAGTTTAGTCAGGATTATATTTACTACCAGAATCCTGATTCTGAAGTCAATGCTGATTATAAAGATCAGTGGATTCGCCGCCAAATTTTGGAAGTTACAAAACCAATGCCGACATGCTTGATAAGACAGGTTGTTCTGAAAAACAACATATCTGAAAAAGAATACTCACCAATAAGAGTTGCTTATCGAAAATTGTCATCAAGAATCGAGCAGCTTAAGGGCGCAATTGATACAAATGAATACCATATTTTGCAAAATCTCCTTAAAGAATCTCTCTTGGTAATATCTAATGATTGCCCAACAAGAATGATAAAGGATTTCTTGGACAACAATATGACTGATAAGAGTAACAAGCATTACCAAAAGCTCTCAAATGCCTCATCTAGCTTCATAATAATATGCGAACAAGGTCTTCTTACTCATGCTAAGTTCGTTGCTCTCAATCCTAAATACATTCCAATCCAAAATGAACTTGAATCCAGCTTCCAATCTATGAAAGATGCAGTTCATAGTTTTGGATAGTAAAAGTTCCTCATTTTTTTAAATCATTTGTCATTAGTACCAGATGAAATCAATGCTTTGTATTTATCCAAAAACAATCGATCCAAATGCTCTTCGTCCCGAATTGTTGAAACATAATATTAATAGTCCTCCGGTTGATATGAATAATTCGAGTATTCCTTTTTATAGGTTTTCTGGTGTTTCGTTTAATCCTAGAATTATATCGCTAATGAACAATAATTTTAATGGAAAAAAGATTATTTTAGCATTTATTAATGAAAATGACGCAGGACCCATTTTTCAATCGGTATCTGGTTCATTTAGAAGGTTTTTAGAAGGCAATACACTGGATTTGACTAATCTTAAACAGAAGGGAGTGGATATTAAGGATAACAGAAATTTGGTTTATGCAGTGTTTTGCATTTTAACATTATTATTAGGAGGAAATGATATTGATTCTAGTCCTATTGAGGTTGTTAAATGCGAAAATATGGAGCGCTCCATGAATTTCTTAAAGTATTATTTTCCAAAAGCAAAGATCGAGAATAATAATCAGGCTGGAGGTGGTGGAAGTAATAACCATGGCGAGTCATCAACTCAAAGTAGTGTCCCATCGCTCTACCAAAAAGTACTAATGTCTAGTATTAAAGTAAAACCGGTTCTTCCACCAAAACCATTACCTGTTAATCAAACATTCGATCTAACAGAGTCATATGAGCGAGCAGAACTAGATGACTTTGAGCCCATAATGATTGATCCACAAGCATATCCCACAAATTGGTTTTTTATTGAGTTTTTCGATTGTGCATGGCAAAAGATCGGAGAAATAGGGAAGTTTTATGCCGAAAATGCGGTGTTTTCTATAAGTATTGATGACTGTCCTCAACAGTCTAAGTTATACAAATATATTGAGCAATCAACCAACTATTTTGAGAGTAGGGTGAACACGATTTTTGGAAAAGGGAGCATTGCTATGAAACAAAAGGAGCTATTCAACTCTGGACTTTTTGCTCATCCCACAGATATTCATTCCTCATTAATCGGGGAAGGTTTATTTGGCACAGTAATAAGTGGGGTTTTTCAGGATAAGAATGGATGCTTATTTGGTTTTGACAGATCATTCGTTGTTTGCAATGTTGAAGATGAAATGTTTATACTCAATGATCACATCTTTATCAGAAATGTAAATCATAAAAAATTGTCTGGGTTCACACCAGAAGATGCTGCAAGTGCTCTAAACAGTATTAATATACTAAAGCAAGATTAAAATTGAATAAATAATAATCACATACAATATGAAGTGACCGTTTTTATTTCAACCAGAGTAATTGAATTTTATTAGACTATTCGATGAGTAACAAGGTTTATAACAAAGAAACTGAGAAAAACCTGAGCAAACCATTGAACGACATTATAAAAGGTGATAAAAAGGTGAAGGAACCTCGTGAAGAGAAAAAGGAAACCAAAGATAAGAGAGAAAAACCCGTTTTTATGAAAGTGAGGCTTTCCAACGTTGTTTTGAAGGATGTTCTCAAAGCAGCTGGTTTAGGGAAAGATGCTAGCGGTATGACCATAGAGGCCAAAATATCAGTTTCTAAATAATAAATAATTTTGGTTTTGTCAAATTGTTTCATGCAAAAATGGATGATTTTCGAGGCTTTCGAGTGTTATACGGTTTTTAGGATCGTATTCCAGGGTTTTGGCCAAAAAATCCACTAAAAGCATCTTTTTCTCTTCGCAATTCTCAATTTTTGGATCATCCTCTTTGTTCATGACCAGGCTTTGTATATCAGCGTATGCAAATGATGAGGGATCATCCACATTATCTGAAGTTTTTCTAACATTGCCTTGGGGGTCAAAAAACTGTGTGAAGACAAATCCTTGATATGAAGCCATTGGATAAGGGATTTTCCCTAACCTAAGTTCCATTAACTGAAGCATATGATGTTCACTTTGCCCAGAAAATATTGGAAGACCTAGATATACTTCTGCAATAATGCACCCAAATGACCAGATGTCAATTGATCCTGTCAATGGCATCTGAAGGATAACTTCTGGTGCTCTATAATATCTGGATTGAATATATGATTCTATTCCCTCAGCTTTGATTTTGCATGCCCCAAAATCAACAAGAATGAGATCTGAGCTGCTGATCATTATGTTCTCAGGTTTTAAATCCGTGTGTATATAGGAATACCTTTCCATTATTCTCATTGAGCAAATAATCTTTTGGGCAATTTTTTGTGTAAGATCGAGACCCACTCCATGGAACTCGTAATCATTTGAGATCAAATCAAAAAGGGATTTCTCATACAGCTGCATTACGATACAATAATGGTTTTTATATTCAAACCATTCATGAATTCTAGGGATGTGTCGAAAATCGTTGTCATCGCAGTAGTTTTTAAAATGGTTAAGAACCATCACTTCTTTATATCCCTGTTTTCTACAATCTTCATTACTTTTGTATACTTTCATCGCTAAAAAATCTATTTCTTTGTTTTTAGATACTCTATATACATCAGAAAAAGCACCATTACCAATTATATCACAAAATGTGTATTTTGACTTGGTTTTTGTGGATATTACTTCCATATTCTCATAAACAAGTAATTGATCCATATCATTGTTGAATACTCCAGGTTTAATTATCATTGGAGGATCAACAAAGTAATGCTTCTTCATGATAAAATAAGAAAAAAGCTTTGATTTTATTAGAAAGGACATATTAATTGGAAAACTTGTGAATAAAATGCAATTATCTGTTTGATAAAAATAATTAGTGAAAAAAACTCAAAATTCATCTTAAAAGCCCACATATTTTGGGTTTTCTCTATTTTTTGCGATGTGTTTCTAGACTTTTGTTCAAATTATCTAATTTAGCCTGTAAATCGGATAGTTGTTTTGTCATTCTGGTATTTTCAAGTCTAACTTGGTGCAAATCATATTCTTCATTGCTTGATAAATAATCTTGTATGAATAATAAGGGATCTTGAGGTTTTTCACTCGTTTCATACATGGCAACCACAATCTTAGACAGCTGATCAACAACCTTCTTCTCTTCAAGATATCTCTTAAACAATTCCCTCTTTTTGTCCATGAATTGTCCGTTTAAAACAAAAATATTATTCTTGGTTTAATTAGCTGCTGGTTCAGCTTGTTCTTGAGCTTCAGTAACAATTTCCGTTTGTTCCTGATTATCTTGGACTTCAATTACTGGTTCAGCTTCTTCTTGTTCAGCTGGCTTTTCTTCTGAAACCTCTTGTTCTTGGACCTCTTCTTCATTTTGCTCTTCTGGCTCGCCCTCTACTTGTTGTTCACCAGTTTCTTCTTGCTTTTCCTCAATAATTTCTTCCTTCTTTTCTTCAACAACTACTTCTGTTTGCTGGACGGTTTTGAATGCTTGAATGGTCTCAACATCTGGAACAAATAAAGAGATAATTATGAATATAATGGGGACTGCAAACCACCAAAAATATCTTTGATTATAAAGGCTACTAAGTTTGCATTTGGCTTGGTTATACAGCTTCTGAGCCTTCACTTTGCAGCTTTTGCAATAACAGCAAATCTTGCCTTTGAATGTTGAGCCCTTTTGGCCGCATGCCTTTCCGCCTTCAGGAGATGGTGATATGGGACGGGATGAGTGAGAGGATGTACCTGCCATTAGAATATAATGAAATGGCGCCAAAAGTGCCCTTACCCTCTCAATTTCTTTTATCGTTCTTCAGAAATCCTAAACGGACAAAAAAATTAACGTATGAGAAAAGGCTGTTTATTTCAAATTTTCTTAAGATTATTGTCCTGGGATTGGGGTTAAAATGGCATAAAGGATATTTCAATCGTACTTAAAAAAAAACCGGGACAATGATTACACTGTGATTTGTGTGTTTACTCTATGATATTATTAGATCTATTTTCCCAATTATTTCTGAAGCCCTCTTTTGCAAACCGAGCTCATTATGAATCTTTTTAGTAAGCTCATCAAACAGTTGCCCAACTGAAGGAACATCTCCTATTACAGGTCGATATATCCTTATAAATGACATAACAGCTTTCAATGCAACATGTGACCATGTTGGGTTGGCAACGTGTTTTACTAGGAACTCTAATATTGGCACTAATCCGGCAGCATCACGACCTGATAATGCTACATCCAAGCCGCCAACTCTGTCTAATTCATCTATCATTCCTATTACTATTGATGGATCCTCTTCTTTCAGTGTTAGATCGAGAGCTTCTGCAAATTCGAACTTTTTCAATCTTTGGTTCCATTTCTCTTTCTTTTTAGATTGTTGCGGTTTAAAAACCCGGAAATTAGCTGGCATTGTTGCTTGAGGAGCTTTTTCAAGAACCTCGGTTTGTTTTGGAGTGACATACTTGAGTTGCACAACACCTCCAGCTAATCCAATAGCAATAGCACTGGCATCAGGCTTTGAATCAAATGCTGTGATATCTGAGTGAACTTTAATAGAGTGAAGCACACTAAACGATGATGGTTCAAAAACTTTGATTGATCTATCTGCTGAAGCAGTCACAAGATTAGACCTGACAATACACATACCAACAATAGGTCTTGTGTGTGCAGCAAAACAAGCCACTTTAGTTGCTTGGGATAAAATGTCAGCAACGAATAAATTTTCGCCGCTTGCCGCAAAAACTCGCCTTCCTTTGTTGACCATTCTGGAAATAGCTTCAGGAGCATCGATCTTTGAAAGCTGCGTTTGGCTATTGAAGTCCCAAACAGAAATTGAGCAATCATGAGAACCCGTAACCCAAATATTCCCAGATTCAAGAGGAATAATTGATGAAACAGCATCTGTATGCGCATCAATACGAATTGGCTCATTAACCCTGGCAATATCAAGGATATGAACAGACCCATTTCCACAACCGGCAACAATAGAATTGGAAAAGGGGGAAAAAGCCAAACAAAAAATAACTCCACAATTCAACTTAAACCTCCGAAGAAGTGTTTGATGATCTTTTGTAGGATATATATCAACGACTCCATCCTCTCTGCCAAGCGCAACCAATATGCCATCCTTTCGAAATGCTATGGATGAAAATGGCGCCTTGGTTTTCGCGTAAGAAAACTTATGTGTTTGTGTGGCAATGTCAATCCATGGTCCAGTTAAACCAGAAAGTGCAACTACGGAAAAAGGAGACATTGGGGAAAATGAAACCCGATTAATTGCCGATGTGAACTGAAACATTCTTGTCTCAGTCAAATTTTGCCATACTGTCGATTCTTCTATCTCATCTTTCGTCCTAATATCACCAACAACAAACGGAACAGATCCAGTTTGGTTAAAAACATCCATAGTTAGAGACCACCACTATCAAATTCGAACACACTAATTCAATCAATTGATCTAGTTTATTTAATCGTTCTCGCTTTTTGAATGACAGAAAAATTGTTAAAATTTCGGTCACTTCATTTTTATGGTGTTAGGCAACATTTTGTATCACTCAGGTAGCTCTTGGAAGCAAATGGGTCTTAAGCAGCTTAAAGTACGGGGGTATCAGCAGGATTTGATATGCTCATTTCATATTACTCAAGTTTTTGAAAATACTCTTGATGTTCCCGTTGAATCGGAGTATATTATTCCAACACATAACGAGTTATGTATATATGATACATCTTTTACTATTGGAGATGAAACAATTAAATTGATTCTCCAGGATATTACCAGCGCTAAAGCAACATTTGACCAAGCAATTGAACAGAATAAAACAGCTGTTATTGGAATGACTGATTCAAGAGGTATAACCAAATTTGTAATCGGTAATATTCCTCCAAAATCTCAAATTACATGTGATGTTAAGTGTGTTTATGTTGCATCATGTCCAACAGGGTATTCTATCGAATGGCAGCTTCCACTTAAAGCAGCAGCACAATATGGTGAATCATTAATATCATCATTGGTATCATCAAATGATATCGGTGTTTTTCAATTTGAACATGAATTGCATGTTTCCGAAAAGATTAGGAATGCAAAAAGCAATTATGCTCCAGATGGATGGCTTACTTCTAGTGATAATGTCCGTTCTGTTTCTGTTTCTTCAAAATTTGGAAATGAACCAGTGTTGAATGTTTCTGTTGTTCTTGATCAACCAATTAAGAGCAAGGGCTACTTTACAAAAGATGGATTGAAATACTATACATCTCTTCATATTGCTCCAAAAATTGAAGCTGACACAAATAGTGATTTCATCTTCTTAGTTGATTGCAGTGGTTCAATGTCTGGAGATTCTATTAGGAATGCTTCAGATTGTATGCAATTATTCTTAAGATCTTTACCAGATAATTGTTGTTTTGATATTGTTCGTTTTGGTTCTTCTGATGAGAGTTTGTTTAATCAACTTGTTCCATATAATCAATCTAACTTTGAAACTGCACTTCGACTTGCAGTAGGTCTGGATGCCAATTTAGGTGGTACAAACATTTTCACCCCTTTGGATAAAATCTTTAAGAGACCAAATAGAAAAGGGAGAGTTACACAAGTTTTCATTCTCACTGATGGTGAAGTTGATGATAAAGATTCGGTCATTACTTTGGCTGCTAAACATAGAAAATCACATCGTATCTTATCCGTTGGTATTGGTACAGGCGTTGATAAATCTCTTGTTAATGGTATCGCACAAGCAACAAATGGTGAGGCTGTTTTTGCCACAAAAGCAAACGAGATTGCAGATGTTGTAATGCCATTATTAGATGCATCATTTAAGACATGCGTTACTGATCTTTCGCTTGAAATCGAAGGAAGTGATTCATTTGAAGTTTCGCCATATCCACTTCCATATCTTTTCGATAATTCTGTTGATGTTGCCTTCATTGAAGATCCAAAGCAGGAACCAAAAGCAATTATTATTACTGGATTCTCTGGTGATAATCAATTCAATGAAGTTGTTGATAGATTTGAGTATACTGAACAAAACTACTCAAAGATTCTTTTCGCATATAACTCAATTAAGTCCCTGGAATCAAAACTCCCTAATGATACAGATGGGAAGATTAAGCAGAGATTGATATCTCTTTCGATTGAATCGGGTATCCTTTCTGATGTTACAGCTTTCGTCGGTGTCAGCAATAAGACAGTTGATCAAAACTCTCGTAAACTTGTAAGTGACTTTGTACCCGCCCCAGCACCAGCCTTTGAAGAAGAATATGGTGATCCATCTCCAAAAAGAATGAAATGCTGTTCTAAACCTGCAATGATGTGTAAAAAGAAAGCAGCAGTACCTAATAGTTTCATGGCTCCTCCAAGTGGAGGTGGATGTCCTCCTCCACCGCCTCCTGGATATCCTTCACCTACAATGGCTGGATGTCCTCCTCCTGGATATTCTTCACCTATGATGGTTGGATCTCCACCTCCTCCTCCAAGCATGGGTGTTCCTCCTCCTGCTCCAGCTATGGATCTTCTTTCATTCTGCTGTGCTCCTTCGCCTTCTCCAATGACGTCATGTGCTCCAATTAGTGGTAAAATGTCAGTTTCCTCATCAGTTTCCCGCTCTGAAGAACCTCAACCCAAACCAACAGCCCCAAGAAACACTATGAAATCTGTTGTTGACCTCCTTGACTTCAAAGGATATTGGACCAATGTTGATAAGGTTTGCCAAGCCGTCAACATTCCTGTTCCTCAGATCCCACCAGAAATCTCAAGTATTCCAGATCCAAATGTGTTCCCAAGCATTGTAGCTTTGGCTATCCTAAGATCCTTATTTGGAAGCGAAAAGGCTAAATGGTCTATCATCGAAAGGAAGTGCCTCAAGTATCTCAGCCAGGTATCATCTTCAATCAACTGGGAAGACCTGATATCCCAAGTATCTGCCCGTCTCTAAACATTCAATTTTGCCGGCAAATTCGGTACATTTTTTACTCGTGACACTAGAAATGTCCATACATGATGAGAGAGATTTCCATGCAACGAAGAACCTTCCAGTGTATCCAACATGGGCATCAATGAAGCTTCGTCCTGATTTAATCGAAAATATTAAAAAAAACGGGTGGGAGAATCCTTCACCAATTCAATCACGGGCAATTGTTCCAATTTCGGAGGGAAAGAGCATGGTTATGCAATCTCAAAATGGTTCTGGTAAAACTGCGACATTTTCCATAGGAGTTTTGCAAAGGTTGAAATTATCCAACAAATCAACTGAGTTTATAGTAATTTCCCCTATTAGAGAGCTATCACTGCAGACAGATGCGATTTTAAAGAGTCTGGGCGCAAATTCTAGAGCATGTATTGGAGGTAACTCTTTAGGTGATGACGTGAAAGCGTTGAAGAAAGGGATTCATGTGATTAGTGGTACGCCTGGTAGAATCCTTCAATTAATTAGGGAGCATAATATCGACAGAAACAAAGTGAAAGCTATTGTTCTTGATGAAGCTGATGAAATGCTGACTTCTTTTAAAAGAACAGTCCATGATATACTTGAGATGTTGCGTGATACAAAGCCACAGATTATTGTGGTTACCGCAACAGTGAGCGAAGATGTTATCGAGCTCAATACTGCTTTTCTCCAGAATTCATTAAACTTGCTTGTACCTAGAGATGAGTTGACCTTATCTGGTGTTTTTCAGTATGTTGTTACAGTTGAATCAGAAGAATGGAAATTCGACGCTTTAACAGATCTCTATCAATCAGTTGCTATTGAACGAGCAGTGATTTTTGTTAATACTAGAGAAAAGGGCGAATGGCTCAAAGCCAAGATGGAGGGAAGTGGTTTTACTGTATCACTAGCTCATGGACAACTATCAATGGATGATAGAGAGCAAATAGCCAATGAGTTTAAGGTTGGTGAGTCTAGAGTTTTAATTGCTACTGATGTATGGTCAAGAGGTATTGATGTTAAAAATGTCACACTAGTCATGAATTTCGACATTCCTACGCAATGTGAGACATATTTACATAGAATTGGACGCTCAGGTAGATTTGGGCGGAAAGGTGTGGCTATCACATTTTGTTCAGGTGCTGTAGATCAGAAAAAGCTTAAAAAACTCGAGAAATACTACTCATCCAAGATCAAACCCTTACCTTCTGATCTTGATAACTTATTCCAATAAAAATAGAGATCATAGTTTATGTTATTTTGGGATTTGATACTAATTCTGGAACTGGTACTGGAGTATTACATAATGGGCACTCCTTTACTTCAGCCATAATAGAATGTGAAGCAGGGAAATGACAGTGGGGACATTCACACCAATCATCCTTTTTCATATGCATGCCTGTTAATGAATCAAATGGAATGTGAGATTTGCAATTAGAACATTGAAGCTCAGAGATTGGTAGGTCAAATCCACAAATAGGACATGGGGACTTCTCTTCTTCGATTTCAGATGTATCCTTGTGTCGAATAGTAGCCATAATCCTTTTCATAAGATCAGGAGGTAATTTGTTTTCATATTCAGGAGAAACGAGTTTCCTTGCACATTCAAACGCGGATCTTTTCATTCCAACACGTGAGCACTCAGCAACTGTATTCGTGAGAATAGTAGGGGCATGAGCTGGGAATTTGGAGATAAAACGAGAAACGCGTCTTAGAAGAAGGGCGCTATGTATCTTATTCCTATCTCTTACTTGTTTAATTAGTAGGTATGAATGAAGAATCATTAGGTTTGTCCTCATTTCTGATGATACTACTACATTATGTTTCTTTAATTGAATAACAATATCAAACAACAATTCTCTAGCTGGTTTGTACTCTCCCCTGGATCGGAAATCATCAGATATTTTAACTGCAGTAGCTGCGGCTTCTTCAAATTGTTGCATTATAATAAACATTCTTAAAAGATATTTGAGATCTCCAGGTCTTTCTTTCATGCTTGAAGTGAGATAGTTAAGTAAGGACTCACGCAAATCCTTGTCCTTATTGCTCTCGGCTAATTCCAGAGCACCATCTAGAGCCTCATCACCGCCATCCATCATATAGCATTCCATTGCTCGCTCGTATGAATTTGCCTTTCCATAGAATTTGGCTGCAGTAATTAGCTGATTCTGGGCAGAGAAATATGTTCCAATAGCTTCATATTGGGCCTGGGTACCTTTGTCTCCGATTAATTCTGCAAGTTCTTCCATTCTTTCATGAAGCTCGGCAAGCCTAAATGCATCATCTGCATGTCCTGAAATTATGAAAAACTCAATGGCATAACGGAAGTTACCTAATTTAACGCAATGATCTGCAACTTGTCTACATGTCGTTGCTGTAGGATGCTCTCTTGCAATTGATGTTGCTTGATCAAAATTAACTTTCAAAAGTACTCTCACAAGAGGTTCCCAATCATTGGCTCTCTCAAATGCTTTGGCAGCAGATTCAAGCTGGCCACTCTTCTCAAGATTTTTGCCCATTGAGCGCAAAACCTTGCTGTCATCAACATATGGAATTAAATCGGAAGCTGATTTTAGTTCTCCAGCCCGGAGGTAACATTGTGCTGCAGAATTATATTGTTTTAACTGGCTAAATAGTTGGGCTGCTGGAACATAAGCTAAAAGCCTTTCAAGAATTCTTGCGCACTCAAGAATAAGTCTTTGATCATGAATCTTTTCCAGTTGTTTCATTCCTTGCTCAACTTTACCTGACAAAATCAGGCATCGAATTATACCATCTCGGGATGGTTTTTGGTGTGGTTTTGATTTGAGGGAAACTTTATACAATTGTATGGCGTCAGAATACTTTCCAACTAGCTCATTTTGACGAGCAGAGTCCAATGAGAGCTGTGGAATCCTACTCGGATCAAGATTATCGGCCAATTTCAATGCATGATCAAACTGTAAAAGCGCCGCACGCATATCTAAAGCGGTTTGAGGTCTTGAAGATTCTAAGAAACTTTTTTGCGCAGAATTAAAGTCATGATTCAGCATTGATATATAACCTCTTAGATATGAATACTCCTCTTCTTTTTTGATAGGACTCAAAACATTATACATTGATGCTTCTCCACTTAAAGAGAATGCTTCTGAAGCAATTTCTACTGCCAATGCTGCTAATGCAGCCTCTCCAACATGTTTTAGAAGTGCTTTATCACCAATTTTTTGAGCAAACTGAAGAGCTGTTCTAAATCTATGTAGATTCAAAAGCTGCTGAACACCTTCAGCTGATTCAATAGCAATATTTGTATGTGATGATAAAACCTGCTGTTGTTCTGTAGACCTTGAATCTAAAAAGATCAAGGTTCCATTTGTCAGCCCAAGGGCTGATTTCATCGATGGGACAGATGTAGTACTGAGAAGACTCATCTTTGAGCCCGAAACATCATGATCAGTAAAATGATACACTGATACAGCTTTTGAGGCAATAACTGCAAATACATTTCTGTCGGTTACGTCGAATAGTGCATAGTCTGCTTCCATAACATCTCCTTTATTGGAAACTTCTAATGTTGTCTTTTTGATTGGATTAAAAAGATAAACATCGTTTGATACATCAATGAAAACAAATCTGGTTTCACTTAGATTCGATCGAATTGTTTTCACAGCCACAGGGTGTTTATAGCCATCCAAGTATGCTTGACTCCTTGTATCAAATATTCTAATCGCACCATCATCTGTTGCCAATAAAAGTAATATTCCAGTAAGGGCAAATGCAGTGACTTTTGTATTGGTTTCGAAATCTGGGAAGTTAAATGGTCTTTTTGACTGATCAAAATAGTGTAATACAACTCTCCCACTCATTAAAACAGCATATGTTGTTTCGCTAACCTGAATTGAATCGATTGAAGCAGAAAATTCTACACTTGTAATAAACTCACATGTTTTGGTACTATAGAAATGGCATTTGTTGTTAAACGCAACTGCAGCTTTTTCTCGACATATTGCTAGTTTTTGAGGCTGAGATTCAACAGAAAACTTTCGATAATTCTTCTTGTGCATATCATAAATTGACATTGTGGTCAAATTTTCATTATATATTGCAAGAGGACCAGAAGAAAAAGACAAAATTGGTACCTCAACCAAATAAACAAGAATGCTGCCTCCTTTTTGTCCAACAGCACAAATAGTACCATCGGATGTCAAAGACACACTTATTGCATCACCTGGAAAATCATTTGAAAAAACTACTTGTTCTTCGCTAATAGTTTTGGGATCATCCATTGAAAGAAGTTTCATGGAATTGCCGGCGCATACAACAGACTTGGATCTTACAGAATCAGCTTTGGCCGCTGTGGCAGAGAAAGCCTGTCTTTCGACTGCAATTTTCCCATCGAAACCTACTAATGCGTATTTTCCTGTAGAAAACTGAATATATACATACATATTGCTCAGAGTATTGCATTTGACAATCTTTCCGTATGATGCTTCAAATCCAACTTTCGAAACCTTATCTTCATTCGTGTACTCCCAAAAGAAAAGATTGGGATTATTCAAACTACAAAACACGAGAGTTGAAGATTTCTCGTGTGTCACAAACTGTGGAAATATGGGTATATCTTTTATGTCTTTTCTGGCAATAACAGATCCATCGGGGTTTGAAATTGATATTGAAAGATCATGTGAGCATAGAGCCAGTTGAGATTTAGAATTCCAGCATCCATCAATAATGGTATCATCATGTGTTCCTTGATATGTCTGACTTTCTTTAGAAACAAGGTTGCAAATCCAAAACTTGCCTTTATCAGATCCAGCAACAATATGAGATCCATTTCGAGAACATTGAATCCAAGAAGGAACAAAAGGGGCTTCAATAGGGATGGTATCTCTTTTTGTCATCGAAAACACATTCACCTCCTTTGCTGTTGAACTTGTGATTATTAAATACTTGGATTGGCTGTCCCATTCAAGAAATTTTGGATTCGCCACAGGAATACTCGAAACTTTATTTCCATTTCTATCAAAAACCAAAACGAGATTATTGTTTCCAAAACATCCTAAATACTTAGCATCTTTGCTCCATTTAACATACGGAGCAGAATCGTTTCCAACTTCAGTTTGTGGAATTCTATAAAGAACTTGCATAGAACGTTATTAATTAAAAAACCGATATTGTAAACTGGTCAATTTTTATGTAGATCTCACAAGATCCTTTCCATTTGTGGCAAACCTGAGATCGAAAGTCTGAACCTCATCGTAATTCTTCTGGATAAGGATACCAACATTTGTGTTCCCAATGATGGTACACTTCTTCACGCTTCCGGATGCACCATTGACCTCAATCCCGTTTGTTTTATTAGCGGAAATGTCTGAGTCATAAATCTTGAATGAGGAGTTATCCTGAATTAATATACCAGTAGCTTCATTTTGTCTGACAACTGATCCGTTCAATTCGAATTCAGATCCGGAAATGAATACTCCGATGTTTTTCTCGGAGCTCACTTTGCATTGATTCATTAGAAGCTTTGATCTTTCATGAGCATGGAAACCAACACCACTTAGAGATTTTGTGCTAATGCACTCAGTGAGGGTACACTCTGATCCCTTTGATACATCAACATGATGAGCGAAATTGTTTTCGAACTCGCAATTAGATGCGTTAAGAGTTGATGAATTTGTAACAAGAACACCAGAATGAGTTATTGAATCTTTGATGCTGCAATTCTTTAGTTCAGCAATTGTTCCAGGGTGGAGAATTTGAACATTTAATGGATTGCCAAAGAATTTTGAAGATATGAAGGTTATCGACGATCTCTCACTTATTAAAGCCCCGCATGCTAGATTCTTAGACATTGTGCTATTGGAAATAATAGCATTACTTGAAAGAGCTTCGATTCCAATCCGATTGTTAGAAAACGAACACCCAGTGAAAATTGGCCTGGAATTTTTCATAACACTTGCACCGCAATCTTTGTTTTGATAAAACTCGCAATTCTGGAATTCAGGACATGAATCTGGCTCAAAGATATCAACACCTGACACATTATTTGAGAAAAATCTACAACCAACAAATGTTGGAGATGATAATCCTCTCACTTTAACGGCAGAATCACCAGAATTACAAAAATCAGAATCCTTGATTACAAAATCTGAAATGCCATTGCCAATGTCAAGTGCATGAAGATTACAACGAATAAACTTGCATCGCCTAATAAAACCTTTAACTCTATCTTTGATCATAATCACAGGTGATGCGCAATTGCTATAAGTGCAATCTCTAATTTGCATCGAGGAATTGGTACGCGAATTGATAGCTGTTTGTTGAATTCCAGAAAAGGTGCATGAATGCAAATCTGTAATTGATGATTCAATGTTATATATTCCTTGGCCAGTTAATCCCGAAAACTTCGACTTTTTGGCAATAAAACTCGATTCTTTGATAACTGCTATTCCAACTTTGCATGTACCACTGAATGAATCAGAATATGAATAGCATTTTGTATGGTCTTCTAAAATCATTAAGGGGTTTTGTTGAGATTCTTGAATCACATTATAATACATAATAATCCGACAAAATGACTTAGTATAGATGTTGTGAACTTGATTATTTCTAATTTGATTTTTATGTAGGGTTGCCCTCGTTTGGTTACAAAGGAATATCCCATAACTGTGATATTCAATTATTGATGAATCAATCAGAATATCTTGAGATCTTGATACGATATCAATGCCTTTTTTCCCATTATTAGAGATATTACTTCCAAATAAATTGATTGAAGAGTTTTCGGCAAGATAGACTCCACTTTCTTGGTGGCCTTGAATGGTTGTTTCACTTCCAACTATTACCGAGAAACCTGTGGCAGCAATACCCATTCTATTATTATTTATTATTTGGCAAGAAACCAATGAAACTTTGGTGGTTTCAGAAACAAATAGTCCAGACAATGCTCCTCCCTTTAAGATACAGTTTTTAAATGATAGATATGAATTGCCTTCACTACGACAAACTGAAACACCACTTTTAGAGAATTTGCAATTTGTTAAAGATGCAACTGTATTAATAAATGATGCTGCTCCTCCTTTTTGCTCAACCTTGGCCACAAATTTAATATTTTGAATGATTACCTCTTTGCATGAAAAAGATACTGTATCAGATAACCCATTTCCAACTATTTTAACCTTTCCATTACCTTTCATCACGAGGTTTTTGGTAATTCTAATGTTTTCCTCATATATTCCTGCTGGGATTATCAATGTAGAGTGTGGCCTCAAAGAATCAATACACCTTTGTAAACTTCCATGTGTATTCTGGTTATATGTAATTGTGTCATGGCTATCTAAAAAACCATGAGGAGGCAATTGAATAATCCTCCCGAAATCTGGTATAAATGGCATTCCCATATCCAAATCAAGATCCGAAAATGATCCTACTGCTGTAGTATATTTTAAAGATCCAGATTGGAATATTGAAGTTGGATTAAGGTTTTTGGAAAAGCCAAAAACACATGGAGACTTTGGTAGAGGCAGTAAATCCATAGATGGTTTGGTAAACGATGTGGCAAAACTTGGATAAGAGTATATTGGTTTGGGTGCAGAATAATTATGATTCTGATCATTTGTTAAATTTGATTGATTCAAGAAATCATGTGGCAAATTATCATTAGAACTCTTAGGGACAAAACTATTAGGTGGTTCAAGGGAAAGCTGTGTTGTGTCCTTTTTGATTCCAAAACTAGTTGATGTGGATGAAAACTGATTATTTGATCCAATAGATGGTGGTTTGGAAATATCATTAATTGATTGATTTGATGGAACTTGGGTACTAAGAATACCATTATTTGGAAAAATACTTGGCAAATTAGTCATAGATGAATTCAAATTAAGAGTTGGAGGAGTTGGAAATGTGTTTCCAATATTCATTGATGGTGCAGGAGGTAGATTTGAATTTGATGAATTCAAATTAAGTGTAGGTGGAGTAGGCAAATTAGAATTAAATGAATTCAAATTGAGTGTAGGTGGAGTTGGAAATGTGTTTCCAATATTCATTGATGGTGCAGGAGGTAGATTTGAATTAGATGGATTCAAATTAAGCGTAGGTGGGGTTGGCAAAGTGTTTCCAATATTCATTGGTGGTACAGGAGGCAAATTAGAATTAGATGAATTCAAATTAAGAGTTGGAGGAGTTGGAAATGTGTTTCCAATATTCATTGATGGTACAGGAGGTAGATTTGAATTTGATGAATTCAAATTAAGCGTAGGTGGAGTAGGCAAATTAGAATTAGATGAATTCAAATTAAGCGTGGGAGGAGTTGGAAATGTGTTTCCAATATTCGTTGATGGTGCAGGAGGCAAATTAGAATTTGATGAATTCAAATTAAGTGCTGGAGGAGTTGGAAATGTGCTTCCAATATTCATTGATGGTGCAGGAGGTAGATTTGAATTTGATGAATTCAAATTGAGTGCTGGAGGAGTAGGCAAATTAGAATTAGATGAATTCAAATTAAGTGCTGGAGGAGTTGGCAATGTGTTTCCAATATTCATTGATGGTACAGGAGGCAAATTAGAATTTGATGAATTCAAATTAAGTGCTGGAGGAGTTGGAAATGTGTTTCCAATATTCGTTGATGGTGCAGGAGGCAAATTAGAATTTGATGAATTCAAATTAAGTGCTGGAGGAGTTGGAAATGTGCTTCCAATATTCATTGATGGTGCAGGAGGTAGATTTGAATTTGATGAATTCAAATTGAGTGTAGGTGGAGTAGGCAAATTAGAATTAGATGAATTCAAATTAAGCGCGGGAGGAGTTGGCAATGTGCTTCCAATATTCATTGATGGTGCAGGAGGCAAATTAGAATTAGATGAATTCAAATTAAGCGTGGGAGGAGTTGGCAATGTGTTTCCAATACTCATTGATGGTGCAGGAGGTAGATTTGAATTAGATGGATTCAAATTAAGCGTGGGAGGAGTTGGCAATGTGCTTCCAATATTCATTGATGGTGCATGTGGCTGATTTGAATTAGATGAATTCAAATTAAGCGTGGGAGGAGTTGGCAATGTGCTTCCAATATTCATTGATGGTGCAGGAGGCAAATTAGAATTAGATGGATTCAAATTAAGCGTAGGTGGGGTTGGCAATGTGCTTTCAATATTCATTGATGGTGCAGGAGGCAAATTAGAATTAGATGAATTCAAATTAAGCGTGGGAGGAGTTGGCAATGTGTTTCCAATATTCATTGATGGTGCAGGAGGCAAATTAGAATTAGATGAATTCAAATTAAGCGTAGGTGGGGTTGGAAATGTGTTTCCAAAATTCATTGATGGTGCAGGTGGCTGATTTGAATTTGATGAATTCAAATTAAGTGTTGGAGGAGCTGGAAATGAACTTCCAAAATTCATTGATGGAACAGGAGGAGGAAACTGATTCCCAAATCCCATTGGAGCTGGAGCCTGAAGGCCCCCACTATTAAATTGTGCATTTACACTATATCCACTATTGAAATTTAAAGGTGGAGGATCTGGTAACGAAAACCCAAATCCGTTAAAATTTCCCGAATTTTGCAATTGATTTCCACCGCTTCCAAAATTCGTATTAAATGCATCATGTTTTGGTTGTTGCTGGTTGGAATTATTAAATAAATTTGGTAGCCCATTTGGAGGTGGGAATTGACTCATTTTGCTGGGTGTTTTACAAAACTGAAAAAACTAAAATCTACACTTTAGTACCTAAAGCAAGGAAATCTCGCGATTCATTAATCTTGGTGGCGACATATGATGACCCGCCTTTATCAGGATGATGTAAGGCCATTAAAATTCTGTGGTGTTTTTGGACGTCTTGTTGAGTAAAATCAGAGGGCAAATTTAAAATCAATTCTGCTTCTTTCCTTGTCATCACTGGTGAAAACCCATTCAAATTAGACGCTTTTGGAAGACCGGAGATATTGCTCCCTCCAGAAAAAGCTTTACTTAATGCGGTTCCAACACCAATTCCAAGTCCAACACCAATTGTGGCTTTATAACTATTCGGAAGAGATTGGAAGATCTGGACAGCACCCTTGATAGACATGAGCAATCGGTATAATAATTGCCCATTTTTCCCTTTTGTAAACTGGGGCACTTTAAATGTCTGTTAGTAAGAAGCCTGTGATTAAGGCTGGTCCTGTAAAAAGCGTCACTGCATTGAATGAAAACGAGTTTCCTCCATTATCAGCTACAGCTCCAAAAAAACCGGTGGCCACAGTTGTGAATCCTCCTCCTGCGCCATCTTTAACTCAGCCAAAACCTACAGTCCCTCCTCAAGAGCTCGTTAACTTATGGAAGGAATTTGAAGGTTTTGATATTAAATCACCAGAAAGTATAACACAGACAGAATTAACTCCACAAGATTTCGGATATGCACTCTCTTCATCCCTTAACTTGATTCCGGATGCTCCTTTTGAAGTAGATCCATCCATTCAAGATGAAAAATCGGGAGATGATAATTTTCAACAATCTTACCCAAGGACCCCATATTTGAAGTTACTCCAACCAGAATATTTTAAGAAGTATGACACATTAACTCTATTTTATATCTTTTTCCATTTTCCTGGAACTTCACAACAGTATTTTGCTGGTAGAGAACTAAAAAGAAGAGATTGGTTCTTCTACAAACCTTTTCAGACATGGTTCCATAAAATTGGGGATTCAAATGACCATAATGAGCACTATGATACTAGATATGAATATTTTGATCACTCAACATCAGAATCATGGACTATTAGACAGAGGATGATAAAAATTGATCAGAACCAAATTGAAGAATAAAAACTAAGTATTCGTCAAGTATTCTTCCAGATCTTTCTTTGTTATTTCGTAGGAATTTAATGCTTCTAAGATCAAAGGATCTTCACAATCAATTAAATATCTTAAATTTGATTCTTCCACAAAAGGATTATCCTTATAAAACTTAAGTTGATTAGGAACACTATTATTATAAATATTAAGCCTTTGATCATGTGCAATCGACATAATTGGAAGGATTGTGTTCTTTCTGATTATTGAATACATCCCCCCGCAATCTGTTGAATAAAACAACATTCCATTATTCACACAGAATGACGTGATTGGAGATCTGCTTTGAATGCAGCCATATTCATATAAATCACCATTTTCATTTATTCTATACACATATAAACTGGAAGAAAATGTTGAAGCAAATATTAGATCATCAATAACAGCTAAATGATTAAACCCCTTGGGAGAAATGTCACAAAATACATCAATAATAGAATTCTCCAATACTTTTAGAATATAAACACCAGTGGCACCATCAGTAATAACCAAAAAATCCAAACAAGAAACAACTTGAGAGCCAAATGCAAATCCGGAATAAGCTAACTTTGCCTCTAGATCGTACTGACCATCAATACATGTGATTTGGAATAGTTCAATGGAATTAACCGATAAACAGGCAATAAAATCTCTATAACGGCATGCAGATGTTGGGATACCGGATGTTTTTACTGTACACATGATCAGTTTTTCCATGTTCATCAAAATGAGAGTTTTGTTTTCAAATCCAACTAAAATGATTTTCTCTGGTATTTCTATTGTTTCAATAAAACTAACCTGACCAGCTTCCAATAATTGTGTTTCCTTCTCTTTATTTTCAATAAAATCTTGAATGTAAAACTTATCATTGTTGTTAACAAGAAAACTGAGAGAATCTGTGCAATCACCGAAAAAAGAAATGGTGTTTGGTACATGGTTCATGCTCTGTATAAATCCTTGGCTATTTTTCGTTCTTTTGAAGAAAGATACAGTATTTGAAAGAATACAAATAATATGGTCTTTGGTAAATGTAGCTTGAAAACAATTACCGCACGTGATATATTGGATTTCTTTGCCAATAAAAGCAATAGGAGTTTCCCCGGTGCAAAAGACAATTGATTCAAATCGTTTGACTTTAATCTCATTAGATCCAACTTTAAATTCATTTAATGTATCAGCTTCTAAATCCATTTGAACTAAGGTGCCATTAAATGTTCCAAGATACAAATAACTAGAATTCTCATCCTTATAATAACATAGAGATGAAGGAGTAATATGGATAGGAATTTTGATCGATTTTTCAGTTTTTTTCGAAATATCAATCATAACAATTTCTTTATTCTCAAATAAAGCAATACAAAAATCGCCATATATATTAATTGAATAAACCAACACTGAATGATAGCTTTCAAAAATGAATTCTAATATTTCTATGTTAAAAACTTTAATACTACCATTAGAACAGCAAAAACACAAATTATTTTCTGATAATGAACAACAAACAACTTTAAACTCAAATGTATTGGAAAAAACACAATGATCTTTGTTTTTGGAAAAAACCACCAAGCGTTCTGGTGTCACTTGTACAAAATAATCCATATGAAACGAAAAGAGCAATGTTGATTCGCCTTCAATAAATGGAGATTTAGGTGCCAATCGAAAACTGTCATTATCATAAATTACCAAACGAGACTCAGAAATAAAAGAAAAACATACATAAGTCCCAGAGATATATGGGCATGAAAAAACATCAATGCAACCATCCAAATGAATGCTATGAACAATTTCGGCATCAATTGATCGATGGAACCTTTTCAATGAACATGTACTGCCTTTTCCGGATAAGAAGCATAAATGATCCGATAAGAAACCTAATTTGGATATATGACCATTTATTTCAATTATATCAATACAATTAATACTAAATCCATCATCTGACAAAACACATGAATATATATCGATACTCCCAAAAGGATTAGCGCAAACAAGAATTTTAGAATTAATAAAATATAATCCAGAATAAGGGGAAAGTTTCTTCAGTTTCTCAGTAAGAGGCCTTCCTTCTACAGGAAATTTTCCTATAAAAAGCCCGCCATTTGAATCAGAAAAAACATACAAATCATTCAGAAAATGGCTACAATCTAAAACAACCCCTTCAAAGTAGGCAGAAATCTGTTCTTCTTTTGGAGCTAAACCCATTGGACAGGAAAAACGAATAATACCATCTGATGTAAACACTAATAATGTACTTTCAACTTGGGCATTCAATGGAAGCAATTTATATGCATCTTTTGGTAGGGTACATGTGAATTCAATTCGGTAGTAAGGTTCGTTGTTAAAAATTGAGTATACATAGATGATTCTTTCATTGTTTAGAGAATCACTAAGAACGCATAGTCTTGAAGAATGATTGAAAGGTCCAATAAATGCAATATCAATAATATTGGGTCGGGTCATTGGAATGTTACACATTGCATTTTTATTTGAAACAGATATAATAGAAATTTGGTTGTTAATTGCGCTAACAGCAATGTATTTTGGGTGAGTTGTGACTAAAACACTTGTTTCTTTTGAAAATATTAGTGAAGCAGATACACTGGAATTTGGATAAGATGGTTCGTCATTAACATGATCGTATGGTAATAAATATCGTCTGGCAGGAACAGAAATCGGAGTACAAAACGAACCATTTGACCTTACGATTGAATCTTCAACAATAAACCATTTCAAATCCCTTAAAACAACAAAATATGCGTGAGACAGCGAAATTATTGGAGATGCGCCTGCTATTGGATTATTAAATGGATGTGTCTCTAATAATTGCATATCTGTATTATATAAACGAATATCGGATCCAATTGAGAGAGCAATTCGATCCACAACTCCATTAAAATTATATAGAGGTAAAATAAAGCAACATCTGCTTTCAGGAATTAAAGTTTTGTTTAATAGAGATTGCATTATGTAAAGTATGTATGTTTTTATTACTCAATTGATTCATTATTCTGTCTCATTTGGCTTAATTATACTATTCCATATGCATCAGGTAAAATACTATCACAGGTTATAGAATCCAGAAATATTTGATTGGTTATTAATCTCCTTGAAGATTGTTAAAGAGAGCTATAAAAAAAAATAAAAAAAATAAATTGGGACATGAATATTTCTCACATGGGCTTATTGTGTTTGTTGTTGAAATAAGACCATAGATAATATTGTTATTCCACCGTCTTAAAAATGAACTGCAATTTATTCAGGAAAGAGAGAAATCAAGATAGCTGCAAATAAAAAAGAGTTTGAGAAAACTACACTTATTTCTTTCTTATATACCATTTGATTTGTACATGTTATTTCTGAATATGTTCTTGGTAAAGTGGCTTTCGGTGATTCTCTAACAGTTTCTTCAAGAGTATTGATGGGTGTTTCTTCATAAGTATGCATTGGTGTTTCATTTAGAGTATGCAATGGTGTTTCTTCAAGTGTATTCATTGGGGTTTTATTAAGAGTGTTCATTAGGGTTTCTGCTACAGTTTCAATATGAGTCTCCCTTTTTGTTGGATCACATGTATTCGCTAATGTTATTCTCAAAGTTTCATCAATGGTTCTTCTGGCAGTTTCTTCTAATGATCTCATAGGTGATTGTTCAATTGTTCTTGGTGGAAGTGGAATATCAGCATTACAATGAACAGAACTGAAGAATTGGATTTGATATGTAAATGTATTCATTAATGAATTGTTTGAGGATATTGATACAGAAGATGATCTTGAATATGATGAGGAGGAATGATTTATGAAAGAATGAGATACTTCAAGAGAATTTGAAAAGACATAGAATAATATGTTTTGATTATTCATGAATATACAATACTCCATCTTTGTGTTTGCCCCCATTTCAAGTACAACCCCATAATCATTTGGACTATTATTGTGAACAATGTTTGCAAATTTCATTGTTCCTGTTATATACTCAAAGCGTATACATACACTATGAGAAGCAATGTTATTTGAGAAAGTACAATGTGTACTAATAAATTGAGATGATGACTGGAAAGCTATACCAGAATCTTGATAAGCACTGTTTATAGAACTGTTGGTGTTGTCTACTTTCATTTTTCCATTATACAATCTTATTGGATCCATTCCAGATAACATATGAGAACAATATGTTACTGATAGATACTCAACATGATTCTCAATATTCACACGAATAAAAGCAAAATGATATTCAGAAGTGGCATAACATCTAGATGCACATACCATTTTCAGATTTGAATTATATGACTTGAAAAAAATGGCCCCTCCATCAGTAGTACATGAACAGTTAAAAAACATGGTGTTTGAAACATTCATATACTTATTTGTGACTATTACATAAATTACTCCACCATCAGCAGAGAATGATGATAATCTTGAAAAGTAACAGTCTTGTAAAATATTATCATTATCATCATAGGACCTTCCTTGATCAATATGTTCTCCTTCACATGTAAAAATGAACCTACAGATGGAACCATTTCTATTGAGAAAATGATCAAAATTGGAAAAAGGATAGTTTTCATATCTATTTGAGTTAATCCCAGAAATAATGCAATAATGTCCAATACAACAATCATAACAGTATACAAAACAAATAAACATAAATAATCCCCTGAAAAGGTGTTTTGATTGGTAAGATTTCTTATTGATTTGTTTTGGATCAATTTCTTTTTCAAAGAAAAAATGGAAAATGTTGGAAATTAAATTTGATGTTGAAAGGGTAAAAAATGAAAATATTCGTATCAAAAAGAATATGTGGAGTATTCGTTTTAACAATCTAATAATCTTTTGAATATTAAAAAGGGTTACATACGAGATAATGAGAGTCCAGATATCATTTAGGGAGTGATCATATGATTGCTTAATGTAAACTCGTGTTATAATCAAGATAAACAGAAATCTCATAATATAGAGATATCTAACATTATTCAATGTTAAAACATGTGATTTTGCGTTTGGAACACAAATAATAATGGAAAACATTTTAAGAATTGATGATTGCAATAAACTATTGAGTCTCATTTCAATGTAATTATATAAATATTATTTCAATTTTTTTATACATATTTTATAAACAAGAGTTACAGTTATCAAAGCTTACAATTATGAAAAAATATATTTTTATCATGTAAAATTGAATATAATCACCACTTTCCGTGAAAATGTTTATCTTCCATTCTTAATATTAGGGACCAAGAGTTAAATAATGCTAGTTCGCTCTCCATTCGCCTCGTGAGATAAATAAACTGACAGTGAATCAAAGCCGCAAATTCTTTAAGAATTATAACCTTTAAGTGTTATTGTCATTCAAATTTCAGATATCCCGAAATCATCAAATTATTTCTGGACATCGATTTCGGGGAAACAAGCATAAAGCAAAGAGAATGAACATGAAAAAACAATTCAAGATGGAGTAAAAACCGTCATCAGAAGTGAATTCTTGTATTGCCCCGCACTAATTCCTTCGGTTAAATATCCAAACAATTCAGATAACTATTCCATAATAACGATAGAGTCAACTTGTAATGTAAAGGGTAAATTATTCCCCAACAATGTCAAACAGAACAACATTCATTAGAATTCAGTTTACAAAATCCCTTGAAGACTAACGATCTTTTTAAATTCAAATAATGTCACTTTTATTCTGTAAAACTTCATCAGGTTTTTGTGAGGATCATTTATGTTGTTGTTAGTTTTCTCTGTTATTTGCCATCTTAAGGTTCAAGGGCACACTTGCGATCATGATGAATATCAAGACAAAACACTTAGGGAACTGCCTCCTCAAAAATTGGTTAAAACCAGCCATACTATTTCTAACCCTGATGACAGAGAGCCTATTCGTTTGTATTTTATAAATTCATCAATAGGTGACGCTTCTAAGGATCCTTCATATCAATGTACATCTGCTGGTCAGATGGTTGGTAGTGTTGCATGCCAAGAATCAGATATAGTAACTCCAGAGAAAGCCAGTGTAATTAAGGTAACAATGGAAAATGTTAAGAGATATGTCGAATCATTTATAAAAGTCGATCCTATCACTGGTCCGTTTGGTATATCTGTTGGAGGTGACTATTCTTCGCTTGATAAGCCTGCACAAGTTGTTGATACTGATTTGGCAATTCTGGTTGTTGCAAGGCCATATGGAAATACATCTTCAACATTGGCTTCTGCTTCTGTTTTAGGTAGAGAATCCACAAATAGGAGGCCAACAATCGGGGTTATTAAAATCAATCCATCAGTCCTCCCATCAGAGCCACAAGATTATAATTCTGGAAATCGTCAATTCTTTACTACGCTTGTTCATGAACTTATGCACGTATTGGCTTTCTCTCAAGGGACATTTGATGATTGGTACGATCCATTGACGGGGTTATCACATGATAAGATCATTGTGAATTATAAGAACAAGCATGATATGGATCAAACATTTTTGTCAACACCAAGGCTTAGAGATTGGGTTCATAAAAGATTCAATGTTCACAGCTCAAATTTGCTCGATTTTGGTCTTGAGATCGAAGATGGTGGTGGAGCAGGCACTGCTGGATCTCATCCTAATGAAAGGCTGTTTTTCACAGATTTAATGCAAGGAAAAACTTATGGTATAGCTTATATAGGGCCAATATTTTTCATGTCTCTTGAAGACTCTGGGTTCTATACCATCAATAGCAGTGTTAGAGCGGAAATTGAAGAGGATTTCGTGTATCTTGATATTTCTAAAACATCAAGAACAGAAAGGATCAATGAGAATATACTTATTGAAAGTGGATGGCATACCTTCCCAAAATCTTATATGTGTGACAAACCAGACACAAGTATGTGTTTTTATGATTATGCGACAAAAGGTGTCTGTTTTCTAAAGAAATCCACTAAGGGTAGTTCTGAGATCCCCAGCAGTTGGTACAATCCCAAGAATCAAACATACATTGGTAGTGATGATGTTTTGGATCACCTTCCACTAATCATCCCTGCAACTGCTTCATATTGTCGTAATCCTGATGCTCCAGCTGAATTGAAAAAGCAAGCCGGATTTGAAACTTATGATCCAGGAGTTTACGCCGAAACATATGGCAATCAATCGGTTTGTGCCATGTCAACACTTTTTAATGATAGAATGGGCGGGGTTCTTCCATCTGAGGTTGCCTCCTGCTTTTATGCTTGGTGCGGAACAGACTACAGAGTACGTCTTGTGATCAATGGTAAAGAAATGTTTTGTAAAGAGCCCGGAATGAGGTTTACTGTTCCCGGTTATGGTGGCTACGTGGTGTGTCCTCCTGGTAAAGCTGCCTGTTCGAATCTTCCAAAGAAAAAGCTTATCAACATGATTGATGTCATACCAGATAGAGGTCCAATTGATGGAACCAACTTGATTAGAATACATGGATATGGTTTTGACGAGTTCGACAAAAATGATTTATCAATAAGACTTGGACCTGTAAATATAACTATAATTGATAAAACTGATACTAACATCCTTGCCCAAGTTCAATCAATCCCAGAATCAATCAGATCATCCCTTATCATGAAAGCTGTCGTTCTCCATGGAGAGGTTGCTGGAAACCCCGAAATCACAACTGATCTTGAAGGAATGTACACATTTACTTCCAAAACTTTCGAAGGTGTATAAAATACTTTTACTTGACATATCTCAATTTTTTTTGACATCTTTATTTTTCTATTTCAATTTTATTCTTTCAATAATTGGCGCATTTGTCTTAATTTGACAGTCATTTTTATAAATGGTTTTAGCAACAACAGCAGCAATTGTTTCTGTTATTAGCTCTGCAGTTCAAATAGCAAGGGCCTTTTCAACCCAAAGTTCAACATCAATTGGAAGGATTAGTCCGGGAAGAGGCTTTACAAGGTTCTTTTCAGCATCTACAACTTCAACAATGTCATTTCCACTTGATAGGGCAGAAAGATATGTTCAAACTCAAGTATCAAGGATCCTAAATAATAGAAGAATTCCTGCATCTCAAGCACAGGATATTGTTAACTTCATGGATGATTTTCAAATATTTTCAGCCGATGAAGTGGGAGAATGGGCAAATACATCAAGCACAATTATTGACTACAACAATACTGAAGGAATGATGAATATGTATATCTACTGTTTCCTTCCATATATTAATGCTAATGATAATCGAATTCATATCAGGTCATACAATATTAAACTAAGTGCTCAAATGAGAATGGCAAGAAGTTGGATGATTGTAAGCAAAATGAAGTCAAGCTTTTTCTCATCTTCATATCGTGAGCAAATTGAATTTGTTCCTCCAGAAATGGAAGGACTCCAAGCATATCAATTAGTTGATGCTATTTCAATTGCTTTGTTACCTGCAACTTTGGGAATTATTCAATTACCAACACCATTCATTGATCAAATAAATAAGATGATCTTGGATCAAATTTCTCAAAGAGGGCAGGACATTGTTCCATTATCTCAAGCAGAAAGAGAGAGCCTAATGCAACAATGGAATGAAATGAAGAACAGACAAGACAATTGGACTCAATCAGCAGGGACAGCCGCAGGAAGTTTATATGATCAATTAGCTGGTGGAAATCGAACAGCTTCAAGCAACTACATAAGGAAGCATCATACAAGGAGACACCATCACTAAAAAGAAGTGAATCATACATTTTTTAGTAATTCATTATCTTCATCTGGAATTGAGATTTCATAGGATATTATAGATTCATAGCCATCAATATTATAATTTTGAAGAAAAATGAAAGAAATTCCAACAATCCAGTGTGTGGTTTTGTATAATAGAGTAGGTATTACACTATTTGTATACTCTTCCATGTTTTCTAATACAAACCTGGATATGATTGTAGATAGAATGGTTAAAAATATGAATGAACCATATGTCATTGATTTGTACAGATCTTCATTTGACACCAATCTGGATGATAAAACTGCCCACAAAATCATTACGGGAACACAAAATGAATAAAAGATATGGAAAAAAAATAGAATGACATCGACCGAATCATACTTTGAAAAAGGTTTCGATATGGAAATCATTGTCATCTTTGTTGAACTGAATAATGATAGCATTTCAACAACAGAATAAGCCAATACAAATACGATAATCGCGATCAGAAATGATGCTGTTAACTTTCCATAATCTTTTATAATCATACATAATATGTACACTGAGAGAAACCTAAAAATGGCTGTATATATACAAAAAGAAATGTTTTCTATCATTGAAGAATTAGAAAAAAACATATCGTAAGGAAAAGAAGACACCAAAAGAAAAATACTAACCATAAAACAAGACATATTATAAACATTTTTGGAAAACAACATATATATTGATCTGAAGCTCCTTATTACAGAAACCAATGAACAAACAAAAATCAGTATAGATATAAATCCTCCAATGATTTGCATTGAAGGATTAGCATGAATATAGTTAAACTGAATCCCTTTGATATTGATTAATGAAACCTTAAGTGTGAGATTGATAAAAATCTTATTACACCCATAAAGATCATGATCAACTACGGGTATAAAAGATGATAAAGAAGATAATGGATCAAAATTTACCGTTTTTTTGGACATTAAAGGAGGAATTTCATCAATCAAATCTCCATCGTTAAGAAACTTAATAGATCCCCCAATTCCTACATTTATTCTAGCAGCAGTGCTAGAAATAGCTCTTACCAAGGAAAAATTAAGAAGCAAAAAGCGGTGGGTTGGAGAAACAGGGGATATCTCCACTTCGATTGTTTTTAAATTTGAATTATCATTATTAAGAATTGGATAGTACAATTCATTTTTAATAATCGAGTTTGGATGCTGAATTCCAGGGATTATTATTCCAACCTCAAACACAATAAGCAAAAAAAGGGCAATAAAAAGATTAAAATAAGAAAACAACTCCAGACCAACATGTTCACCATGAGCGATATCATTATTATCGATAGATATGGCTTGTAATTTATTGTCCTTTTCTTCCATTTTTATGGCACTTTTGTCCGACTCTACACTATTCAGACTCAGAGTCATACTGTATGAGGCTTTTCTTCTGAGCAGCCCCCCAAGCAAATATCTTCTTTGGAATCACAGGAGCATCTTTAATAGGTAAATTCATGTCTCCTGTTTTTTCCTCTGGTGTAAAGTTCTCAATTCTCTGTAAATCTTCAGGATTTAGATTTTCGTTCTTGACAACATCTGATTTTATCTTAGAGAAATCTACGTTTAGTTGGCGTGATGATATAGCCTTAAGCCTTTCAATTTCGTTTATGTGATCTAGTTCTCGCTGATTATTTACAATTTTCTCCTCAATCTGAGAATTCAGTGTTCCTGATAAGCGTTTTTTTTCTTCCAAAGCATTTTCAACCTGTAATCTTCTCCATGGTTCAAAATGACGAGTTGCTCCTTTTTCCAAATGATAATCAAGGTTTTTGGGATCTGTCATAATTGTAATTTCTGAATAACAGGATTTGCAATGAAGATAAATTCGATATACATTAATGCCTAAATAAAAATCATCATAGCAAAGCTCTTTTCTGCAGTTAGCTTTAGTACCCTGAAACATATAATCCCCACAAACATTGCATTTAATCGACATGGGAAGCATAAAACGCACCTGATGTTGCCCATTTTGCGGTTTGCAGCGCCTGGCTGGTTTTGATGGATCAAAGTCTGCTGGAATATATGTATTTACAGGTTTTCTTTCTCCCATAAAATCTAAATTTTACAAAAAGTGCAACCGTTTGGTCACTTTTGTGCAGTTATTTTCAGATGAATGTTGGTGATATTGAATCAGTTATTTCCCTTCTGAAAACGGGACAGTATCCAAATGTTAAGGAATTTAATTATATTTGCGATAAATCGATTGAGATATTAGGTAGTTATCCCAACATTGTTCAGGTACCATCACCAGCGACAATTTGTGGCGATATACACGGACAGTTATATGATCTTTTAGAGCTATTTTCCATTGGTGGTAATGTTCCTGATACTAATTATGTATTTTTAGGAGACTACGTTGATAGAGGGTATTATAGTCTAGAGACCGTGCTTCTTCTTTTAGCTTTGAAAGTTCGATATCCAAATCGTGTAACTTTATTGCGCGGTAATCATGAATCTCGACAGACCACTCAGAGCTATGGCTTCTATGAAGAAATCCAGAGAAAGTATAATTCTACTGATCCTTGGGCGCGAATCAACGCCGTATTTGATTTGCTTCCTATTGCAGCTGTTGTAGGATCTCAGATTTTTTGTGTTCATGGAGGTTTGTCTCCAATGGTTTCTTCATCTGATCAGATTTTGAGACTTGACCGTAAGAAAGAAGTTCCCGAAAGAGGACCTTTTTGTGATTTGCTTTGGTCTGATCCAGAAGCTGTTCTTGGATTTCAGCCAAGTCCAAGAGGAGCTGGTTATTTGTTTGGAGACAGCGCTGTGAGCCAATTCAATCATGCAAATGGCTATAAACTTGTTTGTAGAGCTCATCAATTAGCATCAGAAGGATATGTTGAATGGTTTGATCGAAAGCTTTTCACAGTGTGGTCTGCTCCCAATTATTGTTATAGAGGTGGCAATCCTGCATCGATCCTAGAAGTGGACACAAATAACAAAACTAGGTTTAAGTTGTTTGAAGCCGCCCCTGCGGAAGCTCGTGGTGAGTTTCCAGAAAGATCTTCACTCCTCTACTTTATGTGATGCAGAAAGAATAAAAGACTCTGCTTCAAAACATTTATTTCTTGCGTCTGGCTGACGATTTGGTTTCTTCTCGAGCTTTGGGTTTCCTTTTCTTTGCACTCTTCTTTTCTACAGTATTTGATTTTTGTTCTCCTTTTTCTTGACTCAGCAAAACTTGTTGAGAGAATAGTGCATCTTGCACTGCATTTTTGTAAGCATCCAAAACTGTATCAAACTCGTTCTTCAACTGGACTGTCTTTTTGCTGTTTTCCATTATCAAAGAGTCTTTTTCTTCTAACAAAGAGTGGTATTTCATTTCTAATCTTTGTCGATTGGATGTCATCTCTTGTATTTCCATTATATCAACACCATCTTTTTGGTCTATTTCTTGCTTAATTCTATTTGTTTCGGCGAAAGTATTCAATCTCGTTTCCGATGTCATCCTATATTCATTTCGAACTTCTTCAAGAAGCTTTTCCTCTTCCTCGATCTCTTCTGCTTTTGTTTTCTTCGTTTGATCAAGTGAGAATTGCTTCTCTTGAAGGGTTTTGTTGGTATTCTCACTGACAGCTTCAAGCTTCTTAATTTCTTCTCTATGTCTGTACAATTGTTGCTCTTCGTTTTTAAGCCAGTCTATGTGCTTAACAGCAATACTGGTAATATTAGTATTTATAGAATTTTTGTGGTCATCTATTGCCCTTTCTAACGCAATGAATAATTGGTAACTAAAATCATTCAATGATACATCAATATCAGAAATTGTAGTATTGATTTTTAGAGATTCAAGCAGCTTAAAAGCAGTTTCATCTTGAAGCTCATTATTCTTTAGTGATAGAAACATAATTGATTTGTTTTTGGTCATTGAAATAGCAATATTAACACCAGATAAGTCGGTTATCCTATTGGAATCCATATGTAAGCGCAATAAAGAAGGATTAATTGAAATTGCATTGGATATACTCTTTGCCCCATCGTCACCCATAAATGTGTGGCTCAGATCGAGTGTTTGAATCGAGTTATTCTTGGTAAGGGCTTCTGCAATTTTGGTGACTCCATTTCCTTTAATCTTATTATCACTAAGATTTAAATGCCTTAAGACGCTAAATTCTTTGATTATCTGAGATAAATAATCGATAGAATTATCAGTAATGTTATTCTTTGATAAATTAAGACAAGTTACTTTGCATCCATCAGAGTAGGATTGATAGAGGCTTTTTAGAAATTCTTTTGATAGCTGATTATCACTCAAGTCAATTGTTCGAAGAGACTGACATTGGCTCATTTGATGACATATAACTTGAGATACATCATCCCCAATTCCATTTTTGGATAAGCTAAGGACTTCCAGATTCCCAAAGGCATTCTTTGATGAAAACAATGACAAAGCACCTGTGCTTCCAAATCTATTTGCAGTAAAATCTAAGTATAATAATGAAGAATTGCTAGCCAATGACACTCCTAATGGCTCACACCCCTCTGATGTAATTCCGCACATCGACAAATTCAAATGAGATATTGTTTCATTATATATTAGTAAAGAACTAAGTTCTCTACAACCATTTGTACCCACTCTATTTCTATCTATTCCATCTACCGCACTAATATCAAGATATGTTACATGTGTATTATTCTTTAAAGCCCTAAAAACGGATATACATCCATCTGTACTAATTGAATTTGATCTTAGATCAAGATGAATTATATTAGGATCGTTTGATAGGTAATCAGAGAGATAATTTGCACCTTCATCTTTTAGCCGGTTTAATGACAAATCTAGATAAAAATATTTATATTTATGGCCAATAATTGGCAATAAAGACTTAATTGCTTGAGGTCCTAGTCCTAATCCGGAAAAATGAAAAGACTTAGTCTTCACAGCATTCATCATTTGTTCAATAAAACGACTCTCGGCAATACTATTGGATACTAAATCAAAATCAATGCATTTTTTCTTATATATTCGGGCTGCATCTTTTTCGGAAAAATCGTGAGATAATTCTTGGAAAGCGGACAGTGTAACAGACCGATTTTTTTGGCTTATTTTATGATTAACAACAATAGTATTTATCCTTTGGTCAATTTCTCTTCGAAAAGAATTGGATAAAAATCTTTTCACGTTCATAACGGAGACTGATTTAACCATTTTTTTCCCTGAAAATACCAAAAAACAAGTTTACTTTCATGACCGACTCAGAGCTCTTTGTGGAAGAGTGAGAGTAAAAGATGGGATTATATCTGATTGCATGAATGAATACTCTTCATCACATACATCAGCCACAATATTTTGCATTTCTGATTCAGCGCTAATGATTGGATATGATGGCTTTGGGAGTGCCAATTCTGCTTTAGGAACAGCCTTACCAAAGAATGAATGCCGAGATACTTCATCCATTGATAAACGTCTCTCAGGATTCAGGTTCAGCATTCCTTTAAGAAGATCACTAAGATCTTCCGATATCGAAAAATCGAATGTAAGTTGGTTTTCCCTTGCAGATTTTGCAACTTCGTATGCATTTGTCCCTGAAAAAGGAATTCGGCCAAATATCGATTCGAATAAAGTTACGCCAAGGCTCCAAACATCTTCCTTAATTGGATCCAGACAAGATTCCTCTTCTTCATAGTCTTCGTCATCGCTATAACCGAACATTTCAGGTGCTTGGTAAGCAGGAGATCCTACAACAGCATCGGCACTCTGAAAAGAATGCCCAATACCTAGATCTCCTATTTTCACGGTACCATTACTAAGCAAAAGCACGTTTGACGGCTTTATATCTCTATGAGCATTTCCAGTACTATGTAAATATAGTAATCCATTGACTACTTGTGAAAAAATTGTGGCCAGCTGCCCCTCTGTGAAATGGCGTCCCGTTTTCAAAACAGAATCAAGTGAGCCACAATCTGCCCAGTCTTGAATTATGCAAGCAAGAGAATTCTCCTTAGAGTACAGCGCTTCAACCATCGAAATTATGTTATTGTGCTCAAGTTTCCTGAGCATTTTGATCTCTCTCTCAACTTGCTGGACTCGTGTACCTATCCTGCATATCTCATTAAGACGAATGCGCTTGCCCGCAAAAAATTGCTGTTTTGTAGTATCGTAGCACAAATAAACCTTGGAACTCGCACCTAAACCAATCTTCTTCACAAAAACATACTGGTTAACTTTAATGAGTTTCTTGTTCTTCTTCTTGGGATATTCAATGGATTGTGTTTTCATTGAGTTTGGAAAAGAGTGACGCCTCATCATGATTGTATATTCAATAGTGATTATCTATAATCTTGTTTTATACAAAAAAACAGTAGTCTCCAGAATTTTGCGAACGATATTTCATAAAAATTTGATAAAATTCCTTCAATGTTCTAAATATATTTCTTTGATGGTTTTGACACAAAAATCCTAATTTGAAAGAAATGATGCCACTCCGATAGAAAACAAATCAATTGAGGAGAAATCGGTTCGACCATCGATCTCCAAAGTATCTTTTTCTATTTTACGAACACCGATTACTTCAAATTCGCTATCATCGATAAGGATACAGTTCTTAACACTTGTTACAGTCATTTTTCCTCCAAAGAAGAGTTCAAGCTGACCGTTTTCATTTATTGAGGGCTGTTTTGAGGTGAGGTTGATAGTCTTGTCTGTTTTCACAAGAGTCGCACTCCAAGATCTGATACAAATACCGCTCAATCTGTTTACACTAATTCGGGATATCATAACCTTGTTTCTATCGTATGTCTCAAAAACAGAATTCCTATCTTTAACCAGCATGTCGAATTTAGTGTCATCATAAACGGCTCTTTCTATGTGAATGCTGGGATCTTTAAACATCCCTGATTGATATGTTCCAACAAAAATCACGTTATCATTCTTTGAAAATGTAAAATGCGAGATACCGAACGCTTTCCTTACTCTTTTAACGCAAAATGTCTCATATTCATTTGTAACCAAGTTAGATTCTTGGCTAACTTGGGGTACAAATCGGCGGCGAGGAGCACGAGACATTTTTTAACGGTGAGTAAATTTAAACTATTCCTAAATAGTCCTGGAAAGTCCAACAATATGGGATTAATAATCGGAATCAACATAAAATTTCATGCTTTGTTTATATATGATCTTGGCTTCTCCATATTTAACTAAGAAAGAGCATGGTGCTGAATGGACTATGATTTTTTATCATGACTCTGTGAGTGGTGGCTTTTTTTCAAGCCTTCAAGAAGCAATGTTTTGTGAGAATCCCAACAAATACAGTATTTTTTCGAAGATCGACAAAAATTACAAAATTGAAGGGTATTATGAGTTTTTGCTTGAATATCCCGACATTATTGGATTCAATAGATGGAAGCAAAGCGAGCTTCCTTGGAGTATTCCAGAAGAAATTGGAAAAATTGCGACTGGCTATATTCCAATTAACATTTCATGGTCTGGTTTTGGTTTTGGCGGCTTGGTTAAATCTAACAACAATAATAATGGCGGAATTACCCTTCTGGATGGATCAGCTGGAACAAATTATTGGTTTTATGCAATAGGATGTGTTAATCCCGATATATATCGACCTAATTATCCGGGTCCTTCTGCAACCGTCAGGTATTCAAAGCTTTGGATAAAGAATTCTGGTCAAACAAGCACTAACACTAGATTACACGTGTCAAAACATACAATACTTTTTATTCTATCAATGCAATTAGTAATCTAAGACAGGTTATTGGGGAAAAAATCAAGTAAAACCAAATAGAATTGTGAGGAAAACACTATTTTTTTGAGAGGATTAATATTTGTTTATTTTCAGTTGGTAGATTTTTTGAGAAAATTATTCATAAAAATAATCAGTATTTTGTCTGCGTTGATGAATACGAGTATTATCCTTTTCTCATCAAAGAAAGGAACTGCTGAGCGTGTAGCCACCTATTTTGGAGAAACATTGAACATTGATGTTGTGGGAGTGAAGTTTATTGACCCTGAGATACTGAAAAACTACAAGAATGTGATCTTTGTCGTTGCAAATTATGGAAAAGCCGAAGCACCACCCCAAGATATGATATTTTGGAATAAACTTTTTGAAATGAAACAAACAGATTCGTTTGCTGGTTTGAATTTTGCTGTATTTGGCTGTGGTTCATCAAAACGAGCTCCATACTATCAAGGATTTGCGAAAATGGTGATCAAGCACCTGAATTCGACGGGAGCACATCAAATTGCTGAACTTGGAGAGAGAGATGCCGCTATTGATGATGAATCATCTGTACAAACTTGGCCTTTACAACTCAAATTATAAACCTATCATATTTATTTTCGTTGGTGTAGAATTTTTTGAATATTAATGACGAAACACCATCGTAATTTGTGATTTATGGAATCATTCATAGTTCAATTTGTTTTAAGGGAAAATAAGGGTAGTGGTTAACATATTCAAACAATTGCATTATTGAAAAATAATTCTGTTTTAGAATACCCAACTGTTGAACTATTCGATTATTCATTTCCGTTTCTCGATTCCGAGTTCTCACAATGGAACCAAATTCTGGACTCCTCATACAAATATGAAAATAAGAATCATGTTCGTAACTGCCACTCGGAATGAAAGATTTCTGATAAATGGTCTTGGAGACCATTTGCTTGGTCATTCTCACATCAATACTTATGGATGAAGTGAATAAGAATTCAATAGATGAAAAATGAATACAACATATTTCAATTTTATTTTGTTTCAAATTTATGCTTGTGATTTTTATGTTATATCATTCATTAGTAGATGCTAATATGATACCATTGGCATCTGTTAATGATGCAGTTCAAGTCTCTAATGGAAATCTCTATGATTTTGGATCATATTGGGTAATCAAATTTTTTCAAAGTGGATCAATAACCATTAAAAATGGTTATAGTGTTACTGTTGATTACAATGTGATTGGTGGTGGCGGAGGTGGAGGTTGTGGAGAGGGATCTGGTGGCGGAGGAGCTGGAGGTGTTGTGGTTGGTTCATTATCTTTAGGCTCTGGTACAATTTCAATTGGTATTGGTGGTGGTGGGCTCGGATCAGAAACATGGCAATATGATGGAAGTAATGGAGGCAATTCAAATTTCGGATCAATAGTAGCATATGGAGGTGGAGGTGGTGGGAGTGGCTCATCGACAATAGGTTATGGACTTACAGGTGGATCAGGTGGAGGAGGTGGAGGAAGAAAAAGCCAAGCTGGAGGGGGAGCAAATCAGGGCAACATTGGTGGGAAGGGAAAGGCTACAACTAGTGATGGATGGGGACAAGGAGGAGGTGGTGGTGGATATGGAGGAAAGGGTGTCGATGCAACAAATAAAGGTGGAAACGGCGGCCCGTGCTTTTTAGAAACCCTTTATCCTTATGCTTCTTACTATGCTGGTGGAGGAGGTGGTGGTGGGCATACTTCTGGTTATAATGGTGGAACAGGGCAATGCGGAGGAGGCAATGGAGGTAATGGAGGAACAACAAAAACTCATGGAGGCCATGCATCCGCTAACAGTGGAAGTGGAGGTGGAGGTGGCGGAGGAGGATGGGGAACAACATATGGAGGTAAAGGTGGAAATGGTGGATCAGGAATAGTGATTTTAAGGATTTTTCATTCAACAGTTATTCCTCCGATGACACCACCTCCAACACCAGTAATAACCAAAACAATTAATCCCCCTACCGTAAAAAGAACCCCCGAAACAACTCAAAAACAAACACTTCAAAACACCCATGCACCAACACTACACCCAAGTCCATCTCAGTCATACCAACCAACATTTGAAAGGGCATCATATATAAGTCTAACATCACTAATATTCTTGAACATGCTTCTTCAATAAAATCGGTTCAATTCATCTTCAATATTCCATTTCAATATTCATTTTCCCAATCATTTGAGGGAATTGATATTAACAATGAGTTCCACAAATTTAAAATTAGGTACTAGGATGCCAAACAGTCTCCCAATCCCAATTTTATCCAAATCATTGGTGAATTGAAGGGTATGTGAAATGAGGAATCGTTATTCAACCTTTTTTCAGTTTCTATTAAAAGTAATCGTCTTTTTTGTGGAACCAGAAAGATACAATTATTATATTTCTCCTGATTATTGGATCCGAATAATAGACAATATAACAATTTTTTTATGCGATTTAATGGTGAATTAGGAGAGCATTCCAAAAACCTTCCAATAAATTATACTAATTTTTCACAGAAATGAGTCCCTAAAATTGGCATCCCTATAAGATTTAAGAACTCATATTATATAAGATTTATTATTTGAATTTCATTTCTATGATTTTGGAGCAATCAGGAATCCATTATAATGAATTTATTAAAAAACCTTTCAAAACGACTAATTCTTATTAATTTCCCAAAATTTTCAATTCCGAGTATCCATATTAGTAGGCTATTTCCCGAAAAACTTTTTCATGCAAATAGAATTCTAAAATATCTACTATAAGTAGATGGAATTCCTCAATATCAAAAATAGAGCAAATTAATCAAAGTGAAAATCTGTTTTAATCAAGTATTTTTTGAAAATATCACACAAAAAAGGAATAATGGTAACCATGAACAAACTATAAACTAATCCTTGAGCTATTTGGGTACATTTTAACCAATTGTGCCCATAAATAGTACCCAAATATAATAGAAAACTCAACCAAAAACCAGGATATATCTTTCCCCAAATAATACCACTTTCAAATTAATAGTTCAAGTGCAAATTCATTGGTATTAGTGCTCGTTTCTCTATCAGTTATTGTTCTATTATTCGGCTTTATTTATGTATTTGGATTGAAAAAAATGTCTAAACCAGATTCTTCCAACAAGTCAAGTTCAAAATCAGATGGAAACGTTAATGAAACAGTCTAATATAATAAACAAAATTGACAAAAAAATTGTTTTTTCTTGATTGTGAATTTTCAACTCCTAATCCACAAAATGGAGAGAAACCCTGATCAAATTCTCAAATTTCGTTTTGTTTCAATATAGCACAAAAGTCATCTTATTTATGTGAATTTTCCCATCATTGCATTGAAAGAACACCATCAATACAAAATGATCAATCAAACAATAATCCTAATAAAACAAAATCAGTACTCTTGTATTCAACTGTTGGTATGTTTATGATCAATGCAGTGATGATATCTAATAATAACTCTTGTGGGGCTTCTGAGCATCAAATTCATCCAATACCATCTGAGCTACCTCTGTATTTGGTGCTCCTTTGTTATTGGATTCCTGAATCAACTCAAAGAGTTGACTTTTATGATCCATCTTCTGCTTTCTCTAGAGATATAAAGCACTGGACTTCAAAATATGAAGTGTATGTTTTAGGATGCAGATAGGACCCCAGCTTGCATTTTTGGTAATTTTAGGGGTCTTTGAGTTGTATACATATGCATAAACCTGCGGGTTTCATGTACATGTGTGAATTGTATGTGAATAGTGTGTGTAAACATGCACCAACAGTGGATTCGGGTCATGCACACCGTGTAAGTCTCATGGAAATCAACTTGAGGGGAATGTACTAGTCGGTTTTTTGGAGATAGTACCTTCCATCTACTCAAAGAATATCAAATAGAGTCATGACAGGAAGTAGCTACGAATTAATCTTGTTTTAATCACTAGCCACATCCCCATGTGCCCGCCCCCTGACAACTAATATGGAGAAATTGGGTTAAAATTCTTTATGTTTTCCCCAAACCAATTTTTATTCCATAACTCATAAGAGGGATATCTTAAGGGATGTGACATTAATGTTGTTTGTAATCACCCTATTGTCTTTTATAGCTGAGACAAAAGAGGAATATAATGCTAAATGGATGAAAATTTTTTATCATTATTCAGGCAGTGGTGATTACTTTGCGAATAATATAGAAGCGTTGAATTCGAATACGTCAAATAAATTCAGTATTCTGAATAAATTAAACGAAAAATATCAGGTAAATGGTAAGTATGAGTTTCTTCTCCAATACCCTGAGGTATCTGGATTCAATAGATGGAAACAAAGCTATCTTCCTTATGATGATATCGAGATCTTGGGTAATAAAGCAATAGGGTATGAACCTGTTAGTATTTCTTGGTCAGAACGTAAGTGGGGAGGGCTGGTGCGCTCTAATTACCCTGATAGGACAACAATTGATGGTTCTGCTGGTCATTCTAATTGGTATTATTCAATAGGAACAATAAAAGATGAGTGGTGGCCTAAAAAGATACCAGGGCCTGCCATTGATTATGACAATCCATATTATGTTGAACGGGTTTCTTTGTGGATCAGGGTTGACCATTTAGCAGGCCCCACAAAATCACTCAAAAAGACCCAATTTTTGATTAATGCCATCTCTTTATATCTTGCTTTGAATGACTAAATAAGTTTGTGATATCCATGTTTCTCAAAGAGGCTTTTGCTTATGAATGAACCTTCTGATAAAAAAACAATCCGATTGTCTTTGCTTCAAAATTATTCCCAGAACACCAAAATCCCGTATGAATATGTGGCCTAATGCTTGAATATCCCATTGTTCAAGAAATGCTTTTTCCAAAAAATAAAAGGCTGTTTTTTGTATTAGTTGATGGATAATATGTTCGAAAATCAACTTCAGAAGAGTGGATATCGAGATATTACCATGCTAGAATCAGGAACATTTTCTATCACTATCGAATGCAAGGATAGAAATGGAATCAATACGATCATTAAAATATTTCAGTATTTGACTCCTCTTGAAGAGATTTTAGAGGTTCAAAACACCTTAATTTGGTTTAAGAGGATTGAGATTGATCATATATCTGTTTTTGGGAATACTTTTTCTACATTACTACGTTTGAACAAGAATTCTCTATTATACATCAGACCAAAATATCAATATACGCTTAATCAAAGAATTGAAGAATTTCCAGCTCTTAAAAACGAAGAAAAATACTGGATTAGTTTTCAAATCTTATACCATATAAAATCTCTTCATAGCACATTCACTACCCATAACAGCCTTCATCCAGACAACATTTTACTTGATTCTGATTTATCTGTATTCTTGTGCGACCACAGCCCTTTTAAACCTTCACAAATTCGAGAAGACTCAGTGATTCTGTTTTATAGGTTTTTCACCACAGCAAATAGGAAATCATGTTATCTTGCTCCTGAAAGAATCATCAACACCAGGTCAGGAACCGAAAATTCCATTTACAATGAGTTTTCTTATGCCAGCGACCTTTTTAGTGCTGGCTGTATCATATATTACCTTTATACAGGAGAACATTTATTTTCTTTTTCGTCATTAGTTGATTATAAGGCGGATCTATATCAAATTGAACAAAAATTTGAACAATTACCTAAGGAAATTCGAAATATTCTGAGATCATTACTCACCAAAAACGTCGAAGAAAGGCAAAAACTCTCAGCTTTTATTCTTGAAAGTTTTCCAAAAGAGTATTTTGTTATGTATAATTACATACAAATTCTTAAAACTAAAAGATCGATTCTTGAGATCACTCCTCAAATTGGAGATTTCATATCCTCAATTCCAAAAGAATTAGAAGCAGCAAGCAGATTGTTATTTTCAAATGTTTTATGTGGTGTTTTGCTAAATGGAGATAATATCGAGGAAGAAATTGTTCTTCATAACATATTCTTTGATATTGTGATCCGACTCCAAACAGATATTCTCCTTTTAAAATTTTTCCCATATTTTGTTCAACTTCTTTCCAGTCCCCATGATGTTATTAAATCAATATCACTTCATTCAGTGTATTTGATTCTTAATAGTATTGATTTTATACCAAGCGAACTTGAACAAATCATTGAAACATATTGGAGTACACAGTATTATAATTGTTTTTTGATTTCTTCTCCTAGCTTTCGTTATTCCTTATTTTTTTTAATGCCTGGTATAATATTTGAAATGCTTAGATTGGAACCCTTATCATTCAGTTCATGCCAAAAATTATTGTCATTCATCATCAAAGAACCGAGCACTAAAAATCAAATTGCATTTTCCAAAGGCCTTAACAGTCTTCCTCCTTTTCCAAGCATAATATTTGAACAGTTTTTCCCAATAATTATATCTTGCATGAATTCTAATTGTATTGAGTTTAAAGTATCTTTGATACATTTCATCAGGAATTCTTATGAGAAGAATATTCCCAGAGAATCGATTAAAATTTCCAAACTTCTTGAGAAACTCGGATCGTCCTGGATTGGTCTTGCATTTAATGAAATAGAGTCACCATTTCTTTACGAGTACATTGATTTTATTCACTGGTTGATAATCAATAAGATGTTTCAAATCTCCTTGTTTCCAGAATTGTTGTCATTGATGCAAAATATTCCCTTATTTGACCCAAAGATTCATTATTTTATGGAAAAGCTGAATTCCAATATTCCTTTATCATTAGATTATCATTCTATATACAGATTAGCAACAAAAACAATGGAATATAAGAAATCTCCTCCCAGAAAAAAGTCATCACAATTAAAAAGAGCCAAATCCTATATGCCAAATTCATCAACAACGCTCTCTATTCATGCTGGAGTTCAAATCAAGCCATCTTTTTATCAAAGCATCAGAGTATCAAATTCGCCAATCAAGTTAATAGCACCCAATTTTTCCGATAACATTCCATCAGTAATTGTTGATTCTCAATCCAATATCATTCATATTGTCAATTCCAACAACTATGAATTCTATGCAAATAGTATATGTAGGCATGATTGCATAATTGATACTATGATCAATATGAGGGAATCCAAATTTTTGATTTTGAGTGATTCAAATGGTTCTTTATTGTCATACGATGTAATGAACCAATCAATAGTTAAACTTTCATACCCAGAAAAAGGTAGAGCAGTTTCATCTTCAAGGATATCAAAACGGTCTTTTTTTTCTGCTTATGATTCTGGTGATGTGGTTTTCTATGATATTCGTGATCAGAATCCCATTCACTCAATCAGATTTAGCCCACTCACACCATCCTCATTGTGCTCATGGAAAAACGAAGCAATTGTAGGAATTGGATTCAAAGAGGGAGTTGTCGATATATACGATTTGAGAATGAATCTCCCAATTTCACAATGCCTCACTGATCCAGTGAATAGTCTTCACCCAGTTTCAAAGAAAGGAATTAGCTACATGGTAGTATCAACTGATCTAATCTCATGCCATACATGCGATGATACATACCCATCAATAACCAGCCCAATTGACAATGCTAGAGCAGTAGAATACGACGGAGGATTATTAGTAATAAACGAAACCGAAGCAGTCTACATCAACACCCAAAACCCACACAGGTCCCTATCGTGCTACGATAAAATAACTCAGTTATGTTCAGTATCAGGTGAAATTACAAAAACGGTTTTGCCATCATATCAAAAATTTAACTCACCTCACAATCACTCTTCAAGAGTAACAGCAGCAGCAAGATCAAAGGATTTAATCGCCTCGGGAGATATACTGGGTTGTGTCAGTTTATGGTGTATATAAATATTTGTTAGATTTACATTATCGTTTTGATTTTAGATTTCAATGAGTTTGTGAGGTTCTTCTCTTAAAAAGTGGTCATTTATCGTCCCTCTTTTACAGAATTTTAAGTCAAACCTCTTTAAATTTTATGAGTGAAGGAAGAACCAGCCCAACTCATACAGGTTGGATATTAATGAATGATCGAAAGAGCTTTTGCGCTATTTATGGGAACAGATTGTATGTTTTATTTCTAACTTGCAGAGAGTTACATAATGATAATATGATGAATGGAATTTCGACAGTTTTTGACCTTAGAAATTGCACAAAGGTCAATACATTGGGAACCAATTGCATTCAAATTAGCGACAATTCTCAAAACGTAATCAAATTAGAAACTGAGAATAAAACTCAAACGTTGATGTGGTTGTTTGCTATTAAGTTTGGCCTTAAATATCAAGCTAGCTTATCGCTTGATGGATTCAGAAAGATTTCTGTAATTGGCCAAGACAGTTTTGGTGATGTGTGCTTGATGCAAAGATTTGCAGATAACAAGTTATATGCTATCAAGTCGTTCCCGAAAGATTTCCTAGGCAACAAATTTTCTGCAGAATTAGTTGAAATGTATTTGATTCCAAACCACAAGAATATTGCTGGAATATCCATCTCCTTTGCAACAAAAGATATGATATATATTGGAATTGAATATCCAATTGGTGGTGAAATGATCTTCAATGCCATTAGTGAAAGCGTTCTTTTTTCACAGTTTTTCCAAGTGGCTGAAGCGATTAACCACTGCCATATGAACGATGTTGTTGTAAAGGCATTTACTCCAGAGAACCTGCTATTAGACCATGAGAATAATGTTGTTCTTTGTGATTTTGGGTTAAAGACCAAGAGAGAGGTTAACGAGTACTCGTCACCCGAAGCCATCATTAACCACAGTCTTGGTGTTGAATCCAATTGGTGGGCATATGGTGTGATGCTGTATGAGATGGCTGTGGGTACTTCTCCTTTCCTTCACGAGGATGAATCAAAAATGTCGGAATTAATCCTCAAGAGTACTCCAAACCTCTCTTTAATTGATAATAATCACCTAAAAGACATCATCTCTGGTCTCTTGGAGAAATCGCCGAAACGAAGGACGACGTATGGCATTATTAAGACTCATCAATTTTTTAAATCTAGTTTGGAACATGAAATATCATGTTCTAACAATATGTTGTTTAAGGAGATGGATTTTTCTAGCGTTTTGACGGATTTATCTGATCAGGATTTATTTGCAATTATGAACCTTAAGTACCCCAATATTCTCATGGCTAACTAAAACAAGTCCAATAGAACTACATACAAGTTTATTGTTTTTTTCTTTTTTTCTTTTTGGTTTCATCAACAGATTCTGGTTCTTTTGGTATATCATTCACAGACTCTTTCTCTTTGTTCTTCAGTTCTTCTTCTGCAAGGACTCTCTTTTTTGTTTCTTGCGCCTCATTGATAATGGTGACTAGTTGTTCCTTCAAAAAGCTAAAATGCGCTCTCATATCATTAAGGATCCGTTCCTTGGCATTCATCAGCTCGAATTTGATTGCTTCATTTCTCTTCATGTGAGACTCTGCATGAAATTTTTTATTTGCGAATTCTTGGTACTCTGTAGTGGCTTTTTTAATCATTTCATCTGTTTCAACTTTTAAGTCAGCCATACTGATTGTCGTTTTCCTTTGAAGTACATCAATTTGTTCATGTTCAGCTTTCAGTGTTTTTATAATTTCAACGTGGTTCGCTTTCTCGGCAACTCTTCTATTTTTAATCTCATTAAGTAATGCAAGCTTTTGTTCCTTCAAAATTAGTGCATCTTGATAAGCTTTCTCTTCTTTTTCTATTTCTTCAATGAGTTCAGAGTACTGTTCTTCATTAGTTTCAAGTTTTTCGATATGTTTTGCAGCAAATTGAGTTATATTATCATGTATTGTCCTACTATGATCTTTCATGGAGAGAGATAATTGTTGGTAAAGAATGTAACTGAAGTTATTCAAGCTAAGGTCAATTTCTGTGATGGTTTTATTAGTATGAAGCATCTCTAAAAAAGCTTTCCCAGAATCATCATTAAGTTCATTTGATTTCATCGAAAAATTGGTTATGTTTTGATTTGAAGCCAATGCTTTTGCCAAATTTATTCCACCAATATCACTTATTGTGTTGTTTTCCAGATACAAACTTTGAATATATTTGTTATTACTAATTGCAGACGCTATTGCACAGGCTCCATCATTTCCCATTAGTGTGTCACTCAGGTTAAGCATCATCAAAGATATATTATTAGGTAAAGCCTTAGCTATTGTAATTATTGCATCATCTTCCAAAGGATTGTGCGATATATCTAGGTTAGTTACATGTGATTCCATTAATAGTATCAAATGAATGTATTCAGCGCATCTGGAATCAAATTCATTTCGAGAAATATCAACCACTCTGATTTGATTATCTTGTTGAAGTATCTGATAAAAGTGTTTGATAAAGCTGAGACCCAGATGGTTTCCCGATAGATTAATAACTTGCAAAGGAAAACTTTCCGAAAACCTTTTACATATTAATGTGCTTGATGAATCCATGATATCATTATTTGAGAGATCCAAATTTTCTAATATAGCCATTTGCCCTGAATCACAAAGAAGATTTGCAACCCCCTGAGACCCAAAATTGTTTCCAGATATGTTAAGGCTGATCAAACATGAATCTTTGTTAAGAATGCTATGAAGAATTAAACAACCATCTGATGAAATGCCACAAAGAGAAATGTTCAAATGGGTTAAGACTTGATTAAGAATCATCAAGTTTGAAATATTTTTACATCCCTCCAGCCCGATTCTATTTCTGTTGATACCATCAATGGCGCTAAAATCCAGGAAAGACAAATGATTGTTTTTTTTCAGTCCTCTGCAAATATAAGAACAAGATGTCGGATTAAGAGAGTTTGACCTTAGATCCAAGTAGATTATTGGAGGATCCTTCGATAAAAATTCTGCAAGTATCAACGCTCCTTTTTCCTGAATACGATTTAGGGAAAGGTCCAAAAGTAAAAAATTGCTTCGATTAGCTAGTATTTTTGTGAAAGCAGCAATACATTTAGGGCCCATACCTAATCCCGAAAACAACAAAGATCTAGTCCTAATTGAATTTAAAAATGAATGAACAAATTTTTCCTCCCCAATATCATTTGGCGAGATTTCATTCTCTTCGCACTTATATTTGTATATCGCAGAAGCATCATTTTCAGTAAAACCAACATCATTCTCAATACTTTTTAAATCCGGAAGTGGCTTATGGTTTTTTAACGAAGAAAAAGCATTTTTGTGAGAAACAACAATGTTTTTGATTTTATTATCAAAAGACCGGCGGTAAGAATCGTTCAAAAATTTCTTCATGATATTTTTAATAACGTCTAATACTCTAAACAAACATTTTCTTCTTAATAATGCTAATAAATGTGTGATTAATCAGAATGATGTAACTCTTCTCATCAATTTCTATAAGGAACTCACTTTTCAAACATGCACTATATCCTGTAGGTATCTCAATTGTATTAACATATATTGAGTTCTTACCAATATTTTCGATGTAGAAACACATATCATTTTTAAACATAATCAAAGCACCGTAATCAGAATATTGATCAGACAGAATTATATCAGATGATTCAGCGACTTTTGGATGAGCAATTTTATATATCCTTTTGTGTATATAGTGCTCACCACTCTCAGATACTAAAACAGCTAAATGCTTGTCATTAACCGATGAAAACGAACTCAAGGCTATTTCTAGTTGTTGAATTTTCGATGTATTGACTACTATGTCATCAATACTCTGATTGGGCACTTGTGGTTCTTTTAAAGTGTCTCTCCACCACTGGAAAACTATCTCTGATACATTTTTCGATTTTAGCATTTCTTGAGTAAATTCTTTTTCTATTGAAAGAAACTCTTCATTTGCGATTTGTTCAGCAAACGCGACAATAATTTCATGGATTACTTTTTTATCAATACTTCGAAAAGAATCAAGTGTACTTCGAACATCACTATCAGAAGTATAAGGAGAAAACTGTTGTCTAGCAAATTTCATTTGAGAATCATCAGAATAGCGAGAACTCAGCAATAACATAAACCTCTCTTCCACAGTTTGAACAAAAGCATCTTCAAATTTGTAAGTTTTGGAAAATTTGATCGGTTCTTGTATAATAGAATTAGGATTTTGTATCAAAATCTTAATAATCTCTTCTAAATCATGTATCCCAACCAATCCACGAAATTTTTTCAAACATGCTTGGTAAATATCTGAAACACTACTTCCAAGTATATTTGACAATATTATCACGAAAAGTTGCTTCCGCTGTTTGTCGTTAAGGAGCTTCAAACATTCGCTCATAGCAAAAGTGCCATCAATATGGAGAAATCGCTAGCTGAACTGAGAGACAAATACTCTTCTCTTATAGTGACATATGATGAATATCAAATAAAGAAGAAAAAAGGGACTGGTGGGTTTGGAGATGTTTATTCAGCGATCCATATTTCATCTAAATCCAAGGTGATAATTAAGCTCTTTTCGACGAGTCGTCAGCAAGATCTAATTCAAAAATCTTTTTGCAATGAAGTTAGTATTCTTGCTGATTGCGAACACCCATTCATTCCCAAATTAATTGGTTTTTCCGTAAGATCTCCTTACCTCATAGTTCTTCCTGAAATGAAATCCGGCTCTCTTTTTGATCTCCTCCACAAGAAAGAGGGCTTTTCTTTTTCTGGTACTCAAAAGACATTTATTGCATTGGGAATTTCTTCAGCTTTGAAGTATTTGCACAGTAAGAATATTGTGCACCGCGACATCAACTCTGCAAACATTGTTTTTAATTTGAAATATTATCCATATTTAATTGATTATGGAATATCTTGTAGGAATGGAGACATTGATTCATTTTCTGCATTTGGCTCACCTGAGTGGATGGCACCTGAAATTATCAAACCAAACTCTTGTTTTACTAAGAAAGTTGATGTCTATTCATTTGGTTTGATATTATGGTCTTTATTTACAGGAATGTATCCATTTAATGGCAAATCAATGTACCAAGTTATGATTGATGTTCATCACCATTATAATCGACCAAAAATCCCTTCTGATATGCCTCATCCACTGAAAAAATTAATCAGAAGCTGTTGGAATCATGATCCAGATCTCCGTCCATCATTTGATATGATCTACTCTCGTTTTTCAAATGGATGGATTCAATTTCCAGATACCAACAGAGACTCTATTGTTTTATTAATGAACGAGAATCGGCTCATTGTCGATTCAAGCCCTTATCAGCGACTAAAGAAGAAAGGATATCAGGTTGATTATAGTTCCAAGGCACCTTTGGACTTATCTATTATAAGTGATACAAATTCTACATTTTTCATCAAAAACATAAGTATTATTCTTGCACAAATATCGCCCAACAATGCAGCGATGTTTTTTACTCATATAAAGGCTCTATTAAATAAATGGTGCTCTGAGGATGTCTTGAGTTCGATATATGAAGCTTGTTCAGCATTATTATCTGATGATGAAAAATCATATATTAATGAGTTTATCAAGAATGATATTCATCAACTATTGAGAATTGAAAACAGCCCACTTGGAGAAGCTTCCCTAGATGTACTGATTCATGTTTTCTTCAAACGCCCCAACACATTTGATTCCAAATTTTTGAAGAAAGTTTTCTCAGTATATAATACCTATCCTGCCAAAGTAATTCGTATTATTAATATTTATACATGCACAGATCCAATTCCAAAATATTTTAACGATGCTGCAGAGTTTTTAATCAGCACACTACCTTCATTTATTGAAGGGGGACATGGTAGCCTTGCATTGTCTTTAGTATTCACAATATTCTCATATAACGAAGAGTTCAAAAAAAAGACTATGGGATCATTTTTTGAAGTGTTAATATCTATAATAAAAGGAAAGGATATTCCATCAATCAAAGCTGCATATCTTTTTTTGACAGCTGAGAACCAAACTGCTATTAAATTGGATTTGGAAATGCTCATAAATCATATTAAAATCCCCGATCTACAAGACATTATCATAATGCTATTAATTAGAAATGAACAAATACCATTAAATAAGGAATTAGTTTCAATTCTCCTTGGTTTATCTACATCATCTCTGTTTGCTTCATCTTGCTTATGTTCTCGATCAAAACAACTCGATGTTGCTCGAATTGTTTCATCATATGGTGCTAGTTGGATTTCTCATCCACTCCCATCCAAAGAAGCGTCAACATCGCTTTTTATGCAAGTTCTGAAGCACCCAGAAAACCGAAAAATTACTTCTTCATTATATCAGCAACTTGCAGCCCAGCTGCTTTCTATGGTTTGCACCGACCTAGTCCAGTATATATACCCCATTTTACTTAACATATCCATCACACCCCAATTGATCATAGAGTTAGCTCAAATTGGCTTTTTCCCCAAATATTTTAATGAAATCAAAGAATCTCAATCAGGAAAAACCGTTTGCGGCGCTCTTCATGCATTCGAGCTGTTTTCAAAAACCCTTTTCCGAAAAGAAATGCTGTCAGTGTTTCCTTTGATCGAAACATTAATTGCTTCAGCAAATGAAAAATGGGCTACATACGTACTATCTACACTGGCAATCATTGTGTGCTCAAGAGATGGAATCATTGAAATGAACAACAGGCAAATGTACCAACGAATCAAGTTCTTAGGGAGACAGTCTGCCGCCCCACTGTTCGAGATTATTGAAAGGAAATTGACAGAATTCAAAAATTAAATACTGTTATTCAAAGCGTATTTTTCTGATGGGAGACAGTAGCCCAATCAAAGTTGTTTTTTGTGGTGATAGTTCTACTGGTAAAACCAGCGTTTTGCTTAACTATATTAATGGATCGGCTCCTAAATCCACGAAACCCACAATTGCGGCGGCTTTTTTTACTCGTGAGGTCAAGATTCATGAAAGACTGTTTGATCTTGTTTTGTGGGACACGGCGGGACAAGAAACATACAGAGGACTGGCCCCAATGTATTATAGAGGATCTGCATTAGCTTTCCTTCTTTTTGATGTAACTTCAAGGAAAACATTTGAGAATCTCGGTGATTGGATACAAAGCATCAGAAGTGAAGCCGGGGATAAGACAATAATTTCAATAGTGGGAAACAAAATAGACATCGAAGATTTAAGAGAAATCGATACATTCCAAGCTCAGGATTATGCAACAAACGAACATTGCCTTTATTTTGAAACAAGTGCTATCACAGGTCATGGAATAGACAGAATGATGCAGATATCTCTTGAAGAACTAGCTACATCCTTTATACCAGAGGATAAACCAACTCCAGTTCCAATAGCAATTACCGAAAATCCTCAGAAGAATGGTGGCTGTTGTTAATATTTAGGGTTTTACGTAAACTTTGTTCTTGGCAGATATATTTATAGAAATTTGAGAAGGAGTTTAAAAGTTTTCTGACAAATAATACAAATATGTAAAACGGCCCCATTTCTAATAATTGCGAAAGATCAATGTCATCAATCATTTCTTCCGAAAGGAAAAGGATTAAGAGGGTTATAATTGCCGAACAGATAGAAAACATTAATAGTGGGGTTTCATTGAAACACAGTGATATAGAAGACGCATTGATTGTGTCATCAGAATCGTCATTTCTTCAAGATATGCTTTGCAAGAATGATAAAACCAACAAGGAGGAGCATGATCAAGAAAATCAGGCTGTATGTCATGGTACTTGGAGGAAATTTGAAGATGATCAGCTCTTTCAAGCAATTAAAGAATTGGGAACAAATAAATGGATGGAGTGCCCAAAATATGTACCGACAAGAACGGCAAAACAGTGCAGGGATAGGTATATAAATGTTTTGAAACCTGAATTGAAAAAAACCATGTTTGAAGAATGGGAGGATATGGTAATCATACAAAAGCATTCTATTTTGGGCAATAAGTGGTCAAGGATTGCATCCTCTTTACCAGGAAGAAGCCCAAACGATGTAAAGAATAGGTGGTACTCTAGATTGCTAAACGAAACCAGAAAAAAGATGTCAAATAAATAGCGAAGCAAATATCTTTATTTGTTGGACTCATACAATGAGGATGTGAAACATATCGACCAAATCTTCCATTCTTCAATATTTGAAAGGAAAAGCTGAAGATTTTCTAAGAAATTATTCATAGACTTCACAAAAATTGTTTACATAGAATAAAGAACATTCAAAATGAGCAAAAAGTAAATTTTCAATTACCGGCAATTCATGTAAACTGCGGTGATTGCAGAAAAAAATAGTAATTGTTGTTGTGACTTGGGCCAGGTGGATATTAGCTAAAAAGCCATTTCCGTTTTCTCCCAGTAGTGTGTTAAATGTTTCATGAGGTGATAATGAAACTATCCATTCACCGTAGTAACATTCATAAATTGGCCCAACTTTTTATCGTCGGGCAGTTTCATTGAAAATGGATGGCCCGACTTTTCGGCTAGTTTATTAATCGTTGTTTCCGTTTAGAATATTTAGAAATAAAATGAATAATGATCAAGATATTTTGGGCAATCTTCGTCAGCTGCGAAACAGATTGTCTGAGAATTCTGCAAAAAGGACAGCTATTCCTACCAAAATCAAAAGAGCCAATGATAATTTGAAAATTGTTCAGAAATCCGAGAGTTCAGAGATTCCTCAGATGTTTTCTCTATTTTTGAACAGCAGAAAGTTCAAAAAGCACTCATTTTTCTCCATTTGGAGATCGAAAACGCAAGAAGCTATAAAAAATAAACCAAAACCCAAACCAAACAATTCGTTATCGTTGTCATCAAGGGGATATGCCACCAAAGTGCCAATTCAAACATCCAAACCTAAGAAAGAGGAGCTAAAGTCTCCTAAGATTGTTCCAAAAGCTGATGTTGCTGTTCAATCTCCCAAATCTTCAGATATAATTATGATTGATGACCAATCTTCTGATGAACTAATGCAAAAAGCAGAAGAAATTCTGAATAGGAGCAAAAGAGTGAAACAAGAATCGCCAAAAATTTCGCCCAAGCTGAATTCATCACCAAAACCGACACCATCATATCAAAAAATTGTGTTTAGTTCAGATTCTTCAGACAGTGATATTGATCGGATGATTAACAGGCTTAAAACATCAGCCAGAGTCTCCCCAACAAAGAATTCTCCAAAACAGAATGCACCCATTTTTGATCCAAAAATTCTCGAATCTTCATCTTCACAATTGGATGAGATCGAAAAAAATCCAACAGAAATCAACCCCATCCAACTAGACCCCAATGCAGGATCCCCTCGCAAAATTCCTGTGGTACCTAAAAATATGCCATCCTCAGAATTTGAAGAAGATGACGAAGAGTTTTTCGAAAAACTCAAAAAAGAGTGCCAAATCTCTGATGTTAGTGATATAGACGAAGAAGAAGATTAACCCAATTTTCTAAAATAATTTGCCCGTTATTTGTAAAAAATAATGAATTCAAAGTTGACTCTATTTGTCGAAGAGATACCATTATTCCACAAAGAAATCGAGGGTAAATTGAAACTTCAAGATATCTGTGGAGAGAAAGCGTATAATTTGTCAAAATTGAAGTCGTTTGGGATAGATGTTCCGCCAACTTTTTCCTTTACTCCCCTTGGCAGAAGTAAACTGGATGAAAATAGCCAAATGATGATTTCTGAATCACTTTGGCAGCAGATAATGAAATCTGTTCGTTCTATTGAAGATCTGAAGTCGAAAAAGTTCGGAAACAAGAATCCGTTGTTTTTGAATATTCAAGGATCGATACCATGCTCATGTGTGTACTACATTGGGATGAACGATATGACTGTTCGAGAATTAGGAAATGATTCACAGGATTTCGCATTTGCATATTCTTGCTATTCCAATTTTATATCTACATTTTCTACCATGGTACTAGGTATACCTATTGATGCGTTTCATGACATTTTGGACCAGTTGGTTAAGTCCAGGAATTATTCTTCAAAGAGAGAATTTAAGCCTCAAGACTGGATATATCTTTCGAAACTATTTAAGGCGCTTGTTGTTAAGGCTACAGGGCGCCCATTTCCGCAAGATGTTAATGAACAACTAAGACGTTCTATAACATCAGTATATGGTTTCTCAAAATCAGAAGCGGGCCAGAAATTTATGGCAAGAATGTGTACAACTACTACATTATCAGTTGTAATATCTCAATCTGTTTTTGGGAATTATAGTCCTGAATCTGCATCTCTTGTAATTTCAACTCATAATGTTATTGATGGAAGTGTCTTTTTCAATGGAAGATATCTTAAATGTGCTGATGTCATTGATGTAGCATCAGAAAGTCTTCCAACTGAAAATACTGATAAGCTTGTAGATGATTTCCCGGAGCTTTACCAGCGAATCACTGACTACTCAAGGCAACTTTGCAAGACTTTCCATCAACCAATATCAATAAGTTTTGTTTTTGAAAGAGGAAACCTTTATGCTATTTCCACAGATACTCCACCATTTGCTGGGTTATCTCGGCTTAAGGCATCAATTGCATTCAATGAGAGCAAAGAGATTTCCAACCAAGCTTTAATATCATTATTACAACCACGTGATGTTGTAGGTATTGTTTCCCAAGAAATTTGCGAAACTTCTAAAGGGGTTCTTGGATCTGGATTCCCATCCGGAAATGGAGCTACAAAAGGTAAGGTTTGCATTTCAAACAATGAGTGCATTGAGCTCAGCAAGATTGGGGTTCCTGTAGTTTTGTTTAAAAAACATATACACGTAAGCGACTTGAAAGCTTTATTATCTGCAGTTTCTGTTGTAACATGTCATGGGAATAACTTATCTGCATCTTCTTTATTGGTTCGGTCATTAGGGATACCATCTGTTATTGGGTGTGAAGATATTAGCATCAATTATCAAGATGAAACTATTGAAAGCAAAGGCCTAATCGTTAAAGTTGGAGATGATGTTACAGTTGAAAATGGAAAAGTTTTAATTGGATCACATAATATGACGCCTAACAAATTATCCCAAGATAATGATGCAAAAAAGATTATGATGCTGGCTGATTCATCACGAAAAGGGAGATTCAACATATATTCAATTTCTCAGTCATCAAGCGACGTCAAGAATTCTCAAATAATTGGAGCTGATGGAGTCGGATTATTATCAATAGATTCTCTTTTTAAGAACAGCATCGAGTCATTATCCCGATTTCTGTGTGATCCACATGATAAACTTTTACAAAATGATATTGAAACAAGAATTATTGCTGAACTCTCTGATGCATTTTATTTTGCTGATCAAAGAGTAATTATTATTCAGCTAATTGATGATGCGATCACAAAATATATGCCATCAATTATCCAACTAACTCACGAAGTTTCTGTTCTTAAAACAAAGAAGAAGTATGATCCATCATTTAAAGATGAGGGCACACTATTTAAGAAAGAGTCTCTACTATCATTAGTGCAACAACATGGTGAATCGAATCCATTAATGGGGCTTCGAGGAGCTAGATTAATGCTTGCAAATCCATCGATTTTTATTACTCAGATTAGGGCTATCCTTCTTTCAATTGCTTCTGCCAGAAGAAGAGGTTCTTCTCCCATTGTAAGGATTCTTGTTCCATTAGTATCTGATCCAAAAGAGATGGTTCTTCTTCGAGAAATAATGTACAATGTACAGAATGATATATGTGAAAAAATTGAATTAGGCGCCTTTATTGAGACGCCCAGAGCAATTATGTTATGCAAAGAAATAGCCAAAGCATCTGATTTTATGTGTTTTGATGTTTACAGCCTTAGCCAATTTGTATATGGCATATTCGAAGAAGATGCAAAGTTTCAGTTTTTATCAGATTATATTGAACAAAAATCAATTGATCCATCACCTTTTATTGGAATTGATGAAACAGCAGTCAAAGAGCTCATTCTAATTGGTATCAAAAGGGCTAAAGAAGGAAATCCAAAAATACCAATCGGAGCCATTGGGAGGCAGATATGCTCGAAAGAGGCTATTGATATGCTATGTAAGAATGGGTTTAGTTATATTACATGTTTGCCATCATTTGTTCCAGTCGCCAAATTATGCGTTTCTCAATCATTATTAGGAATACCAGAAAATAAATAACAGGTTTTATTTTTTTTGTACTACACATACTTCCATCAGTTGGATTTGATCTAGAATGACGTCATCAAGAGATGCCCTTCTAAGAATTTCTGTTTCAATAAATAACCTTCCATTTGGACCATATTGACACATAGAATGAGCTCGGTCACAGCAATCGCCAACTGCTACAGTACAAGCACCAGATTCAGACAATGATATGACAGAGCAAACTCCTTCTGTAATTGCACCAACCGATTCTGATTGAAAAGGGCGCATTAATTCAACCATAAAGCGAACAACTTCAGATGAATCCAGTTCCTTGTATATCATTGCTCCATAAATGGAACCACTGCAAGCAATCCTCACTATTCCAGGGTGTTCATTTTCTGTTATCCCGATATGATGAATAACATCATGTTCTTTCATTTGAGGGAAAATTGCACAAACATAATACATATCTTGTTCGAAGGGTATCTCTGGGAGTTTGGGGGTGATTTGATGAAGGAGATCATGATATTTTTTCTGATAATGGGTCAAGCTAGTAACATTTCGGAATATTACCATTTCGTTCCCACTCATATCTGGAATCACTTCCCTCTTTAACACCACTTCCCCATTTCGAATTAGAATATCTTGATCATTTGTGGAATCTCCAAACAAAAGAGAGATATTTTGGCCAATAATTTGATTTGTTGAATAAGGGAAATGCTGGGCAATTTTCGAGTTTGCAAAGAGTATTGTTCCATTATTCTTTTGTAACAAAGCTGGAAATGGAAGCTCTTCTAAATAGTGATAATCATCTTCGAAAACACTATAGCTCAAATATGACACACAGTCAGGAGTTTCAGCGATTGCTCTTCTAATTACAATATATGATGCTTTAAACCAATTTTTTATCATACTGATGCGGATTTCAAAAACAGCTAACAGTGATAAATAACAAATTATAAAAAAGTATGATACATATACATATGTGTTAGATTTTGCTTGAACTGTAATATGCACATAGTCCCACATCAAAGGGATTGTTGTATCCAGAACTTTTGAAATATTGTTTTGAAACAAATAACGGGAATACAAATATCTAAATGATTCTACAGTCAGATTTGAAGAATATAGCATTTGGGCAAAGTCCATAAAAATAGTTGAATATGATGATGAATCAGGCGAACTCCAGTTTTGATAAAAATCAATGGAATTGAATGAATCAAGTACAGAAAGAGAATTAATCTTAGTTATAAAATAAAAGATGGAATCACAAATTTGCCGTACCTTTGTTATATGATAGTTCGATCCTCCATTTAATAATAATCCAATTATTGATAAAGCATAAGCATTTTGAGATGAAGAAGTAATACTTGTCACATGTGTGTATTGGGATATAAGTTCTTTGATTGTAGCTTCAAATTTTTTGGAAGATGATATGTAAACAAAGAATGAGAGAACTCCTAAAATCTGAAGAATGATCATCAATAATCCCCCAATAAATGAACTCATTAATACTTTTCTATCTTGAATTACTCTATAGTTCGAAATTGATGCTTTGACTCTTTGAACACCATGAAAAACATGTTTTCTATAATGATTCTCTTTGTAATTGTAGTAAAAAAATATAATAATCAACACCAAGAAAAAGAACACATAGAGGGATCCTTGTAAATACAAAGTTCCATAAACTTCTGAATTGAATTCAGAATTCTTGAGAGTAACCATTGAAGATAGTGAGATTGAATTATCAACAGCTGAATAAGTTCGACATTTTAAATATTCATTGGAAACGGATACTGGGAATTCGAGTTCCAGTAGCATTGATGGAGGAAGAATGGTGCAGTTTTCTGTCGAGTTGATTTTGGTTAATACACTATATGGTTTCCAAATCGGTTTCAAATTATCTAAGAATTTCTGAGATAAAGGGGAAGGATGAGATGATCGAAAAGCTGATGCTTCTTCATTTGATATTCCTAAAACAGATGATATTTTATCAGGCCCGGGCAATATTATCATTGAATCTAATCTATGAATCATATTTCTAACAACAACATTTTCCATTTGAGTGAGATATCTGATTTCTTGAAAGTGTGACCATGATTGTTGGGATCTTGTAACAAAAAAAAAATTAATTACTGCTAAGAAAAAAAGATGGAAAAAAACTATTGTTCTAATGATAACTGACAAAGGATTTATCACTTGATGCAACTTATTTTCTAGTCTTGATTCAGTATCAGAAGGAATCTTTGTTATTAGATTTACATTTGTTTTGGGTCTTTCAGATAAAAATGCAAACGGGGTATCTTTTGGATTAGCTATTTGAGACAAAGGTGTGTCTTTAAAGGGTTTGAATTGATTGGATTCCATTATTACATTATTACAATAGTCGTCCCACATTCCCACAAGAAGCTTCGAATTCGGATATTGTTCTATTATTATGCTTATATTCTTAGAAATAGAACCGAGCCTCTTTGACAAATCATATATGCTATGTCTGGATAAATCATCTTCAGTCCAAAAGTCTTTTAATACTTGTTTGGCTCTAGAGATCTCAATTTCCAGATGACTTTTTGCATTTTCGACATCTTTGGTAATAGTATCAGAGATGTATTTCCTGTAAAGCCCTATTTGGTAGGCGAGAAACCTTAAAGAAATAAAATCAGTCGAAGAAATGGGAATTCGAGGAAATGGAATTAGTTTCATATCATAATTTTTAATCAAGCAAATCCTACTAATATCAGGGAGCATTGATGGAGTAAATCTCCATAACATGATCCATTTAATAAACTGTTCTGATGTAAAAAACTCATCAGAATACTCAATTCCATTTCTCAGTGTTGATAAAACAACAGATTGTTTAGGAACCAAGTTAAGATTAATTAATGAATCCAGATTTGGTTTCATACCTCTAGTGGAATAGAAACCAAATCCAGCAATAAACCCCGATAGAATGCAGGTAATAAAAGTCAAAGAATATAAAAACACTATCTGAAGTGGTGAAGAGCTTGAAACCCAAATATTTATTAGGCTAAAAACACCATAAACAATAAAATCTAAAGATATTTTGCAATTCACAAAATTTGCGCTAAGGGAAACAAATGAATTGGTATTTCCAGATATGAGCCTATATGACCCATATCCAATTATCAAAATTGAATAAATAGTTGAAAGTTGATAAAAAGTACTATTCCTAATTGGAAAAAAAACTCCACACAGAAAGAAAATGATGAGATCAAGTGTTGAATGAGGCATTTGCCAAAAACCAAAATGTCCAGATCTAAAAGTCAGAGAATAACGACTGGTTATATGAAAGGTGACATAATTAATAACAATTAGGACAAATACAAGGGAAATAAGGATGGTGTGCACTGTTTGACTGTATCTTCGAAAACGAATTTGGGAATTGGATACAATAACACTGCCAAAACAAATACCATGAAATGGGGCTACTATTTGAGGATAAAAAACAAATAAAAAATTCAAGATTCGGAAAAGAGCCCGCGGAAGGATTTGAATTTTAACAAAAACATACAGTGACACCCATTGAGTGATGAGAACTAAAACAGAGATAATCAGCATTATACCCGAAAAATTCAATACTAATACCTTGGAAAAGAGAAATGGAGAAGTATCGTCAGATGTTAGAAAATTTGAGGGTTCCAAATTATAGAACCATGTTACTGGGATTGATGAAAACATTAAGATCAAGTCAATTACGCAAAAAATAAAAACCCATAAAAATGTGTCGGTATTATGAGATAATGGATTATTAATAATGGAATGACAGAACTGAAAAGGCTGTTCTAAGGTTCTCCTTTCAGTGCCATAAGATTTTATCTCTATTGATCGAAAAAAATCATCAAGATTTGTCTCGTATTGTATCGTTTTTCTCTCCATCTAAAACAAATTAACTTTCCAAAAATTTTAGCATAACGACAACTGTTCAATCCACTGACTAGCAGACAATGGATTTAACCCATTTGGTGGCAATTCCGAAATATTGAAATCAGGTACATGCAAAAGATCACGAGGAATTGCAAATGCAATTGATGAAACTCTTTCAAAGCTGAGGATTGTTGGCGAGAAAAGATATGGGAGCATTAATTCGACATTAAGTTTGTCAATGTTCTGAGACAAGCTTTCAATAATCCGTTTATTGGCATAGAACAGGGACTGAATTAGCTCATCTTTGCGTGGGCTAAATGATGATTGAAGAGAATTTGCCATATCAACCCAAAACTGGAATTCTGGATCCAATTCTTTTCCATTAAGACATTTAACAACATCATCAACATCAATGATCCCTCTGGGTATACAAGAAGCTATTGAATTATTAATTTCTTTGTCTGTATTGAATTTGCATGATCCGGTGAACCCAGATTGACAAATTTCATGATTCGAGTTGTTAATACATGACAATAGAGTGGTTCTTAATAATCCTTCATTATCTTTTGAATATTCAACAAAATCGAACAAAAGTGTAGCTATTTGATTAGAATAAGGATTACCTATCAATGATGATAAAGCAAGGCATTTGGAAATTTGAGCCACTTCTTTATTCTTGATTGAATCTCCATGAGATTTAATAAATTTGGTGCACAAACTTCTTGTGGATATGATTCTTGAGAAAACAAGGAGTATTGAAGAAAATGCAACAGAATCAAGAATATCATCTTGGTTGTTATTAACTAAAAGTGAAGTGATTGTATTAAAATTATCAGGAATTTCAAAGGAAATCATTGATTCATTCGAGTGTTCAACAGATTCATATAAAGCCTTTTGATCGGGAAATGAATTTGACAAAATAAGTAGAAGAATATAAAACATAGGAGGGGAATACTGCTGTATAAAGAGATCACAAATAAAAGCCAAATATCCTCTAGGAAGATTTTTTATAATCGGAAAAGAGTTTCTAATTGCCGATGCAAATACCTCAGCCTCATTACCAGAAAGAATTTGGCTAACACAAAAAGATACAATTAGTGGAACATCATCAAAACTTTCAAAAATTGCAGACCAAGTTTCTGGGTCATATTTTGAATGTTTAATTGATAATTGAGATAAATAGATGAATGAGTAGTTATTTTTGATTTTAGAAATAATTCTAAGAATAACAGATCTCCTAATTCTAGATGGATATGATTCTTCAAAAGCTTTTCCAAAAATATATTCAAATTGTGTTAGTGTGTCAATATGAACACTTTGAACCCATGGGTGGATTATATCAAAAACAGTATGTATCAGCTGAGAATCATTGGTTATACAAGGCAGACAATACAATGCTTGCCTAATAATGCTATGACAAAACAATGGGAGTTCAGAAGCAAAATAATTAGATATTGAATCAATTGGGATATTTAAAGGTTTATCTCCCCATTGTGTTTTGCTTAATAAATCATAAATGGAACAACATTTAATATATGGTGATGTTATAGCTAATAAAGAATAAAACAAAATTGAAGGGGGTGATATTGTTTCACATATTTCATTGAAAAAGCGTAAAGATAAAGTCGACCATACAAAAATGTTTTGCATTGATGTCAGAGGTATCGAAGACAAAGATAGACATAGAACTTGTTGTTTGTTATTGGTAATAGAAGACAAAAATTGAGAAATTTCTCCAAGAGTCATAGAGACAGGAATAATCTCATAAATCATCATAAGCCGTTTTAGTGTATTAGAGATTAAACTTGGGTTCATTTTTGGAGACATTTTTATAAATAACTGGGTAATGAGCTTAGCAATTAGAATAGCTACTGGAGAAGACGAATCAATATAATCTTCACCAATTTCATCTTTAATTTTTTTGATAACCGTAATCCTTATAAAATCAAACAAATCAGCTATTTTCTCTGACTCAATTGTTTGTGTATTCACAAGGATCAAATATATTGCGTAAACAAAATCATACACAGATTCAGGAATTGAAGATATTGTGACAAATTTTTCTTTGAAATAATCTACATAGCTCATTAATGAATCCAAAACAACAATCAATTTATCTTGTTTGATTTGTCTCTTATTGTAAGTCATTCTCTGAACTAAATTAGATAAAATCCTTAATTTCTTTTCAATCAGACAAGGAGAATCTTTCAATTTGAACAGCATTTGCTGACGATAATCGGGATGAAGATGAGGAAGTATCTCTTCAATATTCCTGACACTAAAATCAATACTAGTCGATAATAATCTTTCTAAATCTTCTGATTGAGAAACTGTTGCTAAACATATCTTTTCAATCGCATTATCAGGTAAAAATTCAATTAGAGCCCTTATTCTTTCTTGAAACTCCGGAATTGAGCCCGAAGCCAAACCACCAATATGACAAAGATAGTTATATCTATTCTTATGCAATAATAACAAAGAACTAATATCAAGAATAGAAGTATTATTCACTCCCTGAGAGAATATTTCAAGTATTTGTTCTGGAGAAGAAATGAGAGTGGTTCTATCTGCATTTGCAATTTCTTGATTTAGAAAGGCAAAAATTGGGAGTTCAATTATGCTCCTTTTAATGTCTTTGGGACGATTCCATTCAAATAAAGTTAAACATGATTGGAGAAGAACTATTGAGAGGGCGTTCAAATCGGGAACAGGACAAAAAAGATATAAAAATCCAACAGCATCCACAGCAAAAAAATCAATATCATCAAGTTCGGAATTAATGTTGAACTTTCCATGGAGAGTATCAATAAGAGCTTGATTGTAGGATTTGGAATCAGGTGACTCTAAAACAACTATACTCTGAAGATGTTCAAAAAGCTGAACAATCAAATGGAAAATCTCACGTCCAATAGATTTTACATAATATTTGGGAATGTTTGTTGCTAAACTATTTATTGTAGGTACAATATTTAAGGGATTAGCTACACAAAGCTTATATGCAGTTTGGGTCGGTAAACCTGCATTAATTAGCTCACATATATAATCTATAACAAGTCCATAAACATCAATCCTTAAAACAGGAACCAAAGAAGAATAGTTTTCATTTTTGATTGCATACTTACAGAAGTTTTCTACCAATTCGGTTGGAGAATTTGGATCACCGATGAGCAGTCTTGGTGCTTTATTTTGAACAACAGACGAAAAATCTTTATATTTGATTTTCATTACTCTTTGTCGGATATCTTCTAACAGCTCAAATGGAGCAGTGTTATTGTCCTCAAACCTGGCGAATATCAAATGAAATTCCGGAATTTCAATTCCATATCTTAAAATATTTCTTATCAAATTCAAAGTTGGGATAGTTAAATTGGGTACAGTAAGCCCTTCAGCAATAGTATCTTTATGTTTAATAACCCTATCTCTAATTGAGCGAATATGAACAGCTAAAGATAACCCAACAAGCCTTCTTCCAGTTGCAGTAGAAAATATCTTCCCAGCACTTTGAGGCCTTACAAAAGAATAAAACTCTTTGTAGAAATCAACTGTGGTATCAAGAGTATCGGGATTATCAAATGATGAAATGGCCATAATAATCGCTGGGACAATATAATCTCCTTGGGGCTCATTGCATAGGTCTTTGATATTAGGCCTGAGATATTGAATGAATAGTTTTAGAGCTTTTTGAGATTTCCCAATTTTCATTCGGTAAAAAAGGTCAGCGTAAACAATATCAATGGTAATATGGTTAATAAATTGGCTGAATAGCTCTTCTGGATGTGTTTGCAGGAGAGAATTAAACAAATGGACGGCATAATCAATGGAAGTCTTCTTCATTTGAACCAGATTAATAATTTCTTTAAGCTCACATAAAAGTTTCGCGAAATCGCCTTCTTTAGGATGCTCAAATGGAATAATAAAAAACACCAATCTATCAAGAAAGAATAAATAGGCTGTTCTGTCTTTTGATCCTTCACAAGACTTTTTGACTTGAACTATTAAATTTGAATAAGAAAAATCTTTTGGAAAAAAGAATCGTCGTATCTGCTCTTGATATAGGAAAATTGACCCATCAAGGGGATAATAGGCACGATTAGAAATAGATTTAACAACATCGGATTCATTAGTAAGAAAACCCTTGGCAAGCGTAAGTATTTTGGCAACCCTTTCCTTGATATGCTCGTGTTCAATCAATGACATTAGTAACCACTTTTTTTTTCAAACAAAATTGAAAGGAAAGTAACTATAAAACATGTTTATTTGAGTGACATGAAAACGTAGTTGTTGAACAGTCCTTTCTCTGATGATTCCTTAATGTAGCTCCATTTCCTCATTATAAAATCATCTGCTTGCATTTCTTTCGCTTGAAGTTTTCTGAGGTCACTTCCAACTTCTTGAAAAGCCTTTGGGGCAATTTGCATACATAACCGAATAATACTAACAGCGAAGTTTCGAATAGGGATATTCCAATGGCTTGTGCCAGTCATATATAGGGCAGGGAGTACTAAAGGAAATACTTTCTCTGCATTATGGATCATGTGAGCAAGAAACATTTCTTTATTCCATAACTGAAGAACAGATTCTACCACTTGGAAAGATGGTGATAAAATACACAATCTGACAATTCGAAGTATTGGCAACAGATTAAGTGTGAAATCTCTGATTGACAAAGAAGGAAGAATGATTTCCCATAATTTCAAGAAAGTGACTTGTTTGGTAATTTCTGATAGTGGCCACTCATGTACCATCTTCATCACCATGAGAATCGATAAATTCCCGTCAAAAAGAAACACTTTATGGCAACACTGTATCCAAGAACTAGAAAACATATGAAAATATTCGGATCGATGAAGCATAACAACATTTTGACACAATCTGGATAAATATTTTTGAATTGATCTATTTGTTGATGTTGGAAGTATGCTTATAATGAGTTCTAAAACTTCAGAAAGGTCGGAAATTGTATCATCATCATGAATCAACGAAGAAAATATATTGTTGATTGATAATAGTACCATATCTCTCTGTTCTGTGAGATGTAAATAGAGTGTAAACACAATATTCTTTAACATCATCCTCTCTCTTTTATCAGGAGAACGAAATAGGCTAATAAGTCTGCTAGTAAATCGCCTTGATATCATTGTGTTATATATATTATTCTCAGATGCGAATTTAGTGATGAATTTCTCTAGAATTTTATATGAATACTCCAGGTGCGGCCAAGTGATATCCAGGACTTGAGAAAATCCTCCTTCCCTAATCTGAGGAAACCGATCAAAAGGATGAGTAGGAAGAACAGTCCTAAACAAATTTGTTTTCACCATTTTGAGTAAATCGACCATTAGCTCCTGATTAAATAGTGATCCGTTAATTGGTTTTGAAATTTGGTGCAAAATTTCCTCCAGATATGAGGATTTCAGATTTATATCAGGAGAATTGGAGAAAGGGAACGTAAATATGGGAATCGTCTGGCAAATAATCAGCTTTTCCTTGAGATTCCCTTGAAGCTCTTCTGGTTTCAATTCCTTCATCATAGGTAGTATTTTTATCGTTCCGAAAGATAATAAATTGTAAGATGAAGAGGCTTCACGCAAAAAATCTTGCCGCTCCATATCAGATGTCGGCGTTTTAATCGGCTCTCGTTTTAAAAGCGACATCACTTCGTTTAAAGGAGGGAGCTGACTTTTTGCTATTACCCTCTTACGAGCAAAGACTTTGTTCTTCAGAGGATCCAAGTTACGTTTCATTTCAATGTGCTACTTATATAATTCAAATCGGCTTTTTATTCTTAAGAAACAATTGAAAGTAATGAATAATCACTTTTTTCTGATGACCTTTTTTTGGGTTGCCTTGTCCTTGATATCATCATTGCTAGCAGAGGCTTTTCTGATGATCTTTTTCTTTGGTGAAACATCTGGGATGTGACAAATCTTATTTGTTTCAAGTTTAAGAGTTGGGACACAAGGAAGAATCTCAAATACTGTTGGTTTTGTGATTTTGAGAGGACATTTTTTCTTTGGAGATACCTTTTGTGGCTGCTTGGTCTTTTTGGGCGGGGTTTTTTCTTTAGATATTTTCTTTTTGACTCTTTTTTTCTCTGATTTATTTTCGGGTATTTCTTGAATCAATGGAGATAGGGGAGTGGTTTCATCTGGTATGATAGGTGAGGGTTCTGCTGGAATTTCGGGTGGTAATGTAAATAATGGCGATGATTGATTAATAGGGGGGTTATATGAAACTACATTGAATATGTTAGTGGTACTATTCGTTTCTGGTAGTTTATGATTGAATGCACCAACAGAAAGCATTGGTTTAAGCTTACCCCTACCTAATTTCCTTTTCCGTACATGTCCAAAAGACAGTCTTCTTTGCTGGTAGATAGATTTCACAGATAAAAAGATTTCGTAGTCTTCATGGCTCGTGTTAGGTGCTTCGATGGGAAGCAGATTGAAATCAGAAATCTTTGCATTTGTAATACATGATAACCCACTTGAAGGATTCGCAGATTGAAAATCTCCAGCTTTTATTGGTTTAGAACTGGTGTCATCAGGCGCAAGAAACTCATCGTCTTCTTCCTCGTCATTGTTTTGGCCAACAGAGAGATTAAACATGGCATCGCTTGGTGTTCGAAATAGAGAATCTGATGGATCATCTGAACCAGATCCTCCTTTAACAAGCTCAGAAAAAGATTGGAAATGAGCTTCTGAAGACTGCAAGGATCTGCATTCAGATATAACAAGTATTTTAACTGGAATCTGCAAAGTTTTTAGGCAAAAGCTTACACCTACATGTATCCATGATCCTGGTCTTTTCGAGTTATGCCCCCCTGGTAGAACCATTAAACACTTCTGGTTTGAAGAATATTGATTATATAGATGTCTGCAATGTTCAAGAGGGATAAAATCATCATTCTCAGCATGCCCAAATACAACGGGAATATTGGTATTTTTCACTGACTTAATAGGAGATACTTGAGAAAAATCAAACTGTGCAGTCTCAATAATCTTATTTTTAAGATACCAAATTGCTGTAGGAACAAATAAAGATGGAAGAGACATGTTTTTTGCTATTGATGAGCATAAATCTTTAACTGAAGTAAAGGCAGAATCAACAACCCTCCCAACAACGTTTTGGTTTTCCACAAGTAATGATGTTGCCGCCCCCATAGATCGCCCCCATAAGATAAATGGACCCAATCCAAAACTCTCGTGGAGCAATTCTATGATTTCAGTCGTATCTTTTTCTTCAAAAAAGCCCAAAGAAACATATTGACCTGTGCTTTCACCGCATCCAATAAAATCAAAACAGAAAACAAAAATATGATGTGGGCATAAATTAGGTACAAGAAATTGTCCCTCCAACTGGCAACTGGCATTACCATGGAGATATATAACGCATGGACCACCTTGATTAGGGTCCATGTCAGATAAATAATATAAGGATCCCATAATAATGTCACCTCTTGTGTTTTCTACCCGCATTGGTCTCCGAATAAACATATCATCAGAATCACCATTGTCAGTAACTAAATGAAGAGGAAGGGAACTAATATCATAGTTCTTCCGAGGTGGCCTGATGATAGCATTTAGTGCTCTCTGAATAATACCCTTCATTTATGAGAAATCGTTTATAAGTTTCAATGATCATAAACAATTTGAAGTTAGAATCACTGTGAAAACAATGGCGGTAAAAAAAGAGTTGAGTTATTGGTTTTTCCTGTTCCTTTTGTTATCAATAGCTGATTTTTCGTGGGTTATTTATTATTGTTCGTGGCCATCTTCTTCGAAAACGGGGTTTTATAAAGACTTTTTCCCGTTTTTCAAGTGCATTTTTCTATTCTTTATTGGAGGATGCTGGTGGAATTCTGTTGAAGAAAGAGACAAATTTGTTATCATTTATTTGATTTTAGCAGCTGTTGGTGACTTTTTTTTAGAAATGTCCGGGTTTTTGTATGTTTTAATTGGCGGTATTGGGTTTGCCGCTTCCCACATATTTGTGATACTTGCTCTCAAACCAGAATGGAAGAAAACTAAATGGTATTATTATTTTTTAGGTATCCCAGGGTACTCCCTCCATTTAGTGTCGCTGGCACCAATGGTAATACAGAGCAAGATACAGAATTATGTTTTTTTGGTATATATAGTTTTATTATGCGCGGGATATACATCATCGATCGCTCGTGAGTATAAAGTAACCCTCAAATCATTTTCTTTCTGGATGTGCTACATTGGATATTTCTTTTATCTTTTGTCTGACTATATCTTGTTCCGGAGAATGATAGGCAGAAGAATCAATAATTTAAAGGGATATGAAGTAATGGGAACATATTACATTGCGCATTCACTTCTAATCAGTGGGATTATCGTTGAAACTCCTAAAGAATCATCAATTAGCCCCAATCCAATGATTCCCGAATAAATAATAACAATTATAAAATATATTCATATATTTTGGTGAGAGAGATTTTATGGTTATTAATAACAATCTTCAAGTAAGTATTCTGATGGGAAAGACTCTCCATAATAATGGGTATCCTTTTCATGGGCAATGATCCGAATTCAAGTTGTTGTTTTTTCAATTTTTTTGATAATAAACATCAATATCCAAAGAAATAGTCCTATTCAATCAATGAGTACTCTGAAGAACCTTCTATTTGTTTTGGGATTGCTTAAATGGAAAAAATCAATTCTAAGAAAAGGCAAAGAGATTAAAAAATGTCATTTTTTATCGGATGAAAGAGAAGACTTTATTTGAGGAATATCTTTTTGGAGAGGGGAATGAAGTTTTTATTGATGATATGGAGTTTTGTGCCGACCGAATTGCTATGTTGCCAAAAATTAGGCCTCATCAACTTGAAAAAACAGTGCGATTATCAATTGATTATTGCAAATTGGATGATTTCCGTCAAAAACTTCTTGAAAAATCATTGCAATGCCCTGTTTTGATATATCAATTATACAAGAGGAGTATTTTGGTTTTTGAAGAAATCAAACCAATTTTGAAACACAGAAACGCTTTTATTATTAGTTATTATTTTCGGAAAGATATAGAAGATTTTAAGAGTTTTATCGAAAGTAAGGACAAACCATTTCGTATTGATGAATCATTCTTTGAGAATGAAAATGATATTGATAAACTCATTGAATTTGGTTTTCTTCCATCAAGTATCGAGTATAGTCTCAAATATGATTCGTCTTATGATTTAGCTGTTTTTGATAATTTGAATCAAGAAGCTAGATGGAGTCCTTTTGAGTGGAGTTATAAGCCAGAGTATCTCGATTTATTATCCTTTGCTGGATTTTTTGGCTCCATCAAGTGCTTCAAGCAACTATTAGTGAAAGGATTTGATATCAATGAGAATGTGTTATCAATGGTTGCCTGTGGTGGCTGTTTTGATCTCTTCCATATATGTCAAGGACAAGAATTCTTAACACCATATCTTATTTGTAGAACATCAGAGTTTTTTCACCTACCGTTGTTAGTTTTCGTGATAGAAAATGGATCGGATATTAATTCAAAAGGTGAAGATAATCGGACTCCTCTTCATTATGCTGCTGAATATGGTCATCATAGTATTGTTGAATATCTAGTTAATCAAAAAGCTGATATAAATGCAAAAGATAATGATAATAGGACTCCTCTTCATTATTCTACTTCTAATGGTCATCATAGTGTTGTTGAATATCTAGTCAATCAGAAAGCTGATATAAATGCAAAAGATAATAATAATATGACTCCTCTTCATAAAGCTGCTGAATATGGTCATCTTAGTGTTGTTGAATATCTAGTAAATTGTGGAGCAGATATTAATTCAAAGAACTCAAAATGTGAGACTCCTCTTCAATTAGCTTCCTCTAATATCAAGACGTTTCTCAAAACAATTCA